>JAABUI010000117.1_pt1 | contig 57766 bp, 52 predicted proteins | sample 5559111 | NCBI WGS metagenome assembly JAABUI01 (sample SAMN10711870, study PRJNA513365) | rock metagenome | isolation source: Antarctica rocks | place: Antarctica: Victoria Land, Buttleship Promontory | reverse complement strand
CCTCGTGGCACCCACACCGTGGCTTTGAGACGGTCACCTACATGCTCGACGGCCGCTTCGAGCACCAGGACTCCCACGGCGGCGGCGGTACGATCGCCGACGGCGCTACCCAGTGGATGACGGCGGGCGCCGGCATCCTGCACATCGAGACGCCCCCCGAGGACCTCGTGCTCTCCGGCGGCTTGTTCCATGGCCTCCAGCTCTGGGTGAACCTGCCCGCAGCCGAGAAGTTCGCCGCTCCCGCCTACCAGAACTTGCAGGGCAGCCAGACGACGTTGGTCAGCTCGGCCGACGGTGGGTCGCTGGTCCGGATCATCGCCGGCTCGATCGGGGACAACACGGGCCCCGGCTCCACCCGGACGCCGATCACCATGGCGCACGCCACCATCCAACCCGGTGCCCAACTGTCCGCGCCGTGGCAGCCCGACTACAACGCACTGGTGTACGTGTTGTCCGGGCGGGGGACCGTCGGGGCGGAGCGGCGCCAGATCCAGCAGGGCCAGCTCGCGGTGCTCGGCGCGGGCGACCGGATCACCGTGTCCGCCGACGTCGTACAGGACTCGAACCGGCCTGCGCTGGAGGTGCTGCTGCTGGGGGGACAGCCGATCCGGGAGCCCGTGGTGCAGTACGGACCGTTCGTGATGAACACTCGAGAGCAGGTCATGCAGGCGATGCACGACTACCAGTCCGGCCGATTCGGCGTGATCCCCGATGACGCGCTGATGCCGCACACAGCCTGAGGAGTACCGGATGAGTAGCGAGGTAACGAAGACCGACAACCGCTTCGAGCTCCGCGTCGACGGCGAGATGGTCGGGTTCGCCGACTACCGCGTCCAGGGCGAGCGCGTGGTGTTCCCGCACACCGAGATCGACCCCGCTTCAGGGGGTCGCGGGTACGGCGGCGTACTCGTCCGTGCCGCGTTGGACGACACCCGCACGCAGGGGCTCAAGGCGGTGCCCGCGTGCTCGTTCGTCGACGACTACATCAACCGCAACCCGCAGTACGCCGACCTGCGCGCTCACTGACCAGGGCATGGTAAACGACTGGTAGCGTAGTGCCAATGGAGACCACCATCGACTCCGTCGGCAGGATCGTCGTTCCGAAGCCGCTGCGGGATGCGCTTGGCCTCGCCGCGGGGTCCACTGTGGATATCTCCCGCTACGGTGCCGGCTTGCAGCTGGTCCCGAGCGGCCGCACGGCGCGGCTGGTTGAGGAGTCCGGAGTGCTGGTGGCCACCGGAGACACGACGATCGACGACGACGTGGTGTTCGGCCTGATCGACGCCGCCCGGCGTTGACACCCCTGGCGCTGGACACCAGCGTCGCGGTTCCGCTGCTCGTGCGAACGCATGAGCAGCACGTCGCCGTGACCCGGTGGTGGAACGGCAGGCCGGTTGCCCTCAGCGGTCATGCATTGGCGGAGACGTATTCGGTGCTGACGCGGCTGCCCGCCGACCTGCGCCTCGCGCCCGCCGACGCAGCCCGCTTGCTCGGTGCACGCTTTGCGCGACCCCTGCTGCTCAGTGCGGACGTGTCCGGTCGCCTCCCTGAGGTACTCAAGGAGCTCGGGATAGCCGGCGGCGCGGTGTACGACGCACTGGTCGCGCTCGCAGCCCGCGACAATGGCGCGGACCTGGCCACGCGTGACCTCCGGGCCAAGGCCACGTACGAGGCGGTGGGTGTGCGCGTCCTTGTCGCCGGCTGAGCGTCAGCCGTCCGCATCGAGTCCCAGGAGGCCGGCGAGCAGGTCCACGAGGGTGTCGAACACCGCTGTGGGGTTGCCGAAGGTGCCCGGCCCGTACTGACCGAACACCTCGAAGCTCACGGCCCCGAACAGCGAAACCCAAGCGAGTACCGCGGCCACCAGCATTTTCTCGGAGACGTCCAGCCCGAAGTCGGCTCGCACCCTGGCTGCGTCTTTCAGCACCGAGGGCGGTAACTCGCCCGATGGCCGCGCCGGAGTCGCCCCCGCCGCCTCGGCGTCAGCCGCCAGGCTCAGCAGCAGCCCGATCACCTGAGTGCCCGGCCCGGTCGTCTGCTCGGCCGGTGCGTGGTACCCCGGCACGGGGGCGCCAAAGACCAGCCCGTACCGGCTCGGCTCGGCAAGCGCCCAGCCGCGGACCGCGCCGGACAGCGCCCGCCAGCGCCCGGGGAGGTCAGTGCGGTCGACGGCAGCCTCGACGCGGGCCACGGTGTCGCCGAGCTCGGTGTAGGCGTCGACGACGAGCAGGGTGAGCAGGTCGTCGCGGCTGGGCACGTAGCGGTACACCGCGGAAGACACGACGCCGAGGTCACGGGCCACGGCGCGCAAGGAAAGCCCCGCGGCCCCCTCGGTCGCCAGGTGTTGCCGCCCGATCACCACGATTTCGGCCATCGTGCGGGCGCGGGCTTGCTCACGGGGCGTCGCCACGGCATGACCCTACCTCCAGGAGAGCGCAATCTGCTGTTGCGAGCACTGCTCTTGACAAGCAACTGCACACCGCCGCAGACTGGGTGGACAAACGAGAGCGCTGCTCTCCCAGCCTGAGGAGATCGATATGAACGCACCGCACGTGGTCACCGGAGCAGGTCCGGTCGGCCGGACGATCGCCGAGCAGTTGGCCGCCGCCGGGCACGAGGTGCGCGTCCTCACCCGGTCCGGCTCCGGTCCGGAGCACCCCCTCGTCGAGCGAGTGGCGGTCGACGTCCGCGACGAGGCTGCGCTGCGTCCGCTGCTCGACGGAGCACCGGCGGTCTTTCACTGCGTGCACGCCGCCTACACCGCGAAGGCGTGGCGGCTGGAGCTGGCAGCAAACGAGCAGTCGGTGCTCCGCGCTGCGGCGGGGTCCGTCGTCGTGTTCCCGGAGAGCCTGTACTCCTACACGGCTACCGACCGGCCGATGACCGAGGACGCCCCTCGGGACGCGGTCGGCGGCAAGCGCGGGGTGCGCGCCGAGCTCCTCGCCGCCCGCGTCCGGTCCACCACGCCTACGGTGAGCGTCGTCGCGTCCGACTTCTTCGGCCCGCACGTCCGTGGCGCGCACGCCGGCGAACGGATGGTGCCGCTCGTCATGGCCGGGCGCACAGTCCGGGTGCTCGGCCGCGCCGACGTGCCGCACACCTTCACCTACGTGCCGGACTACGCCCGCGCCATGATCACCGCCGCCGGGCGTCCGGACACCTGGGGCTCGGTGCTGCACGCCCCGTCCGGGCCCGCGCTCACCCAACGCCGGCTGGCCGAGGCCTTCGCCACTGCCGCAGGGACCACCGCCAAGGTCGCCACCATTCCCGCGTGGGTGCTGCGGATAGGCGGCGTGGTCCCCGGGCCGCTGCGCGAGCTGGCCGAGATGAGCTACCAGCTCACCGCGCCGTTCGTGATGGACTCCGCACACTCACAAGAGCTGCTCGGCCTGGCGCCCACTCCACTGGTGGACGCTGCCCGCGCCACCGTCGACTGGTGGCAGACCCATCCGACGCAGTGAGCCCGCAAACGGTTAGGGAACAAAAGTAACCGTCCGTTCGCTGCACCCTTCCGACGGTGGTGCCCGCAGGCACTGCCCACCGTGAACGAGGAGCGCCTGTTGAAACCCGCCCCGCGGCTGCTGCTACCCGCCCTGAGCTTCGTCGTGATGCTCGTCGCCGTGCTGCAGACGCTGGTGGTGCCGGTATTGGCCGACATCGGTGAGCAGCTCGGCGCCTCGACGTCGGCGATAGGCTGGGTGGTGACGGCGAACCTGCTGGCAGCCGCGGTGATGACACCCCTGCTCGGGCGGCTCGGCGATGTACACGGCAAACGGCCCGTGCTCCTGGCCATTCTGGTGGCGATGGTGATCGGTTCACTTCTGGCTGCCGCGACCTCCTCCCTGCTGCTGCTCATTCTCGGACGCGTGCTGCAAGGGGCCTCCTACGGCCTGTTTCCGCTCGGCATCGCGGTGCTCCGCGATTCGCTGCCCGCCGAGCGGCTGACCTCGGCCATGGCGATCGTCTCGGGCACCCTCGGCGTCGGCGGCGGCTTCGGACTGGTGCTCACCGGCGTGCTGACCAGCGGCCATTCCGACTACCACCGCATCTTCTGGCTCGCCGCAGCAGTCTCGGCGGTGGGGCTGGTGCTCACCTGGCGGGTGGTGCCGCGCACCGAACGCACCGCGGGTGGCAGCGTCGACTGGTCCGGCGGTGGAGTTCTCGGGGTCAGCTTGATTCTGCTGCTCCTCCCGCTGTCTCAAGCACACGTGTGGGGTTGGGCATCGCCGGCCACCATCGGTTGCTTCGTCGGCTTCGGCGTCGTCTTCGCCGCCTGGGTGCTGATGGAACGACGCATCACGACGCCGCTGGTGGCGCCAAAGATGCTCACCAACCGGCCGGTGCTGGTGACCAACCTCGCCGGCCTGTGTGTCGGGATGGCGATGTTCATCTCCTTCCTCGGCGTGTCCACATTTGTCCAGGCCCCCACCGCCCTGGCCGGGTACGGCTTCACCGCCAGCGTGCTCGCGGCCAGCGTCGTGTACCTGCTGCCCGGTGCGCTCGTCGGCGTGCTCGCCTCCCCATTGGCCGGCCGACTCGTCCGCCACTCGGGCGGCCGCATCACCTTGGTGGCAGCCCTCGTGCTCTGCACGGCCGGATTCCTGCTGCTGACGGTGCTGCACACTGCCACCTGGCAGCTGATCGTCGGCGCGGTCCTGGTGAACACCGGGGTGAGCGTCGGCTACGCCGCCATGCCTGCGCTGCTGGTGGCCGAGGTGTCCCCCGCGGACACCGGCGTGGCCAACAGCGTCAACTCCATCGCCCGTGCGGTGGGCAGTGCCGTGGCCAGCGCAGTCGTGGTGACTTTGCTCGCGAGCGAGGTGCTGCCGGGTGCCGGTCTGCCGACCGAGGGTGTGTTCACGACCGTCTTCGGCATCGGCACCGGGGTTTGTGTGCTGGCGGCGGCGCTGGTGCTCCTCGGTCTGCCTCGCAACCTGCGCCATCCCACCGACGATGAGCAAGAGGTCGAGGATGCGACCGCGCTGGGCGGCGAGTGGGCTGCCGTGAGCGGGCTCGCCGGTTCAACCCGCTGACCTCAGTACGAGCGCACCGTCGCCGCGGCTGGCTGCGGCCCGGCCCACCGAGGTCGTCGATATCTCCCATCGACCGCGGCAATGGGAACGCTAGCCGGCGTCGAACGCCTGCACCAACTGCTTCGGCGCCCGCAGCCGCCAAGAGTCGGTGAGCAGTTCCGTCAGCTCGTCGACGTCCACCTCCGCATAACGCACCAGCACCATGGGGTAACCCTCGTAGTGCGGCTCGGTGAAGAACTTCCGCGGATCCGAGGCCAGCAGCGGCTCCTTCTCGTCCAGACCGCCGACGTACACGGTGATGCTGATGCCGTCCGGGCGCAGAGTGGCGAAACCTTTCTTACGCACGCGGAACGACGGCCGTCCACCGTACGAGGCGTGCTCGTCGGTCTCCGGCAGGGACAGCGCGATCGTCCGGACGTCGTCTGCGGTGGCCATCAGCCGATGATGCCGGTGCCCGGCAGGCCGGTCCAGCACGGCGTGCAGTTGCAGGGCACGCTCACCGGCATCGTCCGCCGCTAGTGCGAGGGTCAGGCGGAGAGCTGCTCCACCGCTCGGTCTGAGTTTAGGTGCAGCCCCGCCGCAGTGCTGCTGTGCACGTCCGCCAGCAGCTCGAGGTTCTCGGCCAGCTGCTGACCGTAGGAGGGGACCATGGTCACCAGCTGCTGCCGCCAATCGTCGGCCCTGTCCGGGAAGCACTCGTGAAGAAGGTTGATCATCACCGGCACCGCAGTGGAGGCTCCCGGCGACGCTCCGAGCAGCGCCGCGATGCTGCCGTCAGCGGAGTGCACCAACTCTGTGCCGAACTGCAGCACACCACGGGTCTCGGTGCCCGGTTTGATCACCTGGACCCGCTGGCCGGCCGTCACCAGCTCCCAGTCTTCGAGCTTGGCGGTGGGGACGAACTCCTGCAGCACCTTGATGCGGCCCTTGGGGGTGAGCAGCAGCTGGCCGATGAGGTACAGCATCAGGGCCACGTTGTGCACAGCAACCGACAACATCGGCAGCAGGTTCCCGAGCCGGACCGATTTAGGCAGGTCCAGCAGCGAGCCGTTTTTCAAGAACTTGGGCGAGAATCCGGCGAATGGTCCGAACAGCAGATCCTGCTGACCGTCGATGATTCGGGTGTCCAGGTGCGGCACGGACATCGGCGGCGCTCCGAGAGCCGGTTGACCGTACACCTTGCCGTGGTGCTCGGCGATGACATCCGGGTTGGTGCAGCGCAGGAAGCGCCCGCCGACCGGGAACCCGCCGAGACCGTGGCCCTCGGGGATGCCCGACTTCTGTAGCAGGTGCAGCGCGCCGCCGCCGGAGCCGATGAATACGAACCGCGCCGAGACGGTCTTCTTCTCGCCTGCGGCCAGATCTTTCAGAGCGACATTCCAACCACCGTCGTCCCGGCGGTTGAGGTCGCGCACCTCGTGGCGCAGGTGCACCTCGGCCCCACTGTCCTGCAGCGCGGTGAACAGGTGCCGGGTCAGGGACCCGAAGATGACGTCCGTTCCCGCATCCGCCTTGGTCATCGCGATCGGCTCGGCCGGGTCGCGGTCGATCATCATCAACGGCGCCCACTCGGCGATCTGGGCGCGATTTTCGGTGTACTCCATACCGGCGAACAATGGGTGGCCGGACAGTAGCTCGTAGCGCGCCCGGAGAAATTCGACGCCTGCCGCACCGTGCACAAAACTGAGATGCGGTACAGCATTGACGAACTCTTCCGGCGAGCGAATGAAACCATTGTCGACGAGGAATGACCAGAACTGCTTCGATACCTGCAGTTCTTCGTTGACGGAAATTGCCTTCGAGACATCGATGCTGCCATCGGGAAGCTCGGGGGTGTAATTCAGCTCACAAAGTGCGGAATGGCCGGTTCCTGCGTTGTTCCACGCATCGGAGCTCTCCTGCGCCACGGCATCCAACCGCTCGTACACCGCGATCGACCAGTCCGGCTGCAGCTGAGACAGCATGGCGCCCAGGGTGGCGCTCATGATTCCGCCGCCAATGAGAACGACGTCGTAGTCGGTGTCGCGCACCGGCGCGCTCGTGCTGGTCTGCATCATGCCCTCCGCGGTATCCAGGCACGGCGCCTTTCGCGCGCGCTGGTGACCGATACGAATTGCATTGATTGCATCGGCCATACATGCCTGCCTATGTACGCTCACTGCGGCAAAAGGGTCAGCATTCTCGAAGAGAGCTGGCTCGTTGCCTAAGAAAAAGGCTAGTACAGGCGCGCGGCAACTTCACATCCTGCAGGCATGACTCCTGTCACATCGATGGGCGTAGTACGGTGCGATCAAAGGTCAAAACCCGGCTCGCCCGCGTGGTAAGTGACGTCCGGTTGTCCATCGCCATCGCTGTCGACGAGTTCGGTGTCCAGCGAACCGTCGCCGTTGGTGTCGGAGTACATGACGTCGAATGCACCGGTATCGTGCGTGTCCACCAAGACGGAGTCGCATCGCCCGTCACCGTCGTCGTCGCTGACCACATCGTCCGTCCGGCCGTCCCCATCAAAGTCCACGGTGGCGGCCTCCGTCGTTCCGTCACCGTCCCGGTCCTGCGTGGCGGGTGCGCTGCGGCGGTGGCCGTCGCGGTCCACCCAGCGCAGTGTCGCACCTTCCGGGACGGCACGAGGTGCGGGCGCAGGTGCATTCCAGGTGCCCAACCGGCTCGGATCGTCGTAATAATGCTCACCGTGGCCGTCGTCATCGAGATCGAGAACCACGGTGTCCGCCACACCATTGCCGTCGCTGTCCCACATCACGTCGTCGACCCGGCCGTCGCCGTCGAAGTCCAGCGCCACTGCGTCAGGCACGCCGTCCCCGTCGAGGTCGACGTCGGCAGGCGAGCGCCAGACGGCGGGCACACCGACACCGGTGCCGAACGAGTACTCCATACTTCTCGGACGCCGCGGACTGTCGTTTGGTTCCGCTCGCTCAGCGCTCCGGGATGATGCCATTCTGTTGCGCCCACCGCAGCAACGCGGCCTCGGCGTCCGCGCGCGTCAACGGCCCCTGCTCCAGCCGCAGTTCCTTGAGGTACTGCCACGCCCGCCCGATCACCGGCCCCGCGGGTACCCCGAGCAGCGCCATGATGGCGTTGCCGTCGAGGTCGGGACGCACCCGGGCCAGGTCCTCCTCCGCGGCGATGCGGACGATCCGCCCTTCGAGACTGTCGTAGGTGGCCTGCAGCATCGCCGCGCGGCGGTTGTTGCGGGTGGTGGAATCGGCCCGGACCAGTTTGTGTAACCGCTGCAGCAGGGGGCCGGCGTCGGTGACGTAACGCCGCACCGCTGAGTCGGTCCACTCCCCGCGTCCGTAACCGTGAAAGCGCAGGTGCAGGAACACCAGCTGCGCCACGTCGTTGACCATCTGGTTGGAGTGCCGCAACGCCCGCAGCCGCTTACGGGCCATCTTGGCGCCCACCACCTCGTGGTGGTGGAAGCTCACCCCGCCTGCCGGTTCGTGGCGGCGGGTGGCCGGCTTGCCGATGTCGTGCAGCAACGCCGCCCAGCGCAATACCAGGTCGGGGCTCTCGTGCTCCGGGTCGGCCAGCTCCAGGTCGATGGCCTGCTGCAGCACGGTGAGCGAGTGCGCGTAGACGTCCTTGTGCTGGTGGTGCTCGTCGATCTCCAGCCGCATGGCGGGTACCTCGGGAAGCACCCAGGAAGCCAAACCCGTCTCCACCAGCAGGTCCAGGCCCTCACCTGGGTGCTCACCGAGCAGCAGCTTGTCCAGCTCCGCCCGCACCCGCTCCGCGGTGATCCTGGTGATCTGCTCGGCCATCTCCGTCATCGCCGCGTGCACTCGCGGGGCGACCACGAACCCGAGCTGGGAGGCGAACCGGGCGGCCCGCAGCATGCGCAACGGATCGTCGGCAAAAGACTCCTGCGGGGTGCCCGGGGTGTCCAGCACGCCGGCGAGCAGAGCGTCCAGGCCGTGGAAGGGGTCGACGAACACCGAGTGCCGCCCCACCCGCACGGCCATGGCGTTGACGGTGAAGTCGCGCCGCACCAGGTCCGCCTCCAGCTCGGAACCGTAGACGACCTCCGGGTTCCGGCTCACCTTGTCGTAGGTGTCCGCCCGGTAAGTGGTGATCTCGATCTGCTGGCCGGCCTTCGCCGCGCTGATGGTGCCGAAGGCGATGCCGGTGTCCCACTGCGCGTCCGCCCATCCGCGGAGCAGCTCCTGCACCTGCTCCGGGCGGGCGTCGGTGGTGAAGTCCAGATCGGTGCCGAGGCGGCCGAGTACCGCATCCCGCACGCTTCCACCGACGAGGTACAGCTCGTGGCCGGCACCGGTGAAGCGCTCGGCCAGCGGGTCGACGATGGGCGACAGCGCGCCGAGGGTGACAGCGGCGCCGGCGAGCAGCCGGGCGCGCCGGTCGGCGTCCGCGGCGGGGTAGTCGACGTCGGCAGGCACGAGGGCACATCTTAGAGACCTGGTGCGCGCCGTGGTTGAGCCTGTCTACACCCAGCGCGCACTACCATCGGTTCCATGCCCCCTCCCGTCGATGCCGCCGGTGGTGGCGCTCCGGGCGGTGGCGGAAACTCGGGAAGTGGGGACCAACCGGCGTACGGCCGGGCCCGTAGGAAGCCGCAACGTCCCAGCACCAGCCATCCCGCCGCCCCGGCGCGGCGTGGGGACCGGCCCCGCATGCGCACCGTGGACGAGACCTCAGCAGGCGGTCTGGTGGTCAGCGGGCTCGATGGGCCGCCCCAAGCGCGGGAGGCGGCGCTGATCGGGCGCACCGATCGGCGCGGCCGCTTACTCTGGTCGCTGCCCAAGGGTCACCTGGAGGCGGGCGAGACCGCCGAGCAGGCCGCGGAGCGTGAGGTCGCGGAGGAGACCGGTATCAACGGACAGGTGCTTGCGCCGCTGGGCAGCATCGACTATTGGTTCGTCACCGAAGGCCGACGCGTGCACAAGACGGTGCACCACTACCTGCTGCGCTCGGTGGGCGGCGAGCTGTCGGACGAGGACGTCGAGGTGACCGAGGTGGCCTGGGTGCCGTTGGGTGAGTTGGACGCCCGCCTCGCCTATGCCGATGAACGCCGGCTGGTCCGAACCGCCGACGCCGTGATCTCCGGCTTGAACGGCCGATGAGCCACGCTTGGCGCACTCTCGCTGCGACGCTGACCACCGTGCTCCTGACCGCGGGGACCTCCTTCGGCGTGCTCGCGCTCGCGGGTGCGGCTGCCGCGAGCCCCGTCGTGCCCAACCCCCACTTCGTGCGTCTGCAGGTCGATTCGATCACGCCGAGCGTCGTCACCGGCACTGCGGCCGACCGGGTGACGGCCCAGGGCTCCGTGATCAACGACGGTGATCGCGACGTCAGCAACCTGCAGGTGCGCTTGGAGCGCGCACCGATGGTCCAGAACGAGACCGAACTGCGCACTGCGCTGCGCTCGGTGCCCACCGAGCCGGCGATCCAGGGCCCCTTCACCACGGTGTCGGCCAAGCTCAGTCCCGGTCAGTCGGTTCCCTTCTCGTTGTCGCTGCCGTTGAGCGGCACCACAGCCAACAGCCTGGCGTTAACCCAACCCGGGGTGTACCCGATGCTGGTGAATGTCAACGGGGAGCCGGACTTCGGTGGACGTGCCCGCCTGGACGTAGCGCAGTTCTTGTTGCCCGTGCTGAGTCTGCCGCCGGCAGCACAGACGCCGGGCACTGCGGCTCCGCCTGTCGTCCGGGTGCCCACCGCCGCGACCGGCATGACTGTGCTGTGGCCGCTGGCCGACCGACCACGGCTCCTCCCCGGCGCACTCGGCGCGCCCACCGTGTTGGGCGACGACGAGCTGGCACGGTCCTTCGCCGACGGTGGGCGTTTGGACGGCCTGCTCAGGGCTGTCCAACAGCGCACCACGCCCGCCGCCGACCCAACCGGCGCCCTCGCCAACAGTCTCTGCCTCGGGGTGGACCCCGACCTCCTGGTGACCGCGGTGGACATGACCCGCGGCTATGAGGTGGCCGCAGTCAACGGCTCGCGTGTTCTTGGCACCGGAGGCCCCGCCGCCGGCGCCTGGTTGGACCGCCTGAGGGCGACGAGCAAAGGCCGCTGCGTGGTGGCTCTGCCCTGGGCGCAGGCCGACGTGAACGCACTTGCCCGGAGCTCGTTGCCCGACCTGGAGCGCGCCGCAATCGACTCGGGGCGTGACGTCGTGGCCAAGACACTGGGTCTGCCTGCACTGGCCGACGTCGTGTGGCCGGACGGCGGTTTCCTCGCCGAGCGCACTGCCACCGAACTGGCGGCTCTGGGCACCAAAACCACGCTCGTCTCCAGCGACGGCATCACCACTACAGGCGGGTCAGCCCTGCCGCTCACCACCAGAACCGCCCGGCTCGACGCCGGCGGCAACTCCCTCGGGGTCGGGCTCATCGACGCACCTTCGGCGACGGCACTCGCAGCCACGGGGTCCGGCGATCAGCGCCACCTGCGGCTACAGGATGCGCTCGGCGCCATCGCGTGGCCGGCGATCGGCTCGGGCGGCACCAGCGCCGGCAGGCCCAGCTCTGTGCTGCTCGCGCCCCCCCAGCGGTGGGAGATCGACGGGGGCCAAGCCCAGACGATGCTCGGTGAGCTGAGCACCCTGTTGCAAGTGGGCGCCGCCACCGCGCTGCCGCTGCCCACGCTGCTTGCTCAAGCGAATTCCACTACCACCACGGCGCAGCTGGACTACCCGGTGCAGGCGGCCTCGTCGGAGATCCCTGCTCGCACCACCACCGCGATCTCCACCGTGGCGGCCGACGTCGACCGCTTTGCTGCCGCGCTGCAGCGTGACCCGCAGAGCGGTACCAGCCCCGATGATCTGCTGGCACCGCTGCGGCTGGGAATGTTGCGGGGCGCCTCCACTGCCTCCAGCACAACCCGTGACGGGGCGGCGGGGGACCCGCAAGTGCAGGCCGTCCGCCAGGAGCTCGACCAGTTGCACCACGCCGTCGCCCTGCAGGCACCCAGCGGCACGTACACGTTGGCCTCCGCGCAGAGCCCGCTGCTGCTGGTCGTGCACAACGATCTGCCGGTGTCGGTGAACGTCCGTCTCACGGTGGACGCCCCGGCGGGATTGCGGGCGACGGACATCGGGGTACAGCAACTTCCCGCGCACAGCAGCCGTCAGCTGCAGGTGCCCACCTCGGTCCGCCGCACCGGCCAGTTCGCCGTCGATGTCGCGCTGAGCACCGACAACGGCCAGCGGCTCGGGGAGACGACCCGTCTGCAGGTTCGCTCCACCGCGTACGGTCCCGCAACCGCACTGGCCACCGCTGGGGCTGCGCTCGTCCTGCTCGTCCTGGTGGCACGGCGGTTATGGCACCGTTTTCGAGGGCAGCCCGACCGGGCCGACGAGCATCGGATGGTGCGCACGTGAGCGTCCCAGCCGCTAGCAGGCACGTTGCGGACGATCGCAGCGACACCGGGCTGCTCAAGGCGAGCGGTTCGCAGGTCATCCCCACGCTGATCAGCCGCATCACGGGTTTCCTGAAAGCAGTGGCCTTGGCCGCGACCATCGGTCTCGGCGCCGACGCCAGCTCGTTCAGCGTCGCCAACACCTTGCCCAACATCGTGTCCGAGCTGGTGCTCGGTGCGGTGCTCACCAGCATCGTCGTGCCGGTGCTGGTGCGGGCGGAGCGCGAGGACCCCGACGGCGGGACGGAGTTCACCCGTCGGCTGCTGACCGTCGCCGGGTTGGTGCTGCTCACCGCCACGGTGGCGTCCATGGTCGGCGCACCATGGCTGATCCACCTGTTTCTCGATCCCAACGGGCAGGTGGACACCCGACTGGCCACCCTGTTCGCGCTGCTCCTGCTGCCGCAGATCCTGTTCTACGGCCTGGGTGCGCTGTTCGGCGCCATCCTGAACACTCGCGGACTGTTCGCCAAGGTGGCGTGGGCACCCGTCCTCAACAACATCGTCACCCTGGCCGCCATCGTGGCCTACTACTTGACGCCGGGAGAGCTGCAGAACTCGCTGAGCAACCCCAAGCTGCTGGTCCTCGGCACCGGCACCACCCTCGGCATCGTCGCCCAGGCGATCTACCTCGTCCCCGCACTGCGCAAGACGGGTGTCGATCTGCGACCGAAGTGGGGGATCGACGCCCGGCTGAAGCACTTCGGTGGCATGGGCGTGGCGGTGCTCGCCTACGTGCTGGTCAGCCAGGTGGGCTTCATCATCACCAACCGGGTGGCTTCCCAGTACGACCAGAGCGGTCCGGTGTTGTTCCAAACCGCCTGGCTCCTGTTGCAGGTGCCCTACGGGGTGCTCGGCGTCTCGCTGATCACGGCGATCATGCCCAGGATGAGCCGCTCTGCCGCAGCCAACGACACCGACAGCGTGGTCGCCGATCTCTCGCTGGCCTCGCGTCTGTCCACCGTCGGGCTGCTGCCCATCATCGCCTTGTTCACGGTGCACGGCACCACTCTGGGCGTGGCGCTGTTCTCGCTGCGGGGCAGCGCGTCCGCGGTTGAGAACGCCAGTCGACTGGGCGCCACGGTCGCGGTCTCCGCCTTCGGACTGTTGCCGTTCGCGATCGGACTGATCCAGCTGCGGGTCTTCTACGCCCGCCAGCAGCCCTGGATCCCGACTCTGCTGATGGCGCTGACGGTAATCGTGCGCATCCCCTTCATGCTGTGGATCCCCTCGTTCGTGCACCCCGATCAAGTGGTGGGCTGGCTGTCGTTCATCAACGGCGTTGGCTTCACCGCCGGAGCGCTTGTCGGCGGACTGGTGCTGTGGCGCCAGCTCGGTCACCTGGAGACCAAGGCGCTGGTGCGCACCACGGTCACCGTGCTGGCCGCAAGCCTCATCGCCGTCGCGGTGGACGCCCTGTTCGGGCTCGCGGTGCCGGTGAGCACGCTGGAGAACACCTTGGGCATCCTCGCCGGATCGCTGGTGGCCATGGCGCTGCACACCGTGATCGTGCTCGGCATCGGATACGGTCTGCTGCTGGTGTTCAAGCTGCCCGAGACGGCGGGGATAGTGCGTGCCATCACCGCTCGGCTACCCGGCAGATTCGGCAGGCCCGATGCGATGACAGCAGCGGGATCGGTAACCCCACCCGCGCAGGACGACCTCGATCCGTCGATGTTCGAGGAGACGACCCTGCTGCCGCGCCTACCGGCCGCGTCGCTCCCGTACCCTTACCCGAGCAGTCATGGCGTCAGGAGAGGTGGGGGTGGGGCAGTGCCAGCCGACAAGCCGGCGCGCGAGCAGCCAACCCCCACACCCCGCGCGCGCGCCGTGGTGCGCGGCCCACAGCTCGTACCCGGGGCAGCGGTGGCGGGTGGACGCTACCGGCTGCTCGCGGCGCACGGTGGCTCCGGATCACTCCGGTTCTGGCAGGCCAAGGACACCGTCCTGGAACGCGATGTCGCACTCACCTTCGTCGACGCCGAGCAGACAGCGGACCCGGACGACGCCGAGGGGCCGCAGGCGGTGCTGGGGCGCACATTGCGGCTCGGTCGGATCGACTCGCCTGCGCTCGCCAGAGTGCTGGACGTGGTGCGCGGCAGTTCGGGCGGCATCGTGGTGGCGGAGTGGATCGCCGGGCGCTCCCTTAAAGATGTTGCCGACACCCGACCGCCGGCGATCGGGGCGGCGCGGGCCGTCCGTGCGCTGGCCGGACTGGCCGAGGCCGCCCATCGTTCCGGTGTCTCGGTTGGCCTGGACCACCCGGACCGGATCCGGATCAGCACCGCAGGAAACGCCGTGCTGGCTTTCCCCGGCGTTCCCACCGACGCCGAGCCGGCCGCAGATGTCCAAGGCCTCGGCGCCATCCTCTACGCGTTGATCACGGCGACCTGGCCGCTGCCCGAACCCGGCGTCGACGGTATGCCCGCCGCCGAGCGGGGCGAGGACGGCGTGGTCACCCCGGCGCGTGCCCTCCGGCCCGGAGTGCCATACGAGATTTCCGCGCTGATCGCGCGAGCGCTGCAACCGGAGAGCGGCATCCGGACGGCGGCTGCGGTACAGACCGTGCTCGACCAGGCGTCTGTGCTGGACCAGCAGACCGACCTGATGCCCGTCATCAACGACTCAGCCGCGCACGAGGGCCACGGAACCGCTGAGTCACCGCTGGACTACGACTCGCCCACCAGCGCCCGCGAACGTCATGCACGGGCAGGCAACGCGCGCTCCCGCAAGATGCTGCTGGCCCTCACCGCACTGGCGGTGGCCGCGATCGTCATCGTTGCCGCCCTGACCTACGCGGTGGTCAACACTCTCGGCGGGGGAAGCACCGCACAGTTGCCGAGCCTGAGTGTGCCCGGCTCCTCTGGGCCCGGCTCCGCTGGGCCCGGCTCCGGCGGGGCCAGCCCGACCACAGCACCGGCAGGCGGACTAATTGTACCCACCAAGGCCGCCGTCTACTCGCCGCAGGGCACCATGGACGACTCGCGCAACGCGGGCAAGGCCATCGATGGGGACCCCGCCACCTCGTGGGCGACCGACGCCTACTCCCAGCAGCTGCCCCGGCTCAAGAACGGTCTCGGCTTGCTGTTGACCTTGCCGGACTCCGTCGCGTTGAGCTCGGTGACGGTCGACTCGCCCAGCAGCGGCACGGTCGTCGATATCCGGTCGTCGCCGAGCGCGACCCCCGATCTCTCCGATACCACTGTGCTCACCACCACGACGCTGCAGTCCGGGCGTACCACCCTCACCCTGAACAACATGAAGCCGACGAGATATCTCCTGGTGTGGATCACCAAGCTCGGTGGATCCGCAACGCCGTACAGCAGCAAGATCGCCGAGCTCACCTTGCAGCGAGCGGGCTGAGACCATGTCGGGGGCGGGGGGCCGCGATAGCACCGGAGCGCAGGTCTCCGATGTTGAGTTGGTCCGTGCGCATGCCGCAGGCGATCCCCATGCATTCGCGGAACTCGTACGCCGCCACCGCGACCGGATGTGGGCGGTCGCGCTGCGCACTACGCGTGACCCCGAGGAGGCCGCGGACGCCCTGCAGGATGCCTTCCTCTCCGCCCACCGCGCGGCCGCCGGCTTTCGAGCGGACTCCGCCGTCACCACCTGGCTGCACCGCATCGTCGTCAACTCCTGCCTCGACCGGATGCGCAGACGTCACGCCCGGCCCACCGTCACGTTGCCCGAGGACGATCACGACGAGCTCGCGGCGCCCGGTGACGCCATGGCCGACAAAGAACTCAGCCTGCTGGTGCACCAGGCGCTGCTCAAGATCCCGGCCAACCAACGCGCCGCCGTGGTCGCGGTCGACGTCGAGGGGTACTCGGTAATCGACGCCGCCCGGGCTCTAGGGGTTGCCGAGGGCACGATCAAGAGTCGCTGCGCGCGGGGCCGCACCAAGCTGGCTGTGCTGCTCGGACACCTCCGCGCCGAGGACTCGCCGACACATTCTGCAGTCGAGGGGAACCGTTCCGCTCTGCCGCACGTCACACAGGCGAGGACACACACCAGAAGGGAGGATCGATGAACGACGCCACGGCTTGGTTTTCGTTGCTCGACCCTCCGTACTCGCGCGAACTTCTCGCCGATCTCCATGCGGGCGCGTTGGACGAGGGACTGACCGCAGCCCTGTGGCCACGGGTGCGAGCCGATCACGACGCCACCCGGGTGCTCACCGCCCTGGACAGCACCGTACGGCAGCTCTCCGCAGCACCCCCGGCCTCGGTGCCGACCCCTGCCCACCTCGCCGCGCGGATGGACGCGGCGCTTGCCGGCCTGGTGGCCCCGCCCGCGCGAGTCAGCGACTTGGCCGCGGCCCGCGCGCGTCGGCATGGTGGTCGTCGTCGAGGCGTGTACGTGGGAGCCGCACTCGTGGCTGCGGCTGCCGTCGCCGGCGTGGTGGCGCTGGGTTCGGTGCTGGGGTCACACAGCGTCTCCGGCACTCCGCAAGCCGCAGCGCCGCAGGCAGTCCCAGCGCCGCAGGCAGGTCTACCACCGCAGGTACTGGACCTGGGCTCGGGCACGCCGGGGCCCCAAGCCCTGGCGGCGCTCGGCCGTCAGGACTACGGCTCGCTCAGTGTTAACACCACACTGCCGGGGTGTCTCCAGGCCAACGGCGTACCCCCCGCAACCACCGTGATCGGCGCCGCTCCTGTCACGCTCGACGGCCGCCGTGGCATCCTGCTGCTGCTCCCGACGGGTCGCGCGGCGGTGTTCACCGCACTGGTCGTGGGCCCGGAGTGCTCGGCGCAGAACCCTGCCACCCTGAGCAAGGTGGATATCGGCCATCGCTGACCGCCGGCTGCACGCACCCGGAACAAGCGTCCGAGCCCTGGTGTTGAATCGTGAGCACGCGAGTTGACCCTCCAGGAGGCGCCCATGCCCGACCCATCCGCATTCTCTACAGCGTCCGACGGTACTGATCGGGACGACGCTGTCCGGGATGTCATCGTCATCGGGTCCGGCCCGGCCGGATACACGGCCGCCGTGTATACCGCTCGTGCCCAGCTGAACCCCCTGGTTTTCGAGGGCAGCCAGTTCGGCGGCGCCCTGATGACCACCACCGAGGTGGAGAACTTCCCGGGCTTTCGCGAGGGAATCATGGGCCCGGCACTGATGGAGGAGATGCGCGAGCAGGCCAAGCGCTTCGGCGCCGAGCTCCGGGCCGAAGACGTGGAGTCGGTCGAGCTGTCCGGACCGGTGAAGACGGTCTCCGCCAATGGCCGTACCTACCGGGCGCGGGCGGTGATCCTGGCGATGGGCGCGGCGCCCCGATACCTCGGCATCCCCGGCGAGCAGACCCTTCTCGGGCGTGGCGTCAGCTCGTGCGCCACCTGCGACGGCTTCTTCTTCCGTGACCAGGATATCGCCGTGATCGGTGGTGGCGACTCCGCCATGGAGGAGGCCACCTTCCTCACCCGCTTCGCCCGTTCGGTCACCCTGATCCACCGTCGCGAGGAGTTCCGGTCGTCGCGGATCATGCTGGAGCGCGCCCAGCAGAACGACAAGATCCGCTTCTCCACCAACGCCGCCGTGGTCGAGGTGCTGGGCGAGGGCAGCGTGTCGGGTTTGCGCCTGCGCGACACCACGACCGGCGCGGCGAGCATTCTCGACGTCACTGCGATGTTCGTCGCGGTCGGGCACGATCCGCGCAGCGAGCTGGTGCGTGCGCAGGTCGCCATGGATGGCGGTGGGTATGTGCGCGTCGATGACGGCAGCACCGCCACCTCCCTCGACGGCGTATTCGCGGCAGGCGACCTCGTCGATCACACCTACCGTCAGGCCATCACCGCAGCAGGCACCGGATGCTCGGCCGCCATCGACGCGGAGCGTTGGCTCGCCGAGCACGCACTCGACCCCGAACACGCGGCGCGAGCGCCCGAACTCGTCGGCGGCGGTTACGGAGCCGTCGCCACCGGCGCCTGAGCATCCCCCACTTCCCACCTGTACACCCCTCAAAAGGAGCACTCATGTCCACACCCATCACCGTCACCGACGCCACGTTCGCCGATGAGGTTCTCGGTAGCAGCAAACCCGTTCTCGTCGACTTCTGGGCTACCTGGTGCGGGCCGTGCAAGATGGTCGCGCCAGTGCTCGAAGAGATCGCCAACGAACACGGCGAGAAGCTGACCATCGCCAAGATGGACATCGACGCGAACCCCTCCATCCCCAGGGACTACCAGATCATGTCTATTCCTACGCTTATCCTGTTCCAGGACGGCAAGCCGGTGAAGCAGATCGTGGGCGCCAAGCCCAAGGCTGCGCTGCTGCAGGACCTGTCCGGGGTCCTCTGATCGACGTGCCTGCGGGTGCCCTCCGATTGCGCGGTCGGCGGCACCCGCGGGCACCGTTCATTGTTGGCTACGCAACAACTTCGGGTTTGTCACGTGCTGCGGCACCCTCACATGAGACCCTTGACCTTACTGATCATCACTGGGAAGGCCTTGCATGCAGATCCTCCGGCTCGGCGACGATGGAGTTGCAGTAGCCGAGATCCGCGCCGCGCTGGTCGATCTAGGCCATTTGCCAACGCGGGAAGGCGAATCCGTTTTCGACCACTCCGTGGATCACGCCGTCCGAGCCTTCCAGCAACACCGCGGCCTCATTGTCGACGGGCTGGTGGGCAGTGCGACGTACCGGGCATTAAAAGAGGCGTCCTACAAGCTGGGCGCGCGGACCCTGATCTACCAGCTGGCCGCACCCATGTCCGGAGACGACGTCCAGACGCTGCAGACCCGGTTGCTCGAGCTCGGGTACAACACCGGCCGCGCGGACGGTGTCTTCGGTCCGCAGACGGACGTCGCGCTGCGCAGCTTCCAACGTGAGTGTGGCGTCACCAGCGACGGCATCTGTGGGCCTGCGACGCTGCGCGCGCTGGGCTACCTCGCGCGGATGGCGTCGGGAGGCTCGCCGCAGCGCATTCGGGAGGAAGAAGCTGTTCGCCTCTCCGGGCCACAGCTCCGCGGAAAGCGCATCGTCATCGACCCGGCATGCGGTGGCGACGAACTGGGTGTCCTCGCAAGTGCGTACGGGCTGACCGGTGCCGGCGGCGCCCTCGCAGAGGCCGACCTCGTGTGGGACCTGGCGTGCCTCGTGGAAGGGCGCTTGGCCGCCACCGGCGTGGAGACGTTCCTGTCCCACCCCCGGCACACGAACCCGCCGGCCAGCGAGCGGGCAGCGTTCGCCAACTCGTGCGGGGCAGACCTGCTCATCTCGCTACACGCCGACGCCAACAAATCACCACACGCGGAGGGAGTTTCCAGCTTCCATTTCGGCAACGCCGACGGCGCGAACTCGACAATCGGCGAGATGTTGGGCGGCTACGTGCTGCGCGAGATCGTGGCCCGTACCGGAATGCAGAACTGCCGCAACCACGGCCGGACCTGGGACCTGTTGCGGCTCACCAAGATGCCTGCCGTACACCTCGAGGTGGGGTACTTGTCCAACGCGCACGATGTCGCATTGCTGGCCCAGTCGCGCCAACGCGACGCCATTGCAGAGGCCGTCGTCGTGGGGGTGAAGCGGCTGTACATGCTCGGCGTGGACGACCAGCCCACCGGTACGTTCACCTTCGAGGAGCTGCTCGCCGAGGAACTGACCGGCTGACTCGCCGCGCCCAAGCCTAAGCCGGCCGAGTGGTGGCGTGGGCCGCACTTGCCGGTACGGTGCCGATGCTGACGCTGCCCAGTAGGCGGTCCAACGCCGCTTCCACGTCTTCCTTCCAGCTGATCGTCGACCGCAGTTCCAAGCGCAGCCGCGGCCACCGCTCATGGTGGCGCACCGTCTTAAATCCCACACTGAGCAGGAAAGCGGCAGGAATCACGCAGGACTCAGCGCGCGCGTCCAGGCAAGCCGGGTCGCGCGCATCACCGAAGGCCTCGATCGCGCGCACGCCGCGTTTAGTCAGGTCCTTCGCCACCGACTGCACGAGCACTCGGCCGAGACCACCGCCGGCGAACCCGTCAAACACCCGCAGCGACATCAGCAGCACCGCGTCCGCGCTCACCGGGGAAGTGGGGAACGCCGCCGCCCGCGGTGTCGCACTCGGTGGGGCGTACGTCGCATAGCCGGCGGGGACACCGTCGACAGACAGGGTCTTTCCGCAGGACCCCCACTCGAGCAACACTCCCGAGACCCAGGCCTCCTTCTCGAACTCGGTTTGGCCGTACATCTGCGCCTGGCTCACCGCATGCGGCGCCAGCTCCCAGAACACGCATCGACGGCACTCGTGCGGAAACTGGTCCAGTGAGTCCAGCGTCAGACTTGCGACACGTCGGGACACAGTGCCGACCTCCTCTACTGAGCCGTCGGGCGCTCCAGAAGCTGGTTCGCGGTCTTGTTAGCGTAACCCCGCGCGCCAGGGGAGCGAGCACCTGTTTTCGGCCTAGCTCTAGCGTTGCCCGCCGTAGGTTTCACGTGAAACGCTTTCCACCACAGCGCTTTTGATGTCGTCACGACACACCGCCTCTATCGCGCACGCCTGCTTCATCACAGTGACGAATCAACGGCGGGTGCCTGGACATCGCCGAGCAAGGCTAATCGGATTTCGGCGAGCCCATCAGCGTCACAATGCGTTCCAGATCATCGACCGAGCCGAACTCGACCACGATCTTGCCTTTGCGCTTGCCCAAGCTGACAGTGACCTTGGTGTCGAAGTTGTCGGACAGCCGCTCGGCGACTCCTTCTAGCGCAGGATGGTGGGGCGGCTCGTCGGCGCGGTGGCGAGAGGAGGCTGGGTGCGCGTCGTCTCTGCGGGTGAGGGTCACTGCCTCCTCGGTGGCCCGAACCGACAGACCCTCCGCCACGACGCGGGTCGCCAGATCCTCCTGAGCCTCCGGCTTTCCTTCCATGGACAGCAGTGCGCGTGCGTGCCCGGCGGACAGCACCCCCGCCGCGACCCGACGCTGCACCGGCACCGGTAGCCGCAATAGACGAATCGTATTGGTCACCACGGGCCGCGACCGCCCGATGTGGGACGCGAGCTCGTCGTGTGTCACGTCGAACTCCTCCAGCAACTGTTGGTAGGCGGCAGCTTCCTCCAGCGGGTTCAGTTGGACGCGGTGGATGTTTTCCAACAGCGCGTCGCGCAACATCGACCTGTCGGCGGTGCTTCGCACAATCGCCGGGATGGTATCCAGTCCAGCTGCCTGCGTTGCGCGCCACCTTCGCTCGCCCATGACCAGCTCGTAGTGCCCGGGCGAGTCCTCCCGGACGACGATGGGTTGCATCAGTCCGAACTCACGGATCGAGTGCACGAGCTCGGCGAGCGCATCCTCGTCGAACACCTGACGGGGCTGCCGGGCATTGGGGCTGATGTCCGTCGTCCGAAGCTCGCGATAGACCGCGCCGGATGGCGCAGCATCGATCACCGTTGGGGAGGCTGGGGTGGCTGCAGCGGCATCGGCGCCGGTCTCCGATTCCCCCGCCAACGGGCCGGCGTCACCGCGCGAGCCGAACATCACATCCGCAGCGGCGGCGCCGAGACGCGGACCTTCGGTCGGTCCACTGGGAATCAAGGCCGCAAGCCCCCGCCCCAGTCCGCCCCGGCGTTGCTGAGTCATTCCTGTGCTCCCTGCTCGTGATCACGCGGTGGCCGGGACAGGGTGATGTCTCCCCGCCGCGCGAACTCGCGGCCCGCGTCCAGGTAGCTCATGGCTCCACGAGAACCGGGATCGTAGGCCAATACGGTCTGTCCGAATCCCGGTGCCTCGGAGACCTTCACGCTGCGCGGGATCATCGTTCGGAGTACGAGATCGCCGAAGTGGGTCCGCACCTCGTCGGCGACCTGGTCGGCGAGCTTGGTACGCCCGTCATACATCGTCAGCAGGATGGTGGAGACGTGCAACTCTGGGTTGAGGTGCACCTGCACCAGCTCGATGTTGCGCAGTAGCTGGCCCAAGCCCTCCAGCGCGTAGTACTCACATTGGATCGGAATGAGCACCTCCGGGGCAGCGACCAGTGCGTTCACCGTGAGCAACCCCAGCGACGGCGGACAATCGATGAGCACAAAGTCGACGCCGAGCCGATCCAGCGCATCCGCATCCAGCGCGCGCTTGAGGCGACCTTCCCGGGCCACCAGGGACACCAATTCGATTTCCGCACCGGCTAGGTCGATCGTGGCGGGCACACACAGCAGGTTCGGGGAGTGGGTGCTGGTCTGCACGGTCTCCTCGAGCGAGGTCTCGCCGAGGAGGACTTCATAGATTGAGGGTGTGCCGGACTGATGAGGTACCCCCAGCGCGGTACTGGCGTTGCCCTGCGGATCCAGGTCGATGACCAGCACGGTGAGCTTGTGCAACGCCAACGCAGCGGCGACGTTGACCGTCGTGGTGGTCTTGCCGACCCCACCCTTCTGATTCGCAATTGTGAGAATCCGGCGACGCTCCGGGCGGGGAAGAGTCGCACCACCGGGATGTTTGTACTGCGTCGCCCGAGCCGCGGCGGCCCCGATCGGAGTGTCTTCATAGTTGCTACTCGGCCGCAAGACCACGCCCGCGCCGTGGGTAACCCCTGGCAACGTCTCCGGTCGCGGTGACGATGTTTCACGTGAAACTTGGCTCACCTTCGATTCTGTCTCTGTTGTGCCTGCCATCCTGATCGGCCGCGCGGTACCGCTCCTACTGTAGGCAATTCAGCACGAGCCCTACACCAACGACCGTGCTACGACCGCGGCGCCCGGGAGACCTCGACCACCGTCGACGGTGTATCGAGCAGCCCAACCCCGCATTCACGGGCGGTGGCGGAGCGACCGCCCGCCCGCCGAATGGCGTCGAAGTCGCGAGCAAGTTCCTCCGCGGCAGTTTTGCCCTTGAGTGCCAGCACCCGGCCCCCGGGCCTGGCATGCGGCAGACACCACGCCATGAGCTTGCCCACCGGGGCCACCGCACGCGACGCCACGACGTCGGCTGGACCGACCTCCCGACGTGTAGCGGCATCCTCTGCCCGCCTGCGATGCACCACGACGTCTAGCTCGAGCGCGGCCACGACCTCATTGAGGAAGGTCGCCCGCCGCAATAGCGGTTCGACAAGGGTGACTCGCAGGTCAGGACGTGCGATAGCCAAGGGGATACCCGGCAGGCCGGCTCCACTACCCACATCCACTACGTGTTCCGCTGGATCGATCAGCTCCTGGAGCACCGCACAGTTCAGCAGATGCCGCTCCCAGATCCGTGCCACCTCACGCGGACCCAGCAATCCGCGCTCGACCCCAATTGACGCCAGTATCTCCGCATAACGGTGCGCGAGCGGCAGCCGCTCACCAAAGACCGTCGCTGACGCCTGCTCGATCAACACTGCACACCCCGGCGTTTCACGTGAAACATTGTTGCGCCCTCAGCTGCATCTCGCGGACCGTCTCGCTCGTCGGGGCTGCGGCGCAGCGCTCGAAGACTGATCAAGGAACGGGCAGCACGACCACGCGACGTGCGGGTTCCGCGCCCTCGCTCTCGCTCATCACGCCGTCGACCACGGCCACCGCGTCGTGCACGATCTTCCGCTCGAACGGCGTCATCGGAGTCAACTCCTCACGTTCGCCTGAGGAACGCACCCGCTCGGCCAGTTCCGTTCCCAGTCGGCTCAGCTCGGCCCGACGGTCTGCCCGCCAGCCGGCAACGTCGAGCATCAGGCGGCTGCGCTCGCCGGTGACCTGTTGGACTGCCAACCGGCTCAGCTCTTGCAGAGCGTCCAACACCTCACCCTTGCGCCCGACGAGCTGCTGCAGGTCGGCGCCGCCCTCAATACTCACCATGGCACGGTCGCCCTCGACGTCGAGGTCGATGTCTCCGTCGAAATCGAGGATGTCCAACAAGCGCTCGAGGTAATCACCGGCAACATCACCCTCTTCCACCAAGGGGTCGTCCGCACCGTCAATCACACCACTGTCGGCACTGGCCGCCGTCGTCGGCTGCTCGAGCACCTCCACAGCGGTGTCGTCCTCAAGCACGGATTCGTTCTCTGCCACAGTCATGATCCTCTCGTGCCGTCCCGCTGCTCAGCGCTTCTTGCGTGAACCGCGACTGGACTTGCTCTTGGCTTTGATGGATTGCGGTCGGCCCACTACTCGCCCGTTCGTCTCCGTACCGGTTGGCTTGGACGCAGCGCCGGAGTTCGGCGGGGCCTTGGAGTTCGGCAGGGCCTTGGAATTCGGCAGGGCCTTGGAGTTCGGCAGGGCCTTGGATTTCGACCCAGCCTCGGGGTCCGACACGGACTTCGGCTCCGATGCCAGCGGCGTGGTGCTGTCTACGGCGGGCAACTCCAATGCCGAGTCGTCGGCGGTGCCGGCGACCTTGGGCTTCCTGGTCTTGGGGTTCTCGGGACGCACACCCGGCTTCGGCGCAGTATTGCCTCGCCGCTCGAGCGTCTCCTTCTTCTTGGCCTCGTCCTCGGCCGCGATCTTGCCGAACACGTAATGCTGCTGGACCAACGTCCAGCCGTTGTTACTGAGCCAATAGAGCAGGATCGCGAGCGGGAGGAACGGACCACCGACCAACACCCCGAGCGGGAAGACCCACAACACCAGCTTGTTCATCAACGCCGTTTGCTGCGTCGACGCCGCGGTCGCACTCTGCCGAGCCACGGACGCCCGCGCGGTGAAGTGCGTCGCGATGCTGGCGATCACCATCAGCGGAACCGCGATCAACGCGATCGACACCTTGTCCACCGGGCCGACGTTCGTGAAGGCCTCCAGCTGCGCCTTGGTTTGGGTCAAGAAGGAGGCCAACGGTGCACCGAATAGCCGAGCATCCAGGAAGGAGGCCACGTCGTCAGCATTGAATACATAGTTGGGAGTGATCCGGTTCAGCGGCACGGACATCGGCGCCGTCGAACCCATGAACGGGACGTGCGCCATCGAGCCGGTGCGGTTGAACGACCGAAGGACGTGGAAGAGCCCGATGAACACGGGCGCCTGCAGCAACACTGGTAGACAGCCCGCCACCGGATTGAACCCGTGTTCCTTCTGCAGCTTCTGCATCTCGACGGCCAGGCGCTGCCGATCGCCCTTGTACTTCTTTTGCAGTGCCTTGATCTGCGGCTGGAACTCCTGCATCTGGCGCTGGGTGCGGATCTGCTTCACGAACGGCCGGTAGAGCACGGCGCGCAGCGTGAAGACGAGAAAGATCACCGACAGCGCCCAGGCGACCCCGCTGCTGGGGCCGAGCACAAAGCCGAAGACCTTGTGCCAGAACCACAGGATCGCCGACACCGGGTAGTAGATGAAGTTCAGCACTGCGCTACTCGCTCCTCGTCTTGCTCCGTGGCCAAACGTCCCCGGGCGGGGGAACGGGGTCCCACCCACCAGAATGCCAGGGAGCGCACTTGAGCAGCCGCCACAAGGCCAGAGCCAGCCCCCGCACCGCACCGTGCACACTCAGCGCCTCGACGGCATAGCTGCTACAGGTCGGCTCAAAACGACACGAGGGCAACCTCATCGGCGAGACCCAGCTCTGGTACAACCGCACCGGCACAATCAACACCCGCGCCGCGGGTGAGCTGCGCTGCGTCGGCGTACTCACGCGGCGCGCGAGGATGCCGGGAAACCGAGCTTGCGCAGCGCTGAGCGGATGTCGACCTCGAGTTCCGCCGAGCTGGACGTCGCTGCGGGCGGCAAAGCGCGCAGGACCACCTGGGTGCCATCGGGCAGAACCGGCACAAACCCACGCATGACGTGCCGCAACTTTCTCGAGACACCATGTCGCACAACAGATCCACCGACCGATTTATTGACAATGAGACCCACCCGGGTGGAGGGGGCGCCAATCTTGTCCAAAGGAGGGTTCCTGAGCGTGTGTACGACTACCCGCGTTCTGCCGGCGCGCGCACCCGAGCGCATCACCGCGGCGAACTCACGGTGCCGGGTCAGTCGGTGCGCCGGTGCAAGCACAACTGGCCGAAGCTCAGGCGGTGAGCTCGGCGCGGCCCTTACGACGGCGTGCCGAGACGATGGCCCGGCCGGCGCGGGTGCGCATGCGCAGTCGGAAACCGTGAACTCGTGCGCGCCGCCGGTTGTTCGGCTGAAACGTCCGCTTTCCCTTGCTCACGGTAAGCACTCCCTAGCACTTCGATGGATCAATGAGGTCTCGACGCCAACGGATTGGCCGCTGTTCGCACTGAACTGCCATGTGATCCGGTTGGACCCAGCACAACACCGCCACCTGCTGTTGGGCGACTGCTCGAGGCTACGCAGGACAAACGGGCAGGTCAAACGCGCCGACTCGGCACAACCGCCGCGCGACACGCTGACAACGACCAATCCTTGCCCGCCGCGGCTCGGATGATCACACCTTGTCAGGCGCATCAGGACTTGCTAGCGTCGCCTTTACGGGCTCGTAACAGTGACGAGCGCCACACATCGCTGGTGGCGCGTCGCCGCGGGACACCGGCGATACGACGGCCGTCTATCGCCACAGCGGGAAGAACGTGCACCTGGGCGTCGGCAGGCGCGCGGTCGATGCCCCGTCGATCCGTACACAGTTGTGGACAACTCTGTGGACAGTAAGCCATGATGCGTTGGCTCGATGCCGTGTCCAGCACGAGGCCCCGGTCGGGACCCATGTTCGATTGCAGGAGGATCAGTTGTGGCCGAGGACACCCGCAAGCTGAGCGCGGTGTGGGCAGACGTACTCGCCGACCTCGGCTCCTACCGTGACGGTGACGGTCAGCCACTGTCCGGCCAACAACGTGCGTGGCTGCGGGTCACCAGGCCGGTCGGTTTCGTCAACGGCTTTGCCTTGCTCGCTGCGCCCAGCGCCTTTGCCAAGGAGTCAATCGAGCGGGTGCTTCGCACGCCGATCACCGAGGCACTGAGCAGGCGCCTGGGCAGCGAAGTGGTGCTGGCCGTGCGCATCGACGACACCCCTTCGCTCGAGGCTGTCGGTCCCCCCGCCTCGGAGGAGGCCGACGCCCTCGAGGGAGCCGATGATCTCGATGAGGTGGACGAGGAGCGCGACGCGCTGGCCACCATCCACGAGATCTGGCCGAGCTACTCGACGTCGCGGCGAATCAACGCGGGGCCGTCGCAGACTCGACTGAACGCGAAGTACACGTTCGACACCTTCGTCACCGGCAGCTCCAACCGTTTCCCGCACTCGGCGGCGGTCGCGGTCGCGGAGGCTCCGGCGCGGGCCTACAACCCGTTGTTCATCTGGGGGGAGTCCGGCCTGGGCAAGACCCACCTGCTGCACGCCGTCGGGCACTACGCGCAGCGACTGTTTCCCGGCATCCAGGTGCGCTACGTCTCCACCGAGGAGTTCACCAACGACTTCATCAACAGCTTGCGCGACGACCGCAAGGTGGCGTTTCAGCGCCGCTACCGCGACATCGACGTGCTGCTGGTGGATGACATCCAGTTCCTGGAGGGCAAGGAAGGTACTCAGGAGGAGTTCTTCCACACCTTCAACACCCTGCACAACGCGAACAAGCAGATCGTGGTCTCCTCCGACCGTCCGCCCAAGCAACTGGTGACGCTGGAGGACCGGCTCCGCACCCGTTTCGAATGGGGGCTGATCACCGACGTCCAACCACCCGAGCTGGAGACGCGCATCGCGATTCTGCGCAAGAAGGCGCAGATGGACGGGCTCAACGTGCCCGACGAAGTGCTGGAGTTCATCGCCAGCCGCATCGAACGCAACATCCGCGAGCTCGAGGGCGCGCTGATCCGCGTGACGGCCTTCGCCTCCCTCAACCAGCAGGTGGTGGACCTGGCACTTGCGGAGATCGTGCTTCGAGACCTCATCCCGGACGCCGCGAGCCTGGAGATCAACGCAGCGACCATCATGGTGGTCACCGCGGAGTATTTCGGGAACTCGCTGGACGAGCTCACCGGGCCGGGCAAGACGAGGGCGGTCGCCCAGTCCCGGCAGATCGCCATGTACTTGTGTCGCGAGCTCACCGACCTGTCGCTGCCCCGGATCGGGCAGACCTTCGGCGGTCGCGACCACACCACCGTGATGCACGCGGACAAGAAGATCCGCAAGGAGATCGCGGAGCGTCGGCGCACCTTCGACCAGGTGCAGGAGCTCACCGCGCGGATCAAGCAGCGCTCCCGCAACTAGCCGGTCGGAATATCGACCGCCGCCGCAACAACCCACACCTGTGCACAACCATGTGGGCAACCAGCAGAACATGGGGACGGACCGGTGTACCGGCGCACCGTCGACGGTCGTGGGGACGGCGGTGCACCATTCGCCCACCGTCGCCTCCCCAAGCCGCCACGCCGTGCCACCTGCCCGGGGTGCCTGCACTCCACAACGTCCACAGCACCTACTGCTGTTTCTGTTTTCTCTCTACAGAGATCTCTCTTTAACTCAAGGGTGTGCACAAGTGCCCGCAGAGTCGGCGCACGGAGTTCGGGAGCAACCGGGAGGCCGGGTTCACAGCGCAGCTCGCACGCTCTACGGTTGAGCGGCCGCCCGCTGCGGACAGCGTGTTGGCGTGGTCGAGTTGGCAGGGTCAGATCGTGAGAGGACGCCCGAAGCACATGGAGTTTGACCGATGAAGTTCCGGGTTGCCCGCGAGGAATTCGCCGACGCCGTGGCCTGGGTCGCGCGTAGCCTGCCGTCCCGGCCGCCGGTGCCGGTCCTGGGCGGGGTGTTGCTCTCCACGGGGGGCGACGAGTCCGGGAGCGAGACGGACGGGCTCACCATTTCCGGGTTCGACTACGAGGTCTCGACCCAGGTCGGAGTGTCCGCCGAGGTGGCCGACGGTGGTCGGGTACTGGTCTCCGGACGGCTGCTGGCTGACATCACCCGCGCCCTGCCGAACCGCCCCGTGGACGTCACGGTCGAGGGCACCCGGGTGAATATTGTCTGCGGCAGCGCGCGGTTTTCATTGCCTACGATGCCGGCCGAGGACTACCCGACGATGCCGACCATGCCGGCTGGCACCGGTTCCTTGCCCGCCGAGAATTTCGCCGAAGCGGTGGCCCAGGTGGCGGTGGCCTCTGGGCGCGACGACACCCTGCCCATGCTGACCGGCGTGCGGGTGGAGATCGAGGGTTCGATGGTGGTGCTCGCCGCCACCGACCGCTTCCGCTTGGCCGTACGAAGCTTCACCTGGACGCCGGACACCGACGGCGTGTCGCTGGCGGTCCTGGTGCCGGCCAAGACGCTCGCCGAGTCGGCCAAAACGCTGACCGGCGGTGCCGGGGAGGTTCAGCTGGCGCTGGGCACCACCGGGACCGGAGGCGGGGACGGCTTGCTCGGCCTGGCGGGCTCGGGGCGGCGCACCACGACCCGGCTGCTGGACGCGGAGTTTCCCAAGTTCCGCCAGCTTCTGCCCGCCGAACACGCCGCCGTTGCCGAGCTCGCTGTAGCTCCACTGGTGGAGGCCATCAAGCGCGTCTCCCTGATGGCCGAGCGTGGCGCGCAGGTGCGGATGGAGTTCACCGATGAGGGGCTACGCCTGACTGCGGGAGGCGACGACGAGGGTAAGGCCGAGGAAGAGCTGCCTGCCGACTTCACCGGCGAGCCGCTCACCATCGCCTTCAACCCCGGTTACCTGCTCGACGGGTTGTCGGCGTTGCGCAGTGAGCGCGTGAGCATGGGGTTCACCACCGCGAGTCGTCCGGCCGTGTTGCGTCCGGTTGGCGAAGACGGCGCCGCGCTCGAGGGGCCGGGACCCTTCCCGGCGCCGGAGAGTGAATACACGTATCTGCTGATGCCGGTGCGGCTGCCAGGCTGAGCGACCCCACGGTTGCGGGATTCACACGGTTGCGGATTCACACGGAGGAAGGGTCACGTCTCATGAAGATCGGTCTCGTCGGGCTCGGCAAAATGGGCTTTAACATGCGTGAGCGGTTGCGCCGGGCGGACATCGAGGTGGTCGGTTACGACCCACGACCTGAGGTCACCGACGTCCCCACGCTGGCCGCACTCGCTGAATCGTTGGAAGCGCCGAGGGTGGTCTGGGTGATGGTCCCCTCGGGTCAGATCACCAGAGACACCATCGCGGAGCTGGGCCGAACCCTGTCCGCGGGCGACGTGGTTATCGACGGTGGCAATTCCCGCTACGTCGACGACGGCCCGCACGCCGAGGAACTCGACGCCAAAGGCATCGGCTACATCGACTGTGGGGTCTCCGGTGGCGTCTGGGGCTTAGACAACGGTTACGGGCTGATGGCCGGCGGTGATGCCGCGCACATCGAGCTGGCCATGCCGATCTTCGACGCGCTGCGCCCGGAGGGTCCCCGCGAGGAAGGCTTCGCCCACGCCGGACCGGTCGGTGCCGGGCACTACTCGAAGATGGTGCACAACGGCATCGAATACGGACTGATGCAGGCCTACGCCGAGGGATACGAGCTGCTCGAGGCCGAGAAACTCGTGACCGACGTGCCTGCTGTGCTGCAGGCCTGGAGCCGGGGCACGGTGGTCCGCTCCTGGCTGCTGGACCTCTTGGTCAAGGCGCTGCAGGACGACCCAGCGCTGCAGGAGATCTCCGGCTGGACGGCCGACTCCGGTGAGGGCCGGTGGACGGTGCTCGAGGCCATCGACCACGCCGTGCCGCTGCCGGTGATCTCCGCGGCGTTGTTCGCCCGTTTCGCCTCGCGCCAGGACGACTCCCCGGCGATGAAGGCCGTGTCGGCCCTGCGTAACCAGTTCGGCGGGCACGCCACCCACAAGGCGGGCCCGACGTCCGGCTCCGGGACGACGACCGCGGGCAGCGCCGGCTGAGGTGCACGTCCGTCACCTCGGCGTCACCGACTTTCGATCCTGGGCGAGTGCGGAGCTGACCCTGCAACCCGGCGTCAGTGTGCTGCTCGGCGCCAACGGCAACGGCAAGACCAATCTCGTGGAGGCGCTGGGCTACCTGTCGACGCTGTCCTCGCACCGGGTCGCCACCGACGCGCCGCTGGTTCGCGTGGGCGCCGAGCGCGCCGTGGTGCGGGCTGCAGTGGTGAACCAGGGCCGCGAGGTCACCGTCGAGCTGGAGATCACCCCGGGCAAGCCCAATCGCGCCAGGGTGAACCGCTCACCGGTGCGGCGTCCGCGGGAGGTCATCGGCATTCTGCGGACCGTGTTGTTCGCTCCGGAAGACCTCGCCCTGGTGCGGGGAGACCCCGGCGAGCGGCGCCGCTTTCTGGACGAGCTGCTGGTCAGCCGGGTGCCCCGGATGGTGGCTGTCCGCGCCGACTACGAGCGGGTGCTGCGGCAACGCTCGGCCCTGCTGAAGAGCGCAGGCGCGGCCATGCGGCGCGGTGCAGGGGCCACGGAGGCAACCGCCACCCTCGACGTCTGGGACGGACATCTCGCCACGCACGGTGCCCAGCTGCTGGCCGGCCGGCTGGATTTGCTGGCCGAGCTCGCTCCGCACGTGCGCGAGTCCTACGCCGCGCTGGCCCCGGAATCACGCCCGGCCGCGCTGGGCTACAAGAGCAGCCTTGGACAGGCGTTTCCGACCACGACCCACGGTCCGAACCTTGGCGAGCCGGGCGCCCCAACAGCGGACGTCGAACTGCTGGAGGCGTGCCTGCTCAGTGAGCTGGCGCGGGTGCGTCGTGCGGAGCTCGAGCGCGGCGTGTGCCTGGTCGGTCCGCACCGCGACGATGTGGAGCTGTTTCTTGGCTCGGAGCCGGCCAAGGGATACGCCAGTCACGGCGAGTCGTGGTCCTTCGCGCTGGCGCTGCGCCTGGGCAGCTTCGCGCTGCAACGGATGGAGGGTGTTGAGCCAGTGCTCATCCTTGACGACGTATTTGCCGAGCTCGACCGCCGCCGCCGCCGGGCCCTGACGAAGGTGGCCGCGGATGCCGAGCAGGTGCTGGTCACGGCGGCGGTGGGCGCGGATGTACCTGCGGAGCTCCACGGCGCCCGGTTCACGGTCCAGGCGGACGCAGGTGTTGCGGGCGATGCCCGTACCAGCACCTTGGCATCGGAGGAGACCCAGCATGACTAGACCTGAAGATGAGGGTTATCCCCCGGTTGTGGACAACCCTGTGGATGCGACCGGTGAGCAGCCGGGTGATGGAAGCAAACCTCGCGGTATCGACCTGGCGCGGCGCGCCCTTGATGAGGCGCGGGCCAACGCGAAGGAGCGCGGCATGGCCGTGGGTCGCGGTGGGGTCGGCGGCGGCGACGCCGGACGACGGGGCCAGCTGCCGCGGACCGGATCTGCCCGCCGCCGTCGTTGGTCGGGGCCTGGTGCCGACGACCGCGATCCGCAGCTGCTCGGACGGCTGACCGCTGGACTGGTGCGTTCCCGCGGATGGTCGGAGGAGGTGTCGGCGGGTGCGGTCCTCGGCCGGTGGCCTGCGTTGGTCGGCCCGGACATCGCCTCGCACACCCGGCCGATCGCGCTGCGGGACGGCGAGCTGACGGTGCAGGCGGAGTCGACGGCGTGGGCCACCCAGCTACGGATGATGCAGCGTCAGCTGCTGGCCACCATCGCCGCCGGGGTAGGTCATGACGTCGTCAAACGTGTCTCCGTCTACGGTCCCAACGCTCCGAGCTGGCGCCGCGGTGGCCTCAACATTCCGGGCAGAGGCCCCAGAGACACGTACGGCTAGAACCGCGGCGTAGGGGTGAACGGATGACGTGGGCAGGCGTGAAACCGTCTCCACGGCGCTGCCAGGGGTGTCGGAAGGCGAGTTCCTGTCGGCGGGGGCAGTAGAGTGGGGAGGTACCAACTCATGGTTGCGGGAACGCGGGCAGCCCAAGCTGAGGAGAGACCGAACGCACGTGGCTGACAAGAATGCTTCCTACGGTGCTTCCTCCATCACGGTTCTCGAAGGCCTGGAGGCCGTCCGCAAGCGGCCGGGCATGTACATCGGCTCCACCGGCGAGCGCGGCCTGCATCACCTGATCTGGGAGGTGGTGGACAACTCGGTCGACGAGGCCATGGCCGGGTACGCCAGCACGGTCGACGTGACCTTACTGGCCGACGGCGGCGTCCGCGTCACCGACGACGGCCGCGGGATCCCGGTGGCCATGCACCCCACCGAGAAGGTTCCCACCATCGAGGTGGTCCTCACTCAGCTGCATGCCGGCGGCAAGTTCGACTCCGAGTCCTACGCGGTCTCCGGTGGTCTGCACGGCGTCGGCGTCAGCGTGGTCAATGCGCTGTCACACCGTCTCGACGTGGACATTCACCACGGGGGCAAGAACTACACCCAGGAATACCGCTACGCCAAGCCCGGCGAGTTGGTGGAGGTCGGCCCGAGCGAGCGCACCGGCACCACCGTCACCTTCTGGGCCGACCCGCAGGTGTTCGAGGAGACCACAACCTACAGCTTCGAGACCGTGGCGCGGCGGTTGCAGGAGATGGCCTTCCTCAACAAGGGGTTGACCATCGTGCTCACCGACGAGCGGGTGACCCGCAACGAGGCCGAGCAGGACGCCGCACCGGACAGTGCCGCGCTGGACGCCGCACCGCACGCCGAGCGCAAGGTGGTCACCCGGACCTACCACTACCCGGGTGGGCTCGAGGACTACGTCGCGCACCTGAACAAATCCAAGTCGCCCATCCACACCTCGATCGTCGGGTTCACCGCCAGTGGCACCGGGCACGAGGTGGAGGTGGCGATGCAGTGGAACTCCGGATACTCCGAGTCGGTGCACACCTTCGCCAACACCATCAACACCATCGAGGGCGGCACCCACGAAGAGGGTTTTCGCTCGGCGTTGACTTCGGTGGTCAACAAATACGCCAGGGACAAGAAGTTCATCAAGGAGAAGGACGCCAACCTCACCGGCGAGGACATCCGCGAAGGGCTGGCGGCCATCGTCAGTGTCCGGGTTGGTGAGCCGCAGTTCGAGGGGCAAACCAAGACCAAGCTCGGTAACACCGAGGTGCGCTCGTTCGTGCAGAAGACCTGCAACGAGCACCTGAACAGCTGGTTCGAGGAGCACCCGGCGGACTCGAAGATCATCATCAATAAGGCGGTGTCCTCCTCGCAGGCCCGGATGGCCGCGCGCAAGGCCCGCGAGCTGGTGCGCCGCAAAAGCGCGACCGACATCGGCGGACTGCCCGGCAAGCTGAGCGACTGCCGCTCCAACGACCCGAGCCTGTCCGAGATCTACGTGGTGGAGGGCGACTCGGCCGGCGGCTCGGCCAAATCCGGCCGCGACTCGATGTTCCAGGCGATCCTGCCGCTGCGCGGGAAGATCATCAATGTGGAGAAGGCCCGCATCGACCGCGTACTGAAAAATACGGAAGTTCAGGCGATCATCACCGCGCTGGGCACCGGCATCCACGACGAGTTCGACCTCGCAAAGCTGCGCTACCACAAGATCATCCTGATGGCCGACGCCGACGTGGACGGCCAGCACATCTCCACCCTGCTGCTCACCCTGCTGTTCCGGTTTATGCGCCCCCTGGTGGAGCACGGCCACGTCTACCTCGCCGCGCCACCGCTGTACAAGATCAAGTGGGGTGGCAAGAACGCCGAGCCGGACTTCGTTTACTCCGACCGGGAGCGCGACGTGGTGCTGAAGGCCGGACTCGAGGCGGGTCGCAAGATCAACAAGGACGACGGGGTGCAGCGGTACAAGGGCCTCGGTGAGATGAACGCCAAGGAGCTGTGGGAAACCACGATGGATCCCGACCACCGCATCCTGCGTCAGATCACTCTGGACGACGCCGCCACCGCGGACGAGCTGTTCAGCGTGCTCATGGGCGAGGACGTGGAGGCGCGGCGCAGCTTCATCACCCGTAACGCCAAGGACGTGCGGTTCCTCGATGTGTGACCTGTGCGCGAATAAGGCCCGCCGGGCAACCTATTCCACTCACGAGCCCGGAGGGCATGCATGACCGACACCCCGATGCCCCCCGAGGACGGGGATAGCCCGCTGGTCACCGAGGGCGAGATCATCCGCGACCGGGTGGAGCCGGTGGACATCCAGCAGGAGATGCAGCGCAGCTACATCGACTACGCGATGTCGGTCATCGTCGGCCGGGCGCTGCCGGAGGTCCGCGACGGCCTCAAGCCGGTGCACCGTCGGGTGCTGTACGCGATGTACGACTCCGGATTCCGGCCGGACCGTGGGTACGTGAAGTGTTCTCGCGTGGTCGGTGACGTGATGGGCAACTACCACCCACACGGGGACACCTCGATCTACGACACCCTGGTCCGCCTGGCCCAGCCCTGGTCCATGCGCTACCCGCTGATCGACGGGCAGGGCAACTTCGGCTCCGCAGGGAACGACCCGGCGGCCGCCATGCGGTACACCGAGTCGCGGTTGACTCCGCTGGCCATGGAGATGCTGCGCGACATCGACGAGGAGACCGTCGACTTCTCGCCCAACTACGACGGCCGCACCACCGAGCCGGACGTGCTACCCAGCCGCTTCCCGAACCTGCTGGTCAACGGCTCCGGCGGGATTGCCGTCGGCATGGCCACCAACATGCCGCCGCACAACCTGCGGGAGGTCGCGGCCGCGGCTATCTGGGCCCTGGAGAACTACGAGGCCGACGAGGAAACCACCCTCGCGGCGGTGATGGAGCGGGTGAAGGGGCCGGACTTTCCCACCTCAGGGCTCATCGTGGGCTTTGACGGCATCCGCGAGGCCTACTCCACCGGCCGTGGCTCCATCCGGATGCGCGGTGTGGTGGAGGTGGAGGAGGACGCCCGCGGGCGCACCACCATCGTCGCCACCGAGCTGCCGTATCAGGTGAACCCGGACAATCTGGTCACCAGCATTGCCGAGCAGCTACGGGACGGCAAGATCGCCGGCATCTCCGACATCCACGACGAGTCCTCCGACCGCGTCGGCATGCGCATCGTGCTCACCCTCAAGCGCGACGCGGTGGCCAAGGTCGTGCTCGCGAACCTCTACAAGCACACTCAGCTGCAGACCAGCTTCGGCGCCAACATGCTGTCCATTGTGGACGGTGTACCGCGCACGCTGCGCCTCGACCAGATGATCCGGTTCTACGTCACCCACCAGCTTGACGTCATCGTCCGGCGCACCCGTTACCGGCTGCGCAAGGCCGAGGAACGCGCACACATCCTGCGCGGACTGGTCAAGGCGCTGGACGCGCTGGACGAGGTCATCGCGCTCATCCGCGCCTCGGCGTCGGCGGAGGTGGCCCGCACCGGGTTGATGGAGCTGCTCGACGTCGACGAGCTGCAGGCCCAGGCGATCCTGGACATGCAGCTGCGCCGCCTGGCCGCGCTGGAGCGTCAGCGCATCATCGACGAGCTCGCAGAGATCGAGCGCACCATCGCCGACCTGCAGGACATCCTGGACCGCCCGGAACGGCAACGGCAGATTGTCCGGGACGAGCTCACGGAGATCGCGGACCGCTACGGCGACGAGCGGCGCAGCCGGATCATCCCGGCCGACGGCGACGTCTCCATGGAAGACCTCATCGCCCGCGAGGACGTGGTGGTCACCATCACCGAGACCGGCTACGCCAAGCGCACCAAGACCGACCTGTACCGCGCCCAGAAGCGGGGCGGCAAGGGCGTGCAGGGTGCTGGGCTCAAGCAGGACGACATCGTCAGCAATTTCTTCGTCTGCTCCACCCACGACTGGATCTTGTTCTTCACCACCAAGGGGCGGGTGTACCGAGCCAAGGCCTACGAGCTCCCTGAGGCCAACCGCACCGCGCGTGGTCAGCACGTGGCCAACCTGCTCGCCTTCCAGGCGGACGAGAAGATCGCCCAGGTCATCCAGATCAAGAACTACGAGGTGATGCCCTACCTGGTGCTCGCCACGAGGGGCGGCCTGGTCAAGAAGACCAGGCTCACCGACTTCGACTCCAACCGCTCCGGTGGCGTCGTGGCCGTCAATCTCCGGGAGGATGACGAGCTGGTCGGGGCGGTGCTGTGCTCCGCCGAGGAAGACCTGCTCCTGGTGTCGGCGCTGGGGCAGTCCATCCGCTTCGCCGCCACTGACGATGCGCTGCGCCCGATGGGCCGGGCCACCTCCGGCGTGTTGGGCATGCGCTTCAACGGCGAGGATCGGCTCCTGTCGCTGAACGTGGTCAAGGAGGGCATGTTTCTGCTGGTCGCGACCGCCGGGGGCTATGCCAAGCGCACCTCGATGGCGGACTACCCGGTGCAGGGCCGCGGCGGCAAGGGCGTGCTCACCATCCAATACGACCGGCGACGTGGCACCCTGGTCGGAGCGCTCATCGCCGACATCGACGATGAGCTGTACGCCATCACTTCCGGCGGCGGGGTCATCCGGACCACGGCGAAGGAAGTACGCAAGGCCGGACGGCAGACCAAGGGTGTGCGACTGATGAACCTCGGCGACGGTGTCAACTTGGTGGCCATCGCCCGCAACGCCGACGAGGCGGGCGAGCCCGGTGACGACGAGCCGATCACCCCGAAGGAGCATTCATGAGCACTCCCTCCCGCCCGTCAGGGTCCGACTCCGAGACGCGCGAGCCCGAGCGAGACACGACGAAAGACGAGCGTTCGAACGCTCCTATTCCTCCGTGGCAGCGTGGTACGGCAAGCGGGTCGGGTGGTTCCCGTTCGGCGGGGGGTCTGGATGCCCCTACGACGCAGCTGAGCCGCCCCCCGGTGGACCCGGAGATGCCGGACTTGTCCACAGCGCCACGCACGAGTGCCCGGGCGGAGTCGACCTCGGGGCGGACCGCGACGGCCACGCGGGAGCGTGCGGGCGAGGGGCGGGGCGGCTCCGCCAGCGGTGAGCGGCGTCCCTTTGCCTCGGTGCAGAACAGCAAGAAGGGCCCCCGCCGGGCGAGCCTGCAGCTGAAGCAGGTGGACCCGTGGTCGGTGCTGAAGCTGTCGCTGGTGCTCTCCTTCGCCCTGTTCCTGGTGTGGATGGTGGCGATCGGCGTGTTGTACCTGGTGCTGGACGGCATGGGCGTCTGGGACCGGTTGAACACCACATTCACCGACTTCGTCTCCGTGAACGATCCGAACAGTCGCAGCGCGCCGCTGATCGGCCCCGGCCGGGTGTTCGGGGTGGCAGCGATCGTGGGTGCGGTGAACATCGTGCTGATGACGGCGCTGGCCACCATCAGCTCGTTCATCTACAACCTGACCTCGGACCTGGTCGGCGGCGTGGAGGTCACGCTCACCGAACGCGACTGAGGGTAGGGACGGGTTTGGGGCACTGCACCCGGGTGCGGTAACCTCGGCCGTCGCATCGGGGCCTATAGCTCAGACGGTTAGAGCGCTTCCCTGATAAGGAAGAGGTCGGTGGTTCAAGTCCACCTAGGCCCACGAGATTCACCCGTTGGACAAGGATTGTCGGGTCGCCATGAAAATGCTTCTGCTCGCCGCGGTTGCGGCCGCTGCCGCCGGTGTGCTGCGCTCGCGTACGCGTCGGGACGGCCCGGATCTCTGGCACGAGGCGACCGAGCCGGTGGCGGCCGGGCGGCACGCTGCTCAGGAAGACAACCCCTCGGGGACGTAGCTCAATTGGCAGAGCACTGCCTTTGCAAGGCAGGGGTTAGGGGTTCGATTCCCCTCGTCTCCACCACCGGTTCATGTCGCTTCCCGCGCTTCCCAAGCGTCGTTGGAATGCTTACTGGGCGACCTCGACACCGTTGACGGTCGGCGGGGCGGCGGCGGGAGATGGAGCCACCGGGCGCCGGGCCAGCGCGTAGGCGGCGGCGCCCCCACCGACGACAAGTACTGCCATCACGTACGGCCACCGGCGGCGGCGCTTGGGCTCGATCCGGCGCGCCAGCTCCTGGCGTACCTCGGCTATCGAGGGAACCGAGACGTCCTTACGGACCGCCTTCGCCGTCTCCAGCTGCCCAGCCGCGCGCTTGGCCGCCCTGGCCCGAGCCGACTGCGCCGCCATCCTTGCCGCACCGAGTCCGGCCGTGGCGCCACTCCGGCTCACCCACATCGAACCCCGGCGGGCAGCGCGGACTCCCGATCCCACGGCATACCCGGCACCCTCGCCGACCTTGGACAACACGGTTGCCTCGTTCATAGCCCTCCTCATCGCAGCTGTTGTGTGCCCATCCTGCTACACGTGCGCGGCGCGGGAAGCCGGCGGATGGCAGGATGGACAGGTGACTTCCCCAGGCAATCAGACAGCAGCCCCTGCGACCGCCACGGCGACCCTGCACACCAACCGGGGCGACATCCGTATCGCGCTCTTCGGCAACCACGCTCCGAAGACGGTGGCGAACTTCGTCGGCCTCGCCGAGGGCAGCAAGGATTACTCCGACAAGAACGCCAAGGGCGAGAGCTCCGGGCCGTTCTACGATGGCTCCGTGTTCCACCGGATCATCGACAACTTCATGATCCAGGGCGGCGACCCCACGGGCACCGGACGCGGGGGCCCCGGCTTCCGCTTCGAGGACGAGTTCCACCCCGAGCTGCAGTTCGACCGCATCTACCTGCTGGCGATGGCCAACGCCGGCCCCGGGACCAACGGCTCGCAGTTCTTCATCACCACGGCCAAGACCCCGCACCTCAACCGCAAGCACACCATCTTCGGTGAGGTGGCCGACGACGAGTCGCGCAAGGTGGTCGACTCGATCGGCACGACCGCCGTGGACCGCAGCGACCGCCCGGCCGAGGACGTGGTGATCGAGCGCGTGACCATCGAGCAGAACTGACTCCTCCGCGTCGATGAGCACACCCAGACCACCTCAGACGCAGTCCGCTGCGGTGTGCTTCCGCCATCCAGACCGACCCACCGGCTTGCGCTGCAGTCGGTGTGGTCGTGCGGCGTGCCCGGACTGTCTGCGGGAAGCACCCGTCGGCTTCCACTGTGTGCAGTGCGTGGCCAAGGGCGGCCGGGACGTGCGCCAGGCCGCGACGGTCACCGGTGCCAGACCCAGCCACGGACCGCCGGTTATCACCTACAGCCTGATCGGCGTCAACGTCCTTGTCTTCTTGCTGACCGTGGCCGACGCCGGCGGCAAGCTCATGTCCAACGCGACCGCACCGTGGTTCAGGCAGTTCGCGCTCTGGCCCTACGGCGTGGCCCAGGGGGATTGGTGGCGGGTGATCGGCAGCGGCTTCCTGCATTACGGGCCGGTGCACCTGCTGATGAACATGCTCGCGCTGTACATCCTGGGCCGGGACATGGAGACGGTGCTGGGCCGTGGGCGTTATCTCGCCGCGTACGCAGTGTCGCTGCTCGGCGGCTCGGCTTCGGTCATGCTGTTCGCGGATCCGACAAGCGCGACGGCCGGGGCGTCCGGGGCCATCTTCGGGCTGATGGGCGGCTTGGTCGTGGTGCTGCTGCGGCTCAAGCGGAGCCTGGCGCCGGCGATGACCGTCATCGCCCTGAACGTGTTCATCTCCTTCACCGTGCCTGGTATCTCCCTGGTCGGGCACCTCGGTGGACTGCTGTTCGGCGCGCTGGCCACGGCCGCGTTGGTCTATGCACCGCGAGGTCGGGCGATAGCCGTGCAGGTGGGAGCGTTGATGGCCTTGACCGTGGTGGCCGTGGGCCTGGTGGCGGTCCGCGCCCTGGTGCTCCGCTCGCAGATCGGACTCTAGGATCGCCGCACCTGACGCAGCACGTCGAGCACGTCCACCGGGTCGGCGCCCAAGTCGAGTGTGCTGAACAACAACAGCGCCTCATGATCATGCTGGAGCACCGTCAACTCGAGCACCGGTACTTTTCGGCCGAGCCGGTGATGCGCGGCCACCTCCCACTGGGTCAGCTGCGACCAGGCCACCCGGCGCCGGCCGGTCACACCACGCACCGTCATGCCGTGGCTGTCGGCCGCCAGCCGCGGTCGGGCCAACGTACCCACCGCCGCGCTGAGCAGTAGACCCGCAGCCGCCAGCCCGAGCAGCAGCCGACCGGCCGGATCGCCGCTGAGCACCGCGAGTGCTGCCAACGCAACGCCACCTGCGGCGGCAAGCACCAGCAGCGCAATCTTGGGCCCCCAGGCGTGCACGGTAACGCTTGCGTCGGGCATGGCATCTAGCATCGCTGATGAGACTCGTCTACAACGAATGAGAACTGGAGCAACAATGCGTGACGCGGTGATCTGTGTAGCAGTGCGTACCCCGGTGGGCAAGCGTGGTGGCGGCCTCAGTGGAGTGCATGCCGTCGACCTCTCGGCCCACGTGCTGAAGGCGCTGGTAGAGCGGGCGGGCATCGACCCCTCTGTGCTCGACGACGTGCACTGGGGCTGCGTCGGCCAGGTGGGTGAGCAGTCGATGAACGTAGGGCGCAACGCCGTGCTCGCCGCGGGGTGGCCGGAGTCGATTCCCGCCTTCACCCTGGACCGCCAGTGTGGGTCCTCGCAACAGACCGTGCACACCGCGGCGGCGTCGGTGGTGTCCGGACAGCAGGATGTGGTGGTGGCCGGCGGTGTGGAGATGATGTCGCGGGTGCCGATGGGCTCGTCGGTGGGTACCGGGGCGGGTTTCCCCTTCGGGCAGGCGCGCGACCGTTACGCCGACGCACTGCAGGGCGAGGGTTTCAACGGCGTGTTCAACCAGGGCGTGGGTGCCGAGCTGATGGCGCAGAAGTGGAACCTCTCGCGCACCCAGTTGGACGAGTACGCCGTGCGCTCACACGAGCTTGCCGCGGCGGCTCAGGACGACGGTGCCTTCGTCGAGGAAATCACCCCGGTCGCCGTGGACGGTGGTGAGTTGGCGCTGGACGAGGGTATTCGTCGGGGCTCCACCGTGGAGAAGCTCGCCGGGCTGAAGACCCCGTTTCTGCCCGACGGCGTGGTCACCGCCGGAAACGCCTCGCAGATCTCCGACGGGGCGGCGGCAGTGCTGGTCACCACCTCGGAGAAGGCCGCCGAGTTGGGGCTCACGCCGCTGGCCAGGGTGCACACCACCGCCGTGGTCGGGGCAGACCCCATCATGATGCTCGGCGGACCCATTCCAGCCACCGAGGCCGTGCTCAAGCGGGCCGGTCTGGGGATTGACGACATCGACGCGTTCGAGGTCAATGAGGCCTTCGCGTCGGTGCCGATGGCCTGGCTCGCGGAGACCGGCGCGAAGCTGGACCGGGTCAACCCCTGCGGCGGAGCGATCGCTCTGGGACACCCGCTTGGCGGGTCCGGTGCACGCCTGATGACCACGCTGGTGCACCACCTGCAGCGCAGTGGCGGCCGGTACGGCTTGCAGACGATGTGTGAGGGTGGCGGCACGGCCAACGCGACCATTCTCGAGCGCCTGTGATCCCCCGGGAGTTATCCACAGGACTTGTGCACACTGGGGATGAATCACACGGGTGTCATTGGGTTGACCTGCAGATGAACACTTAGGTGGAAAGTGGCGGTCAGCGCCAGCGCATCGTCATCAGCAGGCCGACCACCATCAGCCCGAAGCCGATGGCGAAGTTCCACGGACCGAGGCTGCTCATCCAGCTGATCTTGTCCACGGCCAGGTAGTTGACCACCAGCCAGACCAAGCCGGCGAGCATCAGTCCGAGCATCACCGCCACGTAGATCGGGTTGGACGGTCCAGCCTTCACCTTCATCGGAGTTCGGCGGTTGGTCAGTCCGGCGAGCGCGGGCTTCTTGCGGACCTTCGACTTGGGCATGACGTCCTCGACTCGGCTTGCAGGTCTGAGCTGTTCCCTTCCACGCTAACCTAGACCGTGCGCGTGACGGGCTCTGGCCTGCGGATTCGACGGACCGGGGCGCCTGGATGACCGAGCACGCGGGTCGTTGCGCCTGCGTACTCCGGGTCGCTGACAATCAAGAACGCGACCGCAGTAGCCCGATAGTGCCCTGAGTACTCTCGACGCATGCGGATCCTGGTTGTCGACAACTACGACAGCTTTGTGTTCAATCTCGTGCAGTACCTCGGCCAGCTCGGGGTGGACGCCACCGTGCTGCGCAACGACGACCGTGAATTGGACGACGTCACCGGCTTCGACGGGGTGCTGCTGAGCCCCGGGCCGGGCACCCCCGACCGTGCCGGACGCAGCATGGCGCTGGTGCGCGAATGCCTGCAGAGCAATACGCCACTACTCGGCGTGTGTCTGGGCCACCAGGCCATCGCCGCGGCTTTCGGCGCGACGGTGGCTCGCGCACCGGAGCTGGTGCACGGCAAGACCAGCGTCGTCGAGCACACGGGGACGGGCGTGCTGGCTGGTCTACCCGAGCCCTTCACCGCTACCCGATACCACTCGCTCACGGTGGTGCCGGACACCATCCCCGACGTCTTGGAAGTGACGGCACGGACCGTGGGCGGCGTCGTGATGGGACTCCGACACCGCGAGCTGGCGATAGAAGGCGTGCAGTTCCACCCCGAGTCGGTGCTCACCCAAGGCGGGCACCGGCTGCTGGCCAACTGGTTGACGATGTGCGGGGCGCCGGCCGACGAGCAGCTCGTCGCGCGCCTGGAACAGGCCATGCAGGACAGCCTCGGTGACCTATCGGAGCTGAGCGCTGCGGCGGGGTAAGCCACCCGCGACAACGGCTTACGGCACGCAGCCCAGGGGTAGCCCGATTCCGGGGACGGGGCACTTGATCGGCGGCGGGGTCGGGATGGGCGTCGTGGGGGTGACGGCGGTGGTGGTGGTGGTGGTGACCGGTGGTTGACTGCGACCGACCGTGATCGCGACCGGGGTCGCCGTCTGGATGTCGGTACCGGCAGGCACGCTCTGACTCTGCACCACGTTCTGCTGCGCCGAGTCGGTGACGTTGACGGAGCTGCTGGACAGGTTGTTCGCACCGCCCTTCCATCCGGCACCCTCGAGGGCGGCTCGCGCGGCGGTGGGCGTGAGCCCGACCAGGTTCGGCATCGCCACCCGGTTGCCCCGCGAGACGGTGAGCGTCACGGACGATCCCTGCGGCGCGTTGCTCCCCGCCGCCGGACTCTGCGCGGTGACCTTGCCCTGTGGCGCCGAGGAGTCGGTGTTCTCCACCGTGGACGCGAACTGCAGCTGCTTGAGGTTGCCCTGCGCCGAGCCCACGTCCAGCCCGACGACCTGCGGTATCGGCACCTGCTGTGGACCGCTGCCCAGCACCAGCGCCACCGCGGCGTTGATATCGGTCTGCGTGGCCGACCTCGGGGTGCTGTCGACCACCTTGTCCACCAGCTCCGGGCTCGAGACGGCCCGTGTCGGGTTGGGGGCCACGGTGAATCCGGCCGCGGTCAACGCCGCGGTGGCCTGAGCGAGCGTCAGCCCGTTGAGCTGCGGAACGGCGACCTGCGGCGGACCGGTGGACACCCGCATCGTCACCGTGCTGCCCTTGTCCTGCGCTGATCCGACGGGAGGCGCGCTGTCGACCACAGCACCCTTGGCGACGGTGGTGCTGGTCACCGGCTCCTGCTTCACCGTGAAGCCGGCGCTGCTGAGCATGGTCTCCGCGACTGCGACCGGCTGGTTGCGTACGTCCGGGACTGCGGTTCGTACCGGACCGCTGTTGTAGGTGAACAAGAAGACGCCCACGACGGCCAACAACGCCACGGCCAGCAGGCTCAGCACGACGATCAAGCCCTTGCGGCCGCGCTCGGCGTCCTCGTGGTTGTCCAGGCGCAGATCATCCTCGGCCCGGGCCCGGCGGGAGGCGGGACTCAGCAGGGCCGTCGGGCCGAGCATGGTGTCCCGCTCGGCGTCGGTCATCACCGAGGGCGCCGTGGGGCGGTTGCCCTCCAGCACCCGCACCAGATCACTGCGCATGTCCCCGGCGCTCTGATAGCGGTTGGCCGGATTCTTGCTCATCGCCTTCAGCACGATGGAGTCCAGGCTGGTGGGCACGTCGGCGTACACCGTGGACGGTGGACGGGGATCTTCCCGGACGTGTTGGTAGGCCACCGCGACGGGTGAGTCGCCGGTGAAGGGCGGCTCGCCGGTGAGCAGCTCGTAGAGCACACAGCCTGAGGCGTAGACGTCGGAGCGGGCGTCGACCTGCTCCCCGCGGGCCTGCTCCGGCGACAGATACTGCGCGGTCCCGATCACCGCGGCGGTCTGCGTCATGGTGGACGCTCCGTCGGCGATGGCGCGGGCGATCCCGAAGTCCATCACCTTCACCGAGCCCGCTCGGTTGATCATCACGTTCGCGGGTTTGACGTCGCGGTGGATGATCCCGTTGCGGTGCGAGAAGTCCAGTGCCGCGCAGACGTCGCCCATGATTTCCATCGCGCGGCGCGCCGACATCGGGCCATCGGCACGGACGATGTCGCGCAGGGTCTCCCCGTCGACGTACTCCATCACGATGTAGGGCAGCGGCCCCTCGTCGGTGTCCGCCTCACCGGTGTCGTACACGGCGACGATCGCGGGATGGTTCAGCGCGGCCGCGTTTTGCGCCTCCCGACGAAAGCGCAGGTAGAACGAAGGATCCCGCGCCAGGTCGGCGCGCAGTATCTTGACGGCGACATCGCGGTCCAAGCGGAGGTCGCGGCCGCGGTGCACCTCGGACATACCCCCGAAGCCCAGCGTCTCGCCCAGCTCGTAGCGGTCGGAAAGCTTGCGCGGCGTGCTCATCCCGCTGCCGATCCGGTGGTGCTCGCCGTCGAGCCCGCCGCACCGGCCGACGCGGAGGTCGTACTGGGCGGCGGCGGCGTGGTGGTGGTGGTCTTCGTGGGGGTTGTTGTGCTGGACGGCGGCGTCGTGGTGGTGGTGCTGCGGGTGGTTGTCGGGGGCGTCGTGGTGGTGGTAGTGGTGGTGGTCGTCGTCGGGGGTGGGGTAGTGGTGGTCGTCGTCCTGGTGGTGGTGGGGGGCGGTGGTGTGGTGGTGGTGCTGCTCGGCGCGACAGTGCGCTGCGTCGTCGTCACCGGCACGGTCGGTGTGCTCGGCCCGGAGCTGTTCGAGCTGACCAGCGCGTAGATCACCAGCGCCAGCAGGCCGACGACGAGCACTCCGAGGAACCACAACAGTGCGGTGCGGTTGTTGCGCCGCTCAGGCTCGCTGAGGTCGTCGTAGATCGGCGGCACCGCAGGCGGTACCGGACGGGTGACGGCAGTGGGCATGGCGGTCGTGGGGGGGACAGCTGCCGCCCAGCCTGCCGGACGCACGGGCTGCCTGCCCGCGCGCACCGCGGCGATGGCATCGGCGAACTCGCCACCGGTGGCGTAGCGCTGCTGCGGGTCCTTGGCCATCGCCGACTCGAGCAGATGGCGAATGTTGGCCGGCACCTCGGCGGGCAGCGCGGGCGGCTCGTCGCGGATGTGCATCATGGCCACCGACAGTGGGCTGTCCCCGCTGAACGGGCGCTGCCCGGACACCGCTTCGTAGCCGACCACCCCGAGGGAGTACACGTCGCTGGCCGGAGTCGCTTCGCGTCCCAGGGCCTGCTCGGGCGCGATGTACTGCGCCGTACCGACGACCATTCCGGTGCGGGTGACCGGCGCTGCGTCGGCAGCCTTGGCGATGCCGAAGTCGGTGATCTTCACCTGCCCGGTGGGGGTGATGAGGATGTTGCCCGGCTTGACGTCGCGGTGCACGGTGCCGCGGGCGTGCGCCGCCTGCAGCGCGCGTGCGGTCTGCTCGAGCATGTCCAATGCGTGCTCGAGGTCCAGGCGACCTTCCCTGGCGAGCACCGCTGAGAGCGGCTCACCGTCCACCAGCTCCATCACCAGGTACGCGGTGTGCCGTGCCCCGTCGTCGAGCGTCTCGGTTTCGCCGTAGTCGTACACCCCGGCGATGCCCGGGTGGTTCAGTGCGGCTGCGGTGCGGGCCTCCACCCGGAAGCGGTCGAGGAACTCCGGGTCGGCCGAGATCTCCGGTTTGAGCACCTTGACGGCGACCTGGCGGTGCAGCCGGGTATCGGTGGCCTCCCACACCTCGCCCATCCCACCGACGGCGATGAGGTTGGCCAAGCGGTAGCGCTCGGACAACACGGCACCAGCATTGAGACTCATCGTGGAACTCCTTGTAACGCTGCGGCTATCACGGCGCGACCGATTGGCGCGGCGACCGAGGCGCCGACGGCCGCTAAGCCGCGGTCACCGCCGTTCTCCACGAGCACGGCGACCGCCACCTGGGGGTTCTTGGCCGGCGCGAAGGCGATGTACCAGGTGTGTGGAGGCGTTGTCTTGGGGCTTGTCCCGTGCTCGGCGGTGCCGGTCTTGGAGGCGATCTGCACACCGTTGATCTCACCGCCGCTGCCTGCGTGGCTCTCCGCGCCGATCATCAGTTGCGTGAGGGTGTCGGCCGTGGTCGAGGACATGGCCTGGCCGAGCTTCTTCGGCTGCGTCGGGTCGCCGAGGGCCGACAGATCCGGGGCCTGCAATCCGCTGACGAGGTAGGGCTGCATCCGGGCGCCCCCGTTGGCGACGGTCGCGGCGACCTCTGCCATCTCCAACGGGGTGGCCCGGACGTCGCGTTGCCCGATGCTGCTCTGCCCCAACGCCGCCTGATCGGTGATCGGACCGATCTCCGAGGACGTCACCGGCAGCGGGATGTCCGGGGCGGCCGCGCCGAAGCCGAGCGCCTGGGCCTGCGCGCGCAACGTGTCCGTGCCCGTGGCGATGCCCAGCTCGGCGAAGGCGGTGTTGCAGGAGCGGGCGAAGGCCTCGGCGAACGTCGTGGTCGCACCGGGGCCGCAGCTGGAACCGTTGTAGTTCTCCAAGGTGCTATTGGTGTCGGGCAACGTGATCCGGGGGGCAGTGGTGACCGGTGTGGTAGGCGTGACGTTGCCGTTGGCCAGGGCGGCCGCGGTGAGCACCACCTTGAACGTCGAGCCCGGCGGGTAGGTCTCCGAGGTCGCGCGATTGGTCAGCGGAGCCTTCGGGTCGTTCTGCAGCGCCGCCCAGGCGTCCTGCCGGACGGTCGCGTCGTGGCTGGCCAGAGGATTGGGGTCGAAACTCGGCGTGCTGACCATGCCGAGGATCTCCCCGGTACTGGGACGCAGAGCAACGACAGCGCCGGTGTAGCCCTTGGACGTCATCTGGTCGTACGCCGTCTGCTGCACCCGAGGGTCGATGGTGAGCACCACGTTGCCCCCGCGGGGGTCGCGCCCGGAGATCAGGTCGAACAGCCGTCGGGTGAACAGTCGGTCGTCCGAGCCATTGAGCACCGCGTCCTCGGAGCGTTCGATGCCGGTGGTGGAGTACTGAATGGAGTAGTAGCCGGTGAGCGGGGCGTACGCCTTGGGGTTGGTGGGGTACTGGCGTAGGAACTTGAACCGGTCCGACGTCGGCTCAGACGAGGCGAGCACCAGTCCACCGGTGGAGATCTGTCCCCGCTGGCGGGAGTACTCGTCCAACAGCACGCGTTGGTTGCGCGGATCGGTACGTAAGCTGTCCGCCTCGAGCACCTGTACGTAGGTGGCGTTGCACAGCAGCGCGAGGACCAGCACCATGACGGCAAGGGCCACCCGTCTCAGTGGCTTATTCATGGCGGGGCCTGTTCATGCGCGCTTCACCATCTGGGTGGGCGCATCCGCGATCGGGGTGGCGGGGCCGACCCGCGGCTTGCGGGCGGGGGCCGGACGACGAGCGGCGTCGGAGATACGCAGCAGAATGGCCACGAGCACATAGTTGGCCAGCAATGACGAACCGCCGTAGGACACGAACGGCGTCGTCAGTCCGGTCAGCGGAATGAGCTTGGTGACGCCACCGACCACAACGAACACCTGCCAGGCGATGGTGAACGCGAGGCCGCCGGCCAACAGCTTGCCGAAGGTGTCGCGCACGGCGATGGCGGTGCGCATCCCGCGGATGACCAGGACGGCGAACACCATCAGGACGGCGGCGATGCCGATGAGCCCGAGCTCCTCCCCGATCGCGGCGATTATGAAGTCCGTCTTCGCAAACGGCACCGTCTGCGGGCGTCCCGCGCCCAGGCCGGTGCCACCCACGCCGCCGGTACCCAGCCCGAACAGCGACTGCGAGATCTGGTAGCCGGTGGTGTCGTAGGTGGCCGACGGGTCGAGCCAGGTCTGCACGCGCACCTGCACATGGGTGAACAGGTGATAGGCGACATAGCAACCACCGACGAACAGGACACTGCCGATGAGCAGCCAGCTCACCCGTTCGGTGGCGACGTAGAGCATCACCAGCACGGTGCCGAAGATCAGCAGGGCGAACCCGAGGTCTTTGTCGAACACCAGCACGCCGATGGAGACCCCCCAGGCCAGCAGCATGGGCGCGAGGTCGCGTGCCCGTGGCAGGTCCATGCCGAGGATGTGCTTGCCCGCGGTATCGAACAGGTCGCGCTTGGCCACGAGGAAGGACGCCGAGAAGATCAGCAGCAGGATCTTGGCGAACTCGCCGGGCTGGATGGAGAAGCCGGCCAACAGAATCCAGTTCTTGCCGCCGTTGACCTCGCTGAACCGGGCGGGCAGCACCGCGGGAGTGATGAGCAGGACCAGACCGGCCAGTCCGCAGGTGTAGCCGTAGCGCGCGAGACTGCGGTGGTCCCGCACGAACCACAGCACCCCCAGGAACAGGACGAGGCCGATGGTGGTCCACACCACCTGGTGGGTTGCGTCCCCACCGGGCGGCGGCTTGCCTGCTTGCACTGCCTTGGCGACGTCAGCCAGGTCGAGGCGGTGGATCATCACCAGACCCAGACCGTTGAGCAACGCCACGCACGGCAGGATCAGCGGATCGGCATACGGCGCGAGCTTGCGCACCGCGACGTGCGCCACGGTGAACAAGCCGAGGTAGGCGCCGCCCACCACGAGCAAATTGGTACTCAGTTGCTGCTCCTGGTTGGCCTCCACCAACACCAGCGCCGAGGTGGTGATGATGGCGGCAAAGGCCAGCATGAGCAGCTCGGCCCCACGGCGCGTCCGGGGAACCGGCGCCGTGGCAAATCCTCCTGGTGGGCTCGCCGGCCCGTTGCTGAGGGTCATCAGCTCTCGGTTCGGCAGGTTTGGCCGGCAAGTTGGCTCGGCGGGGGTAGGTCGGTGCCGCTCGGCGTGGTCGTCACCGTTGGAGCCGTGGTGACGGGCTCGCCCGGTACCGGTGGCGGGACGGCGGTGGTGGGGGTGGCGGTGGTGGTGGGAACCGGGGACGTGGTGGGAGTGGGGCTCGGCGTGGGCGGCGCTGTTGTGCAGACGGGAAGGAGCTCGGTGCCGATGAGCTGTCGGATCTGGCTGCGCGAGTCGTTCAGCGATCCTCCCGGCAGCCCGGCGCTGACCTGGGCGCGCGCTGATGGGCGCAGATCGGTGAGTCGCAGTGGTGCGCAACCGGAAGGGTCCGGGCTCTCCGGCGGCGACAGCCTCAGCTCGTCGATGGGGGTGACGCAGGCCTGCTCGGCGACGCCCTGGAACGCGATCCCGAGGATGCTGCCGGGCACGCCTTGGAAGACTGCGACGCGCCCGTCGCGCAGTCCGACGTAATAGTTGGTCCTGATCCAGGCCCGTCCGACGAGCGCGGCGATCACCAGCACCACGACCAACAATATTCCGGCGAGGAGCCAGCGTAGTTTGTGGGACTTCTTCGGGCCGGCGCTTGTCTGGGGCCCGACTTCCTGCGGAGCGGCACGCGCGGGATTGACCGCCGCGGCACGCCCCGCCGCGGTGTTCGGGGTGTCGCTGTCCTCGTCGGACCCGGAGACCGCACCACCCACGATCGGCCGGTCCTCGCCGTACTCGACGTCCACCACGTCCGCGACGATCACCGTGATGTTGTCCGGCCCACCACCGCGCAGGGCCAGCTCGACCAGGCGGTCCGCGCAGTCCTGGGGATCGCTGATGGCCAGTGCTTCCTGCAACGAATCGTCACTGACAGGTCCGGTGAGGCCGTCGGAGCACAGCAGGTAGCGGTCGTGGGCCCGCGCTTCGCGAATGGTGAGACTGGGCTCCACCTCGCCGCCGGTGAGGGCGCGCAGCAGCAGGGATTTCTGCGGGTGATTGGCCGCTTCCTCCTGAGTCAGCCGCCCCTCGTCGACCAGCGACTGCACGAAGCTGTCGTCGTGGGTGATCTGGCTGAGCACACCGTCGCGATAGAGGTACGCGCGAGAATCGCCGACGTGCACCATCCCCAGCCGGTTGCCGGAGAACAGCATGGCCGTGAGGGTGGTCCCCATCCCGTCCAGCTCGGGCTCGTCCGCGACCAGGTCGGTGATCGCGTCGTTGCCCGCGATGGTGGCGTCTTCCAGCTGCAGCAGCAGGTCGTGGCGCGGGTCCTCATCATCCAAGGGGGCCAGGGCGGCGACGACGATCTTGGAGGCAACCTCGCCCGCGGCGTGCCCACCCATGCCGTCGGCCACGGCCAGCAACCGAGGACCGGCGTACACCGAGTCCTGGTTGTTGGCGCGCACCAGGCCCCGGTCGCTCCGCGCCGCGTAGCGCAGGACCAAGGTCATGGACGCAACTCAATCACGGTCTTACCGATGCGCACCGGACACCCCAACGGCACCCGGACCGGGGAGGTCACCTTGTCGCGGTCCAGGTAGGTGCCGTTGGTGGACCCGAGATCCTCGACGTACCAGTCGGTTCCGCGCGGGGAGATCTTGGCGTGCCGGGTGGAGGCGTAGTCATCGGTGAGCACCAGGGTGGAGTCGTCGGCGCGGCCCAACAGCAGCGCCTGCGTGCCCAGGGTGATGCGCGTGCCGGCCAGGGCGCCGTGGGTGACCACCAACTGGCGTGCCACCTTGGCGTTACGGGGTGAGCGCCGGGGCCGAGCTTTGACCGCGCGCGGCAGGGCGACGCGCAGGCCCGAGGCCGCGTAGAGGTCACTGCGCAGTACCCGCAACGCGGCAAACACGAACAGCCAGAGCAGAATGAGAAAGCCACCGCGCGTGAGCTGGAGGATCAGTCCTTGCACGGTCGCCTTGCACCTCCTCCGGTGGTCGTGATGGTCAGTACTGGGTGCGCACTCTAACTAGTTCTGGATGTGCACCACGATGTTTGAGTTGCCTGCCCGCACCATGTCGCCGTCGGCCAGCTGCCAGTTCTGCACAGCCGAGCTGTTGACCGTGGTGCCGTTGGTCGAACCCAGGTCGGCCAACATCGCGACGGTGCCGTCCCAGGTGATCTCCAGGTGGCGACGCGAGACGCCGGTGTCGGCCACCCGGAACTCGGCGTCCTGGCCGCGCCCGACGACGTTGCTGCCGTTCTTCAGTTGGTAGGTGCGGCCGCTGCCGTCGTCCAAGTGCAGTGACGCCGTCAAACCGTGGCTCCGCGCAGGCGGGTTCGGGTCGCGGTACCCCTGGTCGTAGTAGCCGGGCTGTGCATCCCAACCGCCCTGGGCCGGCCCACTAGGCGGCTGGCCGTAACCCTGTTGGGGGTAAGCCCCTTGTTGTTCGTACCCCTGGGGTGCGGGGGGGTAGCCGCCTGGTTGGTGGTAGCCCTGTTGCCCGTAACCCGGCTGGTTGTAGCCCTGGTCGGGGTATCCCTGGGGTGCCGGGGGGTAACCACCTTGCTGTTGTTGCTGCTGCGGTGGCTGTTGGGGGTAGCCGCCTTGCGGGTTGTAGCCCTGGTCGGGATAGGCCGGGGGGTATCCGCCTTGCTGTTGTTGTTGCTGCTGCGGTGGCTGTTGGGGGTAGCCGCCCTGCGGGTTGTAGCCCTGGTCGGGGTACCCCTGGGGGGCGGGGTAGCCGCTCTGCTGTTGCTGCGGTTGTTGTTGGGGGTAGCCGCCCGGCGCAGGCGGTGGTGGGTAACTGCCGTGCTGCGGCGCCTGCTCCGCGGAAGGAGCCTCCGGTGGCCAGGTTCCGTGCTTCTCCGCGCTGTGTGCGCCCTGCTGGTCGTAGCCGTTGTCCTGGGTCATGGGGGTCGCTCCTGGGTCGGAAGACGAGCTATCCGGGTTACTGTGCTGTGGGTTCGGGCCGGGCGGTTGCTTCCTGGGCGGAGGATCGTGGACCGCGTCCGGGTCGACGGAGGACCTGATGCGGAACTGACCGGTGTGCAGAACATCAGCGGCTTCGAGTCGTACGGCCACGTCGCCGTAGGTCTGCCAACCCTGCCCGGCCAGTTGGTCTCGCACACAATCGGCGAGCATGTCGGCCGCCTTGCCCTGGTCTTCGGCAAGCCGTGTGTGGTCGGTGCTGCTCAGTGTCACGACGTAGCTGTTGGGCGCGAGCAGGTGGCCACCGTCGAGCCGGCGGACGCCGTCGATCACCTCGCGGCGCAGGCTCTGCTCCAACTCCTGAGGGACCACGCCACCACCGAAGACGCGGGCGAAGGCATCACCTACCGCACCTTCCAGCCTTCGCTCGAAGCGCTGCACAATGCCCACGGTGGTACCTCCCTCCTCAGTCGTCCCGATACACACCTTCTCTACAGATCGTATCGGCAAGCGCGCTGGGTCGGTCGGCTTCCGGCGTTCTGCCCGCGTGCTAACCTCTCCGGCGTTGCTCAGTCCGAGTGGCGGAATGGCAGACGCGCTGGCTTCAGGTGCCAGTGTCCTTCGGGACGTGGGGGTTCAAGTCCCCCCTCGGACACTCCAAGGTGTTTGACGATTCCGGTCGGTTTCTGTTGACGAAACTCGCGGGCAGCGGATTTCCCCGGCTCGAACTCGGATTTTGGGCCGCGTGGAGGCCCCGTGATGGCTCCGCTCTGCGTCGAATTGTCTGTTCTGGCGGTGATGAGGCCGACGAACGCGGTCGCCGGCCTCTTCGAAGACGCTGCGAGCGTGGAGTGTCCCGGTGGTGATGCTGGTGGTGCCCGTCTTACGTGGTGTGGGCCGTGCGTCGCTTCTTGGTGTGTCCGCCGGGGGTAGTCGGCGGTGAGCCGCGTTTGGGGCGGTATCGGCGGTGTTCGCGCTGCGGGACTCGTTCATCGGGTGGCTCGCCGAGGATGGTGGCCCGGGGCTCGGGCTGGCCGCGGCTGGTGTACCAGGCGTTGAGGATTCGGGTGTTCATCCCGGCGAGGCCGAAGGCGAGCACGGTGGTGACCGGGGTGAGCCCGACGACGCGGATGTAGCCGCGGTTGATGTCGGCGTGGTGGCCGCGGATGGAGGCGTTGAGGGACTCGATCCCGACGCGCCGGCTGTAGGAGTCGAACCAGGCCTTGGATTGCCAGGGCAGCCGTTGGCGGTCGCGCTGGTGCGGCAGGCGGTGCACGGTGACGGTGGTTCCGCAGCCGCAGGGCTGACCGGTGGTACAGCTGGTCGGGGGGATGTCGTGCGGGCCGCGGATGCTTTTGGGGGAGTTGGGGCAGCGGACTTTGTCGCGCCGGGCGGGGCCGCGCAGCCCTTGGGTGCCCTTGTGGTCGTGGGCGGTGAGGGACGTCATCTGATACGGGATGCGTTTGTCGAATTGGTCCCGCAGGGCGGCTTTCTCGGCGGTGGTCTGGGCGAGGCTGGGCGCGGCGATGTGCCGTAGGCGTTCGGGAAGCGCCGAGGTGTACAGGGTGCCGTCAACCCAGAGGGTGCCTGCAGGTAGTCACCCTTCGAAAGACCGCCCAATTCTTTTTTTGGGTACTATGGCTCTATGACGAGCACCCACACGAAGACCACGACGACGAAGGTCACGGCGGCGGAGCGTGCCGGCGCGCGGTCGACCGCGGCAGATGATCCTTTGGCGGCCAGCCGGGTACGGATCCTGGTCGACGCGTTCGGTGGTGCGCAGTTGGCGAAGCTCATCGGTGTCAGCGCCTCCCAGCCGACCCGGTGGGTGAAAGGGCAGGAACGGCCGGGTATCGCCGCGGCGCCCCTGTTGATTGATCTGGAGCATGTCCTGGCCAAGGCCCGGTTGATCTGGGGGGAGGAGGCTGCCAAGCACTGGCTGCGCAGCCCGAATTCCTACCTTGAGGGGGCACGGCCGCTGGACGTGCTCCATCACCGGGGGCCATCAGCGGTGCTCGATGCCCTGGAGGCGGAGATGTGGGGCGGGGCCGCCTGAATGCTCGTTTACCGGGTGTTTCCCTACCTGGCGAACGCCAAGGACGGGGAACCTGGGCATCCGCTGTATGAGCACACCCCCCAGCGAGGTAGTCGGATCGATCATCCCGACTACTACGTCTGGTACCTCTCACGGCACGCCGAGGCGGCCTGCGGGGAAGTGTTCGGCAACCAGGCGGTGTGGGGCACCGCGATGTTCGAGTTTCCGCTGATCGGGGCGCGCAGGGCCTTGGCGACGCTGTCGCTGCCCGATTCGCTGCGGGTTCTCGACCTCGACGATCCTCATCAGCTGGTGCGGCTCGGGCTGCGGCCCACCGATGTCGTCCGCCGGAATCTGGCAGTCACGCAGGCCTGGGGTCACCGGATCTGGGCCGAGCGCGACCCTGATCAGCAGCGACGCTGGGACGCCGTGCAGTGGTGGTCCTATTTCCGGCCGTCCTGGACCGTACTGGCCAGCTGGGTGCGGCCCACCCTGTGCGAGGTCACGCCGCTCACCGTCGACCATCCTGCCCTGCAGGACGCCGCGGTGTCGCTCAACCGCACACTCACCAAGTAGGCCAGGGGGCACCATGGCCGGCAGGCTTCCCTGAACGCTTCGCGCGCTGCGGTGGCAAACGATCTGTAAGTCGTGCGCGTCCGTGACTTCGCCCTGCGAGCCGGCGATTGGCTCTCAGCAACCGGATCGGTCTCCTGTTGGGCCGGTGCTAACTGGGCGAATCCGGCGTTAAGCGTTCGTGCGTTGTTGGTGGCGCCGTGGCTGTCCTCAGCTCCGTCAGCAGATCGTCAAGGAGCGCGGTGTACAGCTCGTCGACTCCGCGCCGCATGAGCAGGAAGAGGCCCTCGTTGCTGGCCGCTTCGGCGGTCACGGTCGTATCCGTGCCCCGTCCTTCACGGAGTCCGGCGTCCAAGGCGGCGTACAGGTGAGAGAGGCGAGTCTTGGCCGGAGAGAGCGCCGGCATCGATCGTGCGAGTGTCGTCACGCTGTCCGTCGCCGACGACAGCGCATCGACGATGACCTGGTCCCCGATTTCGGAACTGCCATCGGCCGCAAGCTCGAGCGCCTGCGCGGTGTAGACGACGGGACCGTAGAGGTGCTTGAGCTGGTTCGCGTCGATCAGGTCCAGATGCATGTAGGCAACCGCCGCGGTCAGGGAGGCGGCTCGCGCCGCGGACTTCAGAGCCAGGTCGGGGCTGTGACTCGACGCCTTGTGGGCAGCCCAACCGGTAGTACGCAGCTCCTGTCCACGTCGGCCTCCTAGCGCGAAGCGCTGTGCGGCCTCCAGGGCGGTGCGCGGCCGTGCATCCGTGGGTAGCCGCGCTTCATAGAGGGCGACCGCGTGCTCAGCGATGGGCAAGACCCACCTCGCCGCAGGTCTTAGGATCGCTTCGGCGGGACGATCGAGGACGCGCCGCCTCGCGTCGGTAGGCACCTCCACATCTTCAGGCTATGTGGCCGCAACTCGGATCCCGAAGAACGATCGTCTTCCGGGGGCGATGTCTCGGGTGAAGGAAGCGCGCGACCAGGCGTGCCGGGTGACCAGGCCAGCCGACAGGTACGGCCGATGAGTTACCCACACGAGACCGGTCTCAACGACGACGGTCATTCATAGCCCAACGGAAGGAGTGATCCGAGTGAACGACACACAACGCCAGACCGCGACCGGGAAGGTCCTGTGGCACTTCACCATGTCCCTCGACGGGTTCGTCGCCGGACCCGGCCATGAGATGGATTGGATGACCGACTTCACCGTCCGACCCGGTCTTATCGAGGAGTACGTCACCTCCACCGGCGCGGTCCTCGGCGGCCGTGTTGGCTGGGACCATGCCGCCGTCACCGATAGTCGACCCTACGGTGGCGCGTGGCACGGGCCCCTGTTCGTGCTCACCCACCACCCCGAGGACACCACCCCCGCCGAGGGGGTCATCTTCCTGAGCTGCGACGTGGCCGACGCTGCACGCATCGCCCTGGAAGCCGCCCAGGGCAAGAACCTGGAGGTCCACTCACCCTCCATTGGTCGACAGCTGCTGGAGCGCGGGCTCATCGACGAGGTCGATCTCCACGTGGCCCCGGTTCTTCTCGGCGACGGGATCCGCCTGTACGACAACCCCGGCGGGCACCCCATCCGTCTGAGCACTCCGGACGGTGCGGACCCGAGCGCCGCGGTCAACCTCCGCTACCGGCCCGTCGGACGAGGTTGACCCTCACCCCGGTGAGCACCACCCATGAGGATTCCGTGACCGGATCTCTGGGTGCGGCGGCCTGCGGGGGTGAGCGGGGCGTCGTGGTATCAGATAATCCGTGGAGCGTGGCCTTACTGGCCGCCGCCTGTCGGGTGTCACGAGCCACGCTCGCGCGACGCTTCACCGCGCTCGTCGGCGCGCCCCCGATAAGCTTCCTGACCAGCTGGCGACTTGCCGTCGCCGCCGACCTCCTGACCGACCCCAACTCGACGATCGGCTCCGCGGCCACCCAAGTCGGGTACGCCAACGCCTTCGCCCTCAGCGCGGCGTTCAAGCGTGTGTACGGAATCGCACCCACCCAGTATCGACGCCAAGCGAAGACCGATCAGGCAGTCGCCTGACGTCCTCTGACATCAGTCCCGCGACCCACAGACGAACCACTGGTGCGCAAAGGAATGCGGTAGCTGATCGGGGCAGTTCGGGCATAATGACGGGATCACGACGAAAGGATCCACCATGAGCGCACTTCCCCCGATCGAGCCCGTGCTCGAGCCGAGTGCGCCACGGCCGCCGCTGCCGCCCTTCGACGAGGCCGGTGCACGAATGAAGG
>JAABUI010000257.1_pt1 | contig 58413 bp, 65 predicted proteins | sample 5559111 | NCBI WGS metagenome assembly JAABUI01 (sample SAMN10711870, study PRJNA513365) | rock metagenome | isolation source: Antarctica rocks | place: Antarctica: Victoria Land, Buttleship Promontory | reverse complement strand
ACTTCTCTATCGCTATATATATCTAAACGAGGTATATATTTATATCGAAGCTTCCCTTCTCCTATTAGTTACCGATTTTATTATTCTATTTCGCTAGTTTAAGAGACCCCTATTAACTACGGAGTAGCACCTTTAAGGTATAGGGATAGGGACCCCGTCTCCTCTTTATATCCCTCTCGTACTATAATCCTAGCTCTACTTCTTCTTAATCGCCTTATTCTATAAGGATCCTATTCTTATCCTAGATATAGATTTCTAACTCTATATTAGTCCTATAGCGGTCGTTAGCCTTACGTCGATACTCCTCCTCTTTCTAGCGACGAGACTCCTCTAACTTAAGTTCTTTAGCGGCCTTCTTCTCTACGACGAGGTCCTCGCGACGACGACGGGCTTCCTAGGCCTAGCGCTCCTTCTTATCCGCCTTACGAGCCCTCTTAATAGCTATATTTTATACTTTCTAGGCCTTCTTATTAGCTAGCTCCTAAGCCTTCTATTTCCTTAGGGTCGCCTACTACTACTGCTTCTTCGTCTACGGAGTAGTAGCGGTGTCGTCCTACTTATCCTCGAAGGTGACACCTCTTCTAGGCCGGCGACGTTGAGGAGGAGGAGGAGGAGGAGGAGGAGGGTTACTAGACCTAATAGTAGTCGAGTTATTAGTCCTACGAGGCATTACGACGATTGCTACACTAAGTTATCTACCGCTAAGAGCCTCACGATTGCCTAATTAGGATATATGGGTCAATTATTAATGAGGTGGTGGTGGTGGTGGTGGTGGTTATAGGGTTGATGGTCAAAGATACCAGGATTTTGGTGGTGGGCCCACCAAAATCCTGGTTACGTGTCCCGCAGAAGGTAATGCCAAGGAATCCCGATAAACTTGCACACGCCAAAAGTACCGTACGAGCTTACCTGCAGCATTCTGTCTGATCTCTCCAGCGCTTCTCGACAAACTGTCCGCTCGGTCGTTGGCAGTCGCACATTCCACTCGACCACGTACATGACAATGCGTCGCTCATCCACTGGTGGGAGTCTGACCTCTACGATGCCCTAAAATAGTTCAGTGGTCGAGGTGTCCGACGTTCTTTTGGAGCTGAAGCAGAGCACAAGCCACTATCTCGCCTACGGTCAAAGCCTTCGGGGTTGCATTAGCGATTGATTGACGAGACGCTCACTGCTGACGCCTCTACCCTCATTCCCGTCATCATGGTTCTACTGGGATTACTGTATGCTTTACTGGGTACTGGTTTGCTCGCCAATGGAATATCCGAAGACGAATACAAGGCTCGAGCGAAGGGAGGGAGCAATCAAGAGGTATTGGGATATGGGATAGACGGGGAGAGATATAAGACGGCTTGTCCCGATTACAAGCACTATGCAGTGGTACCGCAGTAGGTTCCACTGCCATGGTTGTCGTGTGTCTCTGAAAAATGTTAACCCGAGTGCCAGTCGCCCTCTGAGTAAAGGTCCTCTAGCTTTACCCTATCAACGGCCTGCCCCTCACTGCCGCACTTTTTCGTCACGAGTGGTAGAAGATACTATTGGGAATGTCACAAACCGGATGGTAGACAAAGATCTGGCCAGGATCTTCGAAAATGCATTTCCGAACACGCTAGATACGACAGTCAGATGGCACGTCGAAGGGACTGAGAAGCACAAGCATTATGAAAATGGGGCGTGGGAAGGGGCCCAGTCTTTCATTGTTACCGGAGACATCAACGCCGAATGGTTAAGGGATTCCACCAATCAATTAGCTCAGTATCAAGCATTGGCGAAGAAGGACAAGAAGTTGCAGAGCCTCATCCTCGGTGCTATCAACACTCAAGCGGAATACGTGATCGAGTCGCCCTATTGTAATGCCTTTCAACCTCCGCCTCCCAGTGGGGAAGCCGCGGTTGGCAATGGGCAAGATGACGTGGTCCATCCAGCGTACGAGTCCTCAAGGGTGTTTGAATGCAAATACGAATTGGACTCGCTTGCTCATTTCTTGGCGTTGGGGAACCAATTCAGTCGACATACAGGCTCTAAAGCGTTCCTGAATCGTCGCTGGTACATGGCGTTGGACACTGTTCTTGAAGTCCTAACGGAGCAGGCCAAGCCGACCTTTGATCCTACCAGTGGAAGATTTGAGAAGAACGAGTACCAATTTCGTAGGATGACGAGTCGGGGTACAGAGACTCTCGCTCTCTCAGGAATCGGCAATCCTCTTGGTGCGGGTACTGGACTTATCCGAAGTGCTTTTAGACCTAGTGATGACTCTACAATCTTAGGCTTTTTCATTCCCGCCAACGCGATGATGGCAGTAGAACTAAAGCGGACAGCCGAAATCCTCAAATCTGTCAAGAAAGACAGTCTGGCCGAGACGCTCCAAAAGAGAGCCGATGAGATAGAGAAAGGTATCTGGGAGCACGGCGTGGTCAGCAATAAGAAGTACGGGGAGGTGTTCGCGTTTGAGGTGGATGGCTATGGATCTTCCATTCTCATGGATGACGCCAATTTACCTTCACTACTTGCTCTACCTTTGCTTGGCTTTGTTGAGAGGAACAACAAAGTCTATCAGAACACGCGAAAGATGATCCTGGAGAGAGCTGGCAATCCATACGCGCTCGAGGGGAAAGCCTTCTCTGGCATCGGTGGTCCTCATGTTGGTCTGCAGCACGCTTGGCCTATGAGTCGCCTAGTTCAGGCAATGACGAGTGATAGCGAGGACGAGATCAAGAAGGTCCTTGAAGATGTACGAGACACAAGTAGACTTGGTCTTGTGCATGAGAGTGTCAATGTGAATCGAGTGACCGACTATACTCGTAAGTCCATTCCCTTTGTGATTGATCATTCTTAACACCTTGATCTAGGCAGCTGGTTTGCATGGGCAAACTCCGTCTTTGCACAAACCATTCTCGACGTTGCAGCGAGAAAGCCGCATCTTATTTTTGGGAAAGACGCTCTCCCATATGTCATCAATTGAATTCTAGGAGTATGCTGGGTATGCCTGTACACCATGACTTTTGCAACGTTTAGCGAGCATCGTTTTCGGCGCACGAGAGGATCTAGATTTAGAGGAGATACCATGGCTGTGAGTGGGGAAATGAATTCATCAAAGTATTGTTTCACCCTCTTTGCCCTTGCTTTCGATGGCGAGAGTTGCTTTAGTCACCCGACTCGATCTACGATGAGCCGAAAGCGGTTAGAGTCCAAGTATACACCTTAGTCGATGATATGGACGACGATCATTCTAATCTTCCTCACAATTGCTTTGACCATCCATTTGATGTGAAATTCGTACCTGGAAACTGCTTCACATGCGAATTTCGTCCTTTCGTATCTTGCCATTCTCTCGTATGGCAGCCAATCCTGCCTCCAAACTCATCTGTAATCGTTCATTACGTGTACCCATCTTCAACTGACTCACCATCGTTCAGTCGCTCCCGCCGGTGACAAAAGCACTCAGCAAGCCGATCAATATACCAAAGGTACCCTCGAGCGCTCCCAGCTCTCCACCTCCCCCTTCACCCAGTTCCACACCTGGTTCTCCGTCGCCCAAGCCTCCCACGTCCACCAACCCGAGACCGTCTGCCTCTCGACCGCCCACCTCCCGTCTGGGTCCGTCTCAAGCCGCTACGTCTACCTGAAAGAACTCGACGCTACCGGCTTCGTCGTCTACAGCAATTGGGGCACGAGCCGCAAGGCCGAAGACGTGCGGAGCAATCCGCGCGCGAGCTTGGCGTTTTGGTGGCACGAGGTCGAGAGGCAGGTTCGGGTGGAAGGGAAGGTGGAGAGATTGAGCAGTGAGGAGAGTCAGAGCTACTACGGGTTGCGGGCCAGAGGGTCCAGGGTTGGGGCATGGGCGAGTGAGCAGAGTAAGGTTTTGCCGGAAGAGGAAGGGGGACGGGAGGTGCTGGAGGGGAGGGTCAGGGATGTGGAGAAGAGATTCGAGGGCGTGGAGGATATTCCTGTACCCGAATTCTGGGGAGGCCTGAGAGTGATACCAGAGATGGTTGAGTTTTGGCAAGGAAGGGATAGTAGGCTCCACGATCGGTTCAAGTATACGAAATATGACGAGGAAGGCTGGACTATAGAAAGGCTGAGTCCATGAAATGCGAATGACAACGCCAAAATGCTTTGGCGGCTTTGCTGAATTTGCAACGATTCTATTGTACATCGCTTGCTGAAGTAGCTTGCAGATGACCCAGATGCTGGATATCCAGATCTAGTTGTGAGTTGAGATGGTCTATATGTATCTTACAAGTCCCGCTTCCTACCACGTCTCCATATGTAAATAAACCTGCAGAAACCGTACACATCGTGGTCAAGCTCCAAAACGCCGGCTCAGTCTGGTATAATGAGGAGCCACCGGAACTCCAAATTTCGTACTTGACCCCAAGTTCTTTTATGTATGAATGACACCTGAAACACCGTGCGATGCAACCAAACGCCTGGGTATTATGCTTTGGAAACGCTCACCGGAGTAACGGAATTCGGAAAGGGATCAGAAATAATCAGGCAATCGAATCTGCTAGTACGACATTGCCAGTTCGACCCATACCGCGGCCGACGAGCTCTAGGATTTTGCTGGACACTGCCGCAGGGTAGCCCCTTGACAACATCTCGTGCACAGCTGACATGGCCCCATCATGATCTTGTGCCGTGAGGAAGGCTCTTGTCATAGCTTCGTAGGTGCTTGGCTCTCGCTTTTCGATCCCGACGCTGTCATAAATGGCCTTCGACGTCGAGATATTGTTCTCCATGGCCCAGCCGTGAATGAGAGTATTTGCAATATAGGGTGTCATCGCAACCCGGTCTGCAGACATTTGATCAAGCATCTCGATCGTCTGCGTTACGCAGTGGTTGGCGACCATTGACTCGAACAAAGCCTGATAGAGACAAGCTTGCGGACGGACTTCACCCCCAGTCAAAACTTGATCAAAAGTCTGACGAGCGCCCTCCATGTCATGAAGCGCACATCCTTTGGCATGAATGAGGGATGCGTAGTGGACTGCCTCAGGACGCTGACCGGACGCACGAATGGTGTCAAGAACACCTTCAGCTGCGGCAAGATTGACTGGTTCAAGTGTGGCATAGGTATCGATTAGCAGCTTGTATGTGTGCATGGTAGGTTGTATATCCCTCGCTTGCATGCGTTCATAATATGCTAGAAATTTCTGGCTGTCCCGTTTGGTTGTAAGGAAAAATTGCATCAAGCTGTTGTATGGAGCAGGCCTAGGCTTGTAATTCGGCATAGACTCCATCTCATCGAAGAGTTCCTCAGCAAAGCGATCATCACTGACTCGGCAGAGGGCATTGACAACCGTGCCATAAGTGACACTGGTCGGACGAATGCCCGCAGCCCGCATTTCTTGGAAGTAGCGGAGGCAATCGTCAATGCGACGAGCTTTACCCAATTTGCCGATGAGAGCATTGTATAGGAATGACGAGGGTACCACTCCTTCAGAGACGGCCCGACCAAAGATCGCGACCGCTTCCGACGCTTCATCGAAGGTCTTGGTCGAATCTTTTAATGTTGTGATGTAGAGTCCAAATGTGTTTGCTGTGGGAGTAATGCCCATGTCAAGCATCTCTTGATGAAATTGTGCAGCCAGTATACGGTGACCAACCGTGAGGCATGCGCCTACCATAGAATCCAGGATGGTCGACCAACCATGTCGGACAATGGAGTACTGAGGCAGAAACGGTATGTCGGTCCGCGCCATACCAAGTATGTCATGAATAAGGTTAGTGCGACCTTCTTTCGCTGCAGCTGAAATGAGCTTTGCATAAACGATATATCGTGGATGACGGCCAGCGCGGCGAATGTTTCGAAATCTTATTAGAGCTTCATTGAGGCCAGCGCTATTTCGGCGATTTTCAAGCTCCTCTGCGATAATCGATGAACCTCGGTAATCTGTGGTCGCAGCGTATGGATCATATGAATCAGTAAAAGGCGCTGGGGATGAAATTAGAGGGGTAGATTGTGGAATAAATGAAGTTTGGATATAGGATTGATCGGGAGAAGTTTGGTGGCGATTTTGCCATTTGCTGACAAGATCAGGTCGGTTGGGTGATAGCTTAGCCAAAGCCCTCTCAACAAGTCCAGTGAGACGTTCATCCAAGCCGGCACCAGAGCCAACAGCAATGTCAAGAAGATGGGCAAAACGTGTCGAATGTGCAATGTCGCGTGAGATGTCACCATCTCCCATTAGGCCAGCTTCGACCTGCAAAGCTAGCATGATGTCTTGCCAAGCGAGGTTGTTAATGTCCTCAGGGCCAAGTCCGGCAAGCAGTCGCTCAGCAACGGGGGCAACGAGACCTCCGTTTTCGACCATTGCCCACAGAAAGCTCATGCTGGCACTTGGTGACGGGACAATGCCATTGTCCGCCAAGAAAGTACCAATGAATTCGATGGCTTCGTCAATCTCTTCGGAGACGTCGATCTTCGAGCTCGTAGGTACGACACCCGCACGAATGCGTCTAAAGCTCTCCCGACCTTGCACTAATCCCTCCTCAACGTGACCACTTCGAATGAGAGCGACGACGTAAGAAGCCGTTGGCTCCACAAGAGAGAGGTCGAATTGGATGTGATTAGTCCAGATATCTCTAGCAGCATTGAGGTTGCCCTGTCTAACATGAAGAGCGAGCATAGAGAGAGCTGCCGTAGAAGTCCGGTAATTATTAGATGGTAAATATTGAAAAGCCTTGATAGCAACATTCAGATTGCTATTATCCGCCGCAGTGGTGCATATTCTGCTCATGGCTTGATTTCGAGCAGCGGGTGTTAAGCTGCGCTCTTCCGCACTCCTCAAGGCACCTGAGAAATCGAGAGCGCTCAGGCGATCATCGATGAATGCATCAAGGATTACAGAGTCTTGTACGGCTTCCAGTCTCTCCTTTCGTTGCTCTGTCACGCTGGCGTAAGAATCTATGATCTTACCGAGAAATCGGTTGGCTCCATCAGATTTGCCGCACATGGCGTACGCCTTGACAACAGCGGCATATATCTCGTTGTCATTTCGATCAACAACGACTGGTTTGCCAGCGTCATCCGCAATGGCCAATGACTTGTACTCATTGTAGCATTCAACAGCGCTACTCAAGTCTCCATTTCGAGCAAATGCTTTGATCATCACTGGAAACATCGAAGCACTTGGCTTAACCTTGTGGAACTCCATGTGGGTATAAGTGCGGATCATGTCATCGATTTTGCCGTACAAAGCACAGGCTGTGACCAGCATTCGATACGTATTGGTCGAGTATTGGCGGGCATGATCCAGAGAGGTCGAGACCTGGAAGATCCTGAGTGCGTTAGGAAGAGCATCGTCCTGAAGCAGTATATCATATTCAGCCTCATTGGACGGGAACAAAAAGCTGTCGTTGCCCTTGAACCCACCAAAACGCAGTCGTTTTTGGTTCAGGACATCGATCATCTGGACCACATCTAGCGAGCGACAAGCGAGCACTTCAATCAGAGAGGTGTAGAAAGCCGTATCTGGATCCACCTTCCGGCGAAGCATGTCCGAGAATATATCCAAGGCCTTAGGAACAATCTGGTGCTTGGCGATTGGAAGATGAATTGCCGAGGCGAGAAGTGCATTGTAATCATTGACCGCAGGCTTCAGGCCTTGAAGTACCATCGACTCAAACAAGGGTGGAATCTGGCTATATGACTGCTGTTCGCGAAGCTTTGTGATTTGTTCAGAGAACGCTTGGGACTCTGTCTCTTGGACCGAGGTAGCTGCTGTGGCATGGCTTCTTGGGCTGGCAGTCTCGACAGGTGAGATTGACGACGGTGTGATCGATCTTCCGTCGCTATCAGCTGTTGGCTTGACGAGATTCTCTTCAATCGTCGAACGTGCGAGCTGCCGTGGAGCATCTTGGGCTATTGACGAGTCCTGGATGTGGGTTATCACTTGCGCAATGGCTTGATCCACTTTGGCTAGCGCGGTAGCCTCTGCGACCTCACCCTCTGCTTTCTTGATATCATCTACAGCACTTGCGCTGTACGCCCGATCTGGGTTCCCACGGTCTGATAAGGCATCTTGATTGGAAAAAAGAACCCCATGTTCCTTACCCCGGGAAGTGGGCACAACCGAAGGCGGGTTCCATTCTATCCTCTTCGCAAATTGGAACTGAGTCCATTCTTTTGCCTCTTGACCAGCCTGTTGACGCCTCCACAATGCCTCATAGTATCCTTGAAGGTTCGGATCTCCACCCTTACGCTCTACGATCCCTGGAGCACCAAGATCGGCCTTGGCGGAGGCGCCAGATTGACCAGAAGCATTTTGAAAGGTTGTGTGTAGCTGAGCACTTTGTGGTCTCCCAGCTTTACTGGACCGTGGATATGGGGTAGTTGATGACGCGTATGAAGATTGTGTGGCAGCAACGACGGACTGAGCGTAGCCGTGGTTAAGAGCTTTGGTAAAGCTAGGACGGGCAAGATGGGTAAAGGATTTGAAGACCATTTAGAGGAAGAAAGGTAACCCCCTCTTACGGGAGACTGCTATCTATGCATTTGAAGCAGGCATCAGCATCAGACCTGTGACGTGGAATGTATTTGATAAGATAAGGTCGTAAGGCCCGAGGTAGTCACTTACTGTATATGATCAAACTTCCTTGGATGCAGGTTCATTGACGACTCCGAAGCCGTCAAAGAACGCGCTGTATTGAGGTGTAAGAGTTGCCACGCTCAAGGACATACACAAACGTCGGTCGGTTTCCGAATTACTGTCCCAGCTTGATTGAGCTGTGAGTAGGTATTGAGTAGTATGTCGATAGTGACGGAGACAGTCTGGGAGCTCGACAGTAAATTGGTGGGCAATGACACCGTATGAAGGTAGTGGGAAGAAGTGGCCTAAGCAAGCGAACAAGTGCCTGGCCGATGACTGGTTGGTCAATGGGAAGAGACGGGAGAAAGGTGGCAGTGTCGAGTCGCTTACCAAGGAAAGCGGGCGAGGAGTGCTAGAGTCGGGTCATGAGATCAGTATCATCTTGGGTGGCTGCCTGGTGGTGGTGGTGGTGGTGTTGGTTTAAAGTCGCACTTCAGTTGGCTGACGGCTTAGTAACGAAAAGTTCGAGGGATAGGGAGGCAGCTGCTCCGGAATTTTCTCGTACCATCAGCCTTAGGGACTCTAGCGTCGCTTCGGGCACCCGGACTCCCCGTCCCGCCGCGATACCGATGCTTTACCTTCTCGTGCTCGTAAGTCGTACTCGAAAGCCTGAGGGATCGGGAATCTCGCCGGCAAAACCCCCTGGACAGCGTTGCAGACGTCTGTGGTCATCTATCATCCTGTCTCCCTCTCGCGCGCACAGCACATGACACAGTGGGATGGACCGACCAACAACCGCTTTCTCGGCGCCAGGGAAGGTTTTGTTGGCTGGAGGATATCTCGTCCTAGACAGGAACTACACGGGTTTGGTCTTTGGACTTGATGCTCGGATACACGTCCATGTGCAGACGCTCGAGACCTCTCCGGGCCTGGCCCTGTCCGAGATCATTGTCAGATCTCCTCAATTCAGAGATGCCGAATGGCGATATGGCTATCGCGAAACCGAATCCGACGGCGGTATCCAGGTCACCCAGCTAAAAGGGTGAGCTTCAGCACGTTTTTTTGCCGGCCTTGCTGGGTACAAGCGCCGAATATTCGGCTTTTGAGAAAAGCATTCTACTTGCATCGTAGTCAGAGCTCTGTCGACCCAAATGCGTTGATTTCGAAGGCTTGTCATCGTGTATAAAATACTGTATTTCGCTATCACAAGTTTCTGTTCCGTGAACACTGACCCTCCGGCTGATGCTGGTCGAATTTGGTAGACATACCACTTCTACACAGTCCCGCAATAAATTTGTTGAGACTGCCCTCAGCTATGCTCTGACGTACGCTTCAGCCGTCGACCATACTAAGATCGGGCCTGCATCCATCACCATTCTAGCTGATACCGATTACTACTCGCATTCCGGATCCTCTGGGAGCGGTATCCCTCGAACCGCCGATCGATTCCTGGACTTCAATGTTCCTCTGCAAGAAGCTCACAAAACAGGCCTCGGATCGTCAGCGGCGCTTGTAACTGCCTTCACCACAGCTGTTGTTGCACATTATGCCCCAAAAGAGGTAGTCAATGTGAAATCGCCCCGAGTAAGGTCCAGACTGCATAATCTAGCTCAAGCCGCTCATTGTGCCGCCCAAGGCAAAGTTGGGTCAGGCTTCGACGTTGCGGCTGCAGCTTTTGGTTCATGTGTTTACAGACGCTTCTCACCTTCGATCCTAGAAGGTCTCAAGGAGGTTGGAGCAAGGGGGTTCTCTACCCGCTTGAGGTCAACTGTAGAAGACTCGGATCCAAACAAACGGTGGGATGCCACCGTTGACAAGAGTTCCTCAGCCAGTATGCCTGATAGCTTGAGGCTGATAATGTGTGATGTCGATTGTGGCTCGGAAACGGTGGGTATGGTCAAGCATGTCCTTTCCTGGAAAATGGAAAACCTTGGAGAAGCAGTTCTCTTGTGGGAAACATTACATAAAGGAAATGAGGATCTTGCTATGCAACTCCATCGAATGGCATCACAAGGTGCCAGTATACTTGAAGGCTATAGCAACTTACGCGCCATTATCTTAACTATTCGCTCGCTAATCCGCGAAATGTCTTCCAAATCCGGTGTTCCGATTGAGCCAAAAGTGCAGACGGATCTCATTGACGCTTGTTGTCAGATATCTGGTGTTGTGGGAGGAGTGGTGCCAGGCGCCGGGGGATATGATGCGATAGCCTTGCTGGTGGAGGATAAGCAAGACGTCATTGATGCTTTACATCGTCTCATTGAAAATTATCGAGTGGATGCCGCTGAAGGCCAAGGAGTCAGTATTGGGAAGGTCCGACTGCTAGGGGTAAAGCAGGACGACCAAGGAGTCGAGACGGAAGATCCCACGCAATACAATACATGGCTGCGGTGAATACGGCAGCCAAACAACAAGAGGGTTCCAAACTTTGAGATGACCGTGGCTTACGATAAATGTAACAAGGCCAAGTAGAAATCCAATCGAGTCCAGACGAAGATTCCCTTGGGCGTGATCAGTAAGATAGCGAGTAGTGTGGACGTCAGCCACGAAGGTAGATGCCATCTCGAGCAGCCTCAAACAAGGCGCGAATCTCGAAGTCGATTTCCTTGTTTACGAGGCTCTGAAAGTCATGATGATGCACGTTGCACCGCATTGAGATTATTCGGATCTTTGAACAGAGCAACGCCCCAGGACACTCGAGCATTTCTTCATGCCAGTTATGTCCGCCAGTTATGTCCCGTCTGGAACTCTGCTGTCGTTGTCATCCCATCGCGATACTTCATGATTGCTCTCAATTCAACCTCCATTCTGGTGTCGGAGAGGACCCGAGGGACCCAGTGCCAAGTGCCACCCCCGCGGCTGATCGACCGTGACCTGCCCAGCATCTTAGTCTTACTGTATCGCTATTCTTGTTCTTCCAGTTATTCTACCTTTAGGATTCAGGCACTGGGTGCATATTGCTACCTCTTCCATTGCGTGAGCCAGAAGCATCACAACATCTATTCCCCAGTCCAATCACCCATCTCCAAGCCTCCTCTACGTCACAAGGCCTAGAATAGTAGGCCATCCGTATCTACCGAGCTGACGTTGTTCCACCCCGGATTCCGTCCTCACTACGCTCCATCATTGCCATATCAACCATATCTGCTTCTGTCAACACTCCGTCGGACGACCCCAAAACTTTGGCATATCGCTCGTTTCTTGGAGTCCATCGCTTGCGGAATCGCCTCCACCATTCGTGGCAATGACTTCGGCGGAGGCTTCGTCTCCGCCTACCGCAATTGCATCTGACGCTCCTGCTCTCCATTCACAAGCTTCACAGATCCCCATAGACCCTTCGACAGTGAATGTTGACAACCGAGAAAACGTCGAGACCACCCCCACAAGGTCGCTATTCGGCCCATTTCCGCCTTCACAAGAGCCGAGCCAAGCGGATCGCCATACAGCGGATATCTCAGAAGTAAAAGAAGTGCCTATATCACCTCCTTCAGACCAGATCGAATCATCTAGCAAGGATGAGCAGGCTGCCAATCAACCAAATCTGAATTTCAACCCCCATAGCCAGGAATCTTCGAGTCCTATCCAAACCAACAAGTCCAGCGGCATAAACAATGAATCCTTGCCACCCTTATTAAGAGAAAAGACCGCCCCAGCGATAGGCCCTGCTACGGACAAACCGACCCCGGTGCCAAAGGAGTCGGAGATGGAGGGCCCGGTGTTATACATCACACTACTCCTAAGCAGTACCGGTGCACGGCATCCCTACAAACTGGATGAAAAATACTTGAGAAAGCGAAATGTTGTCGTCGACGCAAATAATCCGATCAACATAAGCTTATACAAATTAAAGGAACTAATACTGAGAGACTGGCGAGAAGGTGAGAATGAATTCCGAGTGACACAGTGGTGTTGCTTGGAAAATGCTTGAGTGCAATCCGCTGACTACAGTCGCCGAGCAGAGTGGGAAGCCAAGCCGTCAAGTCCGGAGTCCATTCGCTTGATATCAATGGGAAAGTTGCTTAATGACAAAGCCCGTTTATCTGGTGAGTGGCTCCCTATGAGAGTTGTTGCATTCTGATAGTCGCTTATAATGAAAGATTCTGGCTTCAAGAACGGCACTACCCCGCACATCATCCATATGACCATCAAGCCTCAAGAGATCGTCGACGAAGAAGATGCAAAGATGAAAGCCGCAGGGAATAGCCGCGGCGAGAACGAGCGAAGTCCAGGATGCCGTTGCGTCATCCAATGATAATCCTTTTCCGTTTCGATACTTACTTGCGGTGTAATCACATAATGGCGCGTTTCGGACAATAAATGAAAAGATGAAGACATGGCGGCGTTAGGATGTTTCATTGGCACGAGCATTGTCTGGCGTTCGAGGTGGATCAACGCTTCGGTACTCGAAGCACTGGCGTCAGCTCCCAAGGGCCTTGCTCTTCTTACACGCGTTTTGACCCGTTTTTCCCATGTAACATAGGTGTACGGATATACCAGAGTCATCAGTCATCTTGGCTATTCACGAGGACAAATTCTCCGATTTCTCGCAGGACATTTCTTGTGTAGTTGCTCAAAATGCCTGGGGTGAAGCGATTGGGGTCCATGGTCACGACTCCTGTATATGACCAGTTGTTTGATCCTTACGCTCAATCTAATATTTGTGCTAAGCCATTGGCGTAGGTCAGATTTGCCCTTACTACCAGCTGTCCATCTGCAACTTCGCCTCCATTTCCACATGGAATTCCGCCCCTCCCCTCGTCTCATCTCCTCTGTAGACATCTTCCCAGCCGAGCTCGGCATCCCGTCCCGCCAACACGTCTCCACCCACACCTGCACTCCCTCCCAAACAAGCCGGCCTCCACTCCCCTTCCCGACAGATCCTCGCCTCCATTCCTCGCCTCACCGGTTCTGCGATGCCAAAGTTTCGGCGTAGCATATTCATCTTGAGGGCATCCTGCGTTGACTGCCACGCTGCTAGACGGGATTCGAGGGGATGAGTCGATGTGACAGGCCCAGATGAGGACGATAAGGACGACGAGGACGTGGGTGGTGCAGGAGTCAGAGAGGAGCGAAGAGTGTCGTGAATTCCGGGCGCAGATGGAGCGCCTTTGGAGGTGGTAGCGGAGGTGTTGGTGGTGGATGTAGAATGGCTGGACGGGGGTGCTATGCGGAGTGACTGTGGAGAAATTAGCAGGGCGAGCTTGTGGACAAGCTGACATTGCCACTGACCATCTTGCTATGTGACTGATGGAGGAACCCGGAGACCAAGTGATGAATGCGTCGTTGCAAGTTGTAGCCGTAGGGCCTGGAGACGAGTTGCAAAGCTTGGGTGTACGCGGCGAAGATACCCGTGATCAATAATACTAGCTCGATAAATGATACGTAATTTATCCTACATTGTTACTTCCCACATTTCTACATACAAAGTTGATAAAAGACGTTTGTATTCATTATGGATTGGTGGTTTCACTCGTAGAGTTATGCTACCCGCTATTTCGATGCTTGGGTACTATACGACTAAATAGATGCACCACAAACGCTACCTAAATTTCCGACTCCGTCTTGATCCTGGGGCCTTTGGTACTTGGGTCTGCTTCTCTATGTACATTTCCTTTTCACCATTTGCAGTCTTTTCCTTCTTCGTCAGCGCTCTCCTTGCCGCGCCCTCCTTCTCCAGTGCTTCAATTTGCTTTTCACTGAAGGCCCATAATCTCCGTTGCGCATTCTCGTCTTTGATTTCTTCCCGCAAATAATCAACCTCTTTACATTCTCTCAAAAACCTTCCCCCGACCCCTCTCCCGAGCTCGGCTTCCATCGCCGCCCTTAGGATACCTTGTGCGCCTTCAATTGGCGATTTGAGTATTAACCACCAGAACGGCCACGTAACAAGGTAAAACAGTAAACCCCACAGAGACCCCATAGTCAACCATCGCCTCATCCCAGGGGTTCTCGTGAACCCAGGATCAACGACTATAACTCTAGTATTATTGGCTTGCTTATCCGGCCGCTGATAGGCGTCGAGATGTTTTTGAAAAGCTTGAGCAAAGACCATAGACGCCAGCTTGCTAGTCTCATATCTTCGTCCTGATGGTAAAGGGTCTCTTTCATCTTTAAGCGCCTTCAAATTTCCTCCAACGTAGCTGGCGCAACTTGCGAAGACAATCCGTACGTCTCGATCGGGGGGTTGCGCTCTCAGGGCGGGACTTAATATGCTCAGCAGATGAAAGTTTGCCAGGTAATTGATTCCCCAGACTGGATCAAGTCCGTCCTGTGTCTTCGTTGCAAGGCCAAATCGGGGGTTCAGTGCGTCTGCACACAAGACGATCATGTCTAGTCGCCTGGGAGGAGCATTGTCAACCCATTTGGTTGCGAAAAGTCGTATTGACTGCAAGGACGAAAGGTCCACCTGTTCGGCGTATATCAATTCATTCCCGGTAGAAGAACGGAGGTCTTCAATGTAGTCAACGAGAAAAGGGTCTGATGGTGCGTGATGGGTGAGGAGGATGATTTGAGCACCACGACCAGCAAGGTCTTGGACAACAGCTGCACCGATACCGGATGTGCCCCCCTACATTGTATCAGTTCACCACACTACAAGGAATTGCGCGCAGAAATTCACAGTGATCATGATTATTTTGGAGTGCATCAGACGCTCTGAAGTGTTCTTTGCTCCGCCAGAATACCACTTCAGCAGCCATGTTAAGACTACCCATGGCAGAGCTTTCAGTAGGGGAACAGCGAATGACGGAAAAGCATCGACGCCCTTAAAAATCACGTCTGAAAGAAAGTATATTGGCATGGTCACTGCCCCGCCCCGCCATCAAGGCACGGACGTCAAAGCACTTTACTTTATTATAAAAACTTACGGCGCCTCATAAGCGACGATAAGATACCGTAATCTATCGCGAGCTTAGCATGTATTGAATCATCATCCACATTCCCTCGAGCTATCTTGAAGTCGACCACTCCCATGAGGCCCGAGAAAATTGAGCGCAGGAATGAAAAGAAAACTTATAGAATTCGTCGCCGCCGCTCAAGACTCTACGCACACTCCAATCAAACCCACCCGACCTATTCCAGCTGGTGAACGATATCTGTCAATCGTCTTCAAGGACGGTACGCCTTCCAAAAAGATTGGCACGACAGGCATTGAGGACGGACTCTTAGAACGCCCGACAGGTCATCCACCAGAATCAAAGGATGCACTCTGTGGAATCTGCAATCTACCTGTACATGTTCCTGAACGCGAAGGCCTTGGCACTCCTAAACTTCACGAGGCTTCAATCGCCCACATGGTTTGCTTGAAACACTCGCATCCCCCGTCCGATTTAGATCGTAACCGACTGGGTCTGAAGTGCTTGTCTTCCTATGGCTGGGACCCGGAAAGCAGGCTTGGGTTGGGCACAAACGGCGAAGGAATACGAGCGCCCATAAAGGTGAAGGTGAAGAATGATACGATGGGATTGGGTGTTCACCTGAAAGAAGGCACGAGGGTTCAAGAGAGAAAAAGGAAGCCTTTGGATGCAAAACAGGCTCGAAAAAGGGACCTGGAAAGTAAGAAAAAGACGGAGAGCTTACAGGAGATGTTCTATGGGAACGATGATGTTTGGAAATATTCAAGTGTTGCACGCGAGATCTGATCGGCTCAGAAAAGGTTTACTTGCAAGATTGCTAGCATTGAGGCCCTGATTTTGATAAGCCTCTAAGACGATTACTTAAGTTATCGTACACCAAAACTGACACGGTGCTGACACTGTGGTTACCATTCCTACTTCGTCTACCCGATTCCACCATGCAAAGGAGAAAGCCCCATGGTATCTCGAGATGATCAACTCCTGAACATGCAATTGACCGAGGGATTTTCGCCACTGTAATGCACACATACCATCCAAGTCATAATCGCTGAAATGCACGTGGCCTGTCTACTTCCTAGAGCCAAAGAAATGGTGCTTCTTCTTCTTTTCGGGGTCCCGCTCCTTGTCTTTCTTATTTAACTTGCTATTAAGAGGCTGTGTGGGGACTGAGGTTGTAGGTGGCACAGGCTGAATTCTGGCCGCGGAGTTGCCATGGTTCGAGTTGAGATTCATGGCTCCCAAGGCGGCTACGGGAGGCTGATGCGATTGCATGTTGGTTTGCGGCTGCTTTGGATACGGCTCCGGCGCTCGTTGTGGCTCTCTCTCAAACAAATGCGCCGGTGCTCGAGGCTTCGGGCGCTCTGCTGGGAGGTCGAGCCGCCTTTTGTCGACACTCAAGTCACCGACTTGCCTAATGTATAGACTCGGAGTGAGCATATGGGATGTGGCCAAGAAGATGTCTTTGTTAAGCGCATTGGAAACCTCATAGCAAGCCCGCGACTCCGAGTAAGTGGCCCCGCCAGCTATGAAGACAATGATGCGTTGTCGCGGTTCTAAGGCGGAGGGCCGCGTCCTTGCCCAAGTAGGTTTCGCGCTTCGTAATGACGCCTGTGAGACGTTTTCTTGGCCCGCAAGTCCTTCAGCCGCATCGAGGTGAGGCTTTGTGAAAGGGAATGTGCCCTGGTCCAGAGTGCCTCGGATATGTTCTTCGAGCATCGGCTTCACCTCTGGGTCGAATCTCGACAGCCCAGATTCTTCTTCACTTGGGTTCTGCGGAGCTTGTTTCCTACCAAAATGGGGCTGGGCCAAAGGTCGCGTGTCTTTAAGCGACCTTGAGACATGTGCACCCAGAAGCTCGAGATTGTGAATCACTTCACCATCCTGTGAAGGCAACTGGGCGTGCGCCAGGAGTTTTTGCGTATCTGAGGGCAACAATCCATTTCGGTAGAGCAGGTATTGCATAATCAGCCTAAGGCGGTCGGGAAAGGTAATATCGTCATCATCAAGCAACCTCACGACCTGGTCTGCAACATTTTTCGGCTTTTTGTATTCTTCGTCCAGCCCCGTAGCAAGCGACTGCTCTAGTCAACGACGTCGACAAGTAGGTTATCACATGATTGACCAACCTGCTCGACTGAAGCTATGTCTGCTAAACGCCGCTTTTGAAAAATGTTCATAGCGTCAGATGCCATGTTGAGATGCAAGGAGAAAGCCTCCTTCCCTTCTTGAAACTGTGGTAATCCCGCCAGCATGTCTTTAATATTGTTCAGACTGCTGGGATTGTCACTGGAGAAGGCAATTTCGTCAGAGGAATTCTGATACGAGGCACTGTCGCATTATAAATGACAAACCTTTCAGCGAATTGAGGGTTCTTGGCCTTGAACGCCTGGAAATCGGAAGCCAATTTTTCCAATAGATCCTTCATATGTAGATGACGGTTCTTAACCCATATGTTGTCCTTCTCTCCGAGTTCAACATCTCTAATATTGGCGCTACCTTCCGCCTCATTTAAAGAGGTCTTGTAATATACTTTGTCTCCTTCTACCAAGGGCAATAGATCATGGACCATAGCTTGATACGTGAACTCGTGAAGCAAAGGAGCGAATAAGTCCATTGACCTATCGGTAATGATCAAAGCACCACGGGGTCGGGGTGATGGGGGTGGAAAGTCTTCGTGAAATTTAGCATATTGATCTAGTTCGAGCTGAACGAAGCGAGCAAGGTGAGAGCAGAGAACACTAGCTTCGTGGACAGAGTTTTGTGGGTTATGGTATCGAATAGTAGGGTACTCTCCAAGCGACACACATATTGACACAATCTTTAAAACGAGTGTCAGCAGCACTAGCAGATTGATGGATGAGACTTTCAAGTAGATTCGGATACCTTTCGGGCCAACTCGTCCATATGCTTTCGAACAAGTTGGTTGCACGCGGGATGAAAAAGTGTGGGAAAACTCCAAGGATCTCGGAAGGTTATCAAATGAGATTCGCGAGGGTAGAAGTCAATATTGAGTACCCTGAGTAGAGCTATCTGCTCTCTGGCCATCGATGAATGGTCCATACGGGCGCGCTGTTCCGGAGGGAGTACTGCACTGCCGTCAGGTCTGGTCTGAGGCAATCATGCTGCACTCCAGCCAAGTATTACAGAGACACAAAAGTTTTCTCACATGATGTCCAAATAACAAAAGCTCTGCGATATCGCCGGCGTTCCAGGTCTGCCATGAGACAATCCACGATATAAGGCAGCGGTGAAAGGAGATAGACCGCGTCCATCTCTTGGTTCATTGGCCGTTTCTCCTCGATTTGCTCGATGTCTATGCATTGTTCAGTGTCTCTTCTCCTCAGCGTTCAGTCCAAGAAATACTTGTGACATTTTCCTTCAGTAGATCATCTTCCTTGACGGCGCCATCCACGAGTCTCTTGCTTCCAGCATCTAGAACCATCACTTTCCACTGCAAGAGTTGGCATGAGTTTGGCACATCTGTATTGCAGACCTGGAGGGCTCACTTCTCCATGTGCTGTAGATCGCACAGTGTCAAGAATGACTGCAAGATCAGTTACAACAAGGCCAATAGGATTGTTAGCTTTCTTACTCTCTTGCTGTACTGTAATCGCAGACGTCCCCATGTTGGAAGTGATCGGGGACGATCCCACTGCCCTAGCGACAAGTCATCGCAGTCAGTCTCGAAGCTTGAAGGACAAATTGTGGTGGAACATTGTGTATAGAATTTGGGGACAGCGGAGTTATGCTGAAAGCTCAGTATTGTCTATGCTAGGCCGCATGGGCGGGCAAGGGGGGGTATGAATATCCGATGCGGGTCATCCAAAGAAGCCAAGCTATCTAGTATAGTTCTACAACGACGCTACTCTAGAATGGTCAATTTTGGCTAAAATCTAAACCTCTCATTCTCATTCTCACTGGACATGAGGCGCTGACCTTATATATTCCGGAGAGTGACATTGTATTGGAGAGCCAAACTTCCAACTGGCCCCTTTTGGGGAATGCTATCTGCCGATCGAGCCTTGACTACATGTCTGCTCGCCACCTATAAAGCCCCAAAATGTCCGACAATAGTCAAAAGATACAGGTCCACGCGAAGAAGTCGAAGCGAGATCGATGACAGGATCATTGGAAGACCAAACCCTCTCGACCCTCTCGGACAAGGTGGACAAGGTGCTTCAGCTCGAAATCCTAATCTTAGATCAAGTGATGGTACTGCACCACTAGCACAATCTCTTAGAGCAGAGACCTTCGTACCATGGCTTATCTCACGGCTTCAGTTGATTGAGAAGACACGTTCAGATCAAGGATATATTACATTTGCCAGAAATCTCATCGCAATACTCCCAAATAAGTCAATCTGGTCAGCATTGGACGCCCAGAAGCCTGTCGTCTCTCCTACCTCCGCATGGCAGCCTTCTGAGCAGTCGAGACCATTGTCCCTCCTCAATTCCTTGAGATTAGCTTTCGCATCGCACGGAGAATCGGGGGTGGACACTCAACTCAGGTACTCCTACCGTGGACTGGTCGCGAACCGGAGCTTTTCAAAAGTGGATCTAGAAGATCAAGAGAAGCTGGCAGACTTACGTCATCCAATTGAATGGTATCCAGCTACGCGAGCGATTCAGAGGAAGATAATCTTACACGTGGGGCCTACCAATTCTGGCAAGACTTATCATGCCCTCAAACGGCTGGAGCAAGCAAAGTCTGGGATCTATGCGGGGCCCCTACGCCTGCTGGCTCACGAAGTCTATACCAGGCTGAACGCAAAGGGAAAGGCTTGCGACCTTGTGACCGGCGATGAAAGAGTAGCCCATGAAGGGGCTGAAATGCAAAGTTGTACTGTTGAAATGGTGCCTCTCAACGCGGACGTTGAGATTGCGGTCATTGACGAAATCCAAATGATAGGTCATAAGGAACGTGGCTGGGCTTGGACTCAGGCACTTCTTGGTCTCAAAGCTAAAGAGATCCATCTATGTGGAGAAGAGCGAACCGTGCCTTTGATACGGGAGCTTGTAGCATCCATGGGGGACGAGATTGAGATCCACACCTACAAGCGCTTAAGTCCACTTAAGACGATGTCAAACAGTCTGAATAGAAATTTGCGTAATCTTAGAAAAGGTGATTGTGTCGTTGTTTTCTCTCGCGTCGGGATTCATGCTATGAAACGAGATATAGAAAGGTTGACGCAAAAGCGAGTGGCTGTCGTATATGGATCTTTACCTCCGGACATACGAGCACAACAAGCCAGACTCTTCAACGATCCTAATAATGACTACGATTTTATCGTGGCCAGCGATGCTATTGGCATGGGTCTAAATTTGTGAGAGTCTCGTACCTTCATATGTCCAAGTTCTAACATTTGATGCAGGGCTATTCGGCGTATCATCTTTGAGTCTGTCTCGAAGTTCAATGGAATTCAACACGAGATGATAGAGTATGCCCAGCTCAAGCAGATAGCCGGGCGTGCGGGACGATATCGGACTGTAGATCAAGCAGAGAGACTAGTTAACAGCCCAGACAATGCCTCAATGGATTCACAGAACTTCTCGAACCCTACAACCCCTCCGAGTCTCGGACTGGTAACAAGCTTAGATGCAGCAGATATGCCCATGATTCGGAAAGCTATGGAGGCAGAATTAGATCCTATGATGAGCGCTGGTATCTTTCCTCCTACCAGTGTATTAACGAAATTCGCAACATATTTCCCACCATCGACGAGTTTCAGCTACATCCTTGTACGCCTCCACGAGCTCTCACTCCGGCACCCACGATATCATCTTTGTGATCTCAAAGATCAGATTGCGATCGCGGACGCAATTCAGCCCGTCCAGAATCTGACTATCCATGACCGGATAGTCTTCTGTGCATCCCCAGCAAACTCTAGGGCCCCAGGCATGCGCACGATCCTTCAAGCCTTCGCCAGATGCGTAGGGGAGCATTCAAGCGGAGCACTGCTAGAAATTCCCGAAATACCTTTGGGTGTCTTGACTGAAGAGATGAAGGTCAATAGAGAATACATGGAGCGCCTGGAATCCTTGCACAAGGCTTTGATTCTCTATCTTTGGCTAAGCTACCGATTTGCCGGGGTCTTCATCAATCAGGCAATGGCTTTCTATGTGAAAAGCCTTGTGGAGGCGAAGATTGATAGGATGCTCGCCGAGTATTCTGCAAGTCCAGCAATAAGGGGAAACATTAGGAAGATGCGCGAGGAAGCCCTGCGTCAGATAAGCAAGCTCAACAAGTCCTTCGCAGGACCTGAAACGTCTCAACCCGAGACTGAAATACGCGAGGGTATCTCGGTATCGGAGGACCAACCTGACCAGCTGGTAGAAATCTTGCAGCAATACACTCACGGTGGAGAGCAGCTGGACGGCATTGAGGGAGTAGATGGAAGACGTGCAGAGACTATTTCTCCTTGAGTATACTGGGGTTCCATAGGCTTCAGATCGGGTCGAGGGGCCAGTTCAGGCCCTGTGTATAATACTGTATACTCAATGCTCGAAACAAAAGAAGGCATTGCAATACGTGCGATGGCATTAAATACTTGTACAGGCACCAAGGGGTCACAGAAGCCATGCGGTTGATCTTGCGTTCTAGAGATTATGTCATAGGACTCTACCTGGCTGAGGGTCTCTTCATTACGTATCTGTCCCAGTCAGCTTCATCCATAGACTAGCTGGCATATTATAATTCCTAAACTGGTGTCTATAACAAACCTATGAAGTCATCCCTAGAGGTGGGTAAATCTTATTCCAATATTCAATCTTACCCAGATCAACTCGTCATAATCCACCATGCCCGGTCTGAGGATGTCGATTACCGAAGTTCAAACAATCATCTTACCCTAAGTATGTACTTACTTACTTTTCTCGAGCCACTAAGGTAACAGGTGATCGATCTCAAGGCTCGGGCCGTCGGCATAGGCGTGGCGCGCTTACTTAGCGCTATCGATAGAGTAAGTGTGGAAATGTAAGGTACTTTGCTCACTGGATATGCTACCTTGTACTTGGTGATGGATTCGGCTGACTTTCAGGTCGACCGGTGGAACTCTTCACCCGTAAAGCAGTCCTGAAGGTAGTCTCAATAGCAATGATGGATGATCTCGCTTCTTTGGAATTGCTCTCATTAGTTTCGAAGGTAACCTCTGAGCTGCAAAATCATTTAGGCATCCAGGACAAGACCTTAGCGGAATTCATCATTGCACAACATTCGAAATGTCCATCTCTACCAGCCTTCAAAGCTCAAATGGAGGCCATGGGTGCCGATTTTCCGCAAAGCCTCGTGGAGAGTTTAGACCGACTGATATTGACAATGCATCCCAAATACAAGGGAAACTCCAACGGAGGACATGGCGCAGAAGAGGCGCAAGACATACAGAGTCTAGATAATGTTGATAAAAAGATGAGGATTTTCAAAGGTCTTGCAGTTCCGGACAAGGAGCATCAATGGGAAGAAGAGCCGATGGGACCAGAAGCAAAGAATAGCGCCCTCGACGACACATTTGCGATGCTAGAAGACTTAGCGGGGAAGACAAAACCAATTCAGAATGGGACACATGCCAAGAAACGAAGCCGAAACCCCGCCGATATTGACGGTGATCGGAGTAGACAGAGAAAAGAAAGGCGCAGATCGCGGTCAAGATCGTACAGCCGAGAGAAACACAGCAGAAACTACGGTGGCCATGCAGGAAGAAGGAGGCGGCACAAGGATGATGATGAAAGCTATTTCAAGAGACCCTCTACACCAGAAATTGATGATGCCCCGAAGATTTTCAAGATTTATGAGGGTCAGATCAGTGGTGTAAAAGACTTTGGAGTCTTCGTGGACCTCCAAGGAGTCAAAGGTAGAGCCAGCGGATTAGTGCATGTTTCTGCAATGCAAGACGGGGCACGAGTAAACCATCCCTCTGATCTCGTGGCACAGGGTCAGTCTGTCAAGGTGAAGGTAGTAAGTGTACAGATAGGGAACAAGGGCCCACGGATAGGCCTATCTATGAAAGAGGTAGATCAGGTCACCGGTCGAGATTTAATGCCTCTGAAACGGCTAGCATCAGGTGCCAATATGGAGAGACTTGATGGTTGTGGCCCTGAGAATAGTAGCAAGGATCGATATGGCAACCTCATGTCTGACGTGCCGGTCATTGAAAATGGTATGAATGATAAGCCAATGCGCCACCAAAAAAGAATGACGTCTCCTGAGAGGTGGGAGATCAAGCAATTGATCGCATCTGGAGCCATTTCTGCCCTAGACTATCCTGACATTGACGAAGAGTACAATGCAACGCTCGTAGGAGAAGGCGATTTTGAAGAAGAGGAAGACGTGGACATCGAAGTCCGGGAGGAAGAGCCACCTTTCCTTGCCGGACAAACGAAGCAATCACTAGAACTGTCGCCCATCCGAGTAGTCAAAGCTCCGGATGGATCGATGAATCGGGCTGCCATGGCTGGCACCTCCTTGGCTAAAGAACGCCGGGACTTACGGCAACAAGAAGCCCAAGATAAGGCTGCCGAACAAGCATCAAAAGTAGACCTGAATACGCAATGGCAAGACCCTATGATGGCTCCAGACCAACGCAAATTCGCGAGTGATTTGCGGAACCCCCAAGGACACAAACCCCCAGAAGCTATACCAGAATGGAAACGTGTGACTCAAAGTAAAGAACAGCCGCTTGGGAGACGAACCTCAATGTCAATGAAGCAACAGAGGGAGAGCTTACCGGTTTACAAATTCCGCAAGCAGCTTCTGGACGCAGTCCATGAAAACCAGCTCATGATTGTCGTTGGTGACACGGGTTCTGGAAAAACCACCCAATTAACGCAATATTTGGCAGAGGGTGGGTTCGCGAACGATGGTATGATTGGGTGTACCCAGCCTCGTCGTGTTGCCGCAATGTCTGTTGCAAAGCGTGTGGCCGAAGAAGTCGGCTGCAAGCTAGGGCAAGAAGTGGGTTACACGATTCGATTCGAAGACTGTACGAGTCCAGATACGAAGATCAAGTACATGACAGACGGAATGCTAGAAAGGGAAGTGCTCCTTGATCCGAACCTAAGGAAATATTCCGTGATAATGTTGGATGAAGCTCACGAGGTAAATCGTTCCTCTCCATGCGAATTCCACCTAAAGTACGAATGCTGACCTCTTGCACAGCGGACGATATCTACTGATGTGCTCTTTGGCCTGCTAAAGAAGACTCTGAAGCGAAGACCCGATCTGAAGGTCATTGTTACTTCCGCAACACTTGATGCAGACAAATTTTCCGAATATTTCAACAAGTGCCCTATCTTCACAATCCCTGGTCGAACATACCCGGTAGAGATCATGTACTCAAGGGAGCCGGAATCGGATTATCTGGATGCTGCTCTTGTGACAGTCATGCAGATCCACCTCACAGAACCTCCTGGCGACATTCTCCTGTTTTTGACCGGCCAAGAAGAGATTGACACAAGCTGTGAGATTCTCTACGAACGCATGAAAGCCTTAGGCCCAAGTGTGCCAGAATTGGTTATCCTCCCCGTCTACTCTGCTTTACCGAGTGAGATGCAGAGTAAAATCTTCGAACCTGCACCACCTGGAAGTAGGAAAGTGGTTATCGCAACAAACATTGCAGAAACCTCCATCACCATTGACCAGATCTACTACGTTATTGATCCAGGTTTCGTCAAACAGAATGCGTATGATCCCAAACTTGGCATGGATTCTCTCGTGGTCACCCCGATCTCCCAAGCCCAAGCCAAGCAGCGAGCCGGCCGTGCTGGGAGGACAGGCCCTGGCAAAACTTTTAGGCTGTACACTGAGGCAGCATTCCAGTCTGAGATGCTTCCCACTTCAATACCCGAGATACAACGACAGAACCTATCACATACAATACTTATGCTTAAGGCAATGGGAATCAATGACTTACTTCATTTCGATTTCATGGACCCGCCCCCTACCAACACCATGCTGACCGCCCTTGAGGAACTTTACGCCCTTTCTGCGCTTGATGATGAAGGCCTGTTGACACGTCTGGGTCGCAAAATGGCCGATTTCCCAATGGAGCCAGCTCTCGCAAAGGTTCTCATCTATTCCGTCAACATGGGCTGTTCTGAGGAAGTACTCAGCATCGTAGCTATGCTTTCAGTCCAGACTGTCTTCTATCGTCCGAAAGAAAAACAACAACAAGCCGATCAGAAGAAAGCCAAATTCCACGACCCACATGGCGATCACCTCACTCTGCTCAATGTGTACAATGGCTGGAAACAATCCAAATTCTCTACTCCATGGTGCTTTGAAAATTTCGTCCAGGCTCGATCACTCAAAAGGGCTCAAGATGTCCGTCAGCAACTCGTCAGCATTATGGATCGGTACAAGCACCAGGTGGTGTCTTGTGGACGGAACACCATGAAGGTGCGGCAGGCACTTTGCTCGGGGTTTTTCCGTAACGCAGCGCGGAAGGACCCACAAGAAGGGTACAAGACACTCATCGAAGGCACGCCGGTCTACTTGCATCCGTCTAGCGCACTATTTGGCAAGCCGTCCGAACATGTCATCTTCCATACCTTGGTCTTGACGACAAAGGAGTACATGACCCACACCACTGCCATCGAACCAAAATGGCTTGTGGACGCTGCACCAACCTTTTTTAAGGTTGCAGCCACCGATCGATTGTCTAAGCGGAAGAAGGCCGAAAGGATTCAGCCCTTATACAACAGGTTTGCCAGTGAAGATGACTGGCGGTTGTCGGCACAGAAGAGGCAAGGCAGAGGAGGCGGAGGCGGTACTTGGGGCTAGACAGTCCTTCCAATTGTGCCAGAGATCTATTCTCGGTACCTGTTACGTGTCCACAACTGACACCAGTTACCACGTGATGAACGTGATTTACCATGTCTACAACGCTATACCGCACTTGAGTCCCATCGTGATGATCTCAAGTGTCAGCCACTGCATTTGCAGTCTTGATCATTATGGGTATGGGAGGTGACCTTGTTACAGCCATGGTCCTTGGAAGCTAATTGCGACAATCCTGTACACCGCTTCCAACCCAGCCCCCTCGATGGGCCCCGCTTCATCAGGAGTAGATGTGCCATTTCGAAGAGTTTAGAATACTCCAGAGCCGAAGCCTATCAATCGTGTCTACATGGAGTATGAAGCGATTCAACATTCTTATGATTTCCCTGGGCGCACACATGGTCTGACTGAGAGACGTCCACCCCGACCACATGTAACCTTCCTTCCATTGCAATTTCAGTAGGATTTCGCAAGCGTGGCGTCCACCCAAGCACGGACCTATCAAGACTTAGAATGATGCTGGCCATTTTCAAAGATGAATTGTCACTGTCACTTCCCAGTTGCGATTACATTTCTTGTACGAAGGCGGCCAGGTCCGAAGTTTTAACACCGATATCCTCACCCCCCCCAATGTTAGCAAGCGCCATAGCTCGCGCCACAACGGAGAGGTCCTTCAGTGTTACACTTTGCGTCTTCATAGGCAGCCACTATTGTCTGTCGTTCATACGAAAATTCTTATCAACTATTGCGTGACATTTGACAAGACTCTGGTGAGCCGTGAAGACGGAGCATTCCCTTTTAAGATTTTATACGCATAACACAATATCATTATCATCGTATTCTACTCTACCTAAGAGATAGCATTCGTAGACCGTTCTTGAATGACGATGCATTCGATCAAAGGTTTTCGAAAAGGCCCTTATAGGTGTCATTACAATTATTAGCTGACCACCTGCTATCCATTCCAAACGAGCTCTTGCCACAATTGCAAATCCAAAGACAGTGCGACCATCAGGGATGCACCTAGGACAACGACATCGGCGAGCCGCCCCGACAAGCCTGCTGATGTGACGAACCCTGCCTAGACCGATTGATGAAGGTAGCACCAAATAGGTGCGACGAACAGGAGCTTTGTGGAGACTCTGACTTGGTTTCAGAACGTTGAGTAAAGATGCATCAAACATTGAGTATACTCATGAGCAAGGGGTTACCACTGTTTTGTGCCGTGACAGTGTCTACAGCCTGCACTCTCATGCTCATGCACTTGACTATCTCAAATGCTCTGCTATAAGTCTGACTTTTTATAAGTTCTTTTTCCTTCTACCACTTCAAACGCACAATCAGCCGTCTCCGCGACTCTGAATTCGAGAACGAAGGCGACCCAAAAAGATAAACCAGCCGAGTTTCTTATCCTTTTGCCTAATGTATAGCTTCCAACAGAAGGATCCGGAGTTATGTCACTTCCTTACAGACTTCGGAGGAGCTGCTGAGAGGTGTATTAGATGCTTTGAAAGAGTCCTACAAAGAAGTCTGCAATTGTGCTCAAATCTGCCACCTTCCCTTCGGTATTGTCCAGGCGATCCAGCAATTTTTTTTTTCTTTCTTGCACGCCTTCAATCGATTCGTCTTTTCCATCAAATTTTCAAATCCTCTCCAAGATCATTGTTATCTTTGTGGATCCGCATGCTCCACATCTTGGGCGCCTCTGCTGGTGTGTCGAGCCTCCTGACCTTCTAGTTGTCAGCTACAGTCCTTGTCTGGCTGCTAGCGTCCCAGAAAAGCTGAAGGCCTTGTAGTCTTATCGTGAATGGTACTCGCTTCTCTGACTTGTTCGCACAAAGGCCTGAGCAGACTTGCTGTCCAGCTCTCGGCAAGAAGAGTCTCCCCACAAGGATCCCCGATCCTGAAGTACGACTGCGCCGTGAAAGGATCTAAGTTTTTCCTCATCGTCAGGACAGTGTCAAGGTGCACGTCGCCTTTGGGGAACGCTCTGTGATAAACGTACCTTGATATTTGAGCCAATGTGGGCGTCTTCAGAGCCACGTCTCTCAAAGTTCCCGCACATTTTCACTTGTCTTGGATGTTTGTGGCACTAAGCGTAATTCCAAGACATGAGACCAGTGGTTAGCCCTGCGAAGCTACAGACATAAATGATCTATTGGAATTGGAATCCGATTGACCCTGTGGAAATCCTTGGTACAGAGCTGGCCTCTAGTGGTATCCGATTAGAAGATCCAATAGTGACTAGCTATGACCATTCCTGTCACGGTCCGACAGGTGGTCCATTTGTTGTCGGAGGCTTTCTTAATGCCTCGGAATTAGACTCTCTCGAAGATTAAAGAATGAATGGTTGAATCACGTTGTGCAATCCAGGGGGAACGATGTTTTGATATGACCTGGCCTTTGTGGCAAATTTGGTCTTAACAATGAATGTCATACTGTACCCGGTAATCACAAGACGGAAGGTGTCTCATGATGGAAAACCCAGAGATTGGGTGAGTCAACAACGTCGACGATGGCGCAAGACAACACCATTGACCGTCGCGAAGACTGACGAGGACATTTGGAGATTACTACGAATGCTGAAGAGGGAGAGTAACGCGGGTCATCATGATCACCAAGAATTCTATTGAGAGGCGATAGACCCCATTATGGGTGTCGAAGCAAAATCTCAGTCACTAGCTAGTGACCGCTACGCTATAGCAAGTCAGTGAGCCGCTAGCCCGGGTATCGTGCAATCGTCATCTCGGATCCATCATGATAAGTAGGAACCCACGCACATCGGCCACTACCGTCGCTGCTGTCCAGGAGGAAAGCCACGGCCGAAATTTCCAGCATCTCCAAAAGCCCCATATGGCACTCCTTCTTGGCCGAATGGCACTGGAAAACCTGGTGGCGCAGGATGCATGAAGCCAGGAGGTGGCATACCTCGACCATTGACCGGCATCCCAAATTGTAATCTGTCGTTGGGATTAAGACCAGGTGGAAACGCATTCTGACCACGCGCAGGAGTCTGAAATCCGGGAGGCGGGACCATATTCTGACGCTGAGGATGTACATGCTGAGAATAGCCGGGAGGAATTTGGTCTAGTCCGGGCGGTCTCGGCAATCCTATTGGAAACGGCGACTGTTGAGGCGCCCCTGATGATGATTGACGTGGAAGATTTGTGTCAAAGAAACCTGGTGGAGGGCCTCTTCGTTCTGTACCCGGGTTCAGCTTGTCGCGAATTTGCAGTTCATCGAAGAATCCAGGAGGCGGCTGGGTAGAGGAGTTTTGCTGTGGTGTATCATGGGGTAGTGTTCCAGGTATCATGTCGTGGCCCGCTCGACGGCCATTCGAATTTCCATTTGAATTACCGTGATCAAGGTCAGAGCGGTGCTGTTGTGGCTGCTGCATAAGCTTCAGAAGGAAATCACTATCTTTTCCAGGGAAATCGGAATTTGCCGGCGGTGACTTGGATCCGAGTAAGTAGTATAAATCGTTATTCTCCAGTCCTCTGGATGCTTGTGCAGGTGGAGATGCTGTGGGATCTCGCTGCTGCTGAGGACGAGGAGGAGTCACAAATTTTCCATGCTGTGGTTGTTGCTGCTGGCCAAGCAGGCTTAGGATTCGTTGAAAGCCTTCCTTGTCCGCGTTCGACGAGTCCGTAGCGGGAACGAATGATGGTAGAGACGGGTTTTGCTTCTGTGGTTCTGGATCAGGCTTCGGATTAAAGAAACCAGTGAATTTCGAAGGTTTCGGCACCTTGGCCCCTGTCTTTGTCGCAGCTAGCTGTACACCATCCACCACGTCCGTTGCGGCTTCATTTTTCTTGGGTTGATTCCATAGTCCAAAGAATCCATCAACACTCGAGTCAACGACCAATGGCGTATCTACCTTCGCTTTAGAGACACCTGTGCCTGTACCTGATGAGGTGCGATCATGATTTTTTCGTTGCTCTATTGCTGCATCCGACTTTGCAGCATTACCTGATTTCATACGCTCCTTCCATCGCTCAAAGTCCTCTTGCGTGTGAATTCCGCTTGTATCCTCCGACTCTGGCGCTTCCATCCATTCAGGATCCAAATCGGCCTTGCCTCCTCTTGTCCAATCTCGATCTGGTCCCCGGGTTCCCTTCCTCTCCTTTTCTCGCCATTCTCGAGGTTTCATACCTTCCTGGTCCTCAGGTCTTACTTCTGCCGCAGAAACTTCGTTACGATACCAAGATGGCTCATTGCGGCCTCTTCCGACCCCTGTTCGGCGCGTTCCATTCTCGGTATCGACTTCACGATCTGCGTCGCGTCGATGATTGTCAAATCCTCTCAATGGCCGGTTATCACGTCCCGCTTGCCCATCTTTATCATGACCTCGATCTCCATTCTTTCGGTAGGGACGATCGCCGTCATCCGGCGCTGAAGACCGCTGCTGTCTCACGCCGGACCATAAACCGTTATCATCTTTCACGCTCCGCCTGTTCTGATTAGATCCAGCTCTTGGATCACGGCTATGGTCTGAATCTCTTTGACCATCCTTGGAGTGCCTGTCTCTAAGACTGTTACGATCGGTCTTGGTTGAAGAGTCATCATGATTACCGAAGCTTGGTCGATGTGGCGAATCAAAAGTCTTGTTGGCAGTCCGGTTGCCAGAAGCGGAAGCAAATGCTGTTTTTGGAGGGCCAAGGATGATGTCTTCGGGGGCTGCAAAGCATTCAAATCAGCAAAGCTCACCGTTCGCAGTTTGGAGTGAATGTATACCATTTGTTGATTTAGCCTTCGCTTCAAAGGCCGGTCGTCGGCTTGTGGTACCTTCATTCGTGAGAGGCTCTTCATTCCTGCTTTTGTTGCCTGTCCTTCTCTGATTTTGATTTTGATTTTGGTTCTGATCAGGGATGGGCCTGAAGTATAAGTTAGTATGATGTCGTTATAATGGTGATAAAATTGAACTTGCCCCATCCACTCCTCCACCGGAGGCAGATTTGCAGGTTTGCAGACTAATGGGGATTCTCGAAGTTTCAGCAACTCGCCATGAGAATAGGGCCTGGCCATTGTTGTTTTTCAGAGCAGCTGGATTGCAATAGCAGCCCATATGCTCCGTAGGTGATTTGAATATTGGAGCTATGTTATATAGCTTTGATTTGAGGTGTTGAACCGAGACCACTAAGCTAGTAAGGGCAGGCTGTCAGTCAATCCAGCAAAATGAGTCCACAGGCATCATACGCTATTTCTCCCACGCATAAAGGCACAGTCTTATTGTAGGCGGTCTTGATCCGGAATGTTCTGTGAGCGAGGCAGGATGGAGAATTGATGCTGTGCAAGATGGCAGTGGGATTGTGGGCTGTGAATAGGCAGATTGTGGGAGGCAGGTCTGGATCGAAGTGTGGCTTAGGTAGTGTGTAGTTGTTTGGACGTGGTGAATGTGTGTAGCCAACTAGAAGTTGTGTTGACTTTGGCGCAAAGCAGTCAAGTGAGGTGAAGGTCATTTAATGCTCGTAGGGCTGGGAACAACCCCCGCCAGTAGAAAAGTGAAATAGGGGGGCCAATTTGTGATTTATCTACTCTATGCATACAAGGTCGAGGCCTTGCCTGTTTAATTCTTATTATTCGAATGAGGTCTAGCATGGCGCTCAAGGTGCCCATCGCTCCAACTGCCAACACGCACCTGATCACTCGTCTCATATACTGTTACGGCAAGTGTCTTTAGTTTCGCCTTTATCACGGCATCGCTTCCCTGGAGAATGAGACAGGAAGCCTCCACAAAGTCCGCCACAGCGCATCGAGTGGTGAGAGTTGAGCCACCTTCAACATACGTGCAGCGAAATAGAAGATCCGAAATCTTTTGGAGGCAATGCTTAGGGAATGATGATGATGCAAAGAAGGACAGGAGCCGTTCGAAGATATAGCAGCCTCGGTATAAATCGAAATCCTAGTAACTCATAAGCTTGGCATGCTTGATTTGATAGGAGAGGGCATACGGTAGAGGTGCGAAGGCCGCTGATAAGGATATCCAGAAGCCATTCGACTTCTTGGTAGTGAGTTTCGTCGTTTGTTGGAGGTTCCAATAGAATTAGGTCGATCCAGTACGATGGCAACCTTCTTAAGTCCCACCGGACTCCTTGGTGTAAGAATTTGTTGGCTTTGTCATACATGAGATGCAATGGATCAGCGACGACGGCGAGAAGGCTTGCGGCCAGCACAGCCGCGAGACTGGGCAAAGAAGTATTTGACACCACGTCTCTCGCAGTCTCAATGAGCTCTCCAGCCACAATGTAAGTCTGCCGCCATGCGTTGTATCCTGATATCTAGACCATGTAAGCGAGCTTCCCGAAGTCGCTCAGGTAACCTCACCTCGAGCTTTCCCATAAACGTGCCGATACTGGTCAAGGCTTGTTGCCGTATTTCAGTGTATCTCGAGCACAGACAAAGAAAAAGTTCCTCTATCACCCCGTCAGTGACAGCGTCCTGAATATCTTCTCGGGCCCATCGGTTCAGTCCAAAATGATCCTCCTGTTCCTGTGTCGGTGCAGGTGGCATGACGTCCTCCAATGACTTTGAGTGGCCTTCGTTGGTCTGAGTTGCTTCATCTACAGCGTGGCAATTCCCGCTGATGCCGGTATGAATGACGGATGCAATGGACAAGTCAAGTTCCGAGGGCTCCCTTGACGATCTCTTTAGCATAGAGCAACATGTTTTGTGACTGGTGTCAATCTGGAGCCGATCGCGTATCTGCACAAGAATCTTAATCGCTCTGCCGTCACCCTTGGCTGAAGCCTCGTGCATTATTCGAAGGCTAGAATATTCAAAGTATCGAATCACCCATATGGCCACATTGGTGACTATCGAAGCATTCGTATTTTCCGCTAGATGAGACCATTGCTCCTCGACGGCGACCACCAGTAGATCAATATGAACATCATTGACAATATTTCCACTGCCTGCAGCAGCCACGTGATTAGAGAACGTATCATAGTAATGCACTGGCTTTCTTATGAGACGCAAAATGCAACTATCGAGGAACTCATATACTGCACTCGAGGGGCTCCAATCGCTACAGCTCTGTAAGCTGAGGACTAGGACATCTAGGGAAAGCTTTGACTCGTTCGAATGCAAAACCTGGTTTTCTTCGATCACAGAAAGTAACAAGGTCCTGAATTGCTGGGATTTGGGATCAGTTCGGCTACGTCCGACCTGCAGCCTCAGAAGCGTAGTAAATGGTGATAGCTCCATCTTCTCTATTAACGAAGTTAGATGCAGAAGACAACGAAGGATCTAATATACCTGATTTGTGCCACCATTGCATGCTAGGGGAATGAAAAGCGATTTCGAGCAAATGATCTAGCTCAAGCCGCCGTACACCCCCTTCCTCCAAACTCTCCTGTAGCATAGCCGATAGCGTCAGAGATACATCCAACTTTGCTCCCAATGCGGTTTGAGGTAGGATTTCATGGTACAGAGCCAATAATCGCGTGAAGCTTTCTTGTAGGAAGTTGTTGGTCTTGGAACATCTTCGAAATTGTGCGATAACGTGTCCAATATCTGGGATTCGGTTGAGAAATTCAGTAATCAGATCCGAAGCCAATCCGTTCCAAGCGCTGGAGTTTGGCTTCGAAATCGAATCTTTGCGAGTTAGTCTACATGTGCCAAGCGCTTTCCCAAGCTTCTCAAATGCTGTGGAGAGAATGTTGATAGCAATAAACTTTATCAGGTTGACACTCTGGTTCAGACATCGAGTCATTATCTTTTGGGTGAGCGGTAGTGGCATGATACCACTGATGAGTGCTTTGGAAGAGGGTGGTATACCTCCATTGACCTTCAAGACCCCAAGCGATTCAGGAAGCGGCAGGCGCATAATAGCAAGCAAGAATGAAGAGTAGCCGATCCATGTGGTGGTCGCCTTGGGGTCAAAGGAAAATGATTTCTTCTTGACGAAGTAATCCGACACTAACTCGGGTGCTCTGTAGAAGACGGCAATCATCAGCTCACTGTGCAGCACACTGGCGTATGGTCGAAGACTCTGTAGGAATGATGCAAGCTTTGAGTTTCTGTCCATAGTTTGATTCCTTGTGGGAAAAGTGTCATCAGACCTGCGAACATGGTTCATTTTGGTAGCAGCCTCAAATTTTGTGTTTTCCACAGTGGAAGGATCTCGCTCCTTCAGGTTTAACACCCCATGACCAGGGGAAGTACATAGAAAGAGCAGAAAATTGTGAACTGAGTCTCCAATACTTTTCCTTCCTTCAGAGGCATATTCGACTTCGACATAGTGGTAGAGAACAGCAAGGCGGCTCAGAGTCCCCTCGTTGAAGACTCGACCTTTCACATATTCCGGAAGAGCGTCGTCCGAAGCCACCTCTTTCTTAAGTACATCTAGTAATTCAAGAAGTATATCTGGTGAGTCTTCCGAGAGGTCTTCGAAAATAGCACGTACGATCTTTCCTTGTGTCAGCATGGTCCTCTTCGCGGCAGGGGTCTGTAGCCTCAGATTGGCATAAAAGTATCGTAGCGCAATATTCCTGATTGGGGGCCTTCTACGGCTTTCAGCATCACCTCCATGCGCACCTCTACGCATGCTCAAGAAGACCTCGAGACGGTTGAATGTGGTCTCTCGCTGACGGAATACAGTTCGTGCGGCATGGCCGCCGTCAAACGATACGATCTCGGTCAGCAGCCTCAAACACGGTGATATGAGGTACTCTTTCGCTTGAATGGCCCTTAGACCCTTATCGAACAGCTTGACTTGATCATCCAGCAGGAGATATTGGCAGATTTGGTTGCCGATATCTCGAAATTCAATAAGGTCGGAAATTGTTTTCAATAGCAAGGCAAGCACAGCGGCGACTGATGCATAGAGACTCTCGACATTAGTTTGAATTGCGAAATGCCACGTTCTTACGATGTCTGTGAGAAACCTTGAATGGTCCTTATTCTCATGGACTGTCTGACATTGAAGGTACTCCAGCAGTACTGCCCGCTTAGACGATCGCTCGTCACTCTCTTTGCCGTTCGCGACGGTGTCCAAGAATGACTGAAAAGACCGAATATCTAGGTCTCGGATTTAGTCGTTGCTCTCACCACGCGGCCGGAAAGAGACATACTTTGCCTCACATGAGGACCAGTAGTTTGATCGAATGCTAACAGTACCTGTAAGTCTCGAACATTATGGATTTTGACAGGTTTCTCTTTGGGCAGTGGGGGCAGTGAGTCTCTTGTGATTCTTTGCCTTTTAGCGTGGGGGCTGCCATCATTCGAACCCGAGATGCGCTTAGCCATAGCATGGCAAGCAAAAGCCGATATACATAACCAGGAATCGGCGAGATTGGCAAAACAGAAAAAAGTTGGAAGCCCACGGAAAAATACCGCACGAAGTCTTGGCACTCGCATGTTTCCCTTCCTCCCTTCTTGATAAAGTGATGCCGGTGATGCCGGCCGGCTCTACGCGCCTTTTGGACTTACATCTACGAGACTTGCTTGCTACACACGTCAGTCATGGGAGAATAACCACGGCTCCTCTCAACTGATCCCGTGCCGGCTCAGCAAAGCACAAAATGATAGTTCTACGCAATGAGTTCACTAAGATATTCACACAGTACAAGACCTATCCGATCTATCCGATCTATCCGATAAGCCCCAGGATTCGATGGAAGCCTATAGAGAGAACGAGTCTTCGGAAATTCCAATCCTCTACCCATCACCTGTCGAGATACGGCCACCACCCCAGACAGTCTCCTGAGATTGAGCCACGGCGGCGGCGGAGCCTGTCATTGCCTCCTCACAATGCCGTTCGACGGATTTCAACAAATTCTCTGCCTCACCAACGTGGCCCATTTTTTCGTTTCGTCTACCGCTTTTTCGCATATGCTGGCGGCTTCATTTTGATCAGTGGTGGCTTGGTGGTAGCATTCTTCATATACGACGCCTCTACATATCGCGAAGATCTCTCGTATACAGACATACCTGTCTCTGAGCATGCGCTTGAACCGAAAAGAGGCGGGCCTAAGAATTTGCCAATAGCACAGGTGCTTGTGGATGATGACGACTGCCCTGAGAATTCCCGGACAAAGGACAAGCCTAAACTAGTGATACTGGGGAGTGGGTGGGGCAGCGTAGCATTGCTGAAAAATTTGAATCCTGAAGATTACCATGTCACGGTTGTTTCACCCGTCAACTACTTCTTGTTCACTCCTATGCTGCCTTCGGCCACTGTCGGTACGCTCGAGTTGCGGTCACTTGTGGAGCCCGTACGCCGTATCGTGCAGCGAGCCAAAGGTCACTTCTTGAAAGCGGAGGCAGTCGACGTAGAGTTGTCAGAACAGTTATTAGAAGTAGCACAAACAGACGCGAAAGGGGATGTGTGTCGCTTCTATCTTCCGTATGACAAGCTAGTGCTCGGCGTTGGTAAAAGAATGATGTGATCTTAAGTTGATTTCCAGACTGATTTCTCACCAGGTGCAACCACGAACTCTCATGGCGTTAAAGGCTTAGAAAACTGCCACTTCCTCAAAGATATAGAAGATGCCCGCTTAATTCGTAACAAAGTAATGCAGAATCTGGAGGACGCATGCCTGCCGACAACGTCTGACGAAGAACGGCGGCGACTGCTCTCTTTTGTAGTTAGTGGCGGAGGGCCCACTGGAGTAGAATTTGCGGCTGAGCTCTTCGATATGCTGAACGAAGACATGGGTCGATCATTTCCAAAGATACTTAGAAATGAGATCTCGGTGCACGTGATACAAAGCAGGGGACACATCCTCAACACGTACGACGAGGCTTTGTCAAGGTTTGCGGAGGCCAGGTTCGCGCATGATCAAGTGGAAGTTCTGACAAACTCGAGAGTCAAGGAAGTACAAAAGGACAAGATACTATTCAGCCAGAAAAATGAGAACGGCGAGACTGTCACCAAAGAATTACCAATGGGGTTTTGTCTTTGGTCAACTGGTGTTTCTCAAACCGGGCTGTGTCAACGTATAGCTGACAAAATTGACGTCCAAAACAACAAACACGCTTTAGAGACTGATACACATCTGCGTCTGAATGGCGCCCCTCTTGGTTCTGTCTATGCTATCGGTGATTGCTCTACGGTACAGAACAACGTCGCTGATCATCTGGTCCACTTCCTGCGCAGTTTGGCATGGAAGAAAGGCAAAGACCCGGAGAAAATGCACATCTCCTTTCAGGAGTGGCGCGACGTAGCTCAGCGAGTCAAGAAGCGCTTTCCACAGGCTTCAGATCATCTTCGGCGCTTGGACAAGCTGTTTGAGCAGTATGATCAAGACAATAGTGGAACCTTGGATTTCAACGAATTGCATGAGCTCCTGGTCCAGATAGATTCAAAATTAACCTCGTTACCCGCCACGGCCCAACGTGCTGATCAGCAGGGACAGTATCTTGGTCGGAAGCTCAACAAGCTAGCTCAGGCGGCGCCCGGCATGACGGCGAACGAAGTTGACTACGGCGATCTGGATGACGCTGTCTATAAGGCCTTTGAGTACCATCATCTTGGCAGTTTGGCCTATATTGGGAACTCGGCTGTCTTCGACATCAACGGGCTGAGCTTTAGCGGAGGCTTGATGGCGGTCTATCTTTGGCGAAGTGTTTACTTTGCGCAAAGCGTAAGTTTGAGGACCAGAGTCCTCCTGGCTATGGATTGGAGCAAGAGGGCTTTGTTTGGGAGGGGTAAGTGTCTCTACCCAATGCGCACACACAAGTGACAATGCTGACATGGTACAGACATGATGAATTACTAGCATCGAGCGCCCATTTCTGCTCGAGCAGATCAAAGCAGTTGTGCATAGTATGCTCTTTCTTTTTATAGGAAAATTGAAATCGTGATATCCAGAAGCTAGCTTGCCCATGTACTACGTGCCGTGGATCATGTCACTAGGTACTGTCGTGTCCTCCATAGCGAAGCCCTGTTCCGTTTAGTAGAAGCTGTCAGAGTGAAAAAGTCTTACATACCTGATACTCTGGATCATTGAAGATCTGCATGAATGATTGCTGGTACTTATAATTGATGTATCGCGCGACAGACTTCGCCAGATGGTGTCACGCCCAATAGCTCTTGAACCGGAGTATATAATCTTCCGGTGTGATCGTGTTTATTTTGTCCGTCGTAGGGTCTCTGGTGATCACGGTCGGGTAGCCTCTCAAGTTGGGGTCGTGACTGGGCGCGAACACGATCTGGGCTACCAGATTTATCAAGTTTCTCGCAGATTGGAATGGCGTTTCGATGTTGTGCACATCGAAGAAACCTGCGCGAAACACATGGACAATGTCCTTCTTTTGCGAGTACCGATTCTTTGATAATCGTGGCGACGGTAGAACCCAGTGCAAAACTTGGCTCATTATGCTTCTTAATGCTGGGATGTGTATTGTCGTGAACCTTTGGAGCTGCGCTTTACTTGGCTGGTGAAGGCTCATGTTTTCTGGCTTGATCGCATTATTGTACGCCTGCAAGTATTGTGCGTCACCGAGGTGTAATAGAAAGTTAGGTGAACAATCACAGCCGACAACCGGACTGCCTTCGGTTTGCACGCCTTCCTCGAGCCAGACCAAATTCTTCATGTTGTCAATGGTCCGAGCTTGCAGCGAGTCTAAAGCATGCTATAGCTTTACATCGATATGTCTGACATTCTGGACAATGTCGCGCATGTAGTCGTTGAATTTTGCCAGATAGTCGTTCCAAACCGGTCATTGTGTCAGCATTACAGTCTTGCAAGCCACGGCGAGGCATACATCGAAGCACACTGACATGGCCATCTCATATCCCATTCCTAAAGAAAAGAGCTCCCTCCCCAATGCGCTATTACACCATCTCGCCACTTCGTCCCTTATGGGCGTACTCAAGATGGATCTGTACTTATCGAGACTTCCTCTTGTTGAGGCACACATGCCCAGTGCATTTGCAAACGCTTCCTCGATTTTGGCCTGGTCCCCTTTCTTTGATGTATTTAGACATTCAGCTACTGATGGTGTCCGCTGTAGGATCGGTCTGATGACAGTCTGATCGGCGGCCGTCAAATCCTCCAAAATGGCGTGCATGTCTCGATAAATCTCGGCAGCGCTTTGAGGTTTCCTGGGGTTGATTGCATTGGAGATCATGTCAATTCGCAGCTGGTGGGGCATATGATCTATGTCGTAGATATTGATGATCCAAATGAAGTCGGTCTTCAGCGAACGGTCAGTTTCTTGAATGAACAGCCGTAGCGCTTCCTCCCTATGCTGACCCGCAAACAGCTCCATTAGAGCGAGGTTGCTCCAGTCCAGTTCTGAATCGATGGTCCCCGCCCGCTCACTAGGTCTGTGGGTTCTAACCCACATCGGATCGGTCATGTCTTCTCCTTGGAACAAACCATCGTAATTAGTAACACTTACTGCGGCATACATTCGATTCTCAGCATCTTAGCTAAAGATTCCGCCTCTAAAGCTTTCTTTCAGGCCAATATTATTAGTTAGTTTAGTAGTAGTATAGAAGGTAACGAATTAGTTCTATAGAGTAGAGTTTAGTAGTAGTATAGAAGGTAACGAATTAGTTCTATAGAGTAGAGTTTACTTAGGATATTAATCTTACCGCTATTATTAATTTAATCTATCTTACTCTAATTAATTTTATTAATATAGTTAGTTTAGCTTTCTTATCTAATAATCCTTACGTAAGTGCGAATATTCCTTTAGTACGTTAGCCTCTTAATCTTAATAAAATTAGACTACAAAAGAACGATTTATAAGCTTAGTTACTAGAATAAATATTCGCGGAGGTAGCTTATACGCCCGAGCTAGTCTAGTAGAAGGCGGCTTAAAGAAGGGCGGGCGGTTATTTAGAGCCTATACTTTGAAGAGCTAATTGTTCCGTATGCCGGAGGTGCTAAATACGCTAAATACAACTCGCTTAGCTAATCGTAGGTCCCGATTTTATCGATATATTAATAATATTATATATAAGATATACTCTAAATTAGTATCCGAAAAACTTTTATATATAAAATCTATTCTCAAAATTATCTTATAAAAACGATGTTCGGGACCTTACCCCCGGATTAGCCTTACAGGGTAGTAAGTTGGCCCGTGCGTATACTTGGCCCGTGAGACCTTCTATATACAGCCCGAAAGCAGCTGATGAGTTTATAAGACACTATTATTATTTACTCTAACGATATCTTTTGCGAGCGTAATCATACCCGGTCGCATAGTGTAGTGGTTATCACATTCGGTTCTGATATTCGCGGATTATCCGAATAACCCAGGTAGAGGATTTGCCGCTCCCCTTCCCCAATTTATACTTATTTCAAATAGGTTCGACTCCTGGTGCGACCTTTGTTTTTGTTAGCCTAGGCCATAAATGAAAACATGTTCTATAATTCACGTTGAAAGCACATATAGAATGGTATGTTGACATTTCGCAGTTCGCTTTTTTAAACGGGAACAAATAGTCGTACGCCCTCAACTTCAACTACTTTAATGTATGTACGCCCTCCTAAACTCGGCCTATTCAGTGCACTACCTTAGTGTAGGGCAGAACTTCCCTATTTTCCTTCTAATAGATAGTGGACATGCCCAATGACTAAGGCCTTTTGCGATGTCTTAATATGTGTCTCTATGCGTTTTATGATGCCGGCAATAGTTATCTATGCGTTAAGAAGTTATGCGCTAAAAATATATATGCCCCTAAGAAAGCCCTAAAGTCGCCCCCCTGGGGCGCTCCCAGGGGTACCCCAACGGCACTTTCGGGGAGTCTTCAGGGGGGCTTCCGGGGTGCACGGCCTGTTACTCAGCATACGGTATGAGCCAGGTGCCTTACACTGGTGCACTGACTGAGCCGGATATGGGGGAGTGCATCAAAGTAGGGGGTGCACGTATCAAAAGGTCTGGTGCAGCTATCCGCTCCCTTGCTTGCTATTCGTATGGCTCAGACACTTGTGCGTACTCAATCGGATCAGCGTGTAAGTGTGCATCTGACAGTGAGAAGGAGTGGCAACATTTGATTGGTGGGATCTTTCGTCTTGCCTGCATAAATCTCTGAGTTGTATGAGTACATAACTTACATTGAATCTACCTTGTCAGACATGATTGCGCCTATTTAATATCTAATCATGTATGACTATGCAATGCCGTGGTGGCCTCATCTCTTAAATGGAGTTTCCCTACAAGTTCCCATTAGAAGGAGCAATACGGGGACGTCTTTCATGGTGCCTTCCAGGGCATTCCAGGGTAGGTACAGTGGATCTCGACACGATCCGGAGGTATGTTCACATATCGAAAGGCGGTGTCAACCGAGCGGACGAATGTGTAGCGATAGATACTGAGCTTTCCGAAGTAGCCCCGTCGCTTTTCCACACCATGCCATTCCTTGCTCGGTATCACAAGCCGAACGGAATCCAGGCGATCAGACTTCGACTACGCTTTGTTTAACGAGTAGGGGTCTTGAAGACTGGTTTCCGCCAATGCCGCTATGTTTTGTGGAAATTCATGCTGAGGATCAAGGGTTGAAAGCACGAGGGCACCATTCAAAAGGGAGGAAGAAAGGTTTGCAATCTCGCCCAAAGATCAAGGCGCATCCCGAAGTGGTCACGGTGACAGCGTAGCCTCACTTTTCTCATTCATACCGGTCATGCCCCCTTCATCGCATAAAACACCTTTTTGACTCGTAGAAGACTTTATTTCACCAATTCCACGTTCTCGAGCTTGCCGTGAAGACAGGAGGTTTCCACATCAACCTTTCAGATTCGATTCTTCGCTTTACAATACCCTTCGCATTCTCCTTGGCTTTCGCCTTCTCCTTTGCCTCTAGCACCGCATCCGTCAGGACAATCACATGCTGACCTTTCGAATACCTCAGCATGTTCATATTCTGTAGCGTATGTAAGACATCGTTCGTTGTCATTGCCGATAAAGCGCCGATCTCTTCAACACTGATCTCGCCGGTTCCTTTGCCGTCTTGAGAATTTTGGCGGTGTTCGAGAAGCACGTCGGTGATGGTTTCAGCCCAATATGCACGATAACCAAGAAGCCCCAAATCAGAGAGTGGCTTTTCTGGGGAGCCAAGCTTGCCTTCCCGTTTGGAAAGTTCGTAGCTGAAAGCGATAAGGAGTTTGCCGTAGCCTTTCCGTTGGTACTGAGGTAGTGTGAGGATGCAAGCTACGTTGTAACCTTCAGCCGATTCCTTTTCTTTGCTAAAATAACCCACGAGATGAGAGCCATGTTTATCACGAGTTGTCATGCAGTAGAACAGAAAAGGGTCGACATCATAGTAAAGTGTCTTATGATCAAGAAAAAGCTTGCTGAGGAGACAGAGATTGCGACACCAGCGGCGTTGACGACGACCGTCAATTTCGAAAAATGAGACAAATTCATCTCGATAGATCTCATTGCCAGGTGGATGCAGGAGAAGACATTTTGCGCGATGGCGGGTGAAGGTTTGGTGAGAAGCGTAGTAGCTGAGGCAGAACTCGCAAATGTAGACAGTGTCGGCCTCGGTGAATGAGGTTGGGTAAGGGGAGAAGTACCAGGGCTCCATTTCAAAGGCACCCATTTGGATGTGGCCTAGATTCCTCACACGAGAGATCTCAGTCTGATTTTGTGTCATACTACCCCCTGTGCGGAGCTTCTCAATCTCTTCTTCGCGTGAATAGGGCGCATTGTGCTGAGGGTTTGACGCTTTGGCAGCGGCGGCAGCATCTTGAATATCGACTAGATCAAGCTCTGATTCCTCACCTTTAGGGGTGCCAGTAGTAATTTCAGGGGCGATAACTGAGATGTCACCGTCGCTGCCTGGGCGATTTTCTTTGCCCCCCACCAGGGAGGGTCGGGCTGGCTTGGCTTGATTGCCAGTTGAAGGAGTGAGCTCGGGTGCTTCTGAATTCTTGCGGCTTGATGCTGCTGTTGTGGATGTTCGTGGTCTTTTTTGCCCGGCGGTGGATTTTGGGAGCGTTGCAGACTTGGGAGGCGCTGTGGTTGTGGACTTTTGAGACTTTTTCGTGGGTACGTCAGGATGTGGCCATTCGACTTCTTGCGAGAGATCGAGTCGAGAAGCTGGTACCCATTCTACAGAACGTGAGTTTTGTGGGGATAACTCGTCAGTGTAGGCACCCTACCGTCAAGACGTTTGTTGAAATCTTCGTAATGGACGCTGAGCACCCGTTACTAAAGCTTTCTGCCAGGAATCAGTGACCGACTCACTAGTAGTTTGGTTCACCCTTCTTGCTTGCTATCGATAGAATCTCGGCTTTCCGTTTTTCCGCATCCTTGACTTGAAGTCAGCATCATTTGTAGGGGTCACTTCTGACAAAGAATAGCCTCAATTGTTGGATTTCACTCTACGACACCAGGCATGTAGCAAGCCCACAGAAAACGGTGGCTTTCATATCTCTAGACTTCAGCTGGAAATGTCTCCTAAATCTCTCCAGAGGGGCGGGGATACAATAAAGATCGCCAAGCATGTCGCAAAGTAAGCAAAATCTTCCAACTGTTAAGCTCACCTTCGCAACGAAGACCTTCACACCGATCCTGGAAGACGCATGAGCGGTTTGAGGACGAGTCAAGAGTTGTCATCATGAGCATACCTGAGGGCGTTAATGGTAGCCATTCCTTTATCTACTGCGTCGGGTGTGCTGATGGGCTCTTGAGAACCATCTTTCAGCGCCATATCTGTCGCACGATCTCAAGCTACTTGTATACTTGAAAATGTGTTGGAGATGGAAGAGTGATGCTATGGTTGGGGGTGGATGAGATTTGTGGTGAGATGGCTGTAGTATGGGATTGCGGGATGCTCTTTCTATCCCGTTTCTTGCTATGGCGGCGGCAAAACGTCTTGGCACCCACCCTACAGGGCACGTTTCAGGGCCCAAGTTGCTGATTTATCCCCTATCAGAGGGTCAATAGGGGCACTCCTAGGGCAGATCTAGCCTAGAGGTTCCCGGGAGTCCCGGGTCGCCCCCTCTCAAACAGGGTTGGTAAAATTGACTTGATAATTGTGGGAGTGACATGGACTTTCTATTTGATAGATTCATAGAATAAAGGAGAACAAATGACGAAGGTCGCACTCGATGTTCAGTGTCAAATGTCCCATTGTGGAGTTCGTAGATCCTCGCCTGCAGAAACCCCTGAAAAGGCTGATCCCCTTGTTCTGTATCCAGTACTATTGCTGATTGCCATTTTCTAAAGCTCACATGATGATTCGATGCAACCTCACTGGTGATAATGAAGAATGAATTGTTCTTTCCTTGAGTCAAAAACGCCGTGTGCGCTTTCTGATAGGCCCCCGATCCATGTCCATCCGAAGTCTTCTCATCCACAAACTCCGTCACATCATGCTCTCATAATCTTCAAGTACAGTCGCTCATGTAGCTCCTTAACTCCTCGCTGAATCAGACCCTGAAAAACATAAGACTCTTAGTAATGCTCCCACCCAGCTGCCATGGGATTCCCTTGCCCGTTTGAGCGATGGGAGGAGCCATTTTGGGAGACCTCGTGACCATTCTGCGCGGGGTCAAAACCTAGCTCAATACGGTCTGGCAGATGCTCTTTCTTAGCCTCTATTGCCTTCTGATTCGCCCAGGACCGGTGGTTGACTAGATCGTAAAGAGTAGCTTTCATGCGTTCCCCCCGACTAGCTAGAAGTGCTTGATTGACTCGTTGAGCGACCTCCTCGCGAAGCTCTGGTTCAAGTAACGCTGCCAAAGGCGGAGTGAGTTTATCAGGGTCAAATATGAGGAGAGCCATTGTGCGCTCCAAGTCTTCAAGAAATTCTGGGCATGTGGGCGCACGGGGTGCCAAGTGTGTTTGTGCAAACTCAACAGCGGGCATGATGTCGCCATCAAGAATACGGAGGACCGGGCGGATGAGTTCGATGAGCTGTAGCCGTAGCAATGCAAAATGAAGTGACGAGTCTCGGTCGAGGAGCTTTGTGATGCGTATTAGCAGAAACTCGAATCTAAGATACAGAAATACCTATTTGAAGTGAGGTGATGTTGCTCAGACTGAAGACTGAAGTAGTTTGGGTTATTTTCTCATCAACACCCAAAAGGGTCTATGAGTGGTGCATGAACAAAGTATAATCATTGCAACGTATGTGAAGAGTGGCATCGAGGAACAATGCGATGTTGTGTGATCATACCTGAGGATTGACCTCATTGATCCTTTCAATGGCGGTCTGAATGTCTCCTTTATGCAAAGCTTCTCGGATAGCGACGCGCTCTTCCACCGAGTCCACATCCATCATCGGTGTTATATTCGCTTCGTGAGCGAACTTCTGAGCTGCTGAGGGATAGCCTTCGCTGATAAGGTAGTCCATAATGACAGCATTAAGATCGCTATCGACATTACTAAGGTCAGCTTCTAGACGAAGATCGCGCAACAATGAGGCCGATCGCGAAAAGCTGGATGATTTCAATGTAGAGTGTAGCATCAGAAGGACAAGTTTATTGATTTTCCGCACGATATTTCGGAGAGATTCCCAACTTGAGATTTTAAAGCATCATAATACACGAGCATAAGCAGTGTCGAGGCACACTACCAAGAAGTATATGAACCTGCGCTCTTGAATAGTCCACGTACGTTTTTGACAGCTTGACCTCCTCCATATCGTTCTCGAAGGCATGACGAGGAGGGGTTGCTGTGGAGGTGGTGGACGAAGTCTATGGGACTATCAGTCTTCGCTGGTGAATACCTCTATGCTGTGAATTTTACCATGTGCACTCTTGGTGCAGTAGCTATGGTAGCATGTCTGGCTATACCATCTCTGACGGTAGAAGATGCGTAGGGAGCTGACATTAGTGTGCCATAGATATACAGTGGGTAAGGTAGGTCGGATGGGGTGAAAAAGCTGGAGTCCCTTGAGTTTTGTGCAGGTTCCGGGTAGGGCTGTCGGGCTCGAGGAGCCCGAAGCTCCGCTCCTGCCCCCTGCAGGAGCTGAAGACCACTTGAGAAGACCATCGCCCTCAGATTTAACAAAGATGTCGGCATGCACCCAATGGCACAGTGGGCTCCCAATCCAGGCCAATCCCCGCTAGGTACAGAGGTGCAATAGACGTATCGCTGCAAGTCCACCGCTTCCTGCTATGGATAAAGGACACTATTCTCCACCATGGGCCAATACAAGTATCATTGGTATAGCCGGAAGCTCTGGCTCAGGGAAAACTTCTCTTGCCGTCGAGATTGTGGCTTCTTTGAATTTACCCTGGGTCGTCATCCTGTGAGTGCAATTTTCTTGCGTCCTCATTTCGATTTCGTGGGGCTTAGACAAAAGAATCGCTCTCTCAAGCTCTGAATTTCTTTAGAGCGAGATGCTGTGAGTATTCTTCTTATCGTGGCAAGAGAACGCTGACCCGGAAATGTTCAGGTCCATGGTAGAAAAGCCCCCAGAGGACCAGCATCAGTGCTTATTATTATCTCCAGGATTCCTTCTATAAAGTTCTAGATCCTCAGCAGCACATGCTAGCACACTTGAATGAGTACGATTTTGATTCGCCGAGTTCAATTGACTTTGACATTTTGGTGGAGCGACTCTCTGACTTGAAGGCTGGGTATGTTAAGAGTCTATTGGAATTATTTCTGGCTTACCCCGAGAGAGGCGTCGAGCAGAAATTCCAGTCTACTCGTTCGAGAGCCACCAACGTCAAAAAGACACGACATCAATATATTCCCCTCACGTGCTAATATTGGAGGGTATCTTCGCCTTGTATGATCCAAGGGTACTGAACCTGCTGGACATGAAGATCTTTGCCGACGCGGATGCTGACGTATGTCTCGCACGCAGAAGTAAGTCAAGTCTTTGAATCTTTTTAGTGGATCTCTAGCTGATGCTGAATCTAAGCAAGTCATGCGTGATGTCTCAGAACGCGGACGAGACATTGAAGGTTGTATAAAGCAGTGGATGTCATTTGTAAAACCAAATTTTGAGCGCTATGTAGAACCACAGCGGAAAGTCGCGGGTGAGTGGGTCTAGAAAGATTTTCCATGTAAGGAGACTGAGGACATAACCCCAGACATAATTGTACCACGAGGTATCGAAAATCGAGTTGCTATTAATATGGTGGTTGAGCATGTTCAGCGCACGCTAGATGAAAAATCAAGGAAGCACCAGGAGGACCTACAGAGACTCGGGCAGAAAGTCGAGGATGAACCTTTGTCGGAAAAAGTGTTGCTTTTGAAGCAGACAAGACAAATTGTGGGCATGAGTACAATCATTCAGAATCCGATGACAAGGGAAGTGGACTTCATTTTCTACTTCGACAGGCTATCCAGTCTCTTGGTGGAAAGGTATGAGTACATTTTGAGAAACTAGTGAAATGTTCTCACTTTCTTGATAGAGGCTTGGAAACCCTCCAATTTCTCCCGTCGGAAGTATCAACGCCTCAAGGTAACAGGTACCGGGGTTTAAGAATGGCCGGCGAAGTCAGCGCAGTTGTCATACTCCGTGGTGGCTCCTGTCTCGAAACAGGTCTTAGGCGAGTCATACCTGAATGCAAAAGCGGGCGTGTTCTTATCCAAACAAATTACCGGACAGGCGAACCCGAGTTGCACTACTTGCACTTACCTAGCGATATAGCGTCCCACGACAGTGTACTACTCCTAGATCCGCAGATGAGCAGTGGTGGTGCAGCATTAATGGCAGTGAGAGTATTGGTGGATCACGGAGTGCTCGAGGAGAGAGTGGTTTTTGTTACCTACTTTGCGGGACGGATGGGGGTGAATCGGCTAACCAACGTCTTCCCAAAGGTGACAGTGGTGGTGGCTAGGATTGTCGAGGACTATCAAGAAAGATGGATTGAGAAGAGGTATTTTGGTTGCTAGATGTACAAAAGCATGACGATCTAGTCATGTTGGTTTCATGACAGCCTATGAACCCAATCGCCATGTAATGATGAAAAGCTTACTGGAAAGCGGTGGACTTGAAGTCCAGCGCGTGGCACTTCTGAATCGCCCAAACATCCATCTCGATCAGGCCATGAGCAGCCTTTCCAGAAAATTGGTGCTCTTATGCTTGCTCTTATGCTTTGTTTTTCCTTGGATCATGTTTCTTTAACATGCATCTCCCAGCGCCGCCCTAGTCTCGTTCGCAGCGTACCTTCATTCGGCCTTTCAGCTTCGTCTCAAATGTTTTCTCGATTCTCGAATGCAGTGATGTCTCCTGATACACTGCCAACCGCAGGTAAATGTCTACCATGCATTACATATCCATCACCCTTCTGCAAAGCCGTTGATTCCTTCCTAGTCCGTACCGCACCTCCAAGCGTGAGCAAAGTGGCACTGACATCTGTTCGTGACTCAGCACGAAAGGCAAGATCATCCACTGTCAGGTCCACAACTGCAGACTTTGGGAGACTAGCTCTGAGTACTTGCTGACTCTTCGGATGAGAACAAGCGTAGCGTCTCACATCCTGGAAAACATTGGGCAAATCCCAACTGAAAGAAGTGTTAGTAAAGATGAAAGGTCTATTAAAAACGACACAGTCCACCGCTTATAAGTCCCCTTCTCTTCCTTTTTGACATTGTCTAGAGATTCAGCGAAATCTTTCAACACCCTAATGACGAAATTATGATAGGCATTGATGTGGACTGGAGTATTGCTTGGCAATTGAAAAGGAGCACTGCCCTGCGGGATAGGCGCATCCTCATAGAATTTCTGATTTTTGCCAATGACATGATGCTCTCCAAATTCGACTTTAGTCTCTGACCAAGAATTTAGTCCTTTGAATCCTTTGGTGAATATCCCCACAATGTGGTCTCAACCTTACGAGGGCAAACACTTCCAGATTACCAAAGACCTGTGCAAGATTTCATGTATGCAAGCAATGAATAGTGCACTATTTTGGTTTTGGTGGTACCTGAGCTTTGTTAATTGCGCTCGACGCTGGACCCCAATAGCTTCGAGGGATTATAAGAACGACCGAACATAACAGAATTCGAAGCCGTTTCTTCGAATAGAAAATGCTGGTGGATTCCTCATAAATCTGTCGACATGTCATTGCAAAGCTTAGAATGCGCCATGTTCTAGCATTCATATTGAAAGCCTTGGTTTGCACGCTATGTTGCGTGGTTGTTGAGCCGATGTAGGTCGGCTTCACGAAGACGCAGTCGTAGATTTGGTGGCGAGTCTTGAGTCAGGTGCGAATTTGAGCAATTCAATGTTGTGAAAACCATTATTGTTGGCTGCTTGGATGGTCTTCTTTGGCTTCGGACTCCCCGTAGACTTGATTTTGGTCATGATGAGCTTGATACTGTGGGTTCGCTTCGCTTAAGACGAAGAAGCACAAGGGTGCCCATGTGATTAGAGAGAGCTTTATGTGAATTCTTGATGGAAGATCCATGGAGGAGGCTGAGAGGCTAATGGCAGAATAATGAAGTATTGGCAAGTCAAATATTTGAATCTGATGATAAGATCGATGACGATAAGTGAGCGGTTGAGTAATCACTCTCCTGATCGTCATGTAAATCTACATCAATGCGAAGCAAAGCAGGTCAAGAATGTGGAAGCTCCAAAACTAGCTGCAGTATGAGCCAGCAATAGTGAAAGATGCCATTCGTTTGTCTTGGTGCGACCTTGAGCCCTTGACTTTCGGATGTTTTACCAAGTGAGATGAGGAAAGAAATGTTCGTCTATCAGAAATGTCACTAAAACCTATTGCAGAGTAAAGGCCAGCTAACTAGACAGCGTATATCAGCATGGCGGGTTGTTCAAAGACCCAAATGCGATCGATTACACTGTTTTCGAAAAAGAACTTGCGGAATACAGAAGAGTGACCATGTGTCTAGCCTGATAATAGTAATCTGGCCACAGCAAATAAGGCAAGCTTGGGACCTTGGGCATGTCAGTTTTTCCAAATCATCAGTCTCACAGTATTCCTATGTACGAGGGTCGTGGCTCAGGCGTGGACGGAAACTGTGAGTGAACAGAAGCCCTAGGAGATTAACAATATGTACATTTACCACCATCAGTCTTCATTATTTCGTAGGAATTTCCTTGAGCCTCTTCGGGCTATGAACAAAGTTGTTCGCATATGCTTTGGGTATTATTCTTCGCTCGTTAGGCTCCTGCAAAAAGTATTCGTACCCTTGCTTTGTCGCAAAGTGTATTGCGTCATCTTTCGATTTGAAATTGAGATGGGTCCCTTGCAGATAATCCGCAGACGATTGCCAGCCCATCAAAGGATTCTCCCATCGATGACCTTTTTGTAATATATCCCAGTCCATACGCCAGTGATGACCATGCCAGTCTCCAGACTGCGTAGCTGTTTTGGCCGGTCGATATATACTGCAGATGTTATGTAAGCCGTGTTCGTCTTGCTTTCTAGGAGGTCATATTGAGCCTACCGAACCGTGCGGGCTTGTAGATCAACAGGGGCTCCTGAGAGTACCGCAGCAGGCAACACTTCTCCAGGCTCGCTACCGTCCATAATCCGCTTTGGTATCGGTGAGAAGTTGCTGCTCTATGGTTTAGCTTCGCACTGCCAGATTTTGCAAAAGTTCTCACGATGTTCCGTGATCGACGGGCGCGTTGTAACCTGGCTGATGGTCGACCATGCCCTCTCCAGGTCCTTCTTGCCTGATCATGCCTGAATCGCCGGATGTCGGGGCTGGAGACGTAGAGGCATCGGATTTTGGCGCTGGTTGGATAGACCTATCCTGATACTCGCCGCTGGCTGTTTTGCTCGCCCATCTCACATGATAGGGTATAAGTTGCTGAAAACTTGCTGCATTAGCATGTAGTAGCCGATTGCAGGTCTGTGGCCGCAACAAAGGCATGCTGCACGGCAGAATCTTTGTGCTACAGTAGAGTGATTCGGAGAGATTGGAGTGAGATTGTGTAACCGCGCTAGAACTAGTGAATTACCTTCCCTCCGCCAAGAGAAACATCCATCAAAGCCCCCAACTCCCTTATGATTGCATCTGCCCATACTCGTAGCTGCAAATCATCTTGTCGGGTGAGGATACAGCGCTTTCCAGGACCGAAACTTTGAACTTGGGAATCATCAAAAGTCAGCGATCTATTCATAATGAGCTTCATTGCCCGGCGTGGTCTGTCGACTTTAGTTCCTCCTAAGGTATGCTTCTTTTGCCTATCAATTCAATCGAGATCCTTCTGACATCAGGTCTAGGTTGCATCACCCTCTGTGAGTTTTTCCGTTTGGTTGTCGCAAGGACCTGTGTCACCAGAGGCTCAGATCAGCCATCCGAGAAGCACCCGGCAGAGTCAATCAAACAAACGTGGCAATCGAGGGTGCGGCTTAGCTGATGAGACTGTCTTCAGGCAATAGGGGGAGCACAAGATGCTGCCCGTATGCAGCGAGTCGTCAGCTTCTACGAAAAACTACCTCGAGGTCCAGCGCCAGACGTTCAGGCAAAAGGGCTATTAGGAAGATACCAGGCTCGTTACTTTGGAAAGAATCCTTCCGCCACCCGTGAGTACCCATCCTTGGGCATAGTCTCAATGATGGATCCCGCTGTTGACAAGCATTGCAGCCATCATCCATGTCATTGGCTTTCTTCTCCTCCTGGGCTATGGCAACAACTACTATTTCCATCTCCGTATGACTATTCCGAGAGATCTTTCTACGCTCATACGAGCACTAACGGATGGATGTAGGACACCACAAGAACAATGCACATTAGATTTGGGCTTGGAAACGCTGCTGGAAAGGGAATTCAAAGGCCCATGCTTATATACACTAGTCTTAAGCATTGATGCGATGCCACCATCGCATCTCCATGCGAGAATCATCCGCTCTGTGACTTCCGGTGTATAGTGCACTTCCACTGCTGTCCTAATTGACGAATCCTGGCACCAGAGATGATGAGAAGAAGAGCAGTCCTTTCAAGCATATGACATCCATTGAGTACAATCTAAATCCGAGCTGAAGCCTACACGAAGTGGCAAGAGAAACCGTATTGGTCATTCTTTATGCGATGGACAGATTTTGCCTTGGAAAATTGATGCACATAATAGCCCCAGTGATTTACTCGTAGACCTGCGTGATCGCTACCAAGGCTCAGCCCTATGTTAAAACTTATCTTGTTCCCGGGGTTTTGTTCAACATGCACATTCTGGGTCAGAATGTTGTGGCTTATCATCTTGGGTCAGCAATGGAGCTCAAAGACCTTTCTGGCAATTGGAGGAAGCTTCAAGAGGCGCTGAAAAAGGATACCTCGAGGCCTCCTAAACGCAAAGCTCAAGAGGGCGTTTCGCAGCCACACCATAACGGCGCCAAATACCAGAAGACTGGCCATAAGAACGAAGGCCCAGAATTTGCAACGCACTCAGGCTCAGTCGCCTCTGACAAGATGGGACCCAATTGGTCAAGCACGAAGAAAGATGCCCCGTCTGCTTCGCTTGCGTTGTGGGCTGAGGACAACGATATTTCGGCCAAAGACCTTGCTGCAGCCTATGGCAAGAGTCACAAAAGTACATCTATATCTGATGTCCAGAATGCAGAAGATAGAGTCAATGAAGGCCTATCACTTGCAGTCGAAGCTGGCAGATACATTGCCATTGATTGCGAAATGGTCGGCGTTGGTCCGACACCAGACCATGACTCCGCTCTCGCACGTGTCTCGGTTGTCAACTACCATGGCTATCAGCTCTATGACTCTTTTGTGCTACCGAAAGAGGCTGTTACAGATTACCGCACTCATGTATCAGGTATAACACCGGAACTTCTTAGGGGAGCGCGAACCCTTGAGACTGTGCAGGCAGATGTCGCCAAATTACTAGATGGTAAGGTACTGGTTGGTCACGCCGTTAAAAATGACCTAGCGGCGCTTTTACTTGGGCATTCCAAGAGGGACATAAGAGACACAAGTAGGCATCCAGCCTTTAGAGCCCTCGCAGGAGGTAAAACACCTGGCCTCAAAAGATTGGCACGACAAGTCCTTGGCGTGGACATCCAAGGAGGAGAACATTCCAGCATCGAAGATGCAAGGGCGACAATGCTCTTATTCAGGAGGGACAAGCAAGAATTTGAGAGTGAACATCTGAAAAAGTGGGGACTAGAGCACAAGAGACCTAGCAAGGTGACCGAAGATGATGTCGAGGAACGCCCAGGAAAAAAGAAGAAACATCGGAAGAAGAGCAAAGCGAAAAAGTGAGGAACAAGGCCCAAGCTTATGAGTACGTGCACATCTATATGAAGGGAAGAACAGTCTACGAAGGCCTCTCAGAATTCATCAGGAGGATGAATAGAAGGCATCGATCGCTCGAAACCCCCAATTTCGCTAAATGCGATACCAGATCGTTGCCATACGAGCAATATGAGCATCACTATAATGGAATATCTTCCATCATTTCCGTCGCGCCTTCTCGGCCGATCGTGAGGATAACATCGCCCAAGGTTTTTGTATTGAAACCTGCTTCACAGTATGTGAAATAATACTACGCCATCGATTAGCTTTAGACAGTGATAACGACTTGAGGCCGACCTACCTGCCATTTTCGCCTAAAAAGCTCAACGTCTTTCTCGGTCATTCCTTCATGCTCGCCCAGTAATGCGGGCCGAATCTCGCCTTCGAACTGCCTTTCGAATTTCTGCCTCCATAACCTCAAAGTCTTCGCATAATGCCCTCCAATATTCAGTATTGTGTCCACCACCAACGTGCCCTTGGAACCCTGCTCGATACTGCTGACCAACTGGCTTACAGTGGGCAGATGCCCCCCGGGAAAAATATACTTTCGTATGAAATCTTCGCCTTTTGAATATGCCTCGTATCTTGTCTCCGGCATCGTAATGCATTGGAAAACACCAATTCCACCATCCGGTTTCAAAAACTTGTTGACGCAGTCAAAATACAAAACTAGGTATTCGCGCCCAACGGCTTCGAGCATTTCGATACTGACCACCTTGTCGTATAGCCCTCCCCTTGGTGTTGGCAGCGCCCGATAGTCGCATAATAACACCTCGATGTTGTCTGTGTAACCTGCGGCTGCTATCCTCTTCTCAGCCAATTCTTTCTGCTCCCTACTCAGAGTCAGACTAGTGATCCTGCATCCGGTCTTTTTGACCGCTGCAATTGCGAAGCTTCCCCATCCCGTGCCAATCTCAAGGACATGATCCGTGGATTTTATTTTTGCGGCATTTATAAAATACTGCAGCTTCGTCTCTTGCGCACTTTCCAGACTTTCATGCTGACTTTTGGGGTCCGACAGTGGCTGCCAAATCGGACATGAATAAGTCATGTCGTCCGAGAGGAATGCAGCGAACATTGCATTGCTGATGTCGTAATGGGCTGAGACGTTCAATTGAGAGTTGGCCATAGTGTTCGTACTCCGGGCAATATTGGTGATGGTCGAGGCGAGGGATGATGTTAGGGTTGTGGCATTCGACAATTGGGCACGATTGAGGATAAAGATCTACCGTTATCAGCTACATGCTGTCTAGCAAATCTGTCCGGGATCAGTCCTACCTGGAAGAATGCTACGAGATCCGGACAAAATATGTCCCCCAGCATGAAGCTCTCCGCAAAGCCCTGGATGGTCTCGTCGTCAGCTCACTCCTTTCCTCTTTTGAGCATTGATCAAGCCCGGAGCCTAAATCCCCCGGCTGTTGGGATTGAAACGCCCACCATATCCGCGAATAACAAGACTCGCACCCAGAATGCCTCCTTCAGCACCTTCAGCTCGGTCCGAGGGGAGCCATCTTTGATGCCCGGACTCCCACAAACTGTCACCACTCCGTCACTGTCTGTAACGACCAATTGGCCGACATGGATCCGACTCAACAGGCCCAAGACGGTGGTTCGGGAGAGGTTGACGAAGGGGCCCCAAGTGAAGGAGCCCAAGTACGTGCGCAGTGAGTCGAAGGGTCGGGTGAGGACTGCCATTGGTGAGGGGCACGATCTTCTCGCCGGTTGGGGAGGCCACAAGTGATTTTACTGCCCTGCAATCAATTCTTGCTGGAGGCTTGCTGCCAGCATTTGCGCGACGGTAAGTCAATTGACAGAGAAGTCGAAAGAGACTGAGAATGATGACACTCGTCAGCCGTGATCACCACACAAATCATAGACTCTTGAGGAAATTCCAGGTACACGAAATCACCGCCGAGAGCGGATGGACAGGGATCCCACCAAAAATGCACTATCGCGTGGTGGGGCAGCGGCACATATTGGCCTTATCGTAATCGTGTTCCCAACATGATCCCACTCGCTCTCTTCATCTTGCTACCCAGGTAGAGCAGTGCGGTGTGGTCTCCAGTGTGTTTCGAGAGTTGAGTTCAGCCCAATTTTTTTGGCTGCATTACGATTACGAGCACGAGCACATGTGGGGACTTAACTGCAGCTTAGGCGGACTTATCTCCGTATCGGACCGGAGGCTCAGATCTGTACCTGAAGATCCTTCCCGAGAGACAGATGCAAGCGAGTCAGCCACCATCAATGCTGGGTAATCGATGAACTTGCATAAATGTTGATAGTGGATTGTGGCTGGAGGCATCATAACTTCGTGGGGTATCTGAGTACACCCACAACGGTTTGTTCTTGTGGAATCGTGAATTGGTCTTTCCGTCCCATATCAGCTCCCTTCTCGTCCCTGGCATCTGTGCTCCCCGACCTCTGTCAAGACTACCTCCGCCAATCTCTCTTTCCTTGCGGCTTACCCCTCGTGTCCGTCACCAGGAAATTATCGAAGTCCTTCAAACCTGGCTCACTGTGAAGTGAAGATACCCATCCGTCGCTGCAGTGAGAGTGTCAACCCAGCCTATTTGCGGATCCCTCGCAAACACATTGACGGCGCAATCCGCCGGGTCGAAAAAGAAGTCGGAATTAACCTCGATATTGCCGCCGTAGAAAAAGCTGTTGCTGTCCGCAGTGGCCTTTTTGACCATGCGACATCACGTATCGCCGGGTCATCAAATCTTTGCTGTGACCGGAGAACATCCATACGTCAAATTGACGGCTGTGACCTCATTGTTGCGCGTCGAATCTGTTGCTTTGGTGTTCACCTACTCTGCATCTTGGTTAGCGAATTGAAGGCTGTTTGACCCGCCCGGCATATCTCAATCTCAGAACTGTTGTAGTGCGGAATTTGCCAGAGGATTGCGAATGATAATGGAGAAGCGTGGCCTGCTGCGAAGGGAAATTGCTGCTAGCGCTAGAGGACCCTTTGCCGAGGTACAACGCGTCACGCGTGTCCTCGATAACATTAAAAATGACTTCTTAAAGTACGTTCTCCAGTCAATTATTGATGCAGTGCAACAATGCTCAAGATCTCATCTTCCAAGAGTGAAAATTCGTCACAGTGTACGCCAAACCTTCTGCCGTGTAGTATTCATCACGACGGGCCTGTGGATGCCTCGCTAAGATATTGGGCTCCTGAAGCGTCGTCAGGTGAGCGAGCTTAGCCCATTGTTGATCAGGAAGCTTATGCCTTTCAGACGAACAATCACAGGCATACTTCCGAGGTAGGAAGCTGAAAGGGAAGAAAATTAAAATACCGGACGGTTACAGGGGACTTATTGTCGAAGAAGCTATAGAGCAACACCGGCAAACACAGGGCAGTGGAGCACAGCAACAAGAAATGAATGAAAGTGGAGATGGAGACGAGGATTCTCGAACCCTACAAGCAATAAGCTCGTTCGATAAAATCATGCTCTGGAGCCACGAGACCACAGTCCTAGAGGACGATCCTTTCGTAAAGGGCATGGGGGAATGGATACATTTTGCGGAGCCGGTAAGTCCCCAATAAAAGATGGGTCAGCCCGCTATTGAACGCCCAATACATAGATGCATAAGCCAGGCCAACCCAGCGGACGGTGATGACGAGATTTGTTACCATTTGTCTACCTGAACCTTCCAGGGCACGGCACTCGTGTTCCGTTGAAGCAACGCCAAAGCTGTGAACAGGAGTCTGCCCGACGGTCTATTGTATGGTGGGGCCTTCTATTAGCCATCCATTCAAAATGCTCGTATGATCAGGGTTTCACATTCGCCGCAAAGTTCCATACACAGATTGTACGGCCCTCATGGCCGGTCTCCCAAGTAGTGCGCTGTCTTTCTGCAATAGAGAACATCGAGGCAGAAGATCACAATGGCCCCCATTCTTTGATTTTGATTGAAAGGTCAGCATTGTAGTGAATGAATCAAATAACATCCAGAGTGAGACAAACCAATGGTTATCAGAGATACGATTCCGTTACACAAGCATTCGTAATCATCCCTCGTTGTCAAAATACCCATGCGCCTTTGGCACATCCTACTCGTCTTCATGCGCAACAAGGAGCACTCCTACTGTTATGGTACTCTCGGATGTAGAGTCATCCAAACCTAATAGCGATATCTTGTTGAGTAATCCTTTGGACTGACTACCAAACCTCTGCCCTTTTTCGCGCCCTTGTAGATTGTCTCGATGATATCGATGAGTTCTTGCTTATCTTCGAGGACCCAGTTTAGCTTGTTGTTATTACCAGTCCCAAAATCGCACATCTACGTCAATATCAGTCTCTGGCAATTGGGCAGTTTGGAGTTGTGCTATACCATGTGCTTATTGCGAAAGAAGAACATGAGTGTCACCGGGTCGTACAGCTAGGCCACTTGTCAGTATAAGGCGATCAGAGTTTCCGATTAATGAGCGAAGTTTTACCTCATACATCTGTTTGAAGTCTGGCACCTGGTCAAGATCGCAAACGTAAAGGACAGCAAAGTTTTTGACACGATCGGCGATTTCTGTGCGGACAATTCAGTATCCTCTCGTGGATTCGGAACGACAGAAGGGGCATAAGATAACAAGAAACCTACGTACTGTATAGGACTTCATCTTGGCGCATACAATCTGCGTCCCAGTCACGGCCAAAGCGGATTACTACCAGGCGCTCTTCTTCGGACATGATGGCTTGATCAACATGCTGTATGAGGGACATTAGCAAGAAAAGGCTTCATGTCGTAGAGATTATTGGACTCATACCCAGCCCGTTACCAAGTGAGGTAAGACAACGGATCCCATGGTGTATTTGAATAGAAATCTCGGGTCCTAAGACGGTCACGACAAGATAGTTGTAATGACACTCTCTGATTTTAAACAGATGCGTCTCCGTTCCAAAAGCACTGAGATGGTGGGGATACGTGGATTCTTATGTGAGACCGACGGTCCAAGCGAGGACCCGAGCAAGTCTTGGCGCACGCGGGAAGCGTAGACCCGGAATAGACTAGTAGTAATTTAGCGTAGATTCGCCACTTCACCGCTAATATAATACTTTCTTTCTTTCTTCTTTCCTCTTTCTTACTATCTTCGCTATATTATCTATCTATAGCGTAGCTCTTAAATTATTATTAATATAGTAGAATTATATTATAACCTCGTTAAT
>JAABUI010000256.1_pt1 | contig 58508 bp, 47 predicted proteins | sample 5559111 | NCBI WGS metagenome assembly JAABUI01 (sample SAMN10711870, study PRJNA513365) | rock metagenome | isolation source: Antarctica rocks | place: Antarctica: Victoria Land, Buttleship Promontory | reverse complement strand
CAGAAATTGTAGTTAACGGAGCCCTTCTGAGCATGGTGAATGTGGTTGAAGAAGGTTGATTGTTTTGAAGGTACGCGATTTTACGTGTTTTCGCTTAAGTGACCGTGACTTTTTGCAGGGTACTGTACATGCTTAGAAATCAGTGTGTACACAGGCTTTGAAATAAGCAGAGGTAGCCAATAAGAAGAGGTGAACCCCGTCTACATGCTTAGAAATGAGTGTGTAGACGTACTTCCGCCTTTATGATTGATCTCTCGAGAGTTAGGCTTCGCAAGAAGCTAGCGACCGCGCGAACATTTGAACTTTGAAAACCACAACTCTTACAAGTTACATAACCTTTGCGATAATGCTTTGATTTCAGGAATTCGAACGGTTCTGGAATCGTCTTGCAAAGCGCTACAATTCTTGTCGCGAAAGTGAAATTTTATATTCATCTTTCAACTTTTTTTCTCTGTAATTTTTCTGTTAAACTTGTCGCATGCAGCTGTATAATTTATGTCTTTCAAACTATGTAGAATAGTCAGAGCGCAGAAATCAATTCAAACGAAGAAAGTGCTGACAGCTGAGAGATTCAACGATCAAAATCATCAATATTTCTCATTGCATTTGCCGAGTCAAATCTGCGTATTTTTCAATTATTTTTGAAGCGTTGAAGTCGACCGACCCGGCTCTACAATTGATGTTATAGAAAGTACTGAGCTCGAGGCCGTCTAATAGGCGTTCGAGGTGGGTACGAAGCGATCGGGGGGGTGGGTACGGATCGACGTGCCAAGCGGATCGCCGCCGGGAAAGTTTGAGTGCGTATTCAGGCTGGGTACGGTCGGGAATAAGAGGTAGGGACTAGTGAAGCCCTGCGCTACAAAAATATGTTCATTCGCATTTTCCCTGATAGTCAACGACTGACACTCAATTCGTACAAAGGTCATAGGGACCAGGAGTTGAGTAGATACCTCGAATCCTCGCTAAGTGAGCGCTACTGAATACTGCAGCTGTACCTTCGTTTCGAGGAGCATGGTCAGGTGGAATCGCTGCACATGAGTACAATCAATTGTCTGCGAAGGCACAAGATCGGCCATTGTCTTACAAAATTATTTAGAAAGAAAGTCAAAGAATGCAGAGAAACATTGTATTGTCATCTTTGACACATCTTCTAGAAACTAAAAGAATTTGGTAAGACAATATATAAAGTGATTACACATCATGGCGATGGATGAGGCGGTAGGTAGCATTATTGAGGCCCTGCAGCCGCTCGTAGAACAATCATCATAGCCTCATGCCCAGCGGCCGCCTGCAACGCCGTTCGACCACGATCACCAGCACCAGCAGCGGCGTTGACGTCGGCGTTTGCCGCCAGCAGCCTCTCCGCCACCTCAAGATGCTCTCCTTCAGCGGCCGCCTGCAATGCCGTCCGACCATGACCACCACCAGCAGCAGCGGCGTTGACGTTGGCATTTGCCGCCAGCAGCCTCTCCACCACCTCAAGGTGCCCTCCACCAGCGGCCGCCTGCAATGCCGTCCGACCACGATAACCAGCAGCAGCAGCGGCGTTGACGTCGGCGTTTGCCGCCAGCAGCCTCTTCGCCACCTCAAGGTGCCCTCCACCAGCGGCCGCCTGCAATGCCGTCCGACCACGATCACCAGCAGCAGCAGCGGCGTTGACGTCGGCGTTTGCCGTTAGCAGCCTCTCCACCACCTCAAGGTGCCCTCGTTCAGCGGCCGCCTGCAATGCCGTCCGGCCATAACCACCAGCAGCAGCGACGGCGTTGACGTCGGCGTTTGCCACTAGTAGCCTCTCCACCACCTCAAGATGCCCTCGTCCAGCGGCCGCATGCAATGCCGTCCGGCCATAACCAGCAGCAGCAGCGGCGTTGACGTCGGCGTTTGCCGTTAGCAGCCTCTCCACCACCTCAAGGTGCCCTCCTTCAGCGGCCACCTGCAATGCCGTCCGACCCCCATAATTAGCAGCAGCGGCGTCGACGTTGGCGTTTGCCGTTAGCAGCCTCTTCACCATCTCAAGGTGCCCTTGTCCAGCGGCCGCCTGCAATGCCGTCCGACCACCATGATCAGCAGCGGCGTTGACGTTGGCGTTTGCCGTTAGCAGCCTCTCTATCACCTTAAGGTGCCCTCCTTCAGCGGCCGCCTGCAATGCCGTCCGACCACCATGATTAGCAGCAGCGGCGTTGACGTCGGCGTTTGCCGTCAGCAGCTTCCTTACCACTGCATCATCCCCTTTCCCAGCTGTCCTTTGAAGCCAGTGGTCACGCAATAATGAAACTCTATTGAATATATCACTTTCCCATAAAAAGTCGGTTATCACAGCTGGACTCGCCGCTAGTGCATGCTCCTGCCATTCCTCAATCGCATATTGAAGGAAGCAGCGAGTCTGTAAGCGCTCTTGTGACAGTCCCCATATGGTCCCTTTTGCTGCGTGCTTCATGATATCTCGGCTGAATTCTTTCATGCTCAGATATCTCCAGCATATATCAAGTATACAAGAATTTGCCTTATCTGGGATGATTATATACTTTGATAGGTGGCTAATTCCTTGGAGATTCTCCTCTAGAAGATAATCCTTGGCAGACTGATGAACCAGGTTGATTGTTTGGGTGACGTCGTCTAAGTAAACAAGAGGCTCACAGAATTTGAAGCCATCCTTCAGTTCATTCAGCGTATCTGCTCTTGGAATGGTGTGCTCGTCCCATCCTTCTGGGCCTAGAGCGCGTGCCATTGCCAGCTCGTTAATCGTTAGAGGCCGTCGAGCAGTAACCACCCATTGTAGGATAAACTTAGCATTTTCCACGTCCTCCTCCTGAATGTTGTTCAAAATTCTGCTATAAACTTCGCTAAGACTCGAAGGTAGTGATTGTAATTTCGTTCTTACCTTGGAGATAACTGTAGTCTCAGAAATATCTTTTAAGACGAGTGAAACCCATAGAAATGTTCCCCCAGCCTTTTTAGAGAGGACGTCTTGAATGTCTTGCTTTAGTTTCGAAGGATATTTCTTTTTCGTGGAGAGCTCATTGACTCTTGTTTGAATGTATTTCCAAAGATCAGCATTGATCTTACTTGAATCAATACATATCGATCTCCTTGAATCGATTAATTCATCTGAGATATCAGACTCTGGTCGACATGTAATGAGCAATCTGACATCAATGTTCTCACTTCCTTTTCCTTGCTCGATAGGAAATAACTCTGCCAGATTTTCAAGAAAGGCTTGCCGGAATCCACGTGATGACTTGTCACATTCATCCAGAGCATCTATCAGGAGATAGATCTGACCTGCATTGGGATCTGCCAACATTTTGAGCAAAATTCGCCAAAGAGCATCAAAATTATCGAAAGCTCGGTCTCCCATCTGGTCATAATCTTCCTGAATATGCTTGAATAGTAGCGGTCTTTGCCTCAAGAGCTGCAAGAGGAGACCTCGAATGATAGCAATGGCAGTGTTGCGCTTGTCGTCTTTGTTGTCACAGAAATAGTATGCAAATATCATGCTAGAAGTAAATTGAGCTCTCTTGCCAAGCTCGTCTATCAAGTAGCTTGATATCATTGTCTTCCCAATGCCTGGAGCACCTACTAGTTGAAGCATTCGAGGACTGTCTTCAACTAGCCAGGCAGTATATGCTTCGTGAAGAAGTAGCCATTCGCAAGTACCTTCAACTCGCTTCCCTGTAGACCTTCGAATAGCTGTCAGATCATCAGAAGGATTTGTCAGGAACAGAGATTGAAGGCAGCTGAGATTTTCTCTCGGTATTACTAATTATCTCAAGTCAGCAAAGATAGGCAATCGTCTGTGAGGTAATTTCCTTACTCGAACTGTCATCAATGATTTTTTGAGCTGTTTATAAATGCATTAGCGCAAGAACAAACCTGTAGTCTGAATACACCTACGTTTTAGGCGTCTCTGTACCTTCTTCACAGCATGTTCTGCCATTTCCTTGATGATAGGATAAACAGTTCTGTATGAATAATCCTCAGGTCCATTATATTTGTTGATTTTGAAATGGTCTGTTGGTAAAGCCATTTTTCGGTGACCATCTATGCAAGCACTCCTCTCTTCTACTACCTAGTTACTCAAGATGTTAGGGTTTACTAAAAGCTCAATGTTGAATATTACATACCATTTCTTTCCAACTGCCACCTACCTTCTGCCCGTAATCTGTCTTATGCAATTCAAAAAAGCATACTGTTGCAACTGACATCTGAAAAGCCATAGCGTGAAAGTATAGAGTAGGTCGTTTAAGGTTTCTGAATCTTCACGTAAATCCTTCAGAATCGCATCGTCCATTCCCAATCCAAGCTTCTTGCCAGTATATGCTATCCATTCTCCCCAATATGAAGCTTTTGTACCACGATGAGGGGTCCCAAGGAAGACAATCCCAACGGTAGATGTTGCAAGATATTGAAAGGTATCCCCACCGGAATTGGCACTCACAAGAGCCTGTCGCAGGTAATTAATGACACACTCCTCAAGTAGGGAAAGATCAATTCACCTGCTCAATGACTATTCCGCCAAAGCTATGTCCAATAAATATAAGAGGTCTATATGTAGTCTCCTTCTCCTGTCATTTGTTGAAGTCAGTGTTGATGGGAACCGCAGACACTAACGTCTTACCTCTTTTCGTTTATTATCTAGTGCAGTGAGGAGTTGATCGGCACAAAGACCACGTCTTTGCTTTGGCGCATCTTTATGCCATTTTGACTCGTAATTGAAGGTCATAATCCGAGCATGCGGAATCTTTGCTGGCAGTAAGTCCTTGTCTGCGAGCCAGTTTACCTTTTTGTATTGATCAGTCCCTTCGACCCCAATCTTCCGTATCCATGCCCAGGCAGGATCTGCTCCGAGACCGTGAACGGCAACAACACTAGAATTAGTTGTGTTAGCAGGCGTCTGTTGGGGACGACGTAAGAATCAGAAGACCCACTCAACATCTGAGGTTTCTCCTTCATAAAGAACAACCAGGCCAAGCCATTTAGCACCCTGGTTATCCATTTGACTGAAAACACATTCGTTGTTACGGACAGATTAGAGAAGCTGCCTTCTGTAGAATGATATCTTGACAACTGGAAGATATTTAACGTACTCGTGAGCGCGAGCCCTAGAAAGTGGGTTTTTCATCGATCCAGCTTGACTGGTGGCTATTGGCGGAGCAAGCGAGGTGAGCCGTTGCATCGGCGCATCGGGGCCAAGGGTCAGCCCCCCGGAGATTGCTCCGTAGATCTGATCAAAAACACGCTTTGATCCGATCTTTTCGCACTCGGTCAAAAGAACGCTTTTGATCCGATCTTTTTTGTTTTCCAACGCACTTCATACGCACTCCATATATTCGATATTATGGCTCGAGTACGCAAACCCATCGCCAAGACCGATGCACCCCGTAGAAGGGTCCACCCCTCAACTGGCCACGCTAAAATCAACTTTTTGAACTATGAAGCATGCATATCATTCAATTACTGGTTTTCTGATGTTTTCGATTGAGTACTATCTAGTCATTATTGCCTTGCCTTAATACTCCGTATAATCCGTCTTCCATGACGGCTTACTCGCTCGTTTTGCTGCGTTGACTGCTGTATTTGCTTTTTATTTTGTAGCTTTACCACTAGAGACTTCTTCGGCTTCATAGCACGGACCGAGACTGCCTTAATAGCAGGCTTTCTGTCACGGCTCTAGCTAATAGACTATGTTAGGCTAACGGTTAGGCTGACCTCTGGACGCTTCCCCTATCTGTTCTGAAATAGGCTTAGCGTGGAAGTCTCTGCGATGCTTATCCCTTATAACCCTTAAACGGTCATTATGACTGCCACCCCAGGATTACGGCAGCTAACCATATGTAGTACGGATATTGACTCAGCGTCGCTTATTTGACCCATAGGAAGATTGAGGAGCAAGTTGAGATTCTCATGTGCGGGGTAGCAAGAAAAAGGGGGTTGCTTCTCAGCCTTCTCACGGGTCAGATAAGCGACGCTGAGTCAATATCCGTACTACTGTACATATGGTTAGCTGCCGTAATCCTGGGGTGGCAGTCATAATGACCGTTTAAGGGATAGCTTTGAAGCTTCGTCTTCTTGCAACCTCGTGCGTTATGTATTTAATTAATTGAACACCTACCATTGTATCTGCCTTGTGCCCGTGATACTTTCTGCCTATAGCAAGCTCCCTGGACCTAGGGGTAGAAAGTCGGACAAGCTTGACCGTAGGGTAGGTAAAGTTATGATGGCCGCCCGACGAGGCATTTACCCTACGCAATCCATTATCCTCAGGCGGCCTCCATAATTGTTCTGGAACTTAGTGTGCATTTGAATTATGATGACGTAGTCTTATGCTTGGGACATTTTCCACCTTCTAACGTACCACACTCATCTCGGTGAAAAGCTCTTTCCCACAGCCTCCGCATCGCGCCCTCTTCGGCAGAAGGCTGCGTCAAGTATTGTCTTGCCGAAGCCAAGTCTTCTTTCCAGCGACCGTCTCTGTCTGAGCGCTTACGCTCTCGTTCCAAGCCCTGCTGCCGGAGGGTGTTGAGGCGGACGGCTTCAGAGGCGGTCGGTGGGAAGTCCTGGGAGGGTTTTCTTTGGGGCGCGGTCCAGTTGGTGGGTGTAGCAGGGGACTCAGCGCGGGATCGGAGAGTATGTGGCATTGGCGACGGGCTATCGGCGAGGGTTGGAGGCACGCTGGCGAGGGATATGGAGGACTGAAGTAAGGGGTCTATGGTAGGTGGGCTGTAGTGCTTATCCGTACATGGTCGCTTCGCATGAGCAACCTGACGCGGCGAGGTTGTAGAAGCCGATGGAATGCATCGAGTTTTCGTGTAGACCCTCGCAGGATAGACATCAAAATCTGTTGCAACAGTGACAAACCGTTCTCTTGGTCGAGGGCACCATGGATTAAGAGAAAAAACGAAGATGGATGGGGACTTGGGCGCTTTTGACTCAAGTGTGGCCGGCGAGGATTTCATTGGTGCAAAGATTAACTTACGAACTACAGCTCAAGATACCACTGATAGTTTCACTTCGTATGGAAGGTAAATATTGAGGTAAGGACGCCGGAAGCGACCAAACCCCTGGGTATCAATGCTGTGTAATATCTAGATGAACCACAAAATTATCTGTTTTTATTAATCTAATCTAGGCCGGCAACGAGATTTACCTGTACGAGGTGCTGGCTACGAACCTTCTGCAAGCTATGCTTGTCAGAAGAGCTGAACAATCTCATAAAACAGTTTGAACGACGTCGATGGGTGCGTGGTGGTGAAGCGCTGTGCGTTGGCCGCGTGCAGAGCAAGCCAAGAGGCACTACACAGGGGAGGCCTGGGGCTTCTCCTATACTTGCCATACAAGTTAGTATGTAAACAAAGAAGACGCGTCGCGCATACCTACACCTCATTTCCCATTTCTTTCCTTCTTCTGTTGCTTTTTTATTTGACCTTCCTGTCGTTAACCACCATAACCACTATAGCACTTCACTGTCAAAATTTTCAAAATTTTCTCCGGACTGTGCTGACCCCGCTGTCGTCGCCCCCCTCAACTCCACCGCCCTCACAATTCCGGCGAGATCGATGCTTACATTGCTTCATACGCCGGCGAATCTAGCAATTAAGCGGCGTCAGCTGTTTGAAATGACGAAGTCAGTGAATCTGACAGCGGAGTTGACAATACACTGAGATTTCATCGATAACGCGTGGGTTCGGAATAAGCCTCCTGAGCGAATTTATGCCAGCGGGTTGATGCCGATTCTGGCGGCCAAAAGCATGAAAAGGCAGCAGTAATGATCCTATCCGGCGACAGAGGGTGGAAGAAGCAATGGCTACGCTTCAGAAGTTGAAGGGAAGACGAAGCTATACAGAAGAGGGAGGCGGAGCGGGCTGCTGAGGAACTTGCCGATCAGCGGAACAAGGCCCACGTTAATTGGAGGCTTAGATAAAAACGACGACGATGAGCTCGATGAGGCAAAGGAGTATTTGGAGGAGGGAAATCTGCCCATGACCACTGAAGACCGCTTGAGGGAGCTGGCTCCCTATGGTATAACACATCTACTGCCTGCCCGGAGCTCCGCCCAAAAAACGGCGGCGGCATCATTAGTGGTGGGTGGGTGGCGTTAGAAATGATGTTATACAAAATTCTATTGAACTTTTGACTCTATATCTTCATGCCTTCATAATTTGGCGACAGCGAGATTGACCGGTAGAATAATCTCCGCGATTTACTATGGCAACTGGAAGAGAAACACTAAAAGTCCCCTAGTTGGTGGCTTGCATTAGCGTAGCTGAAGTATAAAAGCTCCCGCAGATCTCGATGCGCATGCTACAAGCAATCTTTACGCAGGCGGGAAAGTCAAATAGAACGCAGAACTACGAGGGAAATCGCTTATGAAAACCATCCGATTCAGTACCTCGTCGCCGTGTCGTGTTCGCGACGACGAGAACTGGGACAGGACACCCTCGCGTTTGGCCTGTTGGGGATGAAATAGCAGGAAGAACCCGAATCACGGACATCCTTTAGACCTACATGCTGACTACGTATAGACTTCGTTAAGACTGCGTGTCTGCTGCTACGACACAGGCAACTCGATGGCCTCGATAATACCGTTCAGCTGGCGCTGTCTTCTGCTACGACACGGGCAACTCGCGAGCCTCGTTAATACCGTTCAGCGAACGTTCAGACACAAACAATCTATGCGCAGAAGATACGCAGGGGAGAAGACTTCGTTAAGAGAAGGGGGACACAAGCGGGTTAGTAGAGAATGATCGGACTACGCTGCCTGGTTAGGAGTGTAGCATACGAACATCTCTGCAAGACATGGTCGGTCTGCACGAGGGAGATCTCTACAGATAACGCGAAACAGGTGAGCCGCACGCTTTAAGCGGAGCGAGCGCCTGCGGGGCGTGGTATACAATGGCGGCGACTGTCGCCCGAGGACCTCACCCCTTCAATGGGCTCTGACCCTCGGATGCCTTGGTGGTAGGATCAAACCCTAGTCGAAGACATCGTCTGTATAGCCCGAGAGGACAGAAGCGCATGCCGGTGTGGTTAGAGAAGGGATCGACTGTAAGACGCAAGCGTATCGTTGGCGAAATGCCTGCGACCCATGCTTAAGGAGTAAACTGCCGGAATCTGGGCAGCGAGGGGTTTGGCGGCCCCGAACTGTGAACCTGTCGCAAGAAGACTCTTCGGAGTGACCCCTCGGACCTTGGGGAAACCAGCATAGGGGTCGTGCCCTATGCGACGTATGCAGTATATTTTCGGTAGGCGATCGCACGCCTATACCAACAACTTATTCAACGTCTACGTGACACAAGTCAAGAGCAGGATAGGGTTATTCAATACAACCACACTCTACCTCTCCATCGTACGCGCCTCTCCTCCACCACATATACAGTTTTCAGCATTACAACCATGAGCACCACGGATGCAAAGGAATCATGGTCTTCGTGATCGGAGACCGGGACATCGTTGTATAGAATATCATCAATGAAGAGCAGGGCAAGAACGATGCATTGCAAAGAAACAGCACAGACACGCATCAAGGGTTCAAGCGTCACGCGCTGAATAGGAGCTATAGGTTCATAAATGGTACATTGTTTCAGCATTGTTGTCTTGGCGGCGTGCAGTCGCTGTGTAGCCGGCGAGCGGTTTTCTCCCCCAGAGGGTTTTGTCCGTTTGATACACATAGCATAGTTTCCCCCATGGGTCGGACCTAAACCGATGTCACAAGGGTGTATGAAATCAAATCAAATCTTTCTGAAATAATTATTAAATTTGGTGTAACTTGGTGGGAAGCGAGTTTTGTTGCGGTGCGGCTTTTTTTGCTACTTGCGTGGTATCCTCGACTGCACAGATCGACTTTCGTCCCGCTACCTTATTTCAGATGCAGCAGTGATAGCGGGTAAACCCCTGGTGTCAGCTTCTGCCCTTAGAACGGAGGGCCAACTCATGGTTCTTAACAGCCCGCCTGTAGGACAGGGAGAAGGCAAGGGTGGTTCCTGCTACTGATGCGTGTTTCCCACGCCGCCTCCCTCTGAGAGTGTTTTGAGCTGTGGCGAGGGAGGTATATTGGGACCTGTGGTAGGCATGATGGGAGTTTTGATGGCTGTGGAGGCAGTGAAGATTGTCGTCGCCAATGTCAAGCCTGCTGACATGGCTGCAATGAGAACGGCGAAGCCAGAGCCTCCTAACCAGGAAAAGCAGTCGCTTCTACTATACTCCGCATTCGGTAACCCACCCTTTCGAAGTGTAAGATTACCTGGGAAGCGAGCGCATTGTCCTTCTTGCTCGGAAAATGCGTCAATCACACGTGAGTCCTTGATCTTCGGCTCCTTGCATTACGCAACGTTTTGCGGAGTGAGGGCCCCAATGCAAATACTCGACAATCATGATCATATATCTGCGAAGACATATAGCAAGGCCCGAGAAGAATCTGGCGATGAACCTCTATTGATAAACGTTAGAGAAGAAGTTCAATTCAACATCTGTCATGTACAGAACAGCGTTAATATACCGTTTTCAGATATAGTTGCTGCAGTGAAAGAAAGCACTCTGCTTGCGACAGTTTTCCCGACGTGCTGAAACAATGTTGCGGAAAAAATCTGACCCGATCGATATACTGCATCTGTCGATTCGGGAACGATTCGCAGTTTGCAGTACAGAGATTTCGAGAGTGAAGTGCATCACATATGATCAAAGGAGATATCAAAGGGGGCCTACATGCTTGGAGGAAGGAGGTTGATCCGATGTTCCCTGAATACTAGCTCGCTGTCAGCCTAAGTCTCACTAGCATGTTGTTTCCACTGATGCGAGCAGGAAAATCGTACCTAAGTCAACTATAAGTAATCTGAACGAGGTATCAACGGAAAAACCTTGCCAAGTCGTGAAATGAACCAAGCCATTATCTCCTCCCACACAGATATTCGCTCTCTGCCCGAAAGCTAAATGGCCCACCTTCATCCAGAGGTAGCCCTCAAGCCAAATTCCGTCACCCATGAAATACATAAAGAAAATCGAAGCTCTCAATCTCTTCCATGGCTCATAATTCCATGCTTTCCTTCCGTCCCCTTTCACTCATCACCACCTTTCCTACACGTTTTCGCTTCCTTCCGCTTCCTTTATTCCATCTGTTCTTCCGCTCAAGGGTCTTGGCAAATGATCTGCGAGACGGATAGTGCGGTGTCATACTTACATTTCGCCGACTCTCAGGCGATATCTGGAGAATTGAGATTTTCCTTGGCGAGGGCGTGGAGCGGTGGCTGTGGCTAGGGAGCTGGGCTGGCGCAGACACTTTGGTAGAAGCTGAAGGTAGAGGAATAGATGCCCGAAATTGCTGTAGGAGTGCAACTGCATCATCTTCGTTGTTCGTTCGTACATCTTCTTGCTATCGGGCATCGGCTTCGTTTGAACCAATATATATATTATATGTGTTTGGGCAAACCCGACAGCCCCTGACGGTCTCTAGGGCTAAATTTTGCCCCGGAAGCCGTTCTGAGATGTCAAGCACTCCCAAACCCCAGGAACGTCGATGCGAAGTATCGAGACCGACGAGGGCTGACCCTAGTCGACTGACCGGAAGTGTGACTATCTTTGATACCTCCTGAAGGCATTTAGTATGTAGCTCGGTTGAGCTTCAATATATAGGCGATAGCTGTCGAATTTCCACCTTCCTAGCAGCTAAATTTCTTCCTCCGAAAGTCCTACTCGACGAGCCGAGATGGCAGCACCTCGGCGAAAGAAGTGATCCGAGTAGCGACCTTCTATGCTCAGTGTGGCTAGTGTTCTACGCAGAACCTCAGTGACGTGAGTTCGTGTATATAGATATCCTAGGTCGAACAGGGGCGCGATCAGAGGTGCTGAAAACCTTGAAAACAGGTTGGTAAGCGAGGCTTTGACGCATGCTTCGTCGCTGACGACGATGGTCAATGTTATTCCGCGCCTGAAGGGGTCTGTTTTGGAGCTCGGTAGGGTGAGTTCCAAAGAGTCGTTCTGAAAGATAACCGAACTTCTAGTTAGATGCCACTGTCTGAAGTCAGATGTTCTATCCGATTGACTCCATGTAAACTCGCCCATGCGCAGTAATCCCGCAAACGCTAGGCAAAATGACGCATGCCATGTTGCCCCTTCAATGGTAGATTGATCAAATTGACATAGTAACAGTAGCAGTAGATCCCGTGTTATAGGCCTTCGCTCACGAGTCTGATCGTCGCCTTGAAGTCCTCGAATTCCGGCTATGATCCGCTGTAATGTAGGGTGGTGAAACGCCTCGATATCGGTATCAGAGTACCCAATGTCAATGTAATGTGATCGTAGACCGGTGAGGTATGCCTTAATGATCTTGGCTTTGACCGTCTTGTCACCTAGACTCGCTGACCAGCTGGCCAGGTTTGAGATTGAAGCTGAGTATTTGGTTCTGGTGGTCATGAAGCAGAACATGGAGTAGCTTCTTTTTGCTGTATCGTAGGTACCTAGACCCCACCAAAGGTATCTGGCTGCTGGGCGGTCAAGGGGGACCTCGCTGTACCAAGAGCTCGGCGGCTCGCGTTGATTGGTTGAAGTGTAGCTAGCTGAGGGAATTCATTAGCAAAGCAAATCGGCTAGGCGATTTTCAGTGGTTGAAATCCACTGAGCATGTATGCAGATATCATGTGCGGCCGCCAGCAAGGCTATTCGCCGCAAAGGCAGCATTGCCCCTCCGCGCATGGAGATCTTGTTCAAGCCGGCGACAACGGCAGCGTTGTCGCCATATATAGTGAGGTTGCACCCCGCAAAATGGGAGAGCCATGTTGTCAGAGCATGAAGAAACGCCGTCATTTCTTTGACATTGATATGCTTGCTACTCAATCGTGTGTTAAACCGTCTAGAAAATTCTTGGCTAGCCGCTGGTGATAGGCCGGGATGATGCAAGTAGTAGCCCCCCATGCCGTGCAGACTCGAAGCGTCGGTCCAGAGATATAGGGAATGTCTGAATTCATGCTTGCGAAGTAGACGCACGCCGCTCCACTTTGGAAGAAACGTCTTTCACCACAGTAGATCTTGCCGCATTGAATAATTGATGTTTTGCTTGCATGATTTGGTGACTGACAAGCCGTTGAACAGTCGCCCGAGGAAGGCTCTTCCAGGAACCACGACTTTTGCCGCAAATGACAGGAAGTCTAGTAGAGCTTGCAGCTCTTCGTACGATAACGAGTTCTTTGTCAGAGCATTGTTGACGAGCTGAATTGCCTTCTGATGCTTATCAGGTGATAGGCGAGCTATCATATTGATCGAATCAAGCTCAATGCCCAAAAATATATGTACGAGTACACATGCACGCGGGTAACAAAAAAAGCCGCACCGCAAAATTTTCCCCGCACCCAACCACCAAATTTACTACTGGATTTGAAGGGATATTAATGTTCTAATAGCCTGTCATTTTACCCTCTCCATCTATGACTGCTTTTAATCGCTCTGGCATAGTAGAAACCTTCTCATTTATGTACCTCTGTGAGACGTGTGACCATCCTTCCAAAATCAGCCCCCTAGTCGGATACTTTCGAAGCTCCTGTTTTGATACCTGCCACATGTTCTCTATAGGAGATAAATCAGTGAAGTTGCACAATTGAAGTAGTGCTCCAGCTTGTTCTTCTATTTCCAGGTCCTGACAATGTTTTTTCGCCCTGTTCCATGACCTGAATCACCATCCTCCTCCAGCACGAAACGAGAGTGGTTTTCGATCCAGGGCTTGACTATAGGCTTCAGAATTTGCTTCAAGTAGACCTCCAGAGTGAGTTTTCCATTGATGTTTCCGGGAACGTCGTAAAAATGAATATCCGACTTGAAATTATGACCTATTGCAGCCCAGCAATGCTGTCTCTTCAAATCCTTATCCTTAGAAGAATCTGCCTCCTGTATACAGTCCATACAGTATCTTTGGCCTGGCTTTCGTATAATCCGCAGCTTTCCCTGTGGTCCGTAGCCAAAGTGAACTTCATCGCTGAATCGAACTGGCCACCAGTCCTCTTCTTCAGGATATCTTTCCAACATGACGACAGCGTATTCAACTCTTTTAGTAGCTGTTCTTTGAGAAACCCAGCCTTTTCTGCAGGCAATGCACTTATGATAATCCATTGTTCCCATAGCTCTTTTAACCGTATTGCCTACACACTCGAGGCCCACCTCGAAGCCTAATTGCTCCGATGTTAAAGCTCGAGCTTCAAATCCTTCCTCTTCCAAAATCTTTTCCATTTCGCGTATATGTTTAGGCGTATTGTTCATAAGTCAGCTAAATTGCTCCTCGAACAGTAAGAGTAAACCACTAAACGACATTGTGCAAAAATTCAAGGTGGCGCGATCCTACTTCTGTAACCTTGACCATCGTCGTTGCTCACGAAGCTCTTCATCAATATCATCAAGAAGCTGTCAAAGAGTGATCCGTCGGACTGGCACAGTCCCGTTGTCCCACACAAGTTTTGCGACCGATTCAAGCCTTCTCTGCACTCAACATTCTGGGACTGGAAGATTCTTCTGCTTAATTTCATCCAGCTTTTAGCAACCAGGCTGAAGAGGCAGGCTTTGTCAAGAAAGCTTACAATGGTTTCAAGCATGAGTGAAGGCTTTGTGGCGGACCAAAGATTATGGAGGTGGCTCGTAAAAGCCGCCAACCTTGAAGAAGGATAGGTAGTCTTCTAGATGTAGATAAGCCAACGTTTCTCCTGTCTTTTAAATGGCAGGTAATGACTGGCTAACCGAGCTTTATGGCCGGAATGTTCCTCTTAATTAGCTATAGCATGTATAATTAATGCTTCGTAAGGCTATCTTGTAGATCAATGATTAGTCAATTGCAAACCGCTGACGGTTCCAATAGCCTGTCGTAAAGATCTAGCATTTCAGCTGGCAAGCGGACCACCAGACTAGTGCACCTACCACCTTCCCTGTACTTCCCCTGCTCCCGAAACTGTATTAAGGAAACTTAGGGCCCTACCGTAGTAGTAGCTTATGATTATGTAAGCGACCATTGCTCTGCAACATCGTTGGGATCACTAACTGATTCATATCACTACGCATGACCTACCAAGCTTTGAATCAACGGAGGCTGCCGAAGCTTGCGGTCAAAAACGAAAGCGGACGACTCTCAACTTATCTCAGAAAAGAGACCAGATAAGCCTCAAAGAAAGGCTCTTCGCGAAGGAAGGCAGCCAGAAACACAACTCAAACATGATGATGATTGCGTTCGATTCTTGGAGAGCGAGATACAAGCACTGAAGGATGAGAATCAGTCCTTGAGGAGCGAGAACGATGCTCTGAAGCTGAAGCTTTCGAAGAAACACGCTTGCCAAATTTGCCAGAAGTCGTTCAACGGATCAGACGGACTTTACAAGCATCTATGGGAGGGGGATGATGATCATAAGGCTCTCGCTCAAGAACGCTATGGCACGACATGCGAAAGCTGCGAGAAAAGTTGCAAGAGCTGGATCGGTCTTCAACGCCATAGGATTTCAAAGCATGGACAAAACGCGTTAAAATCTGCAGATGATCTCGTGAGTTCAGAATCTGATGAAAGTACGTGTCTCCTTGCTACCCTCGCAGCATTAGCATTCTATGAAACCAAGTAGATATTGATCTCGCCGTCTACGATAGCGTCTTCTTCGCCAAACCCTTCTTCATTAACGTCTAAGGCTGAAGGTCATACGTCCAGCGCAACAAGCTTGTGAGCATCTAATTTATTCCTCATTTCAGTGAAGGCTAATGATGTCAGCGCGAATAATAAAGATTCAGAGCTGAGTGTGGGACTTCCACTGGACGAACGGCCGATTTTCGACCTGACAACGATCTCCCCGCCTTCAACGCCGTCTAGGGTGGCAATCCGCGCAAACAGCGGCATAGTCAGCGGAGAGTCTCCAGGCTTCTTAGAGAACCCGGTTTATCCACTAAATTCTGCACCACCTAGCCAAATGATTCCGTCACTCTACGATGGAATCATCAAAGAAGCGCCGAGCTTTGCAAAAAACCCGGTACATCCACTTAATTACGTGGCCTCCGGGCAGATATTTCCTCGACTCTACGACACAACCGCCACCGAGCCAGTTAGCTTGGCAACAAACTTGGTTTATCCACTAAACTATGTGGGTCCTGGGCAGACGCATCCTTCACTCTACCACGCAACCAACACGGAGGCACCGAGCTTCATTACTAGCCCGATATACCCACTGAACTACGCGGTGTCAGGGCAGGCAACTCCTTCCTTCTACAACGCAGTTGACACAGAGGCCCCGATCCTGTCAAATGAAACATTCAGTTCCGCACATACATCACTCTGCAATACCGCCTCCTGGGGTACTCCAGTCTTCTCAGATGGCCGGAATCATCCATAAATTTACAGTTTACTGGAACAAAACGGAATGCTGCAGTCAGATCGACTGGATTCAGGGCTTGGCTCAAGGAATCATCCAGTCTCTGGGGAACTTCCAGTACTCTTAGAGGATTCGTTGCTCTCTCGTTATGACTGTCTCGCTGTATCTTCATGTTACCATGACGCTACCTAGCCGCATAAATCGTATCAAAATAAAAAGAAAAATGATCTATATCACTCCCTTCACGCCTGAAATATGAAATTCGTTCCAATCTTCGGCGAAATATCACTGATTTCTGCGACTTTCCTGTCCAGCTCAGGAGAGTATGGGAGCTGCATTTTCCCCCATTTATTTACGAGCTCCTGGACTGCGAAAACGAAGGTGACAGCAAATCCTTTGAAGACGGTGAATCCTAGCCGGGGATCGAGCACAACCCTGGGATAGTTTAGCATGTGAATTTCGGCACGGTAAACAACAGCCTACAAGCCTCCTTCCTCCATGTTCACCGTAGTTGGGTCAGAACCCTTAGCTAGCTGCTCATGAGGAATCTCGAACATGCCGTCGTGTGCTCTTGATGGTTGTAGTGGTAGATGATGCGAATTCTTATAGTAGATCGCTTGTGACCCACGGCTCCATATCTGCACCATAAGACCTTGTAATTCTAACTTATCGATGAAGAAATTATGCGCGTCTTGACTGATTGCGAAGCTTGTTGAGATCGAGGCTCATTCCGCTGCACCGATGGACAAAGAAGGCTGCTATGGCGGTGCTTAAGGGTGTTGGAGGACGAGATCAAATAGGGGCATTTAGTATATGAGGTTGAAGCTGAATAGGAGTCTATGTAGGAGGTGAAAGGTGAAACTCTGCAAGCGAATCACCAGCCCTACAGCCCTATGAAGGCGGAGATTGTCATACCCCTAGGTAATATGTAACCACTGCGTCATCCTGTTGAAGCAAAATACGAACGCACTTTGGTCTTTGCTAATTCACTAATATTATTCCAACAGAGTCAACTCTAACACCGGCTCGACTTCAAACAATCACTCAAGGAGTGGAAGGATAAGACTGTTGCTTAGTGAAAGCACAAAATTCTGTGCCGGAGACGTGATTAAACTTGCGATTGCTTGCATGTCGCCGAGAACGCTTCCTGCATATATCTGAATCAGAGGCACGCCGTTGCTTATTCCCAGTCTTCCCAAGTATCGAGACTTGGTGATGATGACGTTACTGGGTATCTGAGAGCCTCGAATATCTCTGACCGAGGTGTAAGCAGGAGAAAGATCGCATGCTAAGAATCATCGTTTCTTTCGTGGTTCTGGCGATACGGACGGCGAGCCGTCTTCTTGAAACTTACGCTTCCTGCAACCTCGGTCCAAAAACTTGGGCACAATGAAAAGCACGGCGAGGTGAGAGTATTGACATTCCAGCCATGAATATTTATTATCAGCCTGAGACCTTCATTAGTAGACTTTCCATAATTAAGCAAGCAACCCTCTTACCCCAATAACCACCAGCTGAACCTCCCTGATATCTTTTGACCCGTTGAGCCAAACCACTGTTGGCAGATTTTTATGCGGGTAAGATTCGTCCAAGATCTGCTTATGGACCATGGTTATTCTTCACTTAGAGTAAGCTTTTTGGAAGATCTCACATCATCAAGAACGTTATACTCCGAACCGTCGCTGTTGTATTCGGTCGCTCCAATATCAAACAACACAGTGACTTCTTTTCCAGTTGAAGTACTCTCTTGCTGCTGTTTGCACCTGTGCACTTCATGTCCACCAGATCCGTTGACATGCAATTCTTCAAGCGAGATGCCACCGTAATCATTGTCAATTTCCAGGATTGGTGCAACTTTGACCTTTAAACCCAAAGCTTTGCAAGCCACGTAAAGCGCTAAGTCAATCCCTTTCAAGGCTTTGGGAAGTTGTTTCGCGGCAGAAGCATTTGTGTGAGCATATTCATGAACACAAAACATTCCGAAAACCATTCCTGAGAAACTTGTCAGTCTATGTTCTATCCGATAATCTTCTCTATCAAACCTTTAGACATAAACACAGGCAGCAGCAAAAGATCTTCAAGTAATCTAGATAGTGGCATCTGCAAGGGCATAAAGATCTGACAGTTCTGACTCTCCGCCTGTGATGTCCACCCCTCACGACTTGTGACATAAAGCCTGTAAGTCAAAGTAGTGAGATAATCATCTTGTGCGCTCGTATATCCATGGTCATGATTGCTATAGGAAGCCGTCCACTTTATGCTAGAGGAATTACTGCCTGGAAGTAGAGAAAGATTTCAGCTTAGTGATTCCTTACAAATACTTTCACCGAATTTAAATTCACATACCTAGACGGACATAGAGATACCCGAATTGATCCTTTTTAAGGGTTGAATCTTCTTCCTTGAGACGAGACTCATTGTTGACGAAACTCGATCTAATATCCATTGCTTCGAGCTCTGCCTTGACTCCGAAGTAGTTCGAGCGAGCAAGATTGCTGTACATTGGAGCTTTGAGAATACTAGGCAGAAGGAACTGCTCTATAGTATCAATAATACCATAGTCGTAGGGATGAAAGTCGGTGGTAAAATCTGTCTTGTGAAGCTTGACATTTGAATGATGAAATTCATTCTCTTTAGGCGTAACAAGCTGACAATTCTCATATAAAAGTTTGAAAGGGTCATCATCCGAAGATGGAAACTTTAGGACTCCCATAGCTGACTCAGATTCCCAACGAACGGTGACAGGTTGCGACACTTTGACTTCTCCGTTACATACGGATGTTGCGGCTGGCCACTCACCGTACAGCATCTGTTGTAACTTCCTCAGACAACCTATTTCGGCCACGCTTTGAAGTGACTTTGTTCCATAATCAGGAACCTTGGGCCCAGTACCGTAGTTCTGCTCAAACACAACAGAAGCACTTTGGAGAAAAGGGTTTGGGGTATTGCTCCAGTGCTGACTGCCATAATTTGATTCCGAAGCATCAGCACTCGAGGTCCCAACAGCTGAATCACCCGACATTGCTCCACCTAAGCTACCTGAACAATAAAGGACGAGTTACTAACTTGCGGGTGCTGCGACCCCATGCGCGAGGTTTCAAGGTTACCGTAGCAACCATGGAAATCTCTGTCCTAGTCCTGAAAAATGCGACCGGGGACCCAAAAGACCTCAAAAACAGCCCGCTCTTCGTTGGCTTTTACTAAGTCACTCAAATCGCATCTGATGGCGGCATCATCCTCTACATCGGCCAGCAAACCACAATTTCAAGGCAACAAATTATCTGCTTCTCCTGCGCCCGTGAACCATGACGAGAGCCCCATGAAGAGTACCACTACCGTACCTCCAGGCAGCGAGGCAGCCAGAAAGTCTCGATCCGCTCCTCGTAAGTTTTCTGTACAGTAGACCCAGAAGGCGATCCCTGATGTGGTAAGGCACCATCGTAGTATAAGACATGACAACTGGAATGATCAGCGGACGGTCTGGGAGAGTCGTTAGCAATCTCCACCGTCCTTGAAAGTGTGGGCAAGAGGCACGACGTACGTTGTTGGAGCAATTGACATTGTCTTTCCCTTCCAGCATGCTAGCCAATGAGCAGTTCACCGAGATTATCAATGCTGCCAGGATTGCTTTGGCAACGGTCATCCCAGCAATCACCCGAAATCAGCACTTCGTTGCGTCCTCGGTCAAGGTCTCCTCGATCAGGCTCAGCTGGACCAAGCTCAGAATACCCATGGTAGGTTCTGCTATTGCTAGATACAAAGTAGAGAGCAAAGGAGCAACATATTACAATCTCGGCGAGAGCGCAGGCAACGAGTGGAGGCGCTCACTATGTACACTTCAACGGTTTTTGGCACTCGTCGAAGCTTACTGTCATATGCTGATAGATGGGGGAACGGTGTCGAGGGTCAGGAGGAGTCAAGGAAGCGTTACTGGGAGCTGGTAGTTGATTGGCCGTTTATGTAAAAATCAGTAAGGCAAATTCGCCCTCTGGCACCCGTTCCTATACAATCGTTGGTCAAAGCGTACATGCTGATAGCTCGTACTGATAGCTTTTCTTCATAGCCTACTCGATGGTTATGCTGTTCGCCTTGATCAATGAGCTAGGAAAAGCCAAGTTTTGATCAGCAAGTCGCAAGATATCAATAGCTGGTGTTCACAGGCCGCGTGATACTTTGTGTTATGAGGAACACAAGTTCCGAGCCGAGAAGAACGGATTGGTTGCTGTACGCAGGGTTACAGTACTTGCTCGATACGTCCATTCAGCCAACTCGTCCATTCTCATGTTAGTGATCCGTCTCGTTGAAGCTCTTGATGACCGCTTAGTTGAGCCGCCGTTCCAGATACGGAAGCGAGCCTACAGAACTCCATGGTCTTTTAGATGAATCACTCATAGAATCCCTCCTGCCATGCCTTATGTCTGCTTTCGTCCTTGTCCACCGTTTCTTGCTCAGCTCCAGCCCTATCAGCCCTACGAAGCGGAGGTTACCAACTTACCAACTCCCCTATTTCCAACATTCGAAAGGCTCCATAGAAGCCACTTCCACCCGAAGCTGGCTCCTGAAACTTTTGCTGTACAGTAGCCGTACCTCCACCTCCCTACCTCGAGCAGCACCCCCCTACGCGGGTAGCAACCGATTCTTCAACGCTATCCCTTTAACCGCCACAAGGTCGGCCTACCCCTATGATCTCGAACATATATTTGTTTGATTCGAAAGGCGGCGTTCACTACTACCAAAATTGGCCTAGCTGTTGATCAAAGGGGTGGGTCGACCTTGTGGCGGTTAAAGGGATAAAGGTTGACAATGATGAGCGTAAAATAACAGTGTGAAACGACGGGATTATTAAACAAAAAACCTGCTACCTCTCCCCGATGTTTGGATCGCATGCTTCCAGTTCTGCTCACGCGTTCAAATCGAGTTGATATATGTCTTGATCAATTGTGAGACATTGAAGTCTTTCCATCACGCTTGATCCCTTGAATATTCAGCGTTCAGATCAAGCTTTTCCATGACATCTTTTCTCAGGTGGAAACCAGGGAAATTGAGGGTCACTATCGCCAAGTCTATTAGCACGACACTCGCGCTTCGATTGGGCCGTCGGACTGCAACGCGATAGCAATATCACCAGTGATGAAGTGTAGATCTGATCATTGACTAAAAGGTGTGTTTTCTACAGAAGTAAGCTATCTATGTTTTGTGTCGCGATTGCCCGCTAGCGAGCAGTGCAGTGACACTGCAACAACTATGTTCCTAATTGAACGACTACTCCTCCTGCTCCTACTGCAGCTCCTACTGCAGCTTCTATTGCAGCTCCTATTGCTTCAACAACCAGCAGTCAAGGTATTACAAGACTCGATTGGCCTCAGGAACCTCTTCTGCTGCTGTGACGTCGGATGCTGGGATTTCTGGCTTCTCTAGCTTCCCCGAGGTGACCCACCAGATACCTTTTGATTTTAGTGCACTGGAGATTTCCACCTTCCATGATTCGTAATTTTCGTTCCCCTTTAGCTTAGGGAACTTGTATTCGAGCATTTCTGCATTCAGGCATTTCTGCATTCGAGCATTCCTGCATTCATTCCTTTGCCCAGCCGTTACACTATCCTCCCCTTTAGGCCGAAGCCCCTTGAGGCGAGTCTGCTCGAATATCCGACGGAAGTAGATCATTGCAAATTACAGTGATGCTGAGTGTTGGTCGAGCAACGACTTCCTAGAAGAGGCGAACTATCAAAAATGGTTGCCTGCAATATCGCTAGTTCTATCTAATTAAAATCTGAGCTCCTTCTATGAGAATGCAGAACAAAAGAGTATAGAACTGAGGCTATTCAAAGATGTTGATGAAAACCTGAAAACCCTAATAGAGAAGCAGGAAAAACCTAAGCCTTCGCCCTTTTGCGCTTGAGTGTTGCCGTTGCTGGCCTCCGTGAGAGACAAGCTTTCAGGTTCTTTCGAATTCGTCATAGTTCTCTTAATCGACATGGTAATAGAGTCCGTATTTGCCATCGTCCGCTTGGTTAGGAATTGTTCCGGTGCCTAACTTATCAACTACTTCAAAAGGTTCAAACTGCTTTCATTCCAGTTTTCGATTGCGCCTTGTTCGGATATTCTTGCCTCGCAACCAAACGAAATCACCCACTGCGAATTGCATAACCAAGCACCTCACTGTCAACATCGTCAACAGCTGACCCCGCTGTCGCCGCCCTCACAATTCCGGTTCCATCGGCGAGACCGATGCCTACATTGCTTCATACGCCGACGGATCTAGCGGTCCAAATGTAGCCGGGGGTGGAAGAAGGAATCCATCGCCGCGCGCCCGGGCTGAGCGGTCCAAATGCCTGGCCCCCGGGTCGTTACTCAGGGGTGGAAGGAAGGGTTCATCGCCGTGCGCCCAGGCCGAGCGGTCCAAATGGCTGGCCCCCAGATCGTTAGCCGGGGGTGAAAGAAGGACCAATCGGTTCCGAACCCGCATCCTAGCTTCTCGATATGCTCCCTCAGGCAACCAGTTACGGTGGGCTCATTCGCAGATGCTTACCCCCTTCCATGTCTGCATCTACCATCCCCGCCCTCCTTCGCTGCAGCCACTTACTCCGTCCCCCCGGGGAGCAGCCTGAACGATGTTACCCCCGACCTGGACGGCTTTGCCTGCATCTCCCCTCCCGATGACGCACGCACTACAATCGATTTTGCCGAGCCCTTCGATGCAGTCATATGGGCAATGTCGATTCACATGAATCCATCAAGTGATTAAGGCACCAGATTTCGACGATCATCACAGTCAGCCAACTGAGGTATCGAAGATGCTGAGAATGTCACTGAGATTCATGAGCGGGGTGACCGGATGTGGGCGAAGGGCATGACCTACATGAAGAACGGCAAGCATGAACAATACGCAGAAGGAGACTGAATGGACGAAAAGACGAGAAGGCGAGGCGTCTTCGGTTTTCTTGCGCTGCAAGAGGGGTTGAATGACGGGGACTCGATGCACTTGCGTAGTTTCTTGCTTTGGCTCTCAGGATCGGGCTCGGAGAAGGGAGTATGATTGTCAGAGGAAAGATAGACCGCAAGAATCTTCAGAGGAACGTCTCGATATCTGCGTGCCCGAGTGTAGAGTCAAGTTGTGTATGAACGAAGGGTGAATGAAAGACTCTCGAGGACTGATTTCTCAACATCAACATGCATGCATGCGATGGCAATTCTTGATCGATCTTGCACTTGCACCTGCGCCTGAACTCTGACCGTTGGTGGCACAGGATGAGCCGCAGAGCCGCACCAGCCCTCTTGGGGCCCAGTGGTCGAAAAGATTTCCTTATTCCATAGGGAAACACGATAAAGCCTGCCTGCGCCCAATGCTGTTGTACATCCGCAATAGCATTGACATGTACACCATGTATCTAAGTTGAAAGTTGTACGAAGACAGACGATCCACATGCTGAATGACCGCCATAACCCAATCTGTAGAGCCACCATGCGCTTCAAACCCTTTTCTTCATAATGTTCCCTTGTATTCTTTGGCGTGAATCATAAGAATAGCTTGCTGATGCTTCAGGATCATTTGCTTCATCTACCCTGAATGAAATACCACTTACCGCCTCAAAGACGCGTTCTTTTCTGATTCTTCTCTGAATGCTAATCCTCATGACTTCGACAAGGATTGAATCGACGCTACCAGTAAAAGTGCGATCTTTTGTCTGCACATCTCGATATGTACTCAGAAGGATCGACGACGTGTGCTAGAATTCAACAGATCTTTTGGCCTTCGGTTGCATCGAGCTGAGATGTTATTACATTACAAACCCCCCAGATCATAGTCCATTGTATACTGAATCTGGGGAGACCTCTCAGAAGCAAAAAAAAGTCCGAGAGATGATTATTCTCATTCGAAGTGTCTTCGTCAACTCTTTGATATGAAACATTTCAAACCTTTGATCATCGGCCATCTCTTCAGATAAGGGGCCACCTGCTATAGTTAAAGTGAGATCAATTTCAAGACGGGAGTATTGTTAAAGCTTGAATGTAAAATGAGTACACAGTGTGATCTACCTACCTGGCTTACAGTTACATTGTCGCTATGTGATTCTGCTTACGCCCAGATCGCTTTGTCTTACGTTGTTCAGCTCAGGCATCCTCTTTCTCTGAGAGTATGACAGTAGTTACGCTTACAAAAATGATAGAATTAGCAGGCCGCCAGGCGCGGAAAGAAGAACATGAGATTTCTTAACATGAGTCAGCATCAACATGCTCAATCACGGTAATAATTCATCTGTAAGCCTTTGACTTTCTAAGATGTTTACACTAATGTACTCATGATTGGTGGGTAGTATCATCAGATGGTTAGCACCTTTACTTTCAGACTTTCAGGTGATAAATAATCTGCGAATGTTGAGAACCAGCCAGGATGAGTTTTTGTGGCTTGTGTTTTGGCAGAACCCAGTATCTCGGAATTTCAAATTTACTTTTTTCATGAACCCCATTTCGATGTATAGTAAATTCGGCGAACCCAGTAAATATATCAACGTTGTGACAGATCTCGCTGAACATGTTCAGTATTGCGTTCGCTTCTGGCCAAGCGTGCTGACTCCAGGCACGGTGAACAGCTCTGGTACGTTGGACTCGCCAAGATGATGACTCCGCTACTTTGTTGTATTTCAGATCAAGATCCTTAGTATCGCTGCGTTCTTGAGTGGGCAAAGTCTTACACATAGGGCACAGCCAAAACTTCGGGCATTCGGCTTTGTTGAGTTTGACACATTTCTTATGATACCATCCAAGTTTACATTTGGCATTATTACACTCAATCATGGGCGGACTGTTGTCATTCCAGGAACATTCACAAAGACACCATTGTTTGTATGCAAGATCAATGTTTTGAAGAAGAATTGAAACTTTTAGCAACGATTCCAGAGGCTCAAAGAGCTGTTCATTTATTGGCTTCTGATTCTGTCGACTGTATTCTTCGTGATCTATGGGTAAGACTGCACAGAATTGAGTTTCGCTTTTGATGTATAAACTAGCACAATTTCGAAGATAATCGCGGTTCTTCTCATCTGTTGTGAATCTCGGCTCATGTCTCAGCTTTTCATCTGCAAGAATTAATTGAAAATTAAGATCATTCCAATCAACAGTCTCGTTCGTTCGATTGATTAAGATAAAAGATCTCTCCCCGTTTCTGTTGACAAGCAACAAGAGAAGATCGCCATAACCAGGATCTCTGTCTAACATCCAGTTGTATTTCTTGACAGGTACATTATAGGCTGAAGTCATTGTCTATGAGGAGAGTGACAAGCAAAGCTCACTATATATAAACATAATGACCGTTATCAATTTTTGACAATCATCAGGACAAAAAAATAATTCTAACATTCAGTTCACAACCTCTTCGTCAGCATCTTTCAACGATATATAAGAGCTATGTGCTACTGATGTGAAAATCGACATGAAGACGAGGTTGCAGCCGATGACATTCCTAAGCAAAGCTTATCATGATCCTTGTTTCGTAAGACGGGGTGGAGGAAAAACGAAGTCAAATTACAGTGATGCTGGGTGTTGGTCGAGCGACGACTTCCTAGAAGAGGCGAACTATCAAAAGTGGTTGCCTGCAATATCGCCTGAGCTCCTTCTATGAGAATGCAGGACAAAAGAGTATAGAACTGAGGCTATTCGAAGATGTTGATGAAAACCTGAAAACCCTAATAGAGAAGCAGGAAAAACCTAAGCCTTCGCCCTTTTGCGCTTGAGTGTTGCCGTTGCTGGCCTCCGGGACCTCTTGGGGTCCAATTGCGATGCAGTACAGTCTGACATTACATCGTGAGACATTTGAGTAATGAGACCTGAAATCTTGACGATGCAACTGTCGATCAGAGCGTTGACAACATCAACGAAAGACCGTCAGTCAACTATAGACGTCATGAAAAGTGAGCTTCTGTTTCCTCTCTTGATAAATACTTGCATGAGAACTGAATTACTCGAGATTACTCGAGACTCTTTTGAATATTTCCTGTCTGATATTTATCATCGAGACGTTACTGAACAATCTGCTATACCTGATATCTTGTGCAAGCGTGATGAAGAATCTTCTGAACACAAAGACTCGCACAACAATCAGACGATCGTATGAAGCTGCTTTCAGAAACCTCTTAATTCTCTTTGTTGAAGAGACAGAAGCATTCTTTCGCACAGAGCATTCTAAGGCCGTCAACGCTTCCTTCAAAATCTGAATCTGAATGAACGGCGTACCAACATTTACGCTGCCGTTAGCTCGGGGAGTACGCCGGTCGTGTATGTCATAGGCGAAGGCGAAAGCACTACAGCACGAGAACATCCCCTTTACCAGACTGATCGCACCGAAGATGGCTTTTATTTCTGCCCCGTTGAGAATTGTTCTCACCAACCAGAGAAGCTTAAATGCCATTACGAGTAAGATATTTGAAAAGACTTTTCGTTGCGAAATAGCTAACTAAGATGTTTAGTAAACATATAGACTCCCATCTTAAGCCTTATCGCTGCAGGAGTTCTTCTTGTGTTGCATTATGTTTCTCGTCTGCGGCGTGCTTGTTACGGCACGAGAGGGAGATCCACGGTAAGCATGGCCACGGCGGAAAGTCACATTTGTGTGCTTTTGTGAATTGCGACCGTTCTGTACCTACAATCGAAATGATCACATGAAGAGAGTACACGGCTACGACGAAGCAGCGTCTTGGGAGTGAATTATCCACAATTTCGTCGGCGAATTCTTTCGATCAAAATACGGGCACTTTGGCGTCACGCAGGCGTAGGACATCAGGCGCTTCCCAGCCTAAGCCGCGGAAGCAGAAAAAGTCTTCCACTCGCAACCTTAGCAACGCAAGTAAAGGTCTTGCGGCTTCTACCTCCTGTGAGAAGCAACGACAATTCATGGAACAGAAGTGGCTAAGACAGAAAGTAGCCATGAAAGCTCGTTTAGATCGCCTGAATCCTGATGATACCTTAGGACGGGAAAAAATAAACAAAGACTATGCTGTCCTGCGAGTCATTGGCTTGGCTATTCGCCGCCAGTTGGAAAAGGCCAGCCATGCCAAATGAGCCCCACACTGAGCAGCATTGGCGATATGGCGTTGACAGGCAGACAAGGAATGGTGGGGGCATGATCAAGAATTTTAGCTTCGACACGTAGCCCATACTTGATCGCAATCACGCGTGAATGGCTTGTGTGAACCTTAATAAATAAACGGAGAACAGGATATCCTAATGAAAGCGCTGGTCTCTCGGCTGTGGACTAGCGGTTGGTCACTTCTAGCTCTGACATGAAGACGTTTGTGTTGTAGTTGCCTGAGCTGCCACCCACCCACCCACCACCCACTTATCACCCCACCTTGGCGTTTACTACGTACACTATTTCGTTTGCTAGACCGAGGATCGACCCGTAACCTTGTATTGCCGAAGCGCCATCCATGATAAGGGAAAGTCTTTTGCGACGGACTAAGGATTGAGAAAAGCACCTGGACGAAAGACCAGAAGACAATGAGACTCTGTTATTCATGACTGAAAATGCAGACTATGTAGGGATTAACGCAACTTTGTTGACAACAATCCCTCTACAATCCAGCATATGTGGATACGCAATGTGACCTGCAGGCGCCAAGTAATTTTAGGGATGTTTCCGGGATATCTGCCGCCTTAGGGTCAACCGTCCGAGGGTCCAATTTCCTTGTCACCACGACGACTCTCCATTGCTTTCACTGCTACCGTTGCAAGCTCGTAAAGGGTATCAATCCATTCAAAGGTCGGATTTACACTATGTCATCCAGCATTGTCTCGACTCGAGATGTCGTCCAAACTGGGACAGGTGAGCCCACTCAAGCGGTCCGTCAGTTGTCAAACTAAATGTTGCTCAGGACCCCACGAATCACTCAATAGACACAATGGTCGTAAACGTCATCGTTCTGAATCATTAGAGCATGGAAGGGGAGATGAGAATGTCAAGATCGATACTATCTCTTCGATGTCAGCAACGATAGAAACCCTGAAGCACCAGGTATCATATCTGCAGCAGCTCCTTCGTGATGCTTGTACTTCGCTGCATATGGCTTCAATACCACACACTTGCCCAGCCATATCTTGCAGAAAATCTTTCAAGAGATTAGGCATATTCGTGAACAGAATGACCCTGCGCATGAGCCACTTGCAGGCCTTTATTAACGAAACACGCTGTTTGGTTTGTTCCAAGAACCTCAAGAGATCATAAGATCTAAAAAGCCCATGGTGAATTATATATCTCAAGGCTTGATAAATTCTTGGGTACATCGCTGCCTTTGTCACCTTCGAGCACTTCAGTAGCCGTTGACGATGCAACGAGCAGGTGAGTACAAGACTTGTTCAATGCATCGCAGAAGCTGATTGTTCAGTTCCGACACGGACCTTAAAATTAAACCACAAGTCCAGCAGTCATGGGGTTCCGTGCCCTCCTTCAGGTCAAACGGGTACAGCGGTTGGGGTTTTGGGTACGCAGCCATTACAGCACATCAACGCGATGAGATCAGCAGATGGTCTGAGCCGTCAGAGAATGGCCGAGGCTTTGTGAACAAGATGATACCTCCTCTGGTGATGGGGCCGGAAGCCATCGATACAAACATTTGGGCTCGCGGGAGCCGAATCCCATCTACTTTCGAAAACGATAATGCTTCCGATCCCAGTGCCTTCGCCGCTGTTCATCGCAATCGGCCTTCGGATCATCCAGGTTTGTTTTTGGAACCTCAGATTCTTTACGTCGACGAGAATGGCCTACTTCAAAGCGGCTGGAAGGAGAAATGGGATTTTACCACAACGAAAATGGCGTAACTCAAAACGTTGGGGAGGAGTGGGACCGCTTTTACCTCGATAGGAATGGCGTAATTTGAAACATCTGGAACGAGAAATGGGACGGACTTCATGACAACGCGCCTGCTGCAACTAAGAGCGATTCTAGCCACCGTCGTGGCTTTCCGCAAGTGCCGGCAGATGCGTTGAATACACAAGCTTTCGAATCTGCTCGTGACGCCGGAGAAGGCGGGTAGGGTTTAAGTCAACGCCCTACATGACAATGAGAACTTTGGCAACTACGTAGATATCTATGATCCTTGTGTGAGACTTGCATGCTCGATGAGGTGTTTCCATTCCTCTTTCCTGCTACGTGAAGCCTAAGCTTGTATCCGTAGAAGATTTGATTTTCACTCAATTTCTAGAAGAATCGTCCAAACTCTCCACACCAGAATAAACCCTTTTGTGCCACACTACAGCCTCAGCATCAATGCTTTAAGCCATATCTATCACTTCTAAGGGTTCAGAGTACAACGATGGACTTTCAGATAGAATCGGAGACATCACTCGACTACCTCAAAATCACTCAGGGGAGTTTTGACCACTTTTGATTTTCACCATCTCTCCCCCCGCTGCCATTTCTTCCAGCCGCTGCACAAGCTCCTTCCAGTCCATCTGTTGTTTTCCCTCTACCAACTTCTCCTCGTACTTTCCCTCTACCAACTTCTCCTCGTACTTTCTCTCTATCATTTCGTTCGCCCTGGCGCTTTGAAACGGTGTTCGCATGTCCGCCATGGCAAGGTCGATAGATGTCTGATCTTGAAAGATGATGCCTAAGCTGGGAAGATCCAATAAATCGGGCCATTTCAATGCCTTAGAGACTGGAATCCTGCGAGACTCAAGCTCAAGGTGGAAAATAACTCCGTTGGAACAGTATGTCAAATTCAATAACCAGCCCTTCTGAGATTGTCCAGTTGCGGTAACACAACCTTCGTCCGTTATCGAGACGTCAGCCTTCTGATGAAGCAGCAAAGCGACATATGTATTCCAGAATCCATGATGATATGGAGAATCAAAGTTCGTGAGACGGTAAATATTGAGGTCCTCCATCCATTCCTTCGCTGCTTTCGCGCACTTCTTCTCGAGTTTGTCAAGAAGGTTGACAAAACCGAGAGGTAATTCGGCTTCTGCTTGCTTTTGTTGCCTGAACTCTTTGAAGGCATAAAGGATCATGTCAATGGAGTTGAAATTCTCAGATCCATGATATTCTTGTATAAATAGCCAGGGCGGGTAGTGCTCGTCGAGAATGGTTTTAAGCACGAGGTTTGAGAGCAGAGCTTTCGGCACGGGAACACCGCTAATATCAATGATACAACATTCTTGGTGAGTCGCGTTCGCGTTGGTGTTGAAGAGATCCTGTTCGCCAAATCGAACGACATGCTGAGGTGGAGGTGGAGGTGGAGGTGGAGATGGGAATGGTGGTGGAGGTGGAGGTGGAGGTGGAGGTGGAGGTTGAGATGATGGCGGGGGTGGAATATTCCATTCGCCAATCTCAACTTGAGCAGTGCAATGGTGAGCCATCGGGGTAATGCAAACATATTGACGAGCCATTGGGAGAGTGCAAGAACAATGGTGGGTCATTGAAATAGAAATATTCAAGACCCGCCAGGCGTGCTTCTGGAAAGACTGAAGTATCAGTGGGCGAAGGCTCTTTATCTAAGATAAATTCCTAAATTTTCACACATGCTGAGACTTACTGAGACACATACGTACTGTAATTGTCCAGGCTCAAAACAAACCGCCTCATTCAATTCGGAGTAATAAGCGAACATCCTCAATCTAAGAAGCAAGGGGGGACAAGCGCCAAGAAGCCTCCTGACTGGTTGGCCTGTCATTCCTTTGGGAAAGCTCGACCCAAATGGAAGTAGTGATGATCTTTTGTCGTTGGTATTATAAGACTCTGGTGCTCGGGTAAGTTTAGGGCCAGTAGATCTAGGGCATCCTAGTAGTGACAATTTGTCAGCTAACCCAAAAACATCAATTTCTTTAACACGTTAAGGAAACAGAGGATTTCTGGCTAGCGTACCCACTTAAGATATGCGCGTCTTGCATATGCAATAACGGTTGGTATGTGTTGGTTCCTAGGGCTTGCAGTAGCCATTGTGCGTGCTTACTAGAACATTGCTTTGCTTCTTAACATGAGCACCATAGCAGCTTCCAGGGGAGTGTACCGCTCATACTTGCTCTGAGGATAGCATGGAGGACTTTGAAGGGTAGTTCATAGATACAGGTTATCAAATAGGAGGGAAAGAGAGACTATGTGTAATTATGTTTTGCATCCCTTATCGAGGCTCTGATACTATGCTACTCTCGAACACCTGCCATTGAATCGAATCGCCAGAAGTCGCTTTGTCGAGTATTTCAGAAAGCATACGACTATCTCCAGGCTCAACGCCTCGTTCAGATAGCTTGCAAGACATGTCATTATGGCGGGTGCTTGGACTTGTCCCTGGCCGTGTCCCCGGGCGTGCCCCTGGACGTGGCATTCCCCTATCCTCCCGGCTTTCATACCCCTCCTGAACTGTTAGCTCGAGCTCCTCATCGTCCGGTCTTGCGGGCGCACGAGAGATCCGAATTACGGCCGTGCGGAAGGATGGGCCCATAGCGAAACGTGCGCCACAGGTGGTCATACATGCAAGCACTATCTGTCCATCGGATTTGAAAATCAGCGTAGGACACGGAGGCAAAAGTATGTCACTGGACTGACCACAGGAATAATTGCAAAACCTTCGTCGTACACGTGAAGCCAGCCTAGGACCAGAAGGGCAGAAGCAACGACCAACATCAAGCAAAGGCTCAGCGCCTCTACCAACACGAGTCTCCATAGCAGCTTTCTTTCCAAGCATTTGCGGCATGCCGAAATACCTCCAGCCAGTAAAAGCATATATTCGACAGAACAAGTGAGCAGGAGAACCTTAAAGATGGTGCACCGATCGTTGTGGCTGCTGATGAGACTGCGGCCCAATTAGTGACTCTTTTGCCAAGCCACGGAGAAGCAAAAGTCACCAGAAAGCCAGAGCAATCTTTAGGACGAAGAACACGAATACCAATGGCCTAGTAAGATGGTAAAAAAGATCCATAATGGACAAGATTTGCCATAATGCTATGAGCTGCGACCAATTTCAGCATACGCGCATGATAACCAACCAACATACCACATACTTCGAATGTTGGCGGTATTGCCAATGAAAGACAAACTAAGATATCAATCGCGGTTGCAATAGCTCCGCCTGTTGAAAGATGTCAGCGTCATTTATGCACAGGAAATTTTGTTCTCACGTGAGATCCAATGTAACTGCAAGGCGCTCAAAATGACGAGGGCAACCGCAAGAGGTAGAAAGGCAATGCAAACACATAATTGCAGTGAATGGTGCCGCTCTGTACCCTGCACCAAAGCGCCACAGAGCATCAAGCATGCAGCTATAAGGGCGGCCGAAAAGAAGCCCAACTGGATAACCTCAACACTGGCCATATTGGCAAATGCAAGTCGCCGTGGACTGCAGGTAAGGTAAAATGTATTGGGACAAGCAATGAAGGAAAGTAAGGCAAAAGGATTAGAACCTACAGCTGAGCGAGAATATATATGTTACTTGGGGGAAATAGTACCTCCACAGAACGCATGGTGCATCTTTTGGGTTCACAGCCTTACCTCCTCGCTTCGACTCAAATACAGAGCCAGCCGGCAGATTGAGTAGATCAAAGCCATGTTGGGAGATGTTGTCGTATGCTTTTCGGCGGCGTTTAACAGATGCAAGAAACCTCCAGCAATATGGCTAACCCGATGCGTCAAAACCTTGTCTTAACAAGTATTCTACGGAAACGGCTTAGTGGAATTACCTACAAAATGCCCCGCGAAATTTCTTCCTCTTCTCTCATCTCGCACGAAACTATGCATTGTTGCCTTGAGCAGGTAAAGCAAACTTCTTCGTAAGTAGTTCTAATCTGATTCAGTCCATCAGCTGATTTAGTAACAGCTCCATCGACTACCTCGTGCGCCAAGGATGGACTGGTATTGCGGAGCCAGTCCAACCTGAAGTCGATCTCAATCTCTTGCTGCCAACTTTCATCAATTTCTTAGCAGAGTTAGACACCTGTGGCTCCGCCTCTATTCGACTTGGTCTTGTGCCATTCACAAGAGAAGACTGCAGCTTCACATACCACCGTTATACCATCCACGCTGCGTTACGAGGGCAATCGTCCGGCTCGGTACCTAGCGATGCGAAGTCGGAAGTGGCCAGGGTCGCTCAGCGCATATACGAATCAATAAGCTTTAAATCGGGCCGGTATTCTTTTGGCTTTCGTGCAGAGGAGTGAGTGACTGATGAGTCACAGTACGCTTCGCAATGGCTGATATATCCTAGGGTGCAGTTTGTTAACGGGGACTCTTTGGGGTGGCCAGTGGAAGGTACCGGAAATTTGTCTGATGACAACGCGATCGTGATCAGCGATCATTCGCAGTCTAGACAATCAAAACGACGAAAACGGGGAGACCAAAAAGCAGGTGTAGGATGCAATGTCGCCGAGACCGACTTTTCTGTATCATCACCGCTGAGCGTCACCTCCAGGCGCGAAAGTCGTAGCGACATTCAACGGGTTCAAGCTTCTTACGTCAAAGCGCACCAGTCTGGAGCTCTCAAGAGCAATCGAGTACCAACATCATTTCGATCCGCGGGTGATGCCTGGGACCCATATTCATTACAAAGTCTGAATGATGTTATCAAGGCATTATTGGATCGGCCCACACTCGAAAAGGTCCAGCAGCAAGTCAAGGACATTTTCTCAACGGTGCCCAAATCAGTAGACTGGGAGTCTGCAACGAAGAGCAAAAAGCTCACCCCTGAGGACTTGCATAAAATCATTTGGATCAGCACTGGGGATACCCGGGACAGTAAGGGACAGTCACCGCTCTCAGATCCTTCGATGGAGAGTATGATAACGAATTTCCGCCAACATGCAGGATCTTTGAGAATTCAAAGGGGTGTCTATCGACATGCTGAGCGGATCGCTAATTTCATCGAGTACTCGCTCATGCGAATCCAAGAATTCATGGACGGCAGGGGCAAGAAGGCTTCTAGCAGAGTGGGAATCCCTTTTCAAGACTTTCATCGTTTTAAGGCTGACGATGACAGGCGAACGAGGCTATGAAAGCAACTCAGGAAGGAAGCAGCGACTGGCAGAGGCAATCTCGAACATTCGCTTCTTTTTGTCACAAATTGTTTGCAGAGATTACGTGGGGCCAGAGAGAAGTAGCATTATTCCTACAGCTAAGTAAGCCTCCGATGTAGCCCGAGACTGACGCTATCTGTTGATCATATTGTCAGATCCTCGAAAACTTCGGCGCAATTTTAGTTTGAGCTGTCCAGCATTCTATGGAGAGTTGGTGTACACACTCCGCACTGAGGAATATAAGGGGAAGTCTTTGTCAGTGGAAGAACCTAGACCTATCCCAACGTTCCTTGATATTCTGAAAGGCATTTTAGGAAGTAGCATTAGGTGAGGATCAAAGCAGATCAAGTCAATTCGAATGCTGACTTTCTGATAGCGAAAAGGTGATTCGTGATGCCCTTGGCTATCCAGAGAATAGTCCCGAATCGCTGCAAATTCAAATCAGGTCGAAACGGCAGCGGCAAAACATCACAGAGCCTCCGTGTCAAGAACACCTGCAACAAGTGGAGCTCAATTTGAATCCTACCCTGGATACGTTGAGTTCAAGCACCGCTGCCTCTCCAAATCCGTCTCAGGCGTTCGCGCAACGACGAGAGCTTGATTTTAGCCTGCCGCTGGATCTGTCGGAGTTTGACTTGATATCACCAGATACGCTGAGGTCAGACGTACGTCCCAACCATTCTTCCTTACAAAACTTTACACAACGACCAGAATTGGACTTTCTCCTGCCACCTGATCCGAGTACCTTTGAATTTGGTACTCTGTCTCCGCAAGAGGTGAGACCAGACGGACTTCTAGGAGGATCCTCCCAGGCCTTTGCACAACGATCAGAGTTCAATTTTACTCTCCCAACTGGTACGTTCGGGCTCGGCTTGAGTGACGTGCCACCTGATACGCTGCTATCAAGTGCGAACATTGGGCATCAGGTGCCTCAGGACTTCGTACGACGACCTGAGTTTGATTTTAACCTACCACTAAACTCACCTGAGATCTCCCCTCAAGCATTCAGACAAGCATTGCAAGTCAACTCCAACGGCACGACCGAGCAGCATTCGTTTTCACCATTCCCTCAACGATCGGAATTCGACTTCAGTCTCCCAAAAAATATGCCTGAGCTGACATTCACTAATCCATCACCTAATAATACGTCGGCCTCCGATACGACTCTTGAGTACGCTTCACCGCAAATTTTGGTACAGCAACCAGAGGTCCATCAGGTCATGAGATACGCGACATCCAATGGATGTACACCGATGCCACAGTTCGATTCCAATTCACCAGATTCATCGAGGACGGACTCAAATGGAGTCACGGAGCAGAGCGCATCAAGGAGTTCTTTTCTCGGATCGATGGATCTCGGACTTGGACAAACCTGTTGGGTACCCTCTGCTACAGAGCATTGCAGAGATCAAAGAGTCCCACTCCAGGCGGCGAGCCAATACACTACGAGGGGAATCATGTAAATTTAAACACCCTATTATATATTCCATGAATCCGCAGTATCTTGACCCTCAAATACAAACGCTCATGATCGAAAGGCATCACAAAGAGGCAAATATCAAATATATGACAACTTGATGAGCATAAAACTTGAAGACCCTGTTCCTAAGGATTCAAACGCCGTTTCTCCATTCCACACAAGCACGTCTCCTTCTTCCAAACGCAGTGGGTGGTCAGGACGAGGGAGCGAGTTCACAGTCTCCTTGTCGTAGACCCCATGCGATCCCTGAATGTATTCTGGCATTCCGTTGTGCGTCCCAATAGTCTCATCAAGCCCGATTGTATAGAAGTATGTTTTCGCAGGCCCCCGACCTGTTAGCTTGTTTGGTTGGTAGATGCCGATCAAAGAATCGACACGGTATGAGTCCGACGGGAGGTACGTTTCGAATGGAACGACTCGCTACTGCAGTCAGCTTGAGGGCTCATGGCGTGAGGCACTTGCCACTCACTTTGATCTCCGCTAAAAGTGCCTTGCACTCATCGGGCCAATCTTCGAATTTCTCGAAGATGTTCACAAAAACCACGTCTTCTTCCACTGATTCACGCCTGTCTTTGAGCGTCTTAGTAAGAGCTTTCCTAGCTCTTCGCACGAGCTCTGGATCCACACGCTTTCGCAATATCGTGTAGCTTGTTCCCTCGTCCATATTGCGCAGGAGTTGCTGAAGGCGGTGGTGGCATTCGGGGTACTGTAGTAGATTAATGATGGTGTAGATTTCAGGCTGAAGTTGCGGGGCCAGGCGCAGAAGCGACAATTTTTGAGGCTTAATGCGATTGGGCTGCCCTGCCATTCTCACTAGCTCCCAATTCTTTCCGCTATTCTTTCAGACTTCTCAACGATGGAACTCATTCGGCACACTCCAATGGGAATAGAACATACACCGGCGGTTTTTGCTATCGCTGGCCCAGTCATACACTGGCGGCAATGGCATGGTGGATAAAATTAAGATCCATATTTGGTCAAAGTCTTACTGTTGGTGAGCGTATATATATACAGAAGCAATCCTCTGCTCTACTTCCTTAATGAAGCTCAAGGAGGCCTCCCTGCTATTTCTTTCACATCTTCCTTCGACTTCCGTGAGCTTGTAAAGGTCAGAGCTCATCCATCCTGCTACTAAAGTATTTGTCTCTCTAATCCATTTATAGATCCTGAGCTCCCTTACAGCACTCTCACTTCCCAAACCTCTAATCTCGTATCGGCCTCTACGTCCCTGCCGTCTACCATGAACTCAGCCACCTCTTCGAACGGGCCAACCCTTTACCCTACACTGGTCGGCTACATTGAGACGGACCAAGACAAATCCTCAATCATTGACGCTTGCCTGTCTGGAGATTTACATCATATTCCGCGCTTCCCTCAACATGAACTACGGCACCTCATTCGAAGTGGGAATATCTTCGTTTTTGCAGATTATCCAACTGGGAACGGACATTGGAATGATGGCAAAAGTTGGACACTTGTGGGATGGGAAAATGGACTGCATATCGAACGGGAGCACGATGGACCCCGACGCCCTTATGAAGAAGTCAGGGACCCTTATTCACGAAGGGGTTTCTCAACATTTCGTCTCCTACTACAAAATCAAGCATATTTTGAATGGGACGTTGAAGAGACCTTCGCAGACCACCAATCTTCGAACGGGTTTTGCTTCGTTGGGAAGTGGCTCGTCCCCTCTGATCTTGAAGAAATAGACACGGCATTGTTCGACAGGCGGCGACGGGGCGATGACTTCCTCAGGGAAGACTGCGGGAATTCTCAATTCAACATGTGCACCTGGTTAGTACTTTTGGTAGACGTTTTATCCAACTCAACTTCCTTGCGATTCGTTACGCATATATATATATATATAACATGCTTGACTATGCTACACTTTACTAAACGAACATGCCTATCTCACTGTGCCCATATCGAAGGATGTTGAATATGGTGCATTGCCAGCAGAGAACGAAGGAAGAGGCAGTTGGGCGGTATAAATTCGAGAGGCTGTGACCACCAGTAGAAGATAGAAGACGCCCAAGGTTGATAGGAAGAGCTTATTCGCAGAACCACAGAGTACCGTTAGATGTTATCCGTGTTTGGATGTACCGGACCAAGACGAAGATTATTAGCATGTATCTGAAACACAGAGCCCCGTGTTACAGCTATTCTCATTAGGAAAAGGCTGGGGAGCCCGAACAGGTCACCTGCGCGTCGCTAAGCCGCAATTCCCAGGGTTTATAAGATCTGGCATGTCAAAGAGCAGAGAACGTAAACATCACTTGCAATATGAAGAGCAATCAGACAAAAAAGGAACAAAACACTCAAAGAAGAAAAAGGAGAAGGGGACTTTTCAACAAGGCCTATCAGCTGGGGAAGCTGTGCGGTCTTCACGTGGCAGTAATTGTGCAAAATCCTGACGATGGCCAAATTTATACCTACCGATCCACAGATCGACACTCATGGCCGCCGACCTTAGACTGCATTGTTTGTGATTCTTCTGCCCATACGTCTATAGAGCGATGCTGACCCAATATGTAGCAACGCGCTCGTCCCACGCCGCAACACATGCTGCCCGAGGATTTCGAAGAGCCAACCAAGCGGATAGATGTACTACGTATCCGGGGTTTTAATTGTTAACGCGATCTGCAAATACAGGGGGATTGATTGGTCAGCATAGCAAAATTAATCCCTGACTGTGGCTTCAGCGTTAACAATTAAAACCCCAAGTACCGTAGTAAGGGCAGGCCCAGGATCAACGTATGCCAGGGGAGGAAGAAAGGCGATTGGCGGCGATCGAGAGAAGACGTCTTCAAAGAGGACTTCCATTTTTCCAGATCCTCCGATTTTCAATCTGACATTCTAGCATGAGGGGAAGGTCAAACAGGAAGAGTCTTGCAAAGGCGATTTGGACGCGGTTGGACAAGGGCGAACATGTACCTAGAATGCTGATGTCAGATGTAGAATCCACGAGTATGTTAGTGTTGACTGACGTGTCTATTCGTACCCGCCACTATACGATTGGAACATAGTAATGGGGGCGGTGCCTCTTCCAGAGAGCTGAAGCCAGGTAGACGAAGCGTAGAGGTACTTTCGATAGCTCGAGGTGGCTATACAACGGCGTCAGCAAAGGTGGCCGCTAGCCTTCTCCGTCCTTGCAACGCAACGTTGCGGTTGTCTGGATGCTCTTCCTCGCAGGTATCGTCATATGCGAAACCTGGATCGTTTTTTAGGATTTGCCGAGAGTCTCATGAAAATTAGCGAATCTTCAAAAAGTGCAAAATAAGAAACCAGATTTGTAGAATCAACCCCACTGACCCCTCAGTGCTTCATATGCAGTATATTTAATGCTTTATATGTAATATATTCAAAGCTTCATATGTGGCTCATTCAGTGCCTCATATGTGACCTATCTAGTGCTTCATATGCGGCCTATCCAGTGCCTCTTATGTGACCTACCCAATGCTTCATATGTAGTATATCCAGTGCTTCATATGTAGTATATTCAATGCTTCATATGCGGTCTATCTCGTGCCTCTTATTGTTGCGAACGTGCCTTGGGTTAGCCTAACATAGGTCGTGTTAGGCTACCATAGACTAGTATAGGGCTGGTGTTGACACGCTAGTGACCTAGCGCGCCTTCGTGGGTATAAGACCCTCAGCGTGTTGCACCTTCTTCCTTCTTTAGCTTTGAACTCCTAGTTAGAATACACCCATATGATCTGCTCTATGCCGGCCCATAACAACTTCGGAAGTTCACAGTCTAATGGCATTCGAGTCGCACGCTGAGGCGGCAGTACTATGTTCGAAGCATCTAGATCGAACAATCTTGTTACATTTTTTCCGCTCTGGCTTTATCGAACTCATACGGTTGAAGGCAGAAGAAAAATAGGTCAGACATCTCTTGATTATACAAAGTAAAGTCTCCTGACGTGTCGTCGAAGCGAAGTACTAAAAATCTTTCATTGTCTTTAGTAGTTCTCGAGATATCATAGCAATACTCCAGATCGTATTCTACAAGAACAGGATTGAGACCTTGACGTTCTGCCGCAACGAGCCATTCCTCACTCTGAAATATCGTACGTCAAACGCGAGCACGTTTTTGCTGTACCGGATCAAGTCCAAAGCCGAATAAGAGGGCTAGTACTACAGGGTTCAGTGATGATAGATACTGAGTGATGTTATTTCATATCTCTTGTGAAAGATTGATAATCATCGTAGCTTTAGAGGATAGAAATATTCTGTTCAGCAGTAAAGAATAAAGTCGAGACAACAAAATACTCTATGTAAAGATCTTGTATGAATTCAAGCAGCTTTTCCGAGCTCTAGCTTCAACACTGATTTTGAATCTGGCTATTCTAAAATGAAATTTTTGTTTATACGAAGCAAAAGTTCCTTTCTTGGCTTCGAGAATATAGCATAATATGATGCTTTATCCAGATGGTCTTGCTCTCCCTAGGTAATTGTCAGATCATTTGCTATAGTGTATCTGTCATTCCGTAAATGCTCTGAAAGAAGACAAAGTATAGGGATGATTAGCGCTCAAGATTCGGATTCGCAGATCTACACATTTATTCATTAAATCAATAGTCTTTTCGTATTGGCCTTGCTTTTTCCAGGTGAAAGCCAGATTGGCTATGCTGGTCAGCGTGAAGGGATGCTCCTCGCTCAGCACCCTTTTCCTTGTCTTCATCACTTGCAACTTCAGCTCTTCGGCCTTCTTTCAGCGTCTTTGATTCCAGTATGTCGAGGCTGGATTGGCTATGCTGGTCAGCGTGATAGAGACAATGAAGAGGGTGCTAGGCGAGGAGCATCTCGATACGCTGACCAGCATAGCCAATCTGGCATCGATATACAAGGATCAAGGACGCTGGAAGGAGGCCGAAGAGCTAGAGATGCAAGTGAAGGGATGCTCCTCGCCCAGCACCCTCTTCATTGTCTTCATCACTTACATCTCCAGCTCTTCGGCCTCCTTCTAGCGTCCTCCTAAGTTATATGCTAGACCTACTATGCCCATACTGCTCAAAGTCTCCTCGTGCTCTTGACCAAATATTTTCTTCCTCACTTTCATCGCCATTTCGGACAGGTCGATAGCCCCAGTTATACTCCCTTTCCTCCACGCGTACCATGCCGCATGATATAGCAGTGAAGCCCATTCTCTCAATGAACCCTCCGCCTTTGATCGTTGTGTGATTGCCGATTTCGCATGGGGAAAAAGTGCTTGGCAATATGTCCAATTCTCGTGCTCTTCGGTCGGGAATTCGGCGGAAAGGTTCTTGATGTAGCACTGCTTCCACTGCTCGAGCTTTCTGTTGGCCTCCAACCATTTTCGCGTAGCCAGTTGCACCAGCGCATGCATTCATTTCAAAGGTTCGATCTGTGCCGACGGAGAGGAATGAGTAGTCCCTTAACGTCTGCACGTCGTCTTCAAACCGGTCGTCCTTACTGCACTTCGATGCATCATCTTCATTATCTTCCTCTTCTTCTCTGCCATTATGCTCATCGCGCTCTTCCTGGCTTCCGTGACCATTTCCACTTTCGGCTCGCTTCCGAACCAAGGCCTCTGAGATGCCCTGTCGGTCAAAGAAGCTCATCAGCGACAGCAAGTCGGCTGCCGATGGCCAAGTCCGACGGATGTGTTCGAATGAGAATCGGCAAATCGGCGAAGAGCTTGGGTAGCTTGTAAGCTAGTGGGCAAAGTCAGTTCGATCATAATGCGCTTAAGGCGCATGAGCTAGCTACTAGAAGAGACACATGCTACAAGCTAGCTTGTAGCTGGTTTTGCAACGTAGATCAGCTACTAGCTAGCTACATGCTACATAAGTGTAGATCAGCTACAAGCCAGGTGCGAGCTGATTTAGCTGATTTACCTACTCATCACCCTACATGCTCACCTACTCGCCCACCTACTCGTTCACCTACTCGCTCACCTACTCGCCCATCTACTCGCCCACCTACTCGTTCACCTACTCGCCCACCTACTCGTTCACCTACTCGTTCACCTACTCGCTCACCTACTCGCCCACCTACTCGCTCATCTACTCGCTCACCTACTCGCTCATCTACTCGCTCACCTACTCGCCCACCCTACATACTCACCTACTCGCCCACCTACTCGCCACCCTACATACTCATCACCATACTCGCCACCCTACATGCTCACCATCCTACTCGTCACCCTACATGCTCACCACCCTACTCGCCCACCTACTCGCCCACCTACTCGCTTCACCTACTCGCCCTATCAAACTCTCTACCAAACGCTCTACCAAATTGCCTACCACTCGCTCACCCAATCGCTCACCTACTCGCCCACCTACTCACCACTCTACATGCTCACCTACCTACTCGCTCACCTACTCGCCCACCTACTCGCCCATCTACTCGCCCTACCGAACTCCCTACCAAACTCCCTACCAAACGCCCTACCAAACTCCCTACCAAACGCCCTACCAAATTCCCTACCAAACGCCCTACCAAATTCCCTACCAAACGCTCTATCAAATTGCCTACCAAACGCTCTATCAAATTGCCTACCAAACGCTCTATCAAATTGCCTACCACTCGCTCACCCAATCGCTCACCTACTCGCCCACCTACTCGCCCAACTACTCGCCCACCTACTCGCTTCACCTACTCGCCCTACCAAACGCGTCGATCGGGCGCACAAAACACTCAGTAATCTCCGCTTCGAGCCCTATAGGGCTGGCGCTAGGAAGTTCGGAGTTTTCACCTTCTTCCTTCCTTCGTAGTTCCTACTTTCTAGAACAACAACAACCAAAATATCAACATGTTCAGCTATCAATTCAGCTACCAATTCAGCTACTAATTCAGCTATCAACTCAGCTATCTACTCGTTCGCCTACTAGTCAGCCTACTCGCTTCAAAACATGCTTCAAAATACGCGTTGAACGAATGCATAACACGCGTCAAACAGTGCTTCAAACAATGCTTTCTATTGAGCTTTCTAGTGAGCTTCCGACCGAGCTTTCTACTAACCTTTCTACTGACCTTTCTACTGACCTTCCTACTGACCTTTCTACTGATCTTCCTACTGATCTTTCTAGTGAGCTTCCGACCGAGCTTCCTACTGACCTTCCTACCGAGCTAGCTACTGACCTTTCTACCGAGCTAGCTACTGACCTTTCTACTGACCTTCCGACCGAGCTTTCTACTGACCTTCCGACCGAGCTTTCTACTGACCTTTCTACTGACCTTTCTACTGACCTTTCTACCGAGCTAGCTACTGACCTTTCTACCGAGCTAGCTACCGACCTTTCTACTGAGCTAGCTACTGAGCTACCGACTGATCTTTCTACCCACTCTCTACTAAGCACTCTACACAGTTCACATTTTGACTAAATAGATGGTTAGATAACTAGTTAAATAATCAATTCATTAAATGATTTATTTGATTACATATGAACCTTGAATGTAGAAACTGTAAAATGACATGTATTGCGCATTATATCTTTTGAGCAAAGAAAGTCTTTTGAACAAAAGGTGCTTTTTGAGCGCAAGGTGCTACAGGAGCAAATGGCCGTCACCAAGAGCTAATAGCGCTTGTAGCTAGCTATTAGCCCTTGGTGAGTGGCTATTAGAGCTTGCCAGCTAGAAGCTCGGCTAAACATATGTTTTTGGCTTATGCTAGCTTGAGGCGCATTTAGCTGGTTTTAGCTGGGTTCGCACATTAGCCGATAGTGGCCGCCCTCATAATTCAGAAGACTCGTTCTCCTGCAATCGCTCTTCCGGAAGTCTTCGAGATATCTCTGTACGAAACATCGCGGTGCCCTCTGGGAGATATACGCCGCCGCTTGAACGATGGCGAGCGGCATAAACTCCAGTGCCGCTGCTAACTCCGCAGTATTATCGCTTTGACCGAGGGGCCCTAGCTTCTTCTCGAACAGTGACAGTGCGTGCGCCGAAGCCATCGGTTGCACTGCAACGATATTCTTCTCTTCCACCAGCTTCAATGCGGCGGCTTGGCTCCGACTGGTGACCAGAATCGATCCATTCTGGTTCTGAGAAAGATACGCTGACATCGGCTGCCGCGGTTCGCTATCGATGCTGATCCACTGCCCTCCCCGACCAGTATCTTCAGCCTCGGGAAGGAGATCAGTATTGTCGAGGTTGTCGAGGATTAGTAGCCACTTTCCTTCGCACCCGCAAAGCCAGTCGTGCACCAGTTTGAATATATCAGCCTTCGAATCCTCCCGTCCTACAATCTTAATCACGTCTGCAATTTTTCGAGCTGCGTTGCTCGCGTGCACCCAGAAAACCCATATATCCGGTGACCGCTCTCGGGTGCGGTGGGTATGTTCGATAGCAAGTTGAGACTTCCCCACGCCACCCAGGCCGATGAGCGCTGCGCGGCCGGCTGGCTGTGAGCATCGTTCGTCGACCCAGGAGAGAAGGTCGCCGCGGTCGACAAAGTCGGGACCACGTCGAAAAGGAACCGTGGAAGAGGATTCCAGAGGACGGCTTGCTAGGTACAAGTTTAGCCTTAGGTAAGAACATTATGGTTATTCTCCATTTTACTCACTAGTCTCTATGGTTGACAACTGGCGACTTAAACCTTACCGAAAAAACCTGTCAAGTAAGTTCGCTCTAAGGAACTAGAAGGACTGACTGATGTTTGGGTTATGGAACGTGCCTTGAAACACTTGGCTGTTTAAAGCATGCGTATCACCAAAATGATTCGGATATCGATTGTCATCAGTATCCGACGTCATACGATCAGTTGACTTCTTCCAGCGCTGAAGTTCACCCAGAATAGCATCGTAGCCGGGATCGTCACCATTAGAGAATTTCGTCATATCCTAGTCTCAGGATTCATGTTCGATTTGGTATACTGGATTTACCATATGATTTGCATGAATGCCGTAACAGCCATAAGGTTTCATCTCCGCAGAATGCAATGGCACGATCTAGACCGATCAGAATCCACCGTCAAAAGAGTCTGTGAGAATATCTACCTCACCGATTCCCAATACGGGCAATTCTTCGAAGAAACAAGTAATGAAAATCTCGGAGCCTTCCTCTTTCCTGAGGCTCAGAATACTTCGGAAGCCTTTTTCCACTTCTCGCAACATCTCCGAGCCAGGTCTCAGGACTTCCATGATTGCCTCGTTGGTGTATCGAATGTGGTTGACCATCCGTGTCCCCATGCGGAACCCCGAGAAATACCACCCCAGCCGTACATCGCTCAACCTGACGAGAATGGTTGAGCGCCTTTTCAACGATGAGTCCGCCCAGGCTGTGAGCGATGAACAACATCCTTCTCGTTTCTGTCTCTGTGCGCTCTCGTTTGCGTACCAAGGCGCCGACCATGTTCTCAGCATGATTGCTGAGTCGGCCATTCGACGCCGGATTCCATAGCTTGACAACGTCCGCATCGTAGCCAAAGCCCAAGATGCGCGCGTCCGGGATATCTTGCTTGAGCAGTTCGCTCGGCCAATGTACGTGTGAGTCTTTGTGAAGCCAAGTAGTATATGTGTTTCCAGTCAAGCCGTGTACAAACACAATATCAATGCTCGCATTAGTGCCGCCGTTGTGTAGCTCTTTGATGCCATAATTTTGGCCTTCTCGAATAGGTTTCCAAGAAGGATACGACTCCCCGCTGGCAGGCAAAGTTTCGGTAGTGGTCAGCGAAGGTTCGGCGGGTTGGTTCAGTAGTCCGGACCGTATCCGCGCTGTCCAGCACCACCAACCACCGCCCCTTCCGACCCTGGAACCAGCGCTTGACCGCCGGCACCGCATCCTTCACCTTCACCGTCTCCTGACCTGCCCCTGTTGAACGACCAAACAGAAGGCTGTAGATTTGAATATAGTCGCGCTCGATCGTCTCTTTCGATCCAGCCTCGATCCAGAATACCGCTCTGTAGTCCTCGGTACTCTTGGACGTAGTTGAGCACCAGCTGCGACTTGCCCGCTCCACCGAGCCCCCACACTACCAGGATCCGCACATCGTCTTCCGTCTTATCCTTCAGGTCGTGTAACTGCGCTTTGGTTTTCCGATGCAGCTGCGGACGCGGGACGTAGGTAGCAATCGGTCGAAGGGACGAGTAGGCGTAATGGCCCTCGTAGGTACTAAGGCCAACCTGGACGGCAGCCGTAGAATCTGAACACTGTCAGCTCAGCTGTCGTTTAGATTGGCAGCTGTGCAGAGCTGACTGATGGTGAGTCCATGGAAATTGCCCTGAAAGATCTGACTATTGACAGCGCTGGTGTTTCCGAAATGCGAACCCTTCAGGCGGACTTCCAGGTGTGGAGCTTGCATGCTGGTCGATCAGTAGAAGTCGGGATTCTTCACTTTGAACCGCTGGTATATGACCTTGAGGCATGTCTGTATGAGTATGCAGCTCCCTGAGCAAAGACCCCGGGATAGGCTGTAGGGAATGGTTGTTGCTTCGTCGACCATTGGGCCAATCAGAGGTCCGCTGCCCCTCTATCGCTACACGCCTCATTTTTTCGACGCCTTTTGCTTTCGGTACTCTCCTTGTGATATAATAAGGCAAAGGCTGTACGGAAAATGGCACCAAAACTCATCAACGTGTTTCGTTCTGGAAAGTCACGATCGCCTCATCAAGACAAGTCCTATATCGATTTACAGTATTTCATGCCCGACGCGCCAAGAGTGCATATTGTTATCACGTCACGAAGCTCGGCGGTCCAGGGGATCACAGAGCTGGAAGGTGTGGAAGTGGCAGGAATGGAAGCCTCGGAAGCAATAGAACTATTCCAGCGGTCAGCAAAAATGACGAAGGCAAGGCCAGACGAGACCAGTGATATAAGCAAAATCGTCGAAGAGCTGGGATATTTGGCTTTAGCGATCACCTTGGCTGGCTCCTATGTGTCAGTGACGCCCCGGTTATCGTCTGATATAAAGACTTATCTCCCAGAATACCGGAAGCGGTGGCAAGAAATATTTCGACGGCGGCCCAAGCGATATATACACCGGTATAAGGAGAGAGTTTTCACCACATGGGAGAGCTCGTTTGAGGCGATCAAAGGTATTAATCCAGCAGCCGTCCGGCTCCTTAGTCTTTTAGCGTTTATAAACTATAAGGATATTTTCACCAACCTCTTTGATAGGGATGGCGCTGATACACTTGCCGGTATCTCCGCCTATGCTGGGAACAAGTCCGAAGCTCTAATGTTGTCCGATCGGGCCTGGCGCTCGTTTTTCTCCTCTGGGCAAACGTGGACTGTACCTGACTTAGAGTCAGCATTTGAGACGCTACAAAGCTATTCTCTGGTTCAGTGGAGATCGGATCAAGGGAGCTATTCAATACATAAGCTTGTACATGCTTGGAGCTACGATCGACTAGAGGCGGAACAGCAACGGCAGCTAAGCTTCCTCGCGCTTGAGCTGGTAGCGGATGCGACGGTCGAGAAAGGAGTCAAACCAAGCAAGAATGATGGTCATGGTCTAGAGCATCCACCGCGGGTACAAAAGCATGGTGCAAATGTAAAAGAAGTAGAGTTCTTCCTGAGTGACTCTCCCCTAGCGACTGGAAGCTCGTCTGCGGTGCCTGGTGCGGCGACGGATCAACCAAGTAAATCTAGCGGTAAGAAAGGTAAAGGCAAGAAAGGGGGGCCATCTGAAAATAAACCGACTCAACCAGGTTCAAGTACTTCCCAGGGCAGATACATAAGCGTTTACGATTTCTTCAAAAACGGTACGTACTTCTGTGCAATTCACTTCATTGTTCGCTCTGTGATCTACTCATACTGGAGGTAGTCCACAACAGAGTGATAGCGAACCCCAACGTACCCGTTGTTAACGTTGGCAATCGTGAAAATCCGAGCTATCTCCCGGCAGAGGTCTGTGTCGTTATGCCTGGACAAAACTCAAATTCGAAGCTCGATCCAAATCAGACGCAGCAGATGATTCGGTTCGCCGTTCGTAAGCCTTGGGACAATGCTGGCTCTATTACCATGAACGGACCTAGGACAGTGGGTCTTCTGCCACAAGATAACGCCACTCTCAGTCGGTTCGATGTTTCTATTCCTTCGAATCTGATTACAGTCCCCGGGCGTATCCTGTCAATCCCATCAGTTCGGTATAAAAAGGAGGTACAAGCTAATGTCAGATTTGGGAGCTGGAACATGGAAAACTAGAAGCTCAACTCTGCTGTGAACTTACCCCAGTGGTCGTATCTAATCATTTCTATGGGCGGCTCGAACGCGTACAATCTGGCTAGCATACAGCTCACTATGGCTAAATTTCACAAACACTGCAAGATATGGGCATAACAGCTGCCGCTCCGCTGAGGGGGAAGGAAGTCGCTATTAATAGTCCCGACGACCCAACACTCGAAGCCAATTTGAAAAACCCCTTCGGGATCCTACTCGTTGTTCTGCCAAGTACAGATAGGCAACTTTACAATCGCGTCAAATTCATCGGGGATGTCAAACTCGGTACTCATACAATATGCGTCGTAGGTCCAAAATTTGTGAAGGGAAACGAGCAGTATAACGCCAATGTCGCTCTCAAGTTCAACCTGAAGCTGGGCGGCATCAATCAACTAGTCCACAATACAAACCTGTCCCGTAAGGAAATGGTTACTGAACTCGACAGCATGATCGCCTCGCGCCTCAGCCTCTGGAAAACCCGAGGCAAACACGCTTCTCTCCCCGAAAGCCTCCTCATCTACCGGGACGGTGTCTCCGAAGGGCAATACGACATCGTCATCGACACCGAGCTTCCCCTGATTCGCAAAGCCTGCGCCGACGTATACCCTGCCACCGACACCAAGAAAGGGCTTCCAAAAATCACCATCATCATTGTCGGCAAGCGCCACCATACGCGCTTCTATCCCACAAAGGAAGCCGACGCCGATCGCTCGGGCAACCCCAAAAACGGCACCTGCGTCGATCGCGGCGTCACCGAACCCCGCAATTGGGACTTCTTCATACAAGCCCATACCGCCATCCAAGGCACGGCACGCCCAGCCCACTACTACATCGTGTTGGATGAGATCTTCACCAAGCGCAAGGTCGCTCCGCCGCACCAGAACGCCGCGGATGTGCTCGAGGACCTGACACACAGTATGTGCTACTTATTCGGGCGCGCGACCAAGGCGGTGAGTATTTGCCCGCCGGCGTATTATGCAGATATTATATGCGAGAGGGCGCGGTGCTATCTGAGTGGGCTGTTTGATATGGTGACGCCGAGTGCGACGCCCGCGCAGAGTGTAGTGGGAGAGGGGGTTTTAGGGGAGCCGAGGGCAGAGGATGTGCTGATCCATCCGAACTTGAGAAATACGATGTTTTATATCTAGGTTTGGGACGTGGGGCGGTGGGTCATGACTTGATGACGGTTAGGGTTGGGTATTTCAGTTTCAGGACGTGGGTAATGATTTAATGTACCGTCGTTTCTGGGTGGCTTGCAAGTGAAGGGTTGGATCATGCTTATGAGGTTGTAGATGATACTGAAATATACCTTCGCTACATAATGGCCGCGGCACAGGTATCCTTACGCGTGCTCTCCGCAGTACATAACCCACAAAAGCCACTTTGTCCTATCCGGCTGCACATCAGCTATCACACTAAGAATCAATGAGAATAACAAATTCTATTTCCTTATAAACAGTGGAACGACATTCCTGTTACGCCAAAAAGGTTCAGTCAAAGCGTTTGCCGGCTTCTTTCCATTCCTGAAATGGCTTTTTAAAGTTGGCATCGAATGCGTGATTCTAATTGAAATAGTAAGTATGCAATTGAATGAATGGCAATAATAGTAGGGAAGGTACGAACAAAATTGGCTGCGGCCATTCGGCCGCCATCAGGGTCGCGTTTGTTCTCTGGATTCTTTGGGGCACTGGGGACGCTCTCTTTCAATACCTCCTGTCCGCTCTTGGTGTCCTTTGGCGAAGGCAACGGCATAACGATATGATGGAGCCTGTTCTATAAGATCGGACCGGTACTGGTAAACTGCGCGTTCAAGCTCAAACTTACAGACGACTCTGTGGGATCAATCTCGCTCGAGGCCTTAGGTTTCGAAAAATTGGTGAATTTCCTTAAACCAATGCAATACTTTCGTATCTGCGAGCAGTTTGAGTGTTTGAATATTGGCACAGAGAATGAGATGGGCGATGCGATGCTTATATAGACATGGAGTGATACTTTGAGTTAATGAGCCAAGTGCGATCAGACACCAACAAGTCCGATCCTCGTCCCCGTGCAGGCTGACAGGTCAGAGTGTATCATGCAGCAGCTAGGACTGGGCACCCGAACACCTCCTTCATTTAATCGTGCTGCACTAGTCGTGGATCCACTCGGAACCGAGCATTCCCCGCGAAATTAGCCGCATCATAGATTAGCTGGCGTCCGAAATAGGATAAAGATACAGCGTTGCCACCCCGGTCTCATATTTAACTCATCCAGTGTAACTCCTTTCGACCACGACAGCCTTGGTAAAGCCGTCTTTACTGGCTTGCACGGCGACCGCTGGTCTTTTGATTATCCTTTTGTGGCCGTCTTCTTCAAGGTTCTTGACACGGTGGGGACGGAGCAAAGCCTCTGGAGCTTGAATAGACTGTGAGATGAAATGCTAAGCAGTTATCGAAAGCCTTGACAACCGGATCAGCTAGAAAGTCGACCGTGTGTTGACAGTGCAGGCTTCTCTGCAGTGATCATGCCGTGACTCAACTGTACAGGGATGAGTGTGACAGCCTCGAACATTATTGTAAACGAATCAGCATGCTCTTATCGCGAATCCTACAGCAAAGTGGGTACCTATAAATTTGCTGCTTCTTATAGCGCAGCGGCAGTACCGGCCCGGCTTCTACGGTGGCTAGAAAGGACTGCAGTAAATCTTTTCCCCGTTACAGCGTTTAGCTTCTGCTGGCCTAGATCGATTCCCAAGAGCGTTGTACGGAGTTACTTGTGGGACCAAAAGACTCGGCGAGTCGGCGACAGCGGGATTTATTGAGCACCCGGACCCCATCTGGTCAACTGTTGATCAAGGGTGGCCGACCTTGTGGCGGTTAAAGGGATACCGGCAGGTAGTAGCACTAGCACTAGACTACGCGGCCCCGCTATGGTTCCGGCCCGTGCCCTATGGGCGAACCGAAGTATAGTACGAGTACCTCGTACGGAGCTAAGGCCGATACTTGTAAACTCGAAGTAGCCCAGAATAAGTGCCTACGGGTAGTAAGTAGTAACGGGGCCTACCGTGCTAAGGTACCTTAGGTACAATGCCTACAACGTCTCAATCCGTCCCTGCTCTTTTCATAAACCATAAAGAGATCCTAAAGATACACAAGGACCTCCGCTAGGGAGAACTGGGCGTTGATATCGCTTTCCATCCACCACTTGGTTAGGGTCCGCGCTCCTTTAATGCTGCTTGTCAGGAGAGCTTTCGGCCCTGCTATTCTAAGGGTATGCTGGCGGAGGAGGATAAACGGGCAGCACTAGAGGCCAGTGGTGTGAGAGAGGGGAGAGAGCAGGTAGAAGTAGATTGATTTGAGGGGGTAACCATAGCCCAGGGAAGACAAGTAGGTAGAATAAGGCCTGACATCGTCCCTGGATAGTGCACCGACTCACAACACGACATGTTACCAGGCCGTAGGGGCACGCTCCCACGACCCGAGAGGGTATGACAGGTTCTCCCTACTAGGGTATTTCACCTACGGAAAACATGCGGCCGTAGACCCGACATAGATCCAGATGGAGTATGGATTAATCAATCAATCAACAATATGTTTTAGCCATGGCTTTTCACGTACCTGTATGGACGATTCCCTCTTCGTGCAAAGCTGCTAGAGAGCCTTTGTAACGCTCTTGACTTGTGAATCTTCGATTAGAATGCAATAGGCTTCATGATACATCTTGTGTCAAATGATCCTAGCTCGTCTCAAAGATTTATCAATACTAGCAAGGGAGGATCTCGAATTTCGTCAATCAGGCCGCGAGCGTTTTCGTAACACCATCCTACAGGCAACAAAGACGTGTGCCTCCCGTCCCCTCATCCCCAAAGAGATTTAAAACCCAAGGTAAAACAGCCATCATACATTCCAAACCGTTCTTCAGCTGACGACCTGTGGCAGACAACCACGCGGTATCAAACGAAATTGGTCGGTTAAGCCTGTTCGCAAGAGTGTACGTCTACAAGAGAAAAAAGGCCTTTGTCAACAACCGGAGATTCAAGAAGCACTATTTCAACTTCCTTCCCCAACCAGTATTACGCCTGACAAAGAGGGACGTTTTACAATCCCTTGCTATACAACTGCGACCACTGACTCAGGCCAAAGCATCCACAGGAATCAGTCAACCCCTCCAATCTAGATCGAAAGCGGAAACGGAGTGAAGAACTTGGACAGAATCACAAACCTGAGGCCAAAGGAACTGCTCGTACACCTGCCTGGAAACGTCAACGAATCTTATCTACAAACCGTGCTGTTGAAGGCGCAACACGTACAAATATCGATATCAAGAACAACGACGTCAACCCCATTCAGCGTTGGATCGAAGAAGGAATGATGACGACAAGGTGACCACTACGAAAGAATGCAAGTCTTTATGCCAGACTCTACTCAATGCGGATCAGACAGTGCCTGATGGTTCTCTCTTCAACGATGATTTATTCAAGAGAGTCTGTCAAAAGGTCCGTAACAAAAGCGAAGCCAGGCTCTCCGCTCCTCGTTCCCTCTGCCGAAATCCTCTACCTTCGCGGAGCTACAAACCTCGAAAATCTGATCGAATTCATCCCCCTCGCCAAAGGTCCTCGTCCGCAGCCCGGCCTTGCTGTAGGGCTCAAATCGTCTGCATTCACCTCTGAGCAGCTTAAGAAATTGCAATTCTTTATCGGTGATTGGAAGACTACATCTCGTCTAGTGACTAGGGATGAGATGTATTTCCCACTTCTGACAGCGGAGGTGAAATGCGGCAACGAAGCACTCAATATCGCGGATCGGCAGAACGCTCATAGCGCCGCCGTTGCGGCAAATGCTGTCGTCGAGTCGCGTCAAGACGAGCTCAACCAGAACATTCTTACCTTCTCAATTTCGCACGACAATGAGGCCGTAAGAATGTACGGGCATTATGCGTTGATCAAGGGAAAACATACTCAATTTTACCGTCATCCCATAAAGAAATTTGAGGGGCCGGATTCTCTGTTGACCGAGACTTTATCAAAGAGATTATCTTTAATAACACCGTGCAAAATATGCATGTTGTTGAAGTCATGCAGTGCTTGGAGATATCACGGAAAGATATCAATCAAGATTACCACGTGCAGACTATTTTTATGCAACCAGTCATCAGACGGAGACTAATTACAAGCAGAAGTCGTGAGCGTTATAGAGCGTCTATTTGAGGACAACGGGGTGTAGGAATGCGTCAGGAGATCGAGGAAATATCAACTGGCCGATAATGCTGCACAGTGGGCTTCACAGTCCTCATGTGCGCTATGTGGTAGAACAATATCTTGAGCCTTTTCAGCAGCGTACAGCGGATCGGCGACCCTTACTATATTCCATCGGACCGAGACATTCTCCTGTATCGTGTCGAAACTACGGGAATCACGGAGACCACCTTCCCACTCCCCGCAGCAGTCGGCAAACACAATATGTATGATGTCGGCGGTACCCGCTCCGGGCGGAAAAAGTGGATACATGCCTTCGATACGGCGGATGCAGTCATCTTCACCGTTGACATAGGTTCTTACAACCAGCTCCTCGTTGAAGACGAGACTGTCAATCGGATGCAGAAAGCCCTGACGCTTTTCGATTCTATCGCCAATAGCAGATGGTTTACCACGACGCTTATGACTCTCTTCTTCACGAAGTGTGACAAGCTCGGGCCCCAAGCTCCATTGCAGCCCGCCCAAGAACTACTTCCCGGACTTTGACGGGGCCCAGGACGACGTTGAGGCGGCCAAAAGCCTACATCATGAACAGGTTCTTGTCACTGAATTCGCATGGCGAACTGGAAATCGAGGTGCGGTTTACCAGCATGATGGAGAATGAGAAGAGTTGTTTATGAATCGAGAAAAGAAAAGGACTGAAGCAGGAGACAAGCTACAACGATCTAGTTCTCCGCGGAGCCAGCCTCGAACTGGGCCGATTATCTGCAGCACGACATTACTGGAAGACAACATCTCGTTGACACACAGTCTTACCTTGGACCTTCCCGCAAATGAGTCTCGTCAACCTCAGGAAGAGTTGTGTCAGCCTTGCCTTCATGTTACTAGAAAGCCTGTCTCTATGCGGGCTTTGCAGAATCCTCCTGCGCGAGGAGCAAACCATAGCCGTCTATGAACACTGTTGGAAATAGGGGAGATGGTGATCTCCGCCTTCATAGGGCTGGTAGGGCTGGGGCCCGCCAGTAAAGTTTTCACCTTCCACCTCCTAGATAGCCTCCTAACAGCAACAACCAAAATGTCAATATGCCCCCATATGACCTCGTGTTCCAACAAACACCCAGTGTAAGGATCGTGCAAATTCTCGGGCGATGTGTACTAGAACTCGACTGCGTAGAAAGTGCGAGTGGGATGGCCAACAGGGGACAAGATCACAACACCGGGCATCGCTGCTCGCCGCTGCCGCGGACGATAGGTATGCACACACTATGCCTATGCCTTGCCCAAAAAAAGCTTACTAGGATATAGACCTATAAGCATCGATCGATCAGGTACGTCAGGGTCTAAGACTTGCTTCACGCATAGCGGGGGGGGGTGAGGGATTATAAAGTATACTCGTACGATATAGTATATAGAACAAATTTGCAGGCATCAACCTGCAGAATACGACGCAGAGGGCTGTGGTCGCCGAAATCCAAAGAAGTCTGTAGCTGTCCAACCGCTGTAGCTGAATTCGCCACACTAGGTCAGCACAGAGCGACCCCCTCAACAACCATTTCTCACTCTGAGTTCTCATCGCGGGAAAATGCTAGGCGTCGATGTCCTCGTAGCGGTAGCCTTATAGATCAGCGCCCTCGGTGTCGCCGATTTCGATATTGGCTCCAACTTATTCCGTACAGAGTTTTCCGTCTTTGCTGCAATAGCATTCACTCCTCACCCAGGTTGTGGGCACAGTCTGTGCTCGAAAGGAACCTCTTTACTATCTCCAGGGTTGCCTTGCTGAGAGATGCAGCCTAAACCATTTTGCGTGAAGATAGGAATGGTCCAACGATAGCAGTGCGAGGGTGGACGATAGAACTCGGCTGTCGAAGAACTTTGTTGTCTGCCTCCTACGGTACTCCACACACACGTGGCAACTCATCCGCTGCATGACTTTGTTCTGGGCTGGCCGGCCGAACTCCATCGCCCCAGTACGTGTCCAGCTTTCTGCCGTTTCTTTGTCATCTCCTCCCTAGCGAGCTCTGATGGACCTGCAGCTGGAAGCCCTGACGATCTCTTTTCCTCGCCTGTCTATGTGCACCAGCTGAGAAGGAGGTGACTCAATAGGAGCTGGAAGAGCGCTTGATGGTACAGAAGTGTTCTGCCTAAACTCACCTTTGGTCTTCTTCCCTATTCTGCATTAGCTACAGGACCGTCATTTTACCGCTCGGCTCTTCTGGCACGGCTGTAGCTTCTGTTGCCTTGATCGTCAGCCATGCTACTCTTATCGGTGTTTCTGTTGTCCGTTTCAGCTTGATCCAGCCCATCTCCCCCAACAATAATAATGGGCGGTATTAAAGGATGAAGATGAGTACTCGAAGTCCACAATGCATGTTTGAGCTGACCGTCTGTAGGAAAGCAGCCTCGAGGCATCAAAAACAAGCAGCTGCAGACGATAGAAAAGCAACTCACACTCAAAAACAACCATATTCGGGAGATACAGGCTCGCCTCCGATAAGCAACTTCTCCACAGACAGGAAAGAAAGTTCTTTCTTTGCTGCCGTCGTAAAGATGACCTGATCGCGCCTTCGAGTTGTATTGTTGAGGAAGTGACACCAACGAAACAGCCCTGACTCTCTCCAATATTGGATCCAGACCGGGAGGCTGGTGACGTAGGGAGTACTTCGATCAAGACAGCCAGGTCAGGAAAGATTTCGAAAGGGTTGAGTGTTGGGAAGAGTCTAAGAAAAGGATTGGTCCTCATCTTGTCTTCGCCGCAAGATATCGCAATCTACCAATCAGACACCTAGCGATCAATTGCCGCGAGAAGTCAAAAAGACAAGAATTCGGACTATACACTTGAGCTTGAAAATGCGAATTCAATGATGATGATATTTCAAAGGATGTCAGAGATCTCTGCCGGACATTATTGGAAACTGAACACACACAAGGCAGAAACGAGGCTTTGATCATTCGGGACATTTCTCTATAAAACAATCAGCGAAGGTTAGGGTTAGAAGGATAAATACCCCGTCGTGGCCCGTTTCTAACAGTATCTATTGTTGGTGAACCTCTGAAGCTTTGTGAAAAGGCTTTGCAACAACAAGCTGAAGATCTCTTGATATGATTAGAACCGACACGGAAAACGGTATCGCTGCGTTTGGATTTTGCGTGTCATATACCACTCTTGTGATTTAGGCGCCCTGAACACAGCTATAATTCTTAAACACAAGGAACACAATGTTGGGATTTCGACATATATAAGAACTAATATCTGCAACGGGTAAGTCGCCGTGGAATGATGTTGTACCCAAATCTCCATTCAGCCAACGGGGCTTGTCGAGATAGGTCTCCATACCACGAGCGCCACAAAAGACTCTGTGCACAATCTGTCACTGAGCTTAGCTTTTGCCGGCCTGGTTCTCAGGATTCGCCTTTCCTCCTCCCGAAGAGCGAACATTGGTATGATTTGGTTCTTTTGGAAAACCCATTGAGACATGATCGTCTTCGCTGCTATCGGCTTCCCATTTTGAGCTTCATCGTAGTTGTTGACTTGGTGAGAGCTAGAGCTTTGACGCTTCGTAAATTTGAGAGTTTGGGTTCGAGGGTTATTGCCTTCCATGGTCGCTTTCGCAGATCCTAATTTCGATTGAAGCGATGACTGTGAGCGCTCTTCAGGAACTGACGAGGTCTTACTGATCTAGAGTATAGTCAAAGTAACATGTTGCGCATTGGGAATTTTATAAAAAAGCTATACCTCGGCCGAGTCTTTTAACTTCTTTCGATGAGACCCTTTCTCGAGTTGCTCAATGATCTCTTCTATATAGGGTATTACATGCGTGATGAGGTCTTAAGCCTTCCAAAACATTCATCCTTTTTGAGACATTAATGCTTGTTTCGGTATCTCTTGACTTTCCCCCCTTTTTCCTTTGATTTCTTGTTCGAGCTCAAGGATGCGTGTAGTCTCAGGAATATACAATTGAAAATTGAGCAGAATTGTTCATGAGATATAATGTGATTTGGCTTGGCTTGGGTCGCTGTGAGTAATGTTACACAGAGTAGACCCTTGACCATCGATGTTCCGTCATCGTCTCTATTCTCGTCTCCATATCTTTCTTCGTTCTTGCGTCACTCACGCTTTGATTGGCATAATACTGTATCAGAGCATACGTCTTGACTTCTTTTTTCAAAGATTGTACACCACGCAAGGGGTCTCCCTGAAATGCACCAAGTCCATGGCGTACGTCGCTTCCCGGAAGGTGATGGGACAATGTTAGAAGGTTCAAGGAGCTCCAGAATGCACTTTCAAGGAGGGTCATGCATAAGGATACGGCGGTATCGACTAATATCCATTTTAGTTAGTTTACATCTACTACGAATGAACAAGACTCGAGCAAACCACAAGAGATAGACTATTAGCTTCGTACCGAACGTTGGGTATAGCCGACTTTAGTAAAGGTTTACGAATGGTCTTGCGGGATTCTTCTGCATGAGATCAAGAATACAAGTCCCTCGTGACTCTTTCTCAGTGCCAACGTACTAAATATATTGCACATATCGTAATCACCTTGCCACATGTTTTGTTAGGTCAAAAGATCTTGGGATGCTGTGGAGCTTTATTCATCCGGCATTGTCTTCTATCTCTTGCTAAAACTTATAGTTCCGCATCAGTTGCTCGAATCATGAAGACAGCTCTGCCAAGAGATGCGAAAGAATGCATGCAGGAACGCGTGAGGAAGTTCATTTCTTTCATCACAAGCGAAGGTGGTTAAAGTCAATCTTCAGTATGTACGGTCTTTAACCTTGAATTGATTGAGTCGCAAAGAAATGTCGGAAGGGGGAACGGAATATAATGAGTGGCAATGACATTCTATTTGCCATGAGATCACTTGCTTTCGAAATTACGGGGAAGCACTGAAGATCTATCTGACGAAGTATCTGTAAGGATAGGGGGTGCACCTAAACATGTTTACCGCGATCAACCAGACTAAGTAATCATTCATAAAGAAAATGGGCACTTCACGATCCCTTTTTCCCGTTCGGAACAAACAATCGAAATAGAGAACTAGCTGCTCCTCGAATGACTCTACCATGGTGGAAATACATTGAATCGACTTACAAACTGAATACCCGTGAAAACGGCAAAGCTTAGAACTCTTGGTATGCCGCTGAAGTCTCCGCCCAAAAGGGCTTGTGAGCTTAGACTTCAATTCTTTGGTCGCGGTCCATGTAACAGCGCTACATTACCGCAGGCTCTTGATCCTCTTATGATTGTGCATTCGTAACCTTCCACCAACGTTGTTCAGCAGCACAAACTGACCAGCCAGAAAAAGCCCGACAACATGGAGAATCCCACGGCGAGCCAGGTGTAGATGTAAATCGTTTTGCCTAGACTGGTGTGAATCTGATTCTGTTTCATCCCGAAACTGAAAGTCCCGAC
>JAABUI010000255.1_pt1 | contig 58539 bp, 50 predicted proteins | sample 5559111 | NCBI WGS metagenome assembly JAABUI01 (sample SAMN10711870, study PRJNA513365) | rock metagenome | isolation source: Antarctica rocks | place: Antarctica: Victoria Land, Buttleship Promontory | reverse complement strand
GTAGTATAATAAGTAGAGTAATTATCTATAATAAGTACTAACCTAGGCCTAGGGAATAGTATATATCGAGGTAAAACCTATCGCTTTAAGAATCGTCGAAACCTCGAACTATTAATGCTCCCCTAGTGTATCGTATAGTAAAGGATACCGTCGCTCGTGTAAGTAGGGAGTATACTAAACCTCTTAGAGCGTTTAATAGGACGAGAGACTAATAGCCTAATCCTATAAGCTATATACCCCCTCTTCCTCTATATAGTATATTTATTAGCGGCGCTTTCGTCTAGATATACTAATATATCGTAGGTATATCTACTAACTTCGAGGAAGTAGGAGTCGCGATAGACTTATAACCGTTTAGATACTATACGACGAAGGTTTTTCCGACTAATCTTTATAGAACGTAGTGTTTTTAAGACCGTAGGCCGACTAGCGAATACGTCCTATATATTAAAGAGATAGTCCTATATCTTATCCTAATATATCTATAGTTTACTCTCGATAAACCCTCGTAACCTAATCCTTACTATAGGTGGAATAGCGAAAGGCCTCCCTATCTTCCTTATTAGTAGAGCAGTATACGAACCGAAGGCGAGGAGGTTATCGATAATACGATAGACAGTGGTCTTATATATATACTCGATATGTGCTATAACGTTAATAGGAGTCTTATTAAAGACCTATTATTAAATGCGATCCTTCTGCTATACCGAGAGGTTCGGAGCCATCTCCACCTAGGATAAGTTAGTTAACCTTATAAAATACCAAGAGAATCGAATGCGCAGCCTCACAATTACCTATTCCGGCGACGAGATGGTATCATGAGGTTGTGTGGGTTCAAATATGTTAATTAGCAGTTATAGCATACAAATTTGGTGGGGTTTGTGCGGAATGACAAAATTTTATCGGAGTTGCGCCGCTTTCGAACATAGGGGTAGTGGTGTTTGGGGGTTGGTCTCGTGCGGAGTGCAGACCTTTCGTCATCAGGCATAGGCATAGTGGAAGTTGGGGAGAGGCAGGGGACAGGCACAATCCTGCTCTGACCCAAACGGGCCATTCCATCTCCGCCGCAGCTAAGCCATTACCGGGCTTGAATTCGCCGGTGATCAGATGGTGGTTGACGACTACTGTATCGTGGCGGCTCCATATCCCAAGATCGGTAGAGCTACCTCGTTTATGTGCCTTGTTTCACCCTCACCAGTGCTATTCAAAACACATTCACTTTGGGGCGCTGATCATCTCCGCCATCTGCTTCACTTACTCTCTCAACCTCCTTTATCAGAAGAAACCCTGCGCTCACCACTGCGAGAGGTGATGACTAATATGCAGTGTGCGTCTTGATCGCATCAGCTAGCAGCCTGGCGAACTAAATTACCTCGAGTACTCGACTAAAGATTGAGGCTCTTTCCAACTGCTTCTACCCGACTCCATGCCGCCGCTGACCGAGCTGTGAGCGCCTCTGGGTGCGGACTTCTCGATGTGCATCTCAGACGCTATCCCTTGAAAGCATCAAAAGGAAATTGGCTCCACCGGGACACGGAAATCTGATTTCTTTGAGACCACCCTTCCCAGCGACATACTTTGGGTAGTCTAGGACAGAGCTACACTGCCTTCGGCTTGTTTACGGAAGCTTTACCTTCATCAGCATGTAGGAAGCTGTCATCACCGCAAAGCTCTCAATGCTGACCCTAACCCACAGGCGGATCACCATCTCTCTACAAAACCTGGACGGCCTGGAGCACAATCTTGAGCAAGACTTCCTAGTCAGCGATGTGGGCCCGGACATGAGTATCGACGACCTCAAAGGGTACCTTGAAAGCGAGACCGGCGTCAAAAGTCCCGACCAAAGGATTTACTTCAATAATCAAGAGCTTGCGGATGGTTCAAAGACGCTCCAGCAATGCCAGATCGTTGAAGACTCCATGATTGGAATGCAAGTCAAATCGAAAGGGAGGGGGCCACAAAATGTCGGATCAAATAGACCGGCCCAAAACCGTGCACCTGATCCTGAGATGTATCGTCTCCGCGTCCTCGGAAATCCGGCGGAACTTGCCCAATTGCGAGCGAGAATGCCAGAGCTTGCAGATGCCGTGCAGGACCCTGTCCGCTTCCGGCAGACTTTTGAAGAATTGCTGCGTCGACAAACGCAATTGGAGACTGAGAGGCAGCGGCGGCAGGATCTACTTGCTGCAGATCCTTACAATGTTGACGCCCAACGTGAGATCGAAGAGATGATTCGAGAGGAGGCCGTGATGGAAAACTTGCAAAATGCGGTAGAACATAATCCGGAAGGTATGATATCTCCAATCCTCCTGTTCCGGAGAGATTACACATACTGAAAAGCGCCTTGCTAGTCTTTGCAAGAGTTCACATGTTATACATACCCGTAGAGGTGAACCAGCAAAAAGTCAAAGCTTTTGTCGATTCGGGAGCCCAGACAACGATCATGTCTCCTTCTTGCGCCCAGAAGTGTGGAATCTTTCGCCTTCTCGACAAACGTTTTGCTGGGATAGCTAGAGGAGTAGGAACAGCCAAGATCCTCGGTCGTGTCCACTCTGCGATCATCAAGATTGGTGACGCATTCCTTCCCTGTAGCTTCACCGTCATGGAAGGCAAGGATGTAGACTTACTTCTCGGATTGGACATGCTGAAGAAACATCAAGCATCTATAGATTTAGGCAAGAATAAGCTCGTCATTCAAGGAAACGAGGTCGAATTCCTAGGCGAGGCTGACATCCCCAAGGGTGATGAAGTCTACAATGAGGAACCTACTATCCAAGGGCCCGAAGGTACAAAGACTGGCGCAATATCAGGAACGGTCATACCACCCAATGCTTCGAGCGCAAGCGGTAATTCTACAGATCAGGGAAGCTCATCAACCCAGGCAGCAGCCGGCAGCAAGCCGCAAGCGCAGTCAACGACTGGTCCGGCATCATTTCCCAAGGAATCAATTGATAAACTGATGAGTATGGGGTTTTCAAGGGAAGAGTCGATTCATGCTCTCGAGATGGCAGGTGGTAATATAGACATGGCTGCTGGTCTTCTGTTATGAACAATTTTGCTATCGCATGCTGCCTCAGGAGAAGGTGTTTGGGTTACTATAGCATCTGACATTCACAGCATTGCAAAGTCTGTGGGTTATCACGAGACACGCATCACACACGCATATATGGCCAGTGAAGGAGCACATGTTTGACATCATTATATAGCAATTCGAGCCTTTTTCAAGGTCACCCATGGGTATCTAAAGTATGTATCTACACTAAGTGTTATACAAGCAACATCAGGCCACGTCGTTCGCCCCGTACCTCCTTTTGTATTCCTCCACCCTCAGCATGTCTTGCTCGATACCTCGCACTCCTAGTGTTTCAATCAAATCATCTAGGTCGACGATGCTCAAAACGGGTACTCCGTACTCCTTCTGTACTTGTCCAGTGGCGCTCCCAGAACCCTCGTCGTTCATCCTCTCCATGCGGTTCAAAGCGATGACAACGCCCACCAAGATCCCGCCTTGCTTCTTGATGATGTCGATAGCTTCTCTCATGGCCGTCCCAGCTGTTATAACATCGTCGATGATCACCACTCTCTTCCCCTTTAGTGGAGCCCCCACAATGACGCCCCCTTCACCATGATCCTTGATCTCTTTCCTGCACGGATGACCCATGTTAATGAAGTCTCTGTGATCAGTGAAGTATAACTTCGACCCACCTATTGAAGCTATATCCCACTTCACCGTAAGTCTTTTCATCTAAATCGGCAAGTTTGCCCGTTGTGAATGCAGCCAACGGTATACCTAGATCCAACTTGTTTCACTGCTGCTTCACTTTTAAATGGGTCGTCAATGCATCTACCTTTGTACGCCGGCCCAAAGAGGACATCGAATTCGAAGCCCGGATTGAGTGTGCGGTGATGTATGAGCGTTTGAGCAAAAGCGGTGGAGATAGACCGGAGCAGGGAACCCTGGTGGAAGAGCCCTGCATTGAAAAAGTATGGGCTTACTCGCCCCGATTTCAGAGTGAAAGTGCCGAATGTGAGAACATGGGCGGAGAGGCAGGATTGGAGGAAGGCCGCTTTGTACGAAGGAATGGCCGCGGCGGGAGCTTTAGGAGATGAGGGCACCAAGTTGTCCATATCTTCTTCTCGGGCGTTGTGTTGCTCCGGCGATTGAGGGAGGAGAGATGCCATCATTTTGTGGGTATGCACAGAAGGCAGTGCAGAATGGTAAATGTGCTGATGAGAAGCGCAACAGACAAGCCCCCACTCTCGGCTCTGGCTTCCATCTGACTCAAAAGGTGGGGTCGCCTTGTGGGGCGAGAATGCTTTGGCCTCAGGCCTCATGCGAATCATGAATATCTCAAGCAAGTACTTTATCAATATCGACGTCGATCAATTAATATTACATCTAAAATAGGTATTGAATGAGCTGGGTAGAATTAGAAGGTTAGCTTGGTTAGAATACATAAGGTAGAATAGCTGCTTTCATTTCCTCCCATCTTCCACGCTTCACACGCTCGGGCCGAGAGGATCATCCGTCTCCGTCTCTGAACGCCGAGCTCGGAAGGGCTGCAGGTGTTCCCCAAGGTCCGTGCCGATTGGTGGCAGCTGGTTGCGCATCATCACTCTCGGGAGCTTTCTATTGCGGATGACAATTGTGCGACAACAGCCCGTCCCAAGCAAACGACAAACATCGTGGTGCATGTCGCGACAACAAGCAGACAGGTGGGCCCGGAAAAGATATTTCGGATAGCAGCGTTTGATTGCCAGACAAGTGAGAGGATTGGGCACCGCTGTCGGCCAGAGTTGGAGGGCTCAGGGAGGTTAGCCTAACGTTGGTACATAGGTAAGCTGGAGCACCAGCTTCGCTCTTTCCATCTGCTATTTGGCTGCCTTGACTAAGAAAAACCCCCAGAATCCAAGATGCACATCAGTGAAAAGCTCGCGGAGGCCCAGCGGGCAGGGCGGCCAGTCTTTTCTTTCGAATTCTTTCCTCCGAAGACTGCACAGGGCGTCCAGAATCTCTACGACCGTATTGACCGCATGCATGATCTCGGACCAGCTTTCATTGATGTGACATGGGGCGCCGGAGGAAGCAGATCACAGCTTACCTGCGAGATGGTCCACGCTGCCCAGTCCGTCTACGGTCTGGAGACCTGCATGCATTTGACATGTACGGACATGGGGAAAGAGAAAGTCGATGATGCATTGAAAGCGGCATTCAACGCTGGATGTACCAACATCCTCGCCCTTCGAGGAGACCCTCCACGAGAAGAAGAGAAGTGGCAGGCTGTAGACGGTGGGTTCTGCTACGCCAAAGATCTGGTCAAATATATCAAGGCTAGATACGCGAATCATTTTGACATTGGCGTCGCCGGTTATCCTGAAGGCTGTGACGACAACAGAGACCAAGAGACACTCATAGACCATTTGAAGGAAAAGGTTGACGCTGGAGGGACATTCATCGTGACACAGATGTTTTACGATGTGGACAACTTCTTACGGTGGGTCGACCGGGTCCGTGCAAAAGGGATCACGGTGCCGATCGTGCCGGGGATCATGCCCATACAGACGCATGCTGCGTTTGAAAGACGCGCGAAGTGGTCCAATTCCAAGATCCCACAAAACTGGATAGATGCTCTTGATCCAATCAAGAATGACGATGCCAAAGTTCGAGAAGTTGGCAAAGGTCTGGTTGCGGAAATGTGCCAAAGAATTATAGACGCGGGTATTATGCAATTGCATTTGTGTGTCTGGCGGCTGACGTTGGCTATTTGTGACTGACCGCCTTATAGCTATACCATGAACCTCGCCCAGGCAACGCGTATGGTATTGGAAGAATTGGGTCTTACCTCGACAAACGGAACGCCAACTAACAAGGCATTACCATGGCGGCAGTCACTCGGGTTGAACCGAAGAGAAGAAGATGTACGCCCTGTATACTGGAAGAATCGAAACAAGTCTTATGTTGCTCGGACTCAGGATTGGGACGAATTTCCCAATGGCAGGTGGGGTGACTCTCGTTCACCAGCATTCGGAGAGCTAGATGCATACGACATTGGGCTCAAGGGCAGTAATGAACATTATATTAAGCTCTGGGGCAGGCCTGAAAACTTGAGAGATATTGCAAATGTTTTCATTCGATACATTGAAGGGGACCTCGCAATATTACCTTGGAGCGAATCGGCAATTACAAGCGAAGCGGAAGCCATCAAGCCAGAGCTGATAGACTTGAATCGGCGAGGTATGCTGACTATTACATCTCAACCATCTGTCAATGGTGTTAAGTCAACTCATCCGATACATGGTTGGGGCCCTCATGGAGGCTATGTCTACCAGAAAGCCTATGCCGAGCTGCTCATCAGCCCTCATTTGGTTAACCAGCTCATCGCTCGCATCGAGAAGGACCCTAACATGACATATTATGCTGTCACTAAAGACGGGGAGCTCAATACCAACGCTCCCAGCGAAGGCCCCAATGCTGTTACTTGGGGCGTCTTTCCAGGTAAAGAGATTGTACAGCCTACAATTGTTGAGACGATAAGCTTCCTAGCTTGGAAAGACGAGGCATTTCGCCTAGGGACTGACTGGGCAAAATGTCACGCCACTTTGAGTCCAAGCCGTCAATTGATTGATGTGATTATGGACAGCTGGTATCTCATCAACATTGGTACGTCAGGAGCGTTCTCCCTTTGCTTTAAGTCTTGCTTATTTATCTGATATAGTTGACAATGACTTCCACCAAACCCACAGCATCTTTAGCCTCTTCGATGGTCTCGAAGTCAAAGACATGGAGAGTACCCCAACCATACCGGCTTCCCTCACCAATGGTGACCACCATGCAACACTTGTGAACGGCAACGGTGTGCAACATCGTAGCGCCAATTGATCGAAGAATTAGGGTTGAACGTTGTCAATATCGCATCCAATCGATCTTGACTACCTACATTCTCCTCTACCTTGAATCTATTTTTCAACAAAAGGAAGCATAGCGCGGCGTTTGGTCAGATGTTTAATAGTCTTACATGGGAGGCTTCCTAAAAACATAGAGTGTGGCGCTGAACATCTCAACGATACCATGAGCGATGGGATTTTGTATTTACGAATGAGTTTTATGCATCATGCCTGTTATGAGATCTCAACGATTCTCACGGCCACGAATATAGTTATCAAGGGCATCAGGAGCTCGCCCCGGCAGAGTGAAAGCATTGATCTCAGAAGATCTGCAATCAAGATAATACTCAATCTATAAGCGATACTTGTAAAAAATGTCTATATAGGTCAAAAAGGGGCTCCCATGTATCAGGACCCAAAAACACCTCACTTAGGGCTAGGGCTGACAAATCTTGTTATATCCGCAAAACCCGAGAACAATTCACAAGCATCTTTCCTTGAAGGACTTCCACTGGCTCTCAAAAATGTTTGCAGTCCCCGGCTGGTCGATTGCTGCTGATGCGCTAAAACCTCAGGCCGGAATTGATGTAATCGATCCTTCTCGTGGCCCTAAGTCGCAAGTGCAAAATGGCACAGACAAAAAGTCGAGGAAAAGAAAGCGAGCCCACAATTCGAACAAGAACGAGGCAATCACAGAGGAGAATCTGGGAGATCTATGGATAAAGTATATAGAAAGGAGAGGTTCAGCAAGTCCGAATGAGAGTAGTCATGTTCGGGTTAAAAAACAGTTGAGGGAGAAACAAGGGGACGAAGATGATGAAGTTAAAGAAGCTCAAGACCACGAAAAAGAAACATTTGAGGGCTTTTCAAGTGGTCGTAATGAGGCCGAGATCCTGACGCAATCGGAACAAGAAATACCAGCGAGGAAAGAGAAGAAGAAGCGAAGAGAGGAGTCGGAAATTGACAAGGCAAGCAGCCACTCCCAGAGTGCGGAGGATCCACCAAGCCATGGAAAGACTCGGTCTGTGGTCGATGATGGAAGATCCAAGTACGAGGAACGAAAAGCTAAAACGGCCAAGAAACGTGAGCTGAAGGCTCTGTTGCAGGCCAATGGCACACTTCCACCTACACGCTTCAAGGCGTCTGATGTTTCAGAGACTAAGGTATCATCTAAGGCTGCCTCTATTGGGAGGGTATCAGATGATCCGGAAATATCAAAGGGACCCTCTTTGCCAAAAGCATCGAACCAACCCTCGACGTCTGCCAAATTGACACCACTCCAACAACGCATGGCCGCCAAACTCACCTCTGCACGTTTCCGCCACCTCAATCAAACTCTCTACACCAGTCCCTCAGATCAAGCTATGCGCCTTTTTGCTGACTCGCCACAAGCATACAGCTCTTATCATGCAGGTTTCCGAGCTCAAGTAGATGTATGGCCGCAAAATCCAGTAGAAGGCTTCATTGAGGACATCAAATCTAGGGGGGGAGTGTCTATGCCAAGCCAGAAAAGGATGTGGAGAGAGCAGAAGAAGGGGAAGAAGCCGAAAAGTGAAAAGGATGGCGATGCATCTATTCATGGCGACCATCCAAGAGACGTAGAAGCCTTACCACGCAATAGACATGGAATCTGCACAATCGCCGACCTAGGTTGTGGGGACGCTACCCTTGCATCTTCCCTTCTGCCCTCCAAAAAGGCTCTCAATCTTAACATCCTTTCCTTCGACCTTGCGAAAGGTGATACCCCCAACGCTAAACTGATTACCGTAGCAGATGTCAGTAACCTGTCCGCCGCAGGCATTAAAGACCTTAGCATCGACATCGCAGTCTGCTGCTTGAGTCTTATGGGGACGAATTGGGTGAACGTTGTACACGAATGCGCAAGAGTCGTCCGAGGAGGTGGTGAGATATGGGTGGCAGAGATCAAAAGCCGTTTTGCGAGGCCTGGCCAAGTTGCAAAAAAGAAGGGTGATGGCATTGGAAAGCAGAAGAAAAAGAACAAGGGCAAATCTGTTGATGAGGATGAAGCGCACGACGAACCGGCCGATCTCATTGAAGTAGAAGAAATCGGTGGGAAAGACGCGAAAGATGAGACAGACGTCTCTGCGTTCGTTGAAGTCTTCCGAAAACGAGGCTTCAACCTCAAAGGCGAGCCGGACATGAGTAATAAGATGTTTGTGCGTATGCGATTCGTGAAGGCTCTCAGAATGGAGAAGGCGGCTGAGAATGACAAAGGGGGCGCTGCGAGGTTTGGAGATGGGTTTAAGGGGAAGCAGAAGACGAAGTTTTTGGATGATGGAGAGGAGGTGGATGAGAGTAAGGTGCTGAAGCCTTGTGTTTATAAAACGAGGTAGATGAACGCGAATGAGCTGTCGATACTTTGCTCGTGCCTCACGCTTCATCACTCATCAGTCCCTATAATTTGCCTCGAGCTGCATCAATTCAGAGAAGGCGAACGGGCGACATATCAACGGTAATGGGTCTCATGACATGTCCTCCATCCCAAACAAATTTTCACATCTGAGACACGATATGCGGTATGCATTAGCCGCAGGTGGCACTAGCCGAACACCTCAGAGCCCAATGTCCCGCTTCATATCTTCGTTCAATCAAGCGTATATCATCGTCTTTGCGTTTTTCCCATCCCACGCTTCCCAGCAAACTAATACAGCGTTAGCAAATTCTTCCAGACGGAAACACAAAATTTAGAAAACAGAAAGTGCACATAAGAAAGACTGACCAAATGCTTCGGCATTGCAGCCGTAGTATGCCTATCCGCCTCACCCTGCCTCGCCATCCGATTCATCTTCTTCTGCCCCAACTTCATCATCCGCTCCGCCTGCGTCCTCGCTCCCTCATTCGCCACCCCATCATCTCTCCTGTTACTCTGACTTCTCGCCCTGCTCTTTGACGATCTCAGGGCGCCATCTGCAGGTGAGTCCACGTCCATTGCATCTTCGGTCCCAGTCCGGCTGCGAAGGGTACTACGGCCTCTGGACTGCGAGCGAGCCCGTGCAGATATGGCGGTTGTGTCGAAGCCGAGTTTGTCGAGGGAGTCCTCCATTGTTGAGAGTTTCTTCGGCTGCGCTGGACGGGGGATGGCGGCGCGGTTTTTCAGGGACTTCCGCATACGAGCTTCATTCCTGATATCTTCTCGCTTCTGACGAATCAAGTCCGCTTTCATGCGAATTTCAGCATCTCTGGCATCTTCAATGTCAGTGTCTGAGTCATAGAAACCCTTGGCTTCCAGCTTTTCGTCTTCCTCCTCAAGAGCTGCGAGTTTGGATTCAATGTCTGGATCTATAAAGTCGTAGACGTTCTTTCCGTCGAAAACCTCAGGCACACGGTCGTACTTCCAATCGTCTTCTTCTAGTAGGTACTGATCTTTGAGATTGACATTATATACACCAGCGCCACCGTTCTCTTCTTCAATGTCTCGAGCGAGGCGAGGACGATCAGGGTCGTCTTTCTGGAATTTGCGGAGGTTCTTGACGGCTTCGGGGATGTAGGGTTCTCGAACGATGCCACCAAGTGGTTGAGCGACATGGATCCGGGTGAGCACGTCTCCCAGTCTTCCTCCAATACTGCCTGAGGTGTTCGTTCCTGCCTTGAGCTTTTGCGCAACCCGATCTGCGATTAGTCTCTCGCAGGCAGCATTCTTGACATCTGTAACACCCTCTGTGGTTGTACATGAGAGCTGCAACAATTCAACTTCTCCAGACGTAAGTATCGAATCTAATTTTGCTTTCGTTTCTACATCTAAATCCTCGGGCTTCATGATGTCAATCTTGTTGATGACCACAAACACTAGCTTATTCGCAAACAGAGGTTTGATGCTTTGGAATAATTGGATTTGCGCATTTACTGAGTAGCCGCACTGTTCCGAAAGATCCATGAAGTAGAGAATCGCTGATCTTAAATGGGCTATTGCGGTGATGGACTGCATTTCTATAGTGTTCATCTCCTCAAGTGGATGGTCGAGTATGCCGGGCGTGTCAATGGCTTGGAATCGAAGGTACTTGTAGTCGAAGTGACCAACGAAGAGCGATTTGGTAGTGAAAGCATAGGGCTGTATATCGACGTCGGCTCTGGTCACACTTCTAAGGAACGAACTCTTCCCAACATTTGGGTAGCCGCATATCAAAAGCGTCCGAGTGTTAGGGTCAATGCTCGGTAGCCGACCTAGATGCTGACGAACCTGCTCGAGGTATACCAGAGGGTCCTTTAGCCGCCGACATATGGTCGCCATACGTCCCAAAGCAGCTTTCTTGAGCTGTTTGCACTGAAACAGAGATTGGGCATATTTGAGAAGGCGGACATAGTCTCGCGAAACAGTCTCGATCAGGTGACGAGCAGTAGACAATTTGCCAAGAGCTATCTTGAAGTGATCGGCATCGTAGAGGGTATTGAGAAGGTCCTTGTGAAACGGGTGAATGTCCTGGAGCCGGGGAAAGCCTTCGAGGATTACAGACAGCTTCTCGGTGAAGGTCTCCTGAGTGTATCGAACTTTGCGAGTATAAAAGCCTCGTATTCTTGAGATTTGGAAGCCGGAACGAATCTGAGTTGGCAAGCGCCTTTGTGTCCTGCTCAGGACGACGTCTAGAAATTCAGAGCTTGTGGGTACGGGTGGTATTTCCTAGAAGATCAGACTGGGTGGCGCAGATGATTCATTAGAGCCCAAGCTTACCTTCCATGTGGTCTTCATGTTTCCTGGTGCTTCGTGATGCTGCAACCGAGGACTGAGATTGACCTGGGACGTAGTCGAGCAATGTGTGAATTTTATTGCCGCCAAGACCTATTCTGTCAAGGAAGCTTTTCCCGAGACGGAGATTAAAATAAGGTTCCTCCGAGGTAGTCTATCCACTCATGCCATTTGGGTGTGCAGCAGGACTATCTCCCTCCAGCAGGATTTCCACAATGTCTATGGAAACAATTGCAACCCTGCGACGCATGTCGCGCGAGCAGCTCTCAGAGCTAATTCTCTCTGACGCCTCTAAAGTTGCCGTCGTTGACGTACGTGACGATGATCATGTAGGCGGCCATATTCATGGCTCGACACATGTCCCATCTTCTACTTTGGACTACCGGATACCTGAGATCGTTCGAGTCTTAGCAGACAGACAGATTGTGGTCTTTCACTGCGCCTTGAGTCAGCAAAGAGGACCTACTGCTGCGTTGAGGTACATGAGAGAACGTGAGAACAAAGTGAAAAAAGGAGAGCTTGGAAGTACAAGTGAACGGCCAGAACTAGGAGTCAAAGATGGAGATGTACAGAAGGTTCTATCTAACGGAAAGGATCAGGAGATATACGTTCTGGACAAAGGCTTTGTAGGTTGGCAGGAAAAGTATGATCTTGCCTTATCGTCTATATTCAAGAGACTGACAAATATTTTACTGATAGGTATGGCACTGACAAGCGATTGACGGATGCATACGCTTCAGATATCTGGATCGACTACTAAGACTTCCTTGGAGTGGAGAAGACCTTCTGGTAATCCAGATTTTGCCTACGGTACGAGCTATGTCTTGTTTGAATGGGATTGATATACCTCTACAACCTCCATCCAGAGACGACCAATCAGTCTGAAAAGTCGGTCTTAATTGCCAAAACTCCTAACCTTGAAAAGAATTTCAGGACTTCTTCACACAAAATAGAGTGATCGAAACCTTATACCGTGGTAGGTGAGGCAAATACTTGAAAGGTTTCAGTGTTTCAGTGAACAAGAAGGCTGACTGAGACAAAGTTCTGAGAGGTAAACTTGAGAGATCATATGTTATAAACCAATGGCAAGGCCCCGACAGTGAGAAAGTGCTCTGAAACATTCCGCCTCCGCTTGTTCTTGGAGTGGTATCCTCACATTTTATAATTTACTATCAACCCATCTTGGTCCCCTCTTCTCCACGAACGCTCTCAAACCCTCCTTCATGTTTTCGCCATGTTCCATTTTCTTCCATAACCCATCCACTAATCTTTGACTCCCCTCCTCGACACTCATACCCTCCCATGCCAGCTCGACACCTTCCTTGCTTGTGATGACGCTATCTGGGCTGTTCTTACTCGTCTCCAGGGCCCAGGACACCGCCAACTGCACCACACCTCCTGGTCCATCCCCATCTTTCTCGCTAATGGCGTTACAGAGACCCCAGCTTCGTGCCTCCTCAGCGCTCACATTGCGGCCTGTCAATGCCATTTCCATCGCACGCATTCTGCCAATTACTCTTGCCAGTCTCGGCAATGCACCTGCGATAGCCGCAACGCCCCTCTTTACCTCTGGAAGTGCAAAGACAGCACTTGGACTTGCCAAAACCATATCGCAGTTGACAACAATCTCGCAACCACCGCCATGAGCGAGGCCGTTGACTGCTGCTATGATAGGCTTGCGACCACGACGACGAGAGATGCCGCCGAAACCTGAGGACAAAGCCGCTCCCCGGGGCTTATCGCCCGGTCCCTTGCCCTGGTGCCATTCTATGCCCGGTCAGTCACGAAGGCCGGCGTTCCAGGCGGAGGAAGAGGTCGAGGGTCGAAGGCACCTTTCAGATCAGCCCCGGCGCAGAAGGCCCTCCCTTCGCCTGTGATGATACCAACGCGCAGTGACGGCTCGATGTCAAGCCATTGCCAAATGGCATCCAGTTCTCGATTGCCAGCACTGCCTATGCAGTTGAGACTCTCGGGGCGATTTAGGGTGACGAGCAGGGTGTGTGGGGCTGGGAAGGAGATGTGCGTGGTGGTGGTGGGAGGTGGCGATGTTTGGAAGTGTGGTTGCGGCATGGCAGAGAGAAGTTAGAAGAGCAGATTTGACGTTGCGGTATGAAGATTGGGCTTGGGCGTTCAGGCTGATAATTGTAGCTTACCAGCTTTTTGCGGGGAATGGAGACCTCGGCCCAATCGCAGCTCTCCGATGTCGCGTGGGACTAAGGAGGGCCAGGGCTCCTCGGGCTCTAACTGTAAGGTACCTAGGGTCATCTGGAATAAGCTAGGGTCCTTCTGGGGCTAGCCTCGATCTTAGGCGGATGGAAATGTGATAGCGCTAGATACACCGCCTGTGCTTTTCAGCCTCCATTCACCGATACCTTAGCTTTTGAAGCCTCCCAATTCAATCTTTCACTCGCTTCCCCTCAGAATCCAGAGACCCACAATCGTAAGACGCCGCCCGCCATGGGACGGCAGCTAGCAATTCGCCGCAAACGCGGTGTGAAATCTCTGTTCAGCTCCACGACCACACCAAACAACCCTCTCCCCGTCCAGTTGTCGGCTCTCAGCTGAAATGCACATTGGCTGCCTGCACGTCAGTCCACTCATATTCAAACGCCATCCTTCAGGAGTCTCACCAGCTTGGGGAAACCCAGTCACCTGTGCCGCCTACCTCAGGCATTTGGACTAGGCATCAGGCTGGACGAAGTCGAAGCTGACTGTGGCTGATTGGTGGTGATTATTCACTTCCGTATACGACTCATTCAACGGTAAGACTGATTAATCACGTTGATCGAATCCTTCCAGCTTGAAAGCTGTATAAATCGAGCCTGACTGTCGATGAGTGCCCGCTCAGGCCTGCTTCACCTGTCTCAGTCGACTGTCTGCAAGGCTACACAGACGTCTTTTTTTCGTGCTTGTATTATCTACGATTTTGACCGGTTTTAAATAGTGCTCCACGCGCCATCATTTCAGCCTTTCCAAGACATCTAACTTTGACTGCATCTCAAGCATGTCGAAATCAGAAGAATCGCCCAAATCCACAGCCTCCAGCCTCAACGAGCCATTGAAGCAATCGTACAAAGCTTCCAATGAGCCCGAATTCGGACCGCAAAGACGAAAACGGATGCCAGCCGGCCGCCATTTGGATGCTATTAAACACGTCCCGGAATTGCCCAAGGCTCCACTGAGGATTTCAGAGCAGCTCCAGGCCCATTTAAAGAATCCTGAACCCGCAAAACTGCAATCAAAGGGTACGGAGCAAAGTAAGACCGGGCTCAAGGGCGAGATCCAAGTCAAATGATAGGCACGAATGCATGAACAGTGAGTTTTCTTACCCACGCCGGTGGCACACGGGCATATACCAACAGCAGAAACCTGTAGAAACCCAACGAAAGCTATTAGGGTTGATTTTGTCCGATTCTGTTCGAGTCGAGGCGAAATCCCTTGGTGGAATGATCTCTCGAAGTCAACGGCATGAGTCGGGTGTATGGCAGGCCAGGTGACACTGATAGCGCATGGAAGGATAATTAAAATCTATAGATTTAGACTGGCACACGCCAACAGACATGAGGCATCCGCGAAGCATAGGTACCCATCTTAGCCGTTTTTAATTTTTCAAGTGTGGTAGCGGCATCGCTCTATAGCAGTTGGATTTCGAAGTGCTCATTCAATTATCTTTACAACATATGGCAATCCCACAATTCTCTCGCAGGACTTGCGAGTGTAGTAAGTGGTCTTATGGCCTAACTCAAAGCGTCGTCTCTCATATCTCTGCTTCAAAATCAATTTCGACTTCCTTCCCAACCGATCTAATCTTTCATCTTGCCTCATCACTCACGTCGTCCCCGCACGTTTCTTCACATGAGCGCTCCTTCGGAAATCTTGAGCCATGACCCACACGCGCGGCCACACATCTTCTTCGCCGCTGCGTCGTACATTCCACACCGCCTCCATTCGCAAGCACCATCCTTTTCGCCGTGGTCTGTGTAACTTCTGACGTCACTCCACCCAGCATCAAAGCGCCCGACCCCTATCCGTTGTCCTTTGATATGGATCTAGTTTCACTGACGACTTCTTCAAGAAACCAAGCTGTGGGAATTGGTACTACTCCCTTAATCTCGAACCTGAACTTCGGTTTTAGATTAGTGTTCTTGTGTCTGGCCTCTGGTAAGCACCAGACAATATGCGCCGTGTGGAATGGATTCCTGCCCGTCCGTGCCAGCGGGCCCTCTTCTCACCCAATCCGGTCCTCATTGCACCTCTCTAGCCTTGGCAACATCGGATCACCCGATGGAACACTACGGCTTCCCACGGCTACGAGGACGTTCGTGGCTCAATCAACGGCTACTTTCCCGCCGTACCACCTGCAAGAATACTGGGAAGCAACGCCTCGAAGAAATTAGGAGTGTCGACATCCAGTTTACCCGGCCTCCCCTAGTCCAACAGTCCCGAGCACTGCACTTTTGACCACCCATCTCACTGCTCCTCCAGCGGCTACGAGCCCTCCCGCACCCCAGTATCCGCAGCCCAGGAGGATTCGTAAAGCTTCCAGATTCTGCACTGCAACGGCCCATGAGACACCTCGACGGACCCAGTCTACCCCTGGACCCTGGCTGGAAAGGAAGTCTGATGTGAAGAACACGCTGGAGCTATCTGATGGTGGTTTTGACGTCGGGCTTGAAGCGTCAGAGGTGTTGTTGTATTTCCAAACCACCATTAGGATTGGGAAGAGCGACATGCACGAGCTGACAAACAGCGCAGTGGAAATGGCATTTGGTGTTGGCTTCTTGGGAGGCTCCGGGGTTGGGACTGCGTTGCCGCTGAGATTGGGGTTGGGACTGTCTTGATTCCTGTCCTCGTCATCCAGATCGCCACGGCCCGTCCATACGCTTGCCAGCCAGCGAATGGTGAAGTGCTGTGAGGACGTTGTGACCACGCAAAAGCACAGATAGAAGACGTATTGGATTATTACGGGGAGTGTAGGAATTCGTGACTTTGACGTCAAAGATTGGGGGAGAGACTCGATATGCGACCAGGTCAAGTAGACGTCAAAGAGGAGGAGAAGGGTACCAAGCCGGACGATAGATGGGTCTAATTCGTCATCGTCGTGAGAAAGGCGATTGAACAGAAGGTGGCGGTAAACCTGCAATGAGGCATTAGCACGAGCATCTTATTTTCTCCCTTCACAACTCAATATCAAGTTCTATGTACCTGCGGTTTCACGAGCACCAAATCAATAAACAGTACTACGTAGTCATGTTCCACGTATTTGTCCGCAAATCGCTTGCAACGCGGACACTGCGTCAATCTGACATCTCCTCCACTTGTCGCCTCAACCCTATTTTCCGAAACCTTGGGCGCGTTCGTGGTAGTCTTGTGGGAGTTCGAGGCGCTCGCCAGATTTGGGTTCGATGGTTTGGGGGTCGGTGCGGTGCTCTTGTGGCTACGCAGGACATGATACAGCTCGGAGACGGGATAGCAGCATTCGATGCAGATTGGCATGCTGCCCTTCTGCCTCGAGCATAAGTTACATTTTACTGCAAAGAGCCCTCGAAGCGATTTGGATGCACTAGGTATGCAGCTTAACCTCGGCTAGCCTTACTCAATGGGGCTCCGCCGAATCGTCATCCGCACATCGCTGCAAGCCCGCTAATCCTGCTTCCAGGAGCTGGTCCCCTCCTACCTACACCACACACCACACCTCAAGGTGTCAATCTGGAGACAGCTAGACCATTTGCTGCACCCTTCCACCAGATGGATCGATTCTTTGATGGTCTATGAGCACTTGACCGCGTAATTCTCCCCAGCTCAACCTCAGCAGTCACCACGTCTACCTTGCACAAATCCTAGCTGCCCCTCACAGAACTAGCTCTCGAATAGCCTAAGCATTCTCCACGTTACGGACCAACAAGAACGTTACCGCTACAACGTTTAAACGATGTCCCGTTACAGTGGCTACGAGTCCGGGGGGCGTCGTGAGCCCGAACGTTGGGATCATGAACGCTTCAACCGTGAGCGAGGAGGCAGGCAGCAAGTGATTGAACGTGATATTTACGAAGAGCATGACCGATTCTCACCACTGCCACGGCGGCCCCAGAGGGCATTCGATGACTTCGACCACCCACCCCCACCAGGCAGACGTGGCGCGCGGGTTGAGGAAAAAGACCGCTTTTTCGCTGAAGAACGATATGGCCCACCTGCCAGACGTGCACCTAGACAGGAGAGATACTATGAGGAGGAAGAGATTGACAGCTTTGAGGAGAGTCCAGAGAGAGGGGGTGGACGAATGATGCCATTCGAGAGAGGAGTTCCAGGGAGAAAAGCGCCACCGCGACCAGGGCTCATTCGTAGGCAGAGCAGCCTAGATACGTTTGATAGGAAGCCATTGCCAAGATATCCTCGCGAGCCCCCCGAGGTCATCAAGATGCCTGGTCCGGGAAGGCGTAGGAGAAGTCCGCCAAGATACGAACGAGACTTCGAAGAAATCAGGGTTGCCGAGCCCGATTATTATGGTGACGAAGAATACAGGGGTTACAAGGAGAGGGAAATTGTCACGGACCGAAGACGGAGAGCGCCTGTTGAGTTCGAAGAGAGGTTTGAGGAGAAGGAGACTTTCGAGATCGAGGAAGAGGCACCTTTCCCACGGAAGGGCAAGACGAAGATGCCCGGACGCTTGGTGAACAAGAGGGCCATCATAGAGCTGGGATACCCCTTCGAAGAAGAAGTTAGTATTGGCCCCCCTTTCTCCCCTAGGACTCATTGACGCCGTCTTAGGGAGAAACTATTATCCTCCTCAAGGCATTGTCTAAGGAGCAGATAGATGAAGTCATCATTGTGAGCAAAGAGATGAACAAGGGTTCGAGTAAGTCGCACTGTATCAATGACTGAGTATGTTCATCGCTTACCGCTAAGCAGACCGCACAACATACATGATTGAAGCTCCACTTCCAGCAGCAGAGGAGATTGTGGAGCGTCGTGAGATCATCATCCCCGCAGAAAACATAGAACCTGCAGAAGTTCCACGCTCAGTTCGTGAGTGGGACGTCATGAGTGGTGCCATTGGTGGTGGCCACGGCGGTGGACATTCTGAACATGGTGGCGGACATTCCACTCATGGTGGCAAATCAACGCACGGCGGTAAATCTACTCACGGTGGTAAGTCTCACCATGGTGGTGAGAAATCACACAGCGGAAAGTCGCATGGCGGAAAATCACACGCAGGTGGTCACTCTACGCATGGCGGCCATTCCACACACAAGGGACGTTCGACCAAAGGTGGCGAGTCTGATAGCAGCTCGAGCAGCAGCAGCTCCACATCCGTCATCATCGAGCACAGATCGACACGAAGTAAGTCTCGCCATCGATCGAAATCCGTTGGTCATGGTGCAGTCATAGAGGAAGTTGGCGAATCAAACGCAATGCGCCAAGGGCCTTTAGCCCTTGTCCTTCCTCATCGTGAGAAAGAGCGCAGCGACAGAGACGAGCGCAGCATCAAAGCAGAGATCAAAGCACTCGAGGCGGAGAAGAGAAGACTGAAGCGCGAACGGGAGCATGAGAAAGAGCATCGTAGGTCAAGCAAGTATCAGGGTCATGACGAAGAAGAGGTCTTCATCGAAAAACGTGAAAATCCGAGAGAGCGAGACGTGAAGATCGAGAAAGATCGAAAAGGTAACATGAGTTTCGTCCGATAATCTCTCTGCCTAAGTTCTGGAGCTGATTCTCGTGCCAGCTCCTAGCTCAAACACGATGAAAATGATGCTGGCGACTTTGACCTAAGTTTTGGGAAGTCTTGTGCCGTGTCCGAAGACTCCGTCTCCTTCAGCCTGACCATGGAATTAGTCCAAAGGACACACATCAGTTTCAATAATGATCTGCAAGGGCCACGTGCGTTGCAATGACCTACCATGTCTTGATGAAAACGACGGAAATTTTGATGATCATAGATTGACATGACTACTGGCGGGCATTGAGGGCTACCAGCTACTGTCTGTTCTCTCTTCCCTGCTGGCTGGCAATACATGCTTTGGAACTGGCGAGCTCCATATTCCTTGAAAGAATTAGGTAAAAATGAATGAATTCAATGGCCTTGGCCCTTTGTTTTCTTTTTTCTGCTACATCCAGCTGTTTACCGTACCACAAGTCCGGAGCCACATTGTGCATTGAATGTGTGCGTCTTCAAAGCAGACGCAAATCGTCCTTCGCAAGACCCTTATAACCTAATGGCTTTCCTAGCTTCAAAGTTTGATATCTTCATGGTACTCTTCTCGCTACGACATGATGTTCTGTTCTCCGAAAATGTGATCGCAACAATACAAATTCTGTCAAGTTGCCGAGGCTCGGATCTGGACCTTGATGCGTTCCGTTTCCTGTATGGGTGGGGTCATCGTTGGTGATCTAGTACATAAAGATGCAGAATGAAGTTGCCACAGAGTCACCCTCGTCTCCATCGACCAGCCTAGAAGTAATCTTTACCTAAGTGATTAGCTAGAATAGAAGCATGCTCTATTTATGATGTAGACATCTTGACACAAAAAGCACATCCATTATGTCGACTCGAAACGCATCAACGTAAGATTCTATGGGTCAAAGCCTACCTTCATCTACTAGGGTGTTCAATAATAAAAGCAGCACCACACAGACTTTGGTATTTTCATCTCTCAATTAAGTGTCATGAGTCTTTATACTGATATCATTAAATGGGGGCAGTAGAATCTGACATAATGAGTGTAGGAAAACAAGATTTATAGTCCAAATTCCCACAGTAAATCCATGAAACCTCTCATATGTGTTGAGTGATACTTTCGCCATAAGCTCCGTGGGTGTGATGTACCAAATATGATAGAAAAGAAGGGGGAAAGCCAACCATAGAATGCAAAGCCGAGTCGTGGGGCCGTGGGATTGGTCCGTCGTCAAGTCATGGTGCTAGGGAGTCGCTGTTTTCGAAGATTCTGGGGCAGTCTTGTGAAAGTTCGGAGGGAAGGAATCGTCCTGAAGGAGAACATTATCGAACAATGGGCAGTGTGGGCAAGGGGAATGGGTAGACAAACTTGATCCATAATAGCTGGCGTCCAGTCTATGGTGAGGAGCTCCACGAGACTATGTTGCAAGACCACTGTGAGCTGGTAAAAGTCATCATGTTCGCTACGCCGAGGTAGAGAGCCCTAGCCGCTGCCATCAAAGCGTGCAATGAGTGATTGCAGTCCCCGGCAAGCGTTCGCTAATTTTAGCCAGCCATGTGTTTGCCATACATGTGATTGGCGGTCACACCTGAACCAGCGCTTGCGTTGCGGTGCCTTTGAAAGTCAAAGGCAGAGCTCGGATTGGGGATGACGAAGCGCAGGCTGTTGAAGCCAACGTCAAATGAGTTCAGCTCCGAAGCCATCCCTTGGGTTTGCGGATCTACTGTATGGCAAATCAAATCCCAGTAAATAGAGTCAGGAGGTGGCTGAGAGAGCACGTCTTCGAACTCCTCCAGTAGATCATCCGAAAAGGGATTTTCATCCGTTGGTGGAAACAGAGGGGGTTGGTGAAAGGCATTAGGAGAAGGAAGACGTAGGTGCACAGGAATTTTGTACCTTTCAACCATCATCGGAGAAGTGCGTTCGGACGGTTGAGTAAGCTCAGTAACAGTAGGGGTATAAGCGCCCGGTGCGGAATCGGGCGTGGTAGGTGTGGTGGATGAGGTGACTGTGCTAGCAGGACGACGGTTCCATTTACGAGCGGCCGTCATTGCAGCGCTAGTGGCTCGTCCTTGCTTTTTGGAAGAGCTTTGCCGCTTTTTGATGCCCTGTATACTATGAACTTTCCCAGTTTGTACCTTTCCTGTTCTTACCTTTCCAACTTGTACCTTTGCAGGCTTTCTTTTCTTGTTGCTTGGGTTGTGTGGTTCGAAGGAATTTGGGCAGCGACCTCGCACCAACAGAGGGCCAGACATTGTTGAGGCAACTAGTAATGAGTCTTCTTTTCCCGAAGCTGACACAAATGATGCAACAAGCTCAACAACGATATGAAAGAAAAACTGCCCCTTCCTTCTGATGCCATTGTTATCGGTGGCTTTTCGATATTGAAGGTGCGAAAAGGTATGGTGGATGGGTCGGTCCAATACGCTGCAACCGTGTCCTGTAGACTCGACGTAGACTTGGGGACTACCTGCCATATTCGGCTGCATCTTTTGCACCAACGGAGGGGATGGATAAATTGGGCGCCCGCGCTTTGTCGTGAAAGACGAAAGTGCGACATCCTCTCCTTGCTCGTGGTTTTTGACTGCCCGCATGCGCATCGAAAGAGCTGTGACAGGATGACTTGCATTGCCATCAATTACATACAAGTTCCCACCGACGGGCCCTACGGGCAGTTTCAGCTGATAATGCATGGCGACTGCAAAGTAGTTTCGACGATAAGTAATATGGTAGGCTTTGCCTGTCGTATTCCCCTTCAAATATGACTTGGCGAAGTTAGCATGGAGGTCGGTGGAAACAGCTACGCCACGGAGGTCGTGTAGAGCTCTATGTTGAGTAGTGGTCCCAAATGGACAAGGACTTTCGGATGAAGATTGCTGAGGATCTGGAAATTGCCCGGCATTCTCTGTGATTCCAACATCCACCTGGCCATTAGCGATAGTTCCATCGGAGTCGTCGTCAGAGACGCCCAACTCATTGGACACTTGGTCATACTGTAGTCCATAATATTTTGAGGCGTAATCTGCAAAGCTAGTGTCAGTCCAGAATTCCAGTCGAGACCTACTACGATCAAACAATCCACACTGCTTCGGCAGACATATTGCAACAGCCGGGTAACCTTCCTCATGAAGACACAAGACCGTCGAGAAGCGAGGGAAGGCAGAATAAGCGACACGCTAGACAGCCGGATAGCGCCTTCTTGCAGGGACTCCATATTTCGTCCGAGCTTAATTCACCAACCAGCTTCGGTGCCAACGTCAAAATCTGAATAGACTCACCGTGTTGATTCATATTGAATGCAGATGGTCGAAACCTCTGCTCAGATATTGCCACGTCTATAGACTTCTTCGGTAAGATGGATGTGTTTGTTCGTCACTTCAAGAAACAACCGTGATGACCTAGGAATTAAGTTAGAAAAGGGATTGGTAAAATACTCACTTGAAGCAGAAGTGGCTCGAGGTACAGTACAACCCGTCTACACCAGCAACGCCTTGATTTCTTTGAACGAGGAGATGGAATGTCTCCTGCCATAAGATGCTCGGTCACTCACACTATCAGGATGAAGAAATCCTTGTAACTCTGTATGTAGGTATTGTTTGCGCTAAGGCAATACAGTTTTCGGGCTTCTAAATCTCCAAGAGTGGCCTTGAAGAAGTGCTTGTTTGTGTCGTAGATGATGTGGTCGATAGAATTATTTGTGACCGCAGCTGTGTGAGCTTTAGCAGATTGGCAATAGCGGTAAGGTGCGAATGCTGATGTTGGTGAGATGAGGTTCAACGTGCTGACACAGTTTGTCAATTTAGGTCCAGGTGGAAAGGCCGAGGTGCGCACGCCAGGAATACTCACCTTGGGAACATATGTCTGCTCTGTACTGGCAGCCAAGAGGTAAAGAGATGCCTCTCAGACGGACGCCGGTGAGATGCTCTTGGAAGGGCCACAGTGTGACGGCAATAGATACGTCCACTGGAAAAGACTTTCGGTGAAAAGAGTAATGAGACACAGATGTGAACCAGTTGATGGTAATGATAGACGTGGATGAATCTTGTGCTTTGTCACTGATGTTGTCCAATATGGCTCATAGACGTTGAAGTTGAAAGGATATTGATGATACACGAAAATGCAAGAATGCGGAGGAGAAGTCTCATTTGTACTGGCGATGAGAAGCGACCCTCTGTCTTGGAGGCACCCAATCATACAGCGGTACGACACGGTTCGGTGGAGACGATGGAGAAATGTCACACAACCTTGTCTCGCCCTGGAGTAAGGCGCTATTGAACCCGGTGTCTGGTACGCTCACGCCTTGGATTGTTTGATCTAAATATATGGTGTATTGAGATATGAACCGATTAGGCGGCCAGCCGAACCATCTCCTCGACCAATGACTGACAACATTTAGGACGATCAGGGGACCCCGCGTCAAAAAGAATTCTGAGACGCCTTAGTCGAATGACTCGCTCTGGCCTTGATTCGAATGGTAGAGAGTGCGCGGGAATCTTCACAATGTTTCAGATATCCAGCCTTTCTTCCATTCTAAAGGCGATTTCCAAAAGCCTACTAGAGCTCTCCAAGAATAGCCTCACAGCAGTCCTCGTGACCTTGGGCAGCAACTAAAGCCCGTAGTTTTCTCCTTGAGCGGTTGAACATCCAAGTACAGGCTTGTCACGGAGATTACCTGGGACATGCTGTATCTGGTGAGTCAAAAGCATCAAGCGGTTGCGATTTCGGAGCGTTCTGCCTCAAGTGTACATGCGATTTTCGTCATTGCAATGGACCCTCCCAGCGTCGTTGCCTTGCTCCTGGTAAGGGTCGCAAAGAAAGGGATGCCCCGCCTCAGCTCGATCACGTCTCCCCCAACGCCAGCGGCAGATAAAAACTGCCAGTTATGGAAGGTACATTCATCCGTCTCAGAAATCTGATATTCCGTATGGGCTCAGCAGATACACAAATACAAGTGTTATCGAATCCAACCCTTAAGTTGGTGTTATGCGCACACTTCTACGCCTTCCTCTGGACCTCCCTTGTCAAGATATTAGGTGGGAGCTAGTGCTTTGGGGAACGCTACGATTATGTGTCTTCTAGGAAACCCTCAAAGAAGACGGTGGTGAGGGGCGCATTGGTCGGAAGATCCTGTCTGAATTTGCTGACTCTACATCTCATCTTACTTCCAAGGTATGTAACTACGAAAGGGCATACACTACGCACAGATGCGCATAGTGTTCAGTTGTACAAAGCCTTTTGGTGAATACTGGGCAAGGGATACTGTTTAAGTGCAACTTTCTTGTCGTTAGAAGGGTAAGCACCGTGTTGCTCGGTCAGCCGCAGATGAGACTTGGATACGGCCCTACATGATGATTCAGTGCATCAATTTGCTCCCGCTCTATCTGACCCATTTTGAGAGCAGATAATTGGTGCCCCATTGAATCGCCACACTCGCCTTTCTCCGTCATCCTGCGGCGAGGCTCAGCTGGGCGAGGAAGTTTCAAACGACTTACAAGCGGGGCCCAACGTACGGTCGAGCTTTAGCCCTGCTTTGGCAATGACCCAGCAAGGATCGTCTGGTAATGGTCAGCAGAGCTATTCCTGGCTTCGTTGGTTACGGACGTAACAGACCTCCAGCGCACCAAAGACGGTCATGTGGTTTGTTTGCTAGTCATGCCTTTGAGCAGAATACTGCGTCTGCAGCATGCCGCAGTCGCTTTCTCCATTGGCGCTTTAGGGGCCTATGTCACGGCAGAATACCTTGAAACGACGTTCAGGATCACACTGTTGTCCCATCATCTTCTGTTCACTAGCCCAAATTTGGAAGGACAAAATCGATCACGACTCGGTGGCTGAAAATCCTGAGCCCTCTTGAAAAAGTCCGCTATTCTCCCCTAAATTTCTGCTGGCAACTTTTCACACTCGCTCGATCCGCTTCTTCGTTTTGAAAAGTTGGAAAATAGTTTCGAAAAAATCATGAAGATCACATTTTGTTCTAGTTACAAACCGATCGTTGCATGCTCTTGCCAGAGAACTTCATTGTAATGGTGATCATGAAGCAAGTATCGCTGATTATACAATAAAGGTTGGGCCAAAGTTCTGTCCGGTGAGAAAAAGCGTTGCCCGCCTTATTAAACACATGTGTTCGGCTACCTAATACTACAGTGCCATCAAGACAAGAAAGCTTGTGAGCTTGATTCTGGTTCAACCTCGATCATGGTTTTAAGGTCTGCGTATCTTCTTGTCCCTCCTCCGCATGATAATTGTAATTTGGACGTCACCATCAAGAGACCTAGATCTCAATTCAGCCCCCGCTCATAATTGACCGTCCAGATCCTGACATCTCAATTACTGTCAAGCTTGCAAAGGGTCTGACCACGATCTGGGCCGGAACAGGAGACCAAGGCGTTTTAATCAAAACTTGTAGCTATAAGTACAGAAAAATGGATGCCCCAAGCAACGTAAACAGCTAGCCCACGCAACGAAATATGGTAATTAGCGTCCGACAAAGGGGAATTGAACATTCATTTGCTTGGTGGCCATAATCATCGCGGTAGTGTGTCTTTGAACGGGCTGGCTCTTTGGCAAATAACATTTGTATTGTTATAACATGGGACGTCAAAAGGTGGGCCAGCATTACTGAAATAAGGAGGAATGGCCAAGTAGCGCAAGGCAAATAAACAATGAGGTAATCGACGGAAAAGAGAATGGCCCTATGTCGGTGCGGTTGCTAGCTCTGTCTGTAACTAAGATGATGAGCATACACTGAATGCTCCCGGAGGAGGGATAGTAAGGCGCTCGTTGGACGTTCATGAACACAGTGTACGAGTACAGCATCTATTCAACGCCTAGCAATGCTCAGAGAACTCCTAAGAATGGTTCGTAAACTATGTAGCACGCTTCGCGAACTCTACACGTAAGATTAAATGCCCATAGCCATCTGAAACAGTGTAAGTAAATTGGTTCACATTTGCTTCTTGGATGCGGTTGGAACACTTACATCCATCAATCTTCTCACACGCCTTGGCAGCATCCGACCGTTCTTGGAAGCTGATAAATGCAAAGCCCTTTGCTCGTCCCGTCTCCCTATCCTTGGCTAGAAAGACTCTGGTGACGCGCCCAAAGCGCTCAAAGATCTCCCGAAGATCATTTTCCTCTGCAAATTCCGAGACCTATGCGTTTCACGATCAGTAAGCCCCGAAAACGTCATCCAGAATCGAGAAGAAGCCTACATTAGTGACCCGCAACGTAGCCAGGTCATCCCTCTCATATTTGCCTCCCATGCGTTCTCCCGCCCCGGCAGCTCCACCCTTCCTCAAGTGCGGTGGCACATACCCTCCACCGCCACTACCAAGACCCCCTTCCTTTGGCGCTCCATCGTCGCTCCCGTCAGCAACTCCAGCAGCGCCGTCTGCATTTTCTCCCATCGGCGCCATCGTATCTTTGAACGGACATCTAGCGGTGAAATGTTCCCCATCACAAATCCGGCACTTGACCTTCATGTTCTTGAGCTTCTCCTTCGGATCATCTCCAGCCTTTTTCTCCTCCTTGCCATCCTTCTTCCATGTCACACTAGGCCGGAAGATGATGTTCTCTCCCACAGAAGTGGTATCGAAGGAGGGACCAGCAGGGTGGCCTTTCTCGAGACCAAACTTGGCCCAGGCTTTGCGCTCGGCGACACGGGGATTGACATACTCTTTTACGACCGTAGTACGAATTCGTCGCGTTGTCTTGACACGTTTGCCATCATCGTTGAAGCGGTAGGATACCACAGTTTTAGTACCATCTTTGTTGGTAGTAACGGTTTGTGGGGGAAGCGCGGTGGGATCGTCGAATTCTTCGTCGTCAGCCCAGTCTGGGCGGCTGAAAAGTGCATTAGTACGTTACAAGATTCAGGAATACTGAAGAGTATACTTTGCGATTTTTGACATATTTGAGGTGTTGTTTTGGACTGTGGAACTTTGGGAAGAGGGATGAACTTGAATTTGATACGCTTGGTGTGGCGGATCTACGCTAGCCGGATCAAGCGTCATAAATGTTCCTAGGTAGGTATGTTCCAACACCTGCTTTGGAATCCTTGGAAGATTCTATGAATCAGCCTGTGCCTGGCCTTCACATTGCAAGATAGTAGCCACTGTTATCGCTTCTTCCTCATTTCAATGAGTCTATCTCTCAGAGTGTCTCTATCACAGGTGCCCACATCCTCTTGCTAAGTTGGTCTACTGAATGTATTTGCCATGAATCTCCTAGGATCCACCCACGACTGATGTCAATCTATTTAGGGGAAGACGTAGTACAGGCAATGAGACCACTGTGACTCATTGATTGCGTGGCAACATGCAGGGCTGTAGATAGATATTCAACAAGATCGTGCAAAGAAAACCCAGCTTACGCTGGCAGCAAGAAATCATTGGCCATGAGATGTTAGGCAAGAGCTGAATGAGTGTGGTCGAAGCACTTTAGTACACGCCATACATACAATCATGTCATGAGTGAACCGTCCGTGATTCATCTCAAGTCATAGAATAAGAGACTGATGGCAGCTAGATCAGACGCAGCGCGAAAAGGTTCGGAGGAGCTAGTACATTTGGGCCTAGGAGCCGCAAAGGGAAAACAGACCAATATCTTAGAGTTTGGTCAGATTTGGTACTCTCGGTATTGAACAGCTAGGGTCCCTAAATCTCCAGTACATCAGTCGACAACACTTTTATCATCAGCCCAACTGGGTTCTACTGCTCTGCAGACTCTTTGATAATCCGAGAACACTTTGTCACCAACATCCACACCTTCCGTGGTCCAAAACATCGTCCAATTCGCCCCTGGTATTTTCCATGTTCCTTTTGCCCTCTCAAAATACCACTTGTTGACTGGGTTATTTTTCCGACTACGCCAGCATACCCCATTTGGAAAACATTCACGGACCACAGCTTTGAATACTATATCTGCGACTCCACCTGCACCTTGAGAGCGCTTCAGGACAGCAAACTTATCCAAGTAAGGGACCATGCGGCTGAAGTCGTCCGCTGGGACGCCAGGTGGAGTTTCCCAGGTCAAAATAGCACCACCTTCATATTCCCCTGCGATGATGACACCGGCTACACGGTCCCTGATGCGATCCAGGTAGTGAGGTACGTCAAGCTTCCGGTTAAAGGAATCATCTATAAGGTGCACTAGGCGAGATAGATCAATACGAGGGTCGTCCATGCTAATTGTAGGGCTAGAGGCCGAGGGCGCAGTCCATTCTTTATGGAGAGGATCCGGAACAATACTTACGGGCATGCCTCGCTTGAAGAATGTCGCTGGCGACAACGCGTTGGCTGAAGACGAGGCTTGTGCTGCCGATTCTTGCAAACGGTTCGAAGGTAAGGATGAAGAGAAAACAGGCTTATCAGTCAATAGATTGTGGATCAAGGGGTTTCGTTGTCTGCGAGTTCGGACCCGAGGTCCTTGGCTGGTTAGTGGTGGACGACTTTGAGAATTGGCCACGGCATTCGGTGTTGTCAGGAACGCTGAGGCCGAGGGTGGAAGGAGAGCGAGCGCATGTTTGATCAAGTGTAGGTTCCGTACATGATACCCTGCACTCGAATGCCGCAAATGTGTCTCGGCGACACTTTCTAGCTCCGAGACCTGGCTTTTGGTGGCAACCGAGTTAACATCCAAAGACTTAGGGAAGCAATCCCTAGAAATGAAGGGACTGGAAGCGTTTTTCTGGTGTGAACCTGGTTTGACGCTTTGGAAGGGCCCAGTCCCAGCACTTATCAAATCTGCCATGATCGATTTGAACTCTTGCTCAAGATTGATGAAGACATGCGAGCCATGAGCTTTGCCACCAGACGGTATGCCGCCTAGAGGATCTAGGACAATGACACGATCTAGCGAGATCTGCTTCTGTGGTTTCAGGATTGCGCCAGGCACATTGCCAATAAGTTCTTTGACTTGCGAATTGGTCTGAAGACCGGCAAACTCGCGCGTGAGGGCCAAGATTACCTCATCAGCGACTACTGGGACGACCATTTGAGTACTAGGGTTGAATCCGATGGGTACGATGACCGGTATCACCCCTCGGTACAATGGGGCTAATAGCAATTCCCGATCTGTGATTCGTATTGGACCCTGTATCTTGACGGATGGGAGGGCTTGTTGGTCGATAGGAAAGACGCCAACCACGCTGTCTAATTGCCTTGCGCCTTGCCGTCCATATCCTTCAATGACTGCGACGATGCGGTCCGCTTGTTCGGCCAGCAGTTTGACCCTCTCCGCAGTGTTCCTTTGCTCGCCATCCTCAAGATCAAGAACCACCACACAGCTTAAACCTAATTGGGTGAGCTGGGATAAAGTTTGTCCAACACCAAGTAGAGTCGACTCGTCAACAGCTTGTGGTGCTCGAATCTTCACCAAGGCAATGTGAAGTGATTGAACGGCCTCGTGGGTAAATCGCGACTTGTCCGGTGAGGTTGAGAAGACAGGATTTTCATCGACGGCTCTCACTGGCATGTAGAGGCTGCCTAAATTGACTCCGACATACTTGGCATTCAACAAGGCGGGCTTCGCCGTTTGGCTACCCATTTTTGGTAAGCTGAAGCGGGAGAGATAGGCCTTTGCTTCACGCTTTGTAGCAGTAGATCCGAGCACATCGAGCAAGAGGTCCTTCTCGAACAATCAGTGCGACAGGAAAAGCAGCATGATGAGAATATGTGGTACCTGATTGGTCTCATCTCCTTGCTTCCGCCTGCTTGCTTCCTCCCTCAGGTCTACGGTATGTTTGGCTTGGACCGCTCCTAATACAGAAGAGATGTCTTTTGGGCCAGACCTAGAAGTCAACAGACGTTGTGACAGAGGAGGATTTGACGCCCATGGTGATTGGATTTTGGGCTGGGAAGAAATGTCAATTAGATGTATGAATTGGGACTTCCAATGGCAACACACGACCTACAGTCGCAGAGAATGAAAGTTTGCTCTTTCGGAACGTTGGTTCACACGCTTTCATCTCACATCCTCCAACGGACGAGCTGATACCAAAGAATTATGCACAGAAGGCATAAGGGTCGGACAGACCGCGCCCGGCAGGATTGTCACTCAGAATGAAAAACCAGGATGATTCAGTTGGGTCAGTGAAGAGTGAATAGTGAATGTGTTAGGGATATAAGCCAAGCCTCTAAGATAAGGCCTGAATCATATCCGGCCCAAGGCCCAAGGGATGCGGGACCAAGGCTGATCATTACCACATTACTACTCTACTACACATATCTCGGGTGTCGGACCATTATTGCGTCTTGCTATAGACTAGATGGATTTGTCGTTTCCCATGTACTTGTCTCTCACAAAACTAACAGTTTGTGTACACATTCAGTCATAATGCCGCTTGAGTACAAAACCAAAGAAATCAAATATTGGATAACTCATCTCAGCACACTTCTTTCAGCAGTGAGATCGACTGTTTGGGTAGGAGTAGGCTCTTTCTCAACATGTTCTTGCCTGGCTTCTTGCATCTACGGAACGACCTACCGACATAAAGAAACCTCGTATCGACAGGTTTTGGGCTTTAGCTGAGACAGGCTGAGCTAGCAATAGACTCGAGCAAGGCCGTGGCAGTCTGCAGACATGTTGGGCGACTTTGAGAAAACCCAACAATTCAATCAGTCTATCAAAAGCAGTTTTGCAATTCTCAGTTAGAACGGCAAAGGCAGGTTTTCCCGCGGCTTCGGCTCTGAAATCTAGAGTCTCCTCTCACACAAACGCCGGTAAGATCATTTGAGATAAGTGAAAGACCGAGGGAATCGACTTCACGGTTTGAGCAGCTCAACCGTCTTGCTCCCTCAAGTTATGGTTAAGCACCTTCTCGGCTCTTCCTGTAGCTAGCCTCCTGTTCGACCTGCAGACCGTCTACTACAGGGGCCAGTTCACTTAGAATCTCATACGCCTTCTTGTGATATTCGAGCTGTGCAGCGATGAGATCTGCGAGATTTCGAAGAGGCTCAGGCGTGTCCAGAACCTACTCATAGGAGCTCTAGGTCAGCGATCTTTCCCTCAATATTCTAAAGTGTCTCCGAAGAAAGGTTGAAACCCACGTTCTTCATGACTCCCACGGCCTCCTCGGTTACACCCACAAATTCATCCTCCTTCCTCTCAATCTCAGCTCTTCGTTCGTCGCTCATCGGCAGCTCTTCTTCTCCCTTTCCACCCTTTGCTTTTGCCTTCGTAGCATCTAACCCCAATCTTGCGCTCTCCACGCCTCTCCTTGCCCTTGTAGCAAACATTAAATTTGTGTTCAATGTGGTGCTCCATCCCGCTAAGAATCGTTGCTGGATCTGTTGATCCTGAGCGAGGCGAGCTTCTCCCACCTTTTCACTCGCTAGGGCATACTTCTCGAGAGCAGTAGACAATGGGTCTTCGCCGCTCGATGAGGACGGGTTTGATTGGGTAAGTAATTGGCTTCCAGCGAGGGAAGCGCGAGCTATCGCGTGGGGAAACGTCTTAGGTTGGGGCTTTGCGCTAGGGGGCGCAGTGAATGCAGCTTGAGCTTCAGCAGGAGAGGAAGCATGGGAGAGGAGGTTGACTTTGTCGGTGATGGTGCGGCCAAGGTCATTGAAAGATTCGCGAATATTGGGAGGGTAATCGTAGGCTTCATTGGTGTACTGGGAGCTTGAGTAGGGTCAGCGAAAGGACTAAGCAGACTTTGGAGATGACACACGTTACTGAAAGGAGCTTCTGGTGAACTTGCTTGAGGGCATCAACGCGCTTCTCAAGCTCGATATAGTCTGGTGGTAGCTCAGTCTATGATCGATAGCATTAATGACTGTACTATTGAGACCGTTGGGGAGCAGCAAAATATAGACACCTTATCGTCCGCAGTACCGAGCTGCTCTTTTACGTACTGCTGGGTTCGAGCTGCAAATGGCGAAAAGGACGACCTGCTTGTGAATTAGATTTGTCTGGACTCCTGAATAGGTCACGAACGAGATGTTCTTTCCGAAAGCTTGGAATTTGTCCATCTTGAGTATTGGTGATTGTGAAATGCTGCTTCTTGGAACACTTGTGGACACAGAAGAAAGGATTGATGTCTTGCGACTGTTTAAATAGTTCCATTCGAGTGTTCACAAGGACTTTGCCGTAGGGCTGATCTTCGATACATCCGATCGACTGACCAGAAGAGCCGTCATATTTTAGGACAGCACTGTTAGCATAGTGCTTGCTAAGTAAAAAAACGTTCAAAGGAATCAATTGAGAGGAGTATTGTTGGTTTGATTAATCAAGGACCTATGTAACTACAAGAAGCGCTTCATTCATGCTATAGATCCAGTACCTTCAAACCCCATCAATAAGTGAAGACAATAGGTGAAGATACCGGGGTGGTAGAACGCCAATGGGTAGAGGAATATGGATACACTCAACGCTGGACGAGTCGCCCTAGACGTGGATCGAAGACCAAGAGAACTAGGCTTTCTATACCATCTCTCAAGGTTTCTTTTCACCCTCTCCCTGGCTCTCACTACCTTGCTGTCCTTCAGGTGGTGCTTCTCCCGCGTTTCCGGGTGGTGGTGTCTGCTGCTCTTCCGTCCTGGCTTTGTGCATCTTGTCAAATAGATTCAAGCTCGCCATCTGCAGCTCATCTGTTTTTTCTTTGAGTTCAGCTGCGGTTGCTGTGCCCTCACCGGCCTGGTTCTTTGCAACAAATTCTCTCAGCGTGCCAATCTTCTCTTTGAGCTGGTCAGCTTCGGTCTTGTCGATTTTGTCAGCAAAGTCTTTCAGCGCCTTTTCGGTATCATTTAGAACGCCGTCGGCGCGGTTGGCAGCCTCGATAGCAGCCTTTCGCTCCTTGTCTTGCTCGCCGTACTTCTCCGCATCATCCACCATACCCTGAATTTCAGAGTCGGACAGACCAGATCCGGAGGCAATTGTGATAGACTGATCCTTGTCTGTTGACTTGTCTTTGGCGTGAACATGTACAATGGAGTCGGCATCAATATCGAATGTTACTTCAACTTGGGGGACGCCTCTGTGGGCAGGTGGTATCCCAACGAGCTGGAAGTTACCGAGACTAAACAAGTCAGCATTCATTTATCAAATAGAGAAAAAGACACGACCGCATGTGTAGAAAAGGTTGAACCTCCAGTTTATCATGCAACTCGCAATGAAGCTAAGACTGGGGAGGAATTGAGACTTAAATCGGCACTTACAGCTTGTTATCCCGCACAAGCTCACGTTCGCCCTGGTAGACCTTGATCTCGACAGCCGTCTGGAAGTCTGCTGCAGTCGAAAAAATCTGCGATTTCTTTGTAGGAATTGTAGTGTTGCGGTTTATGAGACGAGTAAAGACACCGCCGAGCGTCTCGATACCGAGGGATAATGGCGTAACATCGAGCAGCAGGACGTCCATAACCTCACCAGCTAACACGGCGCCCTGGATTGCAGCACCAATAGCGACAGCCTCGTCTGGATTGACTGATTTTGCTGGATCACGGCCGAAGATGGATTTTACAGACTCTGTGACCTTCGGCATACGCGTCATGCCACCGACTAAGATGACTTCCTGGATATCCTTGGCTTGTAGATTAGCATCCTTCAATGCTTTCCTTACAGGGTCAATGGTCCGGCCGATCAGAGGTTCGACGAGGTTCTCAAGCTGCGATCTTGACATCTTCATATTGATGTGCTTAGGACCGGACGCGTCTGCGGTAATATATGGGAGATTAATGTCCGTTTGTAAGGTTGAGGATAATTCAATTTTAGCCTTCTCAGCCGCCTCACGGATACGCTGAATAGCCATGCGATCATTAGAAAGATCGATGCCAGAATCTTTCTTGAAGTGCTGCACCAAGTGTCGGACGAGATTGATATCGAAGTCCTCTCCACCTAAATGGGTATCGCCGTTCGTCGACTTGACTTCAAAGACTCCTTTCTGGATTTCGAGAATAGAGATATCGAAAGTACCACCTCCCAAATCATAGACCGCAATTATTCGGTCTTCCTCCTTCTCGAGCCCATAAGCAAGTGCAGCTGCGGTTGGCTCGTTCACGACTCGTAATACGTTGAGACCAGCAATCTGACCAGCATCCTTGGTTGCTTGTCGCTGAGAATCATTGAAATAGGCAGGCACAGTGACGACACCATTCTGAATACTCTTATTCATATAAGATTCCGCAGTCTCCTTCATCTTTTGCAGGACGAAACCGCCAATCTGGGACGGTGAGTATTTCTGACCTCGTGCTTCCACCCACGCATCACCATTGGTATGCTGCACGATCTTGTAAGGCACCTCCTTGATATCCCGCTGGCATTCTGCATCGGTATATTTGCGACCGATGAGACGCTTCGTGGCAAAGAGGGTGTTTTCTGGGTTCACAACAGCTTGACGCTTGGCTGAAATGCCCACAAGTCTCTCGCCATCTTGAGCAAAGGCAACGACCGAGGGCGTCGTTCTTGTACCTTTGAATCGATTATTAGCGATGAATGACGCGAACACACGAATTGATGACAATTATGGATACCTTCTGAGTTCTCTATTATCTTTGGTGTTTTGCCTTCGAGTACGGCAACTGCTGAGTTTGTTGTGCCTAAGCAGATGTTAGCAGATTTTGAGGCAGTCGTTGGAGGAAATTCTTGAGCGCACCAAGATCAATACCAATGACTTGGCCCTTGACCTTCTCCTCGCCACCGGTCGAAGAATATCGGATGAAAGGAGATCTGAGAGGTGAGCGGGCGGCGGAGAGACGAGTTATGGCAGGGGTCGTGCGAGGCAGCTTGAGCTTTGGTATTAGCAGAGATGAGATTTTGGCAGACATGGACCTGAGCGTACCGATCTCACAAGCCTCGACGAAATCATTTTCGTAGGGTTCAATGTGAGAATAAACGGTTGTAGAGGATAATGCGCACACCGAAACACCTCGAGCAAGGTCAAAGAGAAGAAGAACGGGTGATCAGAAAAGTGGTCGGAGGCGCAAATGATGAAAAAGTTGTAGAGATTACTAGCGCCCCCGGATGGGCTACGGCAAGACTTTGTGGACATGCCGCAAAAACCGGTTGGTCGCCACCTGCCGACAAAGCCGTCCTGAAGCTCTGCACCTCCGCCAGTGGATTCCAGTATTACTGAGCCCCAATGTGCCAGCCCTGGAGGGAGAAACCCCTGCTCAGCTCCACATCATGAGCAATGACTTCACAACGTACGCTCCGGTCATAGCTTGACCTACTTCCCCCACAGTCCGGAGCTGACAAGGGCAGTATAGACCTTGGGAAACGAATGCATTGATCCTTTCTTCGCAAAGCTCCCTCTACCCTGCCAGGATCCCATATCAGTAAGCTACGCGAGACGAAGCTCACCAGAGAAATCCGGTAACGTGGGTAACAGGCATAATCAGCTCAAGAATTACATTAGCACCGCAAAACCCAACATTATCTACTATGCTTCCGCATATGATATATTTGCTCTGAACGTGTCGTCGCGGAAGCGGACATTGGTCAAAAGCTTGCCATGGAAACCGTTCTGCCTCGACGCCGCTTGCGGTTGGATATGTGTTGGGGGAGACGAGAATGGGCAATGTGCCTTCGTCAGTATCAATGAGACTGATGTCGGAGGAGCTTCTTCGCAATCGCGTGCGGAAGTCGATGACCTCTTACCATTGGACCTGAACCCAGAATATCGTCACATCCGCCATGACTTTCGCCGTACTCCACCATGGCCTCAATACTCGAGTGAACCAAAGTATGAGCTGCAGCATCGTGAATTTGGAGGTGAAAGGGTCAACTCGATTAAAATACATTCGCTCTCAAGTGCGAACGGAAATGTTAAAAACGAGATAGTAGCTGTTCTTACGTGAGTACTCTTAGTCTTGGGGTTTCGGTACTGTTTCTAAAGGTATCCAGCAACAATGACCGGACCGTTCGAATATACTCTTTGTCACAGTCTCTTCTACTTGAAACTCTAGACTTCCCTACGCGAATGAATCATGCTTCTATATCACCTGATGGTAAATTGCTACTTGCCGTCGGGGATGAGGTTCCACCTCGCAATGAAACCCGGGCTTTCTTTTGCAAAAGGGTTGATATGCCCAGTATCGTGGTCGAACCTCGAGTGTCTTATCCCAGGTACGAGTGGCACGAATCTGCCGAGCCTAAACTTCTGACCGCATGTGAGAAGGATCCTTGCTTCTGTACCGCATTTTCCCCCTCTGGTCACATCTGTGCAGTAGCTTCACAGTCAGGTGTCGTTACATTCTTTGATACATCTCGTATCCGAGATGACATGGACTCCGGTGAAGCAGTGATTGCTGTTCTGAAGTCGTCAAGACCATCGCTCCGACTCATTTGGTCTGGAGCTATTCGATCAATGTGCTTTTCGCCTGCTCCGTGGGATCTTTTCGCGTGGGCGGAAGACCAGGGCCGTGTGTGTGTGATAGATCTACGCAACGCATTCAATTCGAGGCAGACAATCGAAATAGACATCGAGTCTCCGAATCTTGAAAGAATTGATGTACATGACCACGACAGTACTTCTGAGCAACGACAATTGGAAATCGAACGGAGATTCGTGGAGCGCCACCGCGAGGCTCTGGAGGCACAGGACCATCTCGCCGCTGTAAGTCATACCGCGGACTATCTCGAACTGGCTGCAGTGAGAAGGCGCATGGACCGCGAAGCCGAAAACTCACGGGATGACCTGCATTCTTTCTCGGACGGTGAACGTCAAATGATTGATTCGATCGGCTTGAGACGATCGCATGGGAGCCATTCGGGTGTGCCAGATACACCATCGGCAGCTCCTCTCAGTGTCAATTATACCCCCAGTAGGCCCGCGGACTTCCCGACCTGGACAGGGTTACCGTCTCCCGCGCCTCCCTCAAATCTTCAGGGCCGTTCGACGGGGGCCGCCAGCATTCATGACTCCATGCGCCACCGAAATTGGGAACGCTCGCGTGCCACCGACCGTTCCTACCAACCTCGTCGCCGCAGTTCTGTCGTCATCTCCAGCTCCAATTCTAACACTGGTACCTCTTCACCGCAACCATCGTCCAGCCTTGCACCAATTGGCACTGGCACTCCCACTCTTTCCGCTTCACCGTCACGACTCCCCCTTGGCAGTTCCGAAATGCCAGTACCTCATGTCTTCGACACTTCGGACCCATGGCAAACAATCTCTGACGCTATGGGCTCAGGTAACATGCCACCTGAAATTATTGCCCGTCTTCGGGGGTTGCAATCTAGAAACCATGAGCGCCGTTCACAAGTCACTGCAGTCCCCCAAGCAACACTGGACCGCCGTATGCAAGCTATTCAAGGAGTCCAAGAGCGATCGAGAGCCGAACATGCGGACGCAGTAGAAGCCATCACCAACCGCGCAAGGGAAACGAACGCGAGGGTGTCAAGGCAGATTAGGACTAGTAGAAATGATGTGGTTTATGATGAAATTGATCGAGAGGTCCTCTCGAGGAGGTTGGATGATCCAAGGCGCCGACCAAGGAGTGATGAGGGCGTGGTTACGATGGGGATTGGGTGGAGCGTTGATGGACGGGATCTGTGAGTTCCTTCAGGTCATTCTCCATGACATAGCCTTATTCTGACTGATTGGCGTAGATACGTGGCAACTGAAGACGGAGTACTGGAGTATCCGGTCAATATTGAGGGGCGGAAGACTTTTCCGAGAATGGCGTTCTTATGACAATGAGACCAAAGGCGTTCGGAGTTGGTGTGGCATACCTGGCGCTCATTGGGCAGTCCACAAATCCCCTTTGGTGTTTGGAAGTATCAAATTACCTTGGTGGCAGTAATTGTACAGCATAATATGGTATCTGCAAGGTCGAGAGACAGGATCTTGATATTTTTTTTGATACCACGAAAAGCTTTGTGGGCGAGCAGATCCTTTTCATAATCAGCAATAATTGCCCAATGATGCTTGCTCATTCCTTTGCAAGCAATTGTGCGATTGACAGAGGTTACAGAACGCAGCCACAAGAAGAACAGCACCAATAGGGGTATCCAAGGTTGCAGCCACTGCATGTCCTTTTAAACGCCACCCGTCATGTACATAGGCATTACTTGCTCATCACACCAAAAGCTGGTCACCATATGAAGCATCAAGCTTTCTGTATCCATCCTGAGTGTTGGAAGAAATCAAACAATTTCGCACCCTTTGAGGCCTCGATCTATTAGTGAAGGTAAATCAGCGAGAAATTCTTCTAAAACTACATTCCTGGCGATGATCACGTGCAAAGCAACGTACCTTACAGATTTCCTTGACTACCTTTCTTTTCAGCAAGCCTCCATTTTTCATTGCTTCCCTCAAGATAGCCTCCTTCATGACAAGATAAGGTTTGGGCTGAACCCTGATTGCCGCACATAGCTCAGCTTCTTCTTTGGTCAGAAGGTGTAAGTCGGTTATATTTTCACTGTTCATCTTTAAAGGAACGGTACCACTCAGCGGTGTCACAGTATAGCGGGTTTTCTTCTCTTGTTGGGAGACTGGAGGAGGGAGTGTCGCATTGGTGGTACCGTTTGTAAGGGGTCCTTTGGAGTGACTGCCATTCGTCACGGTAGTAGTCTTGGATGTAGGTATGGGAGCTGAAGGAATAGGTTTTAGGCGTTCAGGAAGTTCAGGGGCTGTCAATTCGAGCGTCAAAGTAGCCTTTTGATTGGCTTCCTTTTCGCCCTTCTTCTCAGGACGGATTCCGGCCTGACGGTCAAAGGCTCCTGTGGGAGGTGGACGAGCAGCGCGTGCTTGTTTATCTTGCTCATATTTCTCGCCCGTTTTGAGGTCGCCTATACGCATTCGCCGCCAATCCTGTAACTGTGCAACGGCTTGGCGGAGATTATGCTCGTACTCCAGCGATGAAGCGAAAGCTTCAAAATCGTTGTGGTTCATCATCCGTGCAAACGGCTTCGCTTTGTTGGCAAGGGTTATCTCATCTTTGGTTTTCTTTTTGTCTAAAGCGACGCTTTTCTTGTAGTCCAGCAGATTGTGCTCGAAAATGACCTTTTTGCGATCCGCTCGGGCTGTCAGTCTCGAGTTGTAGATATCCATGACAACCATCTTGAATTCCATCTCTGGTTCGACCTCGCCCGTCCGCGTATTCAAGCCGTCACCAGGATCAAATTGCATATGTTGGACTGCCTCTTCTGCCTCATTCGCAAACTCCGTTTCGAACTCTAGACGACCTGGCATATATCCCTGAACTTCGTGACAAGCAGGAACACTGGCAGTAGGCTTTTGCTTAGGGGTTGCCGGGGGCGCAGACTTGGCTTCCTCCCTCCTTTCTTCTATCCGTCGCTTCTTTCGCGCTTGAAAAACATCTCTCGGTATTTCCTCTGCCATTCGCTTATCCCCAGGATCGGCATTCGCTGGCAGTGGAAAATTGGGACTTTCGATGTATGTCCTGATGTAGTGATCCCGGACCTCATCTTTATTTCTGTAACCGCCTATGTGGTCTGCTATGTCGGCCCATGATCCAAGACCATATACCTCTGCGCCTTCCAGCAGGCACAATTCTTCGTCCGCTCCCCAATCCTTGTCGAAGATGGGTATAGAGTGTTGCTCGATCACATAGAACTCATGCGTTGTAGGATCGTGGTCACGCGACTTCGCCGCATTTTTGAAGCACGGTACACATAGATCGTAATCGGTACAGACATGGCATCGTATCCGCACCTAAGAAATGTTATCAGCGTCATCCTGACGGACGCAGGCGGGGTTTAGACATGGATGCATACAGTCGCAGTGATGTCGGCCGAGCACACATCGCATATGTATTTGAGACCTCCCTCTGTCCCGCGCGATAGCGTCTTCTTCCTGATTACCCCCATTGCGCAAGTTCAAGGGCCCGATCTGCTTTGCGACAGTGTCCAATGTGGATGGTGGACTTGAATGGTTGGGAACGGCAATGTGACGGGACTTTGATGGAAGAGAGCGGGTTCTCAAGCTATATTCGAACAGCTCATGGTTGGAGAGGCGGTAAGGGTGAGGGATCATAGTACCTCTTTGATATTCCCAGATCCATCTGAAAGGCTTGACGTCGAGATTGCCAAGACCGATAGGGCACTAAGACAGATGCTTAATCAGGCATAGCGGCCGTGGGGCAAGCGTCTCCCCTGCAGCAACTGCAGCAAACAGTCCACTTCACCCGTCTCTTGGTCAGCATCTGGTATACTGTCCTACGGTGGCATGACGTCCGTTCTTTGTACCCTCATCGTTGTTTTCCTCTCTACCTCCCCTTCACATTCCCAATCGCTTGGGTCTTGCCGTAGGACTTGACCAAAGGCTGTGCGTTGGTGCGCATCTGGCATTGATAGCCACCCCAGCAACATACAGCAACCTTCAGACCCTGACATCGCTTCTCCTTCTAGCCACACGGACCACAATCATTGAACGGCGCCATGTCTTGGAATCTGACCAAAAGTGGGCGATCCCTTTGTCGTCCAGCTTGCAAGTATTGGTACTGACTACTATGTAGAGTTCAAGGAGACCCATCTCGGGCCCCTGAAGAATAGCCTTGGAAGTCGGTCAACCTCCACCTCCACAATCAAGGCAGATGGTCCGGAGCCAATGGATGAGAAGCTCAGTACCACCAGCAGTAATGGTATCGGTAGGCGGTCCTGTTCGAAAGACTCTGCTCAAGCTCATGGCCAACAGATGCTTCCGAGGCTATGGTCTCTCCACCTCAAGCTCCCTCAAAGCCCGGAATCCTCGTCGTGACCCTTCATGAAGGAAAAGACTTCTCCCTACCCCCTCACTACCAACAACAGTTCCATTCTCCGCACCAAACCACTGCACAGGGTGGTTTCTCCGTTGCTGGATCAATGCGTGGGGATACTTCAATGTCGCGCACACCCGGTACAATGACCGGCTCCTACGCACAAGGCTCCCGGCCGCAATCAGGGGGAGGGATCAACAATGCTCCCACAATTCATGGGCGGTACTCTTCCCGGCATTTACCATATGCACTTCTCGACTTCGACAAGCTTCAGGTATTTGTGGACGCGGTTTCAGGAAGCCCTCAAAATCCATTATGGGCAGGCGACAACACGTCCTACAAATTCGATGTCTCACGCGCCACAGAGCTATCCGTACAAATTTATCTTAGGAATCCTAACGCCCGACCAGGTGCCGGGAGAAGCGAAGACATTTTCCTGGGTATCGCTCGGGTCAATCCCCGGTTTGAAGAGGTAAAACGATTTGTGGAAGATCCAAAAGCAAGTAAAAAGGATCGGGAGAGGGGAATAGCTGCATTTGCTGAGCAGGAGCGCTCAATGGGGCAGCTCGGAACAGACTGGTTGGATGTTGCCTTTGGAACGGGATCGCTCAAAATTGGAGTTGCATTTGTCGAGAATAGGCAGAGAACGTTGAAGATTGAAGACTTTGAACTCCTGAAGGTGGTTGGGAAAGGCAGCTTCGGCAAGGTTATGCAGGTAATGTAGGTCTCAACCAGATCGGCCATGCGAAAGGAGAGGCACACTAAGTTCGATCCTACAGGAAGCGCGATACCCATCGGATCTATGCTCTGAAAACCATCCGTAAAGCACATATCATCTCCAGATCCGAAGTCGCTCATACGCTTGCTGAACGATCAGTTTTGGCTCAAATTAACAATCCATTCATCGTCCCCCTCAAATTTTCATTCCAATCGCCAGAGAAGCTCTACCTTGTATTGGCATTCGTCAACGGTGGAGAGCTCTTTCATCATCTCCAGCGCGAGCAGCGATTCGATGTCAACAGGGCTCGATTCTATACGGCCGAGCTTCTTTGCGCTCTTGAATGTCTACACGGATTCAACGTTGTGTATAGGGACCTCAAACCAGAAAATATCCTTTTGGACTATTCAGGTCACATTGCCTTATGCGATTTCGGCCTTTGCAAGATGGATATGAAAGACGAAGATCGAACCAATAGTTAGTATCATCTCTTACCATTTTCAACGCTTGCTGAAACCCAACACAGCTTTCTGCGGCACACCCGAATATCTCGCACCTGAACTTCTTCTCGGCCAGGGCTACGACAAATCCGTAGATTGGTGGACTCTTGGGGTGCTTCTTTACGAGATGCTGACAGGTCTACCTCCGTACTACGACGAGAACACGAATGAGATGTATCGTAAAATCCTTTCCGAACCGCTCCATTTCCCTGGCCCGGAGGTTGTGCCTTTGCCGGCCAAGGACCTCCTGATCCAGCTGCTCGATCGAAGGCCGGATCACAGGCTTGGTGCCAAAGGACCATCCGAAATCAAGGCTCATCCTTTCTTCAACCAGATCGACTGGAGGAAATTGTTGCAACGAAGATATGACCCTACCTTCAAACCCAACGTGGTATGTGACCATTTGCCCTCGCAGTCAAATCCAACGCTGACCAATGAAGTCGGATGCTAGGGACACAGCAAACTTTGACCGCGAATTCACCCAGGAGGCGCCCACCGACTCTTACGTCGATGGCCCTATGCTTTCACAAACCATGCAGCAGCAATTCACAGGCTGGTCCTACAATCGCCCTGTTGCAGGTCTCGGAGATGCTGGAGGCAGCGTAAAGGACCCTTCGTTCGGAAGCGTCACCGGTTGAGAGCAGATAGAAGCGCATGAGACGTGATCCTGAATGCATTGAATGAAGCGCAGAACGTGTTCCTCCTCTTCCCCCGGATCTTGCAGGCTCAAAGAGCGGTTCAGTAGAAGAAAAGCGTCAGATACCAAGACTCGGCCATGCTTCCATAAGGCAAGCGGGCCAAGCCAAACAACCTAAAGTACCTTACAACCCACCTAAATAGGACCATCCTCGTTTGACTTCCATGTGTGAGCTCATGCTTGCATTTGGCTTCCATTATCTGAGCATCGGTTAAGATGTATGGTGCTGAGTGAGCAAAATAGCGTGGTAGTCCCCGTACGAACCCTAATCGTGGGGTCGCGGAGCCTTCCGGCAGACATGGCGGGGCAGGTTGGTGGCATCCCTCAGCAGCTACGGTAGGGGTATCCACCACTATTTGTTCTCTATCCCCCGGAACACCACCATTGCTCCACCAGGCGTTGAAAGCACGTTGTCCACCGTGGTGTGGCGTCACACCTGCTTTGCCTATAACAGCCTCTCCTCGACGCCCTCACCATGGAGCACTTCGCACAAGCGAGCGACCTCCAGGCATGGCAGCAACTCCAGGAACACCACACAACCCTAGGCCGCAACATTGTCTTGAAAGACATATTCCAGAAAGACCCCGATCGTTTCCAGAAATTCTCACGCACGTTCAAGAACACTGCCGACAAATCCGAGATTCTGTTCGACTTCTCCAAAAACTTCATTACCGAGGAAACACTGCAGCTACTTATCCAATTGGCGAAAGAGGCTGGCCTAGAGAAGCTCCGAGATGACATGTTCGCGGGCGAAAAGATCAATTTCACTGAGAAGAGAGCTGTCTACCACGTTGCATTAAGGAATGTCACGAATCAGCCCATGCAGGTGGACGGGAAGAGTGTGGTGGAGGATGTGAACGAGGTGCTCGAGCACATGAAAGTCTTCTCGAACGAAGTCAGGAGTGGAGATTGGAGAGGTTACACGGGCAAGAAAATCAGGACTATAATTAATATCGGCATCGGAGGGTCTGATCTGTCAGTCTTGTCCAACACAGCGACCGCGCTGTCCGAAGGCTGACGAGACACCCAGAGGACCAGTGATGGTCACGGAGGCGCTTAAGCCATACGGCAACCGGAACCTGAATCTTCACTTCGTCTCCAACATTGACGGGACTCACATGGCTGAGGCTCTAAGCGATTCGGATCCAGAGACAACGCTTTTCTTGGTGGCCTCAAAGACCTTCACCACCGCTGAAACCACCACGAACGCAACGACTGCCAAGCACTGGTTTCTTGAACACGCGAAAGGCGAAGAGCACGTAGCTAAGCATTTTGTGGCCCTTTCCACGAATGTGGAAGAAGTAACCAAGTTTGGCATCGATCAGAAAAACATGTTCGGATTCGAGAGCTGGGTTGGTGGCCGTTATAGCGTCTGGAGCGCCATTGGATTGAGTGTGGCCCTGTACATTGGATTCGACAACTTCCACGAATTCCTCTCCGGTGCTCATGCGATGGATAAGCACTTCAAAGAGACCCCTCTTGAAGAAAACATTCCAGTCATCGGTGGTCTCCTTAGCGTTTGGTATTCCGACTTCTTTGGCGCGCAGACACACCTTGTCTCTCCCTTTGATCAATACATGAACCGCTTCCCGGCATACCTACAACAGCTGTCCATGGAGTCGAACGGCAAAGGTATCACCAAGTCTGGCGACTATGTGAAGTACACCACTGGGGCCATCTTATTCGGCGAGCCGGCCACGAACGCCCAGCACTCTTTCTATCAGCTATTGCATCAAGGAACAAAGCTCATACCTACTGATTTCATCCTTGCTGCCCAGAGCCACAACCCTATCGAAAACAACAAACATCAGAAGTATGTCTTCCCGTACGTAGCTGACTGTTCCTGGTGACTAATGCCCGCGTAGGATGCTGGCGTCCAACTTTTTCGCCCAAGCTGAGGCATTGATGGTGGGCAAGACTGTGGATGAGGTCAAAAGTGAGGGCGCGCCGGGAGAGCTGGTGCCGCACAAGACCTTCCTGGGGAACCGACCGACCACCTCGATCCTCGCGCAGAAGATCACACCAGGCACGCTCGGGGCGCTCATTGCCTACTACGAGCACTTCACCTTCACCGAGGGAGCTGTATGGAACATCAACAGCTTCGATCAGTGGGGGGTGGAGCTAGGCAAGTCACTGGCCAAGAAGATCCAGGGCGAGCTGGACGAGAGCGGGGAGAACCAGGGGCATGATTCGAGCACGAGTGGCCTAATCAATGCGTTCAAGCTGAGATCTGGCATATGAAGTCGGGTGAAGGAGTCTTGGGAGTGTCACTGTCACGACCGTCAATGCCAAAAAGCGCAGCGACGCAATTGTCAATAGCAGTCAATAGCAACGAACATAAAAATGAAATGATGCATGACGTGGGGTTTTCCAAAGACCACTGGCCAGCAGATGCTTGAATCGCATTCGCGGTATCAAGGGAGTACCTTCCCTTTATGTTTGTATTCGTTGGTCCATCATTCCAGAAGGGTTTCGTGTACGAGTACCTGCAGGACAGGGGTGAAACTAAGATTGGCCCTGACGCACCAACGTCTTCGGGGCCCTCGGGGGCTAAGAACGGGCGCGATCGGCCGGGAAAAAGCTGTAGGGAGCAGTTCAGGGAGCTGCAAAGGCCAGTCGGCGCTGCATGGGTGACCTCCTCTTGTCATACCATACCAATGGCTGCTGTAAATCCTCCCATGCTGTCGCTCGTCTATCGTGTTCTCGTTCTGTCCCTTGTCGCTCTCGCGGAATCAGCCAGCGCCGACAAGTCAGAACCAAAGGCCAGCTATGCGCCTGGGGATGCAATACCTGTCAGCTGTTTAAATCGGACTACGTGAGTCTTGGGATATCCACTCCAGAAAAGGCTCTGCGTCTTTATTGTGAAGCTTTGCTGCGTTGATCGAGCGAAAGCTGACCTTGCTTCCTTGCAGCGACACTGGTGAACATGTAAGCTGCCACTTCGAAGACATCATCAACCTTCGGTGATTCAACGTCTTTGGGGGTTGAACTAAACCCATCAGATCACAGACGACCTGGGCCAGCTTCAATACATACCCTTCATGACGTGTAACGAAACAGGGCGCCCTCTAGAGCTGTATTTCGGGATTGAGAAAGGCGCGCACCTCTCCCCAACCATGGTAATTATGGGTGGCTAATGAAAGTAGACCTAAATTGTACCCTCGAGGCTATCGATGATCCTCTCTTTCATCTTCTCGAGTTTTACATCCACAATGACGCCCCCTTGACGTGTCGTATCCCTACCCATCCCCTCACTTCTGGCCAAATCTCGCCCGCTCCGACTTCTTCCACAAACGATGATTACATACCCCTGATTTTCGCACTTTCAGGCGCCCTGCAACTTTCACACCTTCATATATCTTCAAAACTCAACGTTCTCTTACATACAAGTCCCGAATTGGCCACACAGGACGCGGATATTCTTGCCGCGACGGCCTACTCCTCTCCCTCCCTCTCATCCGTGTCGACAAGGATAGTGATCGGAGACCCTCTCGCTTTACAATTGTCTGTGCGTTGGTATACAACGCCGACATTGCCCCCTTCAACGACAGGAAAGGCTGGGCTGGGTGGCCATGTGCATTTTAGCACCGTGGTGTATTGCCTTTTGAGTGCTGGCGTTGGTGTGGCAGCCAGCTTGGCGTATTTCCGAGGAGTGGAACTACCACGGAGGATAAAGAGGTACGGGAAAGATCGCATGGGAGGGGAACGAGGTGGAGGATATGCTTTCCCAGGGAATGGCATGAATGGGTATGGCACTGGAAAAAGGGATTGAAGAAATTCAGGATTGGACTATGAAGTATGCCAGGTCTTGGATGGGATCAAAAGTGTGTATATACCCCTTATGTTCTCTGCGCTTGTGTGAATGCTTTACCTTCTGTTCATTTCCTATTCTACGACCATTTTTCCTCCTTTTCCCACATCTTAACTTTGGATCAGTGTATGGCTATAGAGATCTTTTCACCAGCCATGGATGTTCATCTTCAAAAGCCAAACATTGCGGCAAATTTCCATTGTTGAGGGAAAACTCCATTCTCTGTCGCCACGACGTAGTTTGGTCCCCAGGCTGCTCGTTTCAGGGGGATGCCAAGAAACGAGGTACCAACACGGCGACCAATGGGATACATCGAGCCGCTATTCGCATCGTTCGGTTACCAATGCGGGAGCATTCGGTCTGGCTTTCGACGAAAGGCTGCGTTGCTGAATTGCTATGAGAACTAGCGGTTCAATCAAGATAGAAGATGAAAAAGGTCACCGCCGTCTTTCGTTTCCACCTTTCTACAATGCCAGCAGATCTTTTAAATACTTGTGACCCCGTGTATTATAAAATCGATCTACCCAATTCCTCTTCGGAAGGGACCACTCTAAATTTTGTCTCTTCTTACGACCATAAAGTCCATACGGGAGTTTCCAATTTTGAAAATTGTTGGTCGGTGTTCGATCTCCTTCTTCCAGACACCTTGACTAATCCGTCTGTCTTCCCCAAGGGACCATCTGTGGGTGTTTCCTGAAAAGCCAATAGCTGCATGTGTCCTCTTGCCCGTCAACTTCTCAATACTGCTATTCAATTCGTGATTCCTTGATGATCACGTGTGTGGCACGATCGTATCAATAATCTCATGTCACATGAAGTCCTCTTGCGCAGGAGACTACCCTAGCAAGAACTCGATGGCGAGAAGATGCTGAGGATGATCTTTCTCATCAAGATACCGACTTGAAATACCAAAACTCCCACTTCTCGGGTACACTTGATGGCAGTAGTGAATCACAACAAGCTAAACGTATGAGACTGAGTGAAGGGATAGTGAGTCGTTCTGCTTTGACTTTTAGCCTCGCTTCTACTCTTCACACAGCAACAGCATTGCTCGTCAAGTGAGTAAACGGGAATCTCCATTGTCGTTGATCGAGGCTCTCGAAACCTCGATTGTTCATGTCGTCTCTAGATCTTGCTCAAGTCTTCTTTATTACATTCTGCACCTTAGCTGATTTTGATGAAAGGGTCTGCCTTCAACTACATGAAATTGAAACATCTCAATTCATCATCCAAGGGGGTCTCTCGGAGTTACGAAATCACTCACACCCTGTACGCATTTGGAGGAGAACTGAAAGGAGCCATGATCTTCGAGACTATTTGAACGCTTGATCCTTTAAACCTTCTGACTTGGAAGCACCCAGAGAGTCCAAACGCAATCAATGAACAATCAAGAAAAAACTTGCTCTTGTCTCATCAATTAACTCCTTCCTAGCAGGACTAAGGGGTCTGGCCACTGCCTCTTTCTCGTCCCAAGTTTTCCCGACGTTGGATGTGGCATCGAGGAAGTTTTGGTCAAAAATCCACCTTGCAGGTGATATGGAGGCGATAAACACTCGGCTCCGGCAGCTAGAGAACATCGAGGCCAAACTGTACAATATACGACAAGCCACCATCCAACGACGCTCATGCGAGGACGAAGGGCTCTCATTGAGCCGACAGAGCGAAGATCACGAGTTTCTGAGGACTTTAGATGCTAGAGACAAAGAAGAAGACGTAGGTCTCTCCCTTAATCCGAGGATTCTAATAGACTAACAATCAGCCTCCAGTACTTACGTCAGCAGCGAAGAGAGTTGAGCCGCTCGTCTTTTACGCAAATGACAGCCTATAGTGGAATGGATCATGGAGCTCAAAGCCCCAAAACCACGTCGGAGACAGGATCCAATTCTAAAGTCATCCACCTGGGCGATAAACATCGGGCCCTTCCTGGAAAAACGAAAAGCCGCACTGATCTCCCAGTCGCACATGACAGCCAGGGGAGAGCTCTGTATATCCGGCCCTCTGACAGCAAATTGGTATATCTGCGGTGCTATGTGGCAAACTGTGAAAGAACCAACTTCAGATCCGTTACCGCGCTTCGATTCCACGTCTGCCATGCTTTAGGTCAGCATAAGATGAAAGGTCTATTTGCCAGCAAAACTCAGGCCATCGAGATTTGCGGTATTGCCGCGCCAGGTCAGGAGAACTTTGGATACGAGGCTGGCTTGCAGTCGTTCAGGGCGGCATCTGTTGTAAACACTGGCGCTGCTAGGGTTGAAACGTCGTCATTTTCTCATATCAGTACACATGATTGTCAGAGAAATGATTCCGAGCGACATGATGGCGGTGCCAGCGTTTGGTCACCATCGAGTACTGTCGTGGGTTTTGACAAGAGCCGGAGTAGCTCACCGTTGACAGCGAATGCGAGAGATCTTGCGAGCGTTAAACAAGAGAAGTTCAGCAACCACAGTCTCAATCCCATGAGCAGCGATACCAGAGCGCAGCAAGCAGCTGAGTTGTGTGAAGGCCACTCAAACATCGACTTTGAATACAATGGCAAAGCTGAGTCTATCAAATCAATCAGACCGAGCATGACTGAGCTGCATGTAGCGGCATGCCAGGAGATCGCTAGCGGTAACCGGACTATCACCGGCGCTGAGCTATTTGACATATGTACAAATGTGGAGCAAAGGATTCAGGACACCTTGATGCAAGATGTTGCCGGTTTACCTGTCAAAGAAGAGTTTGCTACGCAACCTTCGCTCGCCCCTGGACAGTCGCCAGATAATCATAGTCCACTAAGCCTTAACATACAGTCCACAGTTACGTCTTCCACAGATGGAAATGGAAACGAGGTCGGAGGGCAAGATGACGCAACAAATTTCCGGGCTCATCGTAAGAGGTGTACATCTGACCCACCTGGCGAGAGTCCTCCGCTGCAGAAGCGTTTTCGAAAGCCCTCAATGACATGAATGGAGACTGCTGCAGAATGGACAGCAATAAGGGAGAGCGAGTTACAAAGGGCGTTATGAGCCACTCTGATTCGCTTCGTTTCGGAAAACCGTCATCCTTCATTGGTCAAACAAATTTACCTCATCCGACTTTCTGATTCATTCCTTTGTCGACAATCCTCATTTGACGAGCTCCCCTGATGCTTGGAAAATTGGAGATTTTTTGTGTCCGCTTCCGAACCCTCGAAAGACAGACTTCTTTTGAAACGAATGCTCTTCACTTTGCATCGTTAGTGGTTCAGCATTCGGCCAACTCGGAATTTACCCGCTCATAACTTTGGTCCCCATCGAGAGGAGGCCATAGCTTCTCGATTTGCAGAGGTAGCAGGCTTTATCTTTGGCAAGGTCAGGTCCGGTCCATCGATGTCTCGTCAATAGCATGCATTCTGGCTTTTACGCGGCCTTGGCCTGGGTGTATTCTATCTCACGGCCTTTCTTTTCTACTGGACAGAAATCCTGGCTCAGCAAACATTGATGTCAGCTGCGGTGGAGGTGGACCGTCTTTGTAATCAACATTGAATCTGAAATGTTGTTATCGAATAAAGCCTTTTGTGAAAATGTCGTCTCTCACTAATCTGTGATTTGATGCATCTGATCTCTTCATGCACAAATCCTCCATCTATGAGACGCAGACCTGTACATATGACGTGGTATCCACCTTATCTCCAAACGAGAGCGAGATAGTTATGTCATTTGAAAAAGCTCAACTGTAAGCTTCCCGTAAAATGCCAATGTGAATGACGAAACCTGAGGGTTGTCTCAAAGCCTCAATCAAAAACACGTCAGGTATTCTCCAGACCCGAAAACGTTCATGAAAAGCTGACAGCCATGCTTGGAAGACTAAGTCCGAGCGCAACTGTTGGGCAATGATACAAATGGTGGGCTTCCGATTCGAAGATGAGTTCGCCAGCTGACTTACTTCAGTACAAGTTCGTATGAAGGACTCGACGATAGCCTCGTTATAGATACAATCACAAGCTACAATGGCATCAATACCTGAAAAGTTTTCGTTTTCCAATCTGCCTCCTATAAGCATCGACAAATTCGCTGCAGAGCTCGTCTCCCAGTCTAAGGCGATGATTTCGGTATTGCTTTTCTTGGGCACGGGGCTACAATGCTTGGCTTTGCCCGAGACTCTCTGCGCAAAAGCGTTTTTCTCAATATTTGACTTGAGCAGCTTGAAGACATACGCCTGGTCTGTAGCAATATACTTATCAATCTTTGGAGCCAGGGCAATGGCAACGATACCAGAGATGCCGCAGCCCAGCTCTAGCACTTGAGAAGTCCGATCAAGGACCGAAGCTCTGAAGAGTATGTTGTCATCCGAGGTGATCCATTCCGCGAACAAGGGGGTAATCTTCCATACCACAGCACCGGTTGTTCCGCCTTGTCGATTTGAGGACAAAAGTCCTGGGGATTGGGTGATGTCCAGATCTCTCCCAGATATCGTGACCTCCAAGTTCTGGGCCTTTGCGTCGACAAAACCTAGGTTATGAGAGGGGATTGATTGTGAGAACAGTACAAATGTCTCCTCTTCAGGATCTTGGATCTCATCCCCGAGAGCTAGCACCAGTTCTTGCAAAGCCATCGTTCACGAGGATGGGATAGCCAGACAGGCGGGTGTGGTGCAGCGTTGCCATTAATTGACTAATCCTCAATATGTTCTCAAGTTAGAATACTGTGCCTGACCTTACTCTAGAACTAAGACATTCTAGTCCATTAGATAGCCTCGTCGGCAAGTCGGCGAGTCGGCGCCGGTGCTTGGCTTTTGCGTCACTGAGACCGAATCACGAGCCCTGGGAGCTACCATGCTCTGGCACGCTTACCTACTTAGAGAGCGAGACTAGGCTCCAGCTATTTCCTAACGGCCTCGACCTTGGACCACATCGGCTCCTCTTCCTCTTCCTCTTCCACTTCCTCTTCCTCTTGAATATTACACCTTGCTCTCCTACACAATCCCTACCAATACCTCTCCGGCTTCAAGATGACCAAAGACCCTCGACACTTCCAGCCACAGCCACGGATTACCCAGAGCCCGCCTTTCACTGTCGAAGCGTCCGGATATGCGCCTGTCAAGGGCGAAACAATACCACGTCGGCATCCTGCGGCCAAGGACAAACTGATTACCACCCCGTCGGAAGATGTTAGGACCATCTTTGATATCCTCAAGCGGAGTGCGGACAAGTTCGGCAATGCCAAAGCCTTAGGGTCGAGGAAGCTGGTCAAGGTTCACCATGAGACGAAAAAAGTCAAGAAGACTGTCGACGGCAAGACAACAGAGGTTGACAAGAACTGGTCCTACTTCGAGCTCAGCGGATACAGCTACATTAGCTTTGTAGAGTATGAAAGATTGACCAGCCAGCTCGGGTCTGGTCTACGGAAACTTGGAATGGTACAGGGGAACCGCATATCCCTGTTTGCAGCAACAAGGTGAACCCCATCAGGTACTTGTTGGGACCTCCTTGGCTGACCGCCATGTTCTTAGCGCCCACTGGTTGGCAATGTCTCACGGTGCAGTTTCGCAATCCATTCCCATAACCACTGCATATGATTCTCTGGGTGAAGAGGGTCTCAAGCACTCCTTGATCCAAACGCAAGCGAAGGCTATATTCTGCGATCCTCAACTATTACCAACAGTTTCGAATGTTTTGAAAGAAGCTCAAGACATCAAATTTATTTTCTACGACACCAGTGGAGAGGTCAAGCAAGAGCATATTGACAGAATCAAAAGCTCTTACGACTATGTCACCGTTCTCAGTTTTGAGGAGTTACGACAACTTGGCGAAAGCAATCCAGTGGATCCTGTACCTCCAAAGCCTGAAGATCTTTGCTGTATCATGTACACATCCGGTTCTACTGGAACACCGAAAGGTGTACCCCTGAAGCACAGTGCTGTCTTAGCATCGATTGCTGGCGTGACTACGATCGTGGGGCAATACCTCGGACCTGGAGACAGGTTGCTGACCTACCTGCCGCAAGCTCATATCCTAGAATTTGTTTTCGAGACTGCTTGCCTCTATTGGGGTGGTACCATGGGCTATGGTAGCCCCAAAACTTTATCCGACACTTCGGTTCGCAATTGTAAAGGAGACATCCGCGAATTCAAGCCAACTATCCTTGTTGGTGTTCCAGCTGTGTGGGAATCAGTAAAGAAAGGAATCATAGCCAAGGTCAACCAAGGAAGCCCTGTAGTCAGAAATCTTTTCTGGGGAGCTCTTGCTGCGAAGAGCTTCCTCATGTCCAGCGGATTGCCAGGGACAGCCATCCTAGATGCCGTAGTCTTCAAGAAGATCAAAGACGCGACTGGCGGTTCGCTCCGAGTGTGCATGAATGGAGGAGGACCCATTGCAAGGGATACTCAACGCTTTATCTCAATGGCTATCACACCCATGTTAGGAGGGTACGGTCTTACTGAGACCACTGCCATGGGCGCCTTAAATGACCCTTTGCATTGGACTGACACTGCTCTTGGAGATATTCCCTCTTCCATCGAGGTGAAGCTTGTGGATTTTGAAGATGCCGGCTATTTTGCTGCAAACAATCCACCTCAAGGAGAGATCTGGATCCGAGGGGCGCCGGTCTTCAGCGGCTATTTCGAGAATGAACAAGAGACTAAGGAGGCTTTGACTGAGGACGGTTGGATGAAGACTGGAGACATTGGAGAGTTTGACAAAAACGGGCATCTACGAATCATTGATCGGAAGAAGAATCTTGTCAAAACATTGAATGGCGAGTACATTGCGCTCGAGAAGGTAAGGTCCTATCCGATACTGCTAATCTTGACTGACGGGGAGGTACAGTTGGAATCAATATATCGCTCTGCAACAGTTGTTGCAAACATCTGCGTGTACGCCGCAAGCGATCGCAACAAGCCAATCGCCATCATTGTGCCAGCTGAGCCAGCTCTCAAGAAGCTTGCTCACGAGAACGGGATCGATGGCAACGGACTTGAGGATCTTGTCCATGACAAAACCCTTAATGGCATTGTTTTGAAGGAAATGCAAAAGGCTGGTAGAGATGGTGGGCTGGCAGGTATTGAAATCATCGAAGGGGTTGTGATGTCAGATGAAGAATGGAATCCGCAGAATGTAAGAGACCAATCATCCACGAAGATGATTTGATAAAGAAGCTTACACCGACTTAGGGAATGACAACCGCAGCACAGAAGGTTAATCGAAGGGCCATACTGGCAAAGCATCAGGGCGATGTTGATAAGGCCTATGGTGGAGGGAAATAGGGTTGCTTCCACGAATTCAATGTTGAAACAGCGGGCTGGCGTTTACGTTGGTGTTATTCTGGTCTTCCACCTTGCCCCCACAATGAACCGACACGTAGCATACAGTGTAGTGTAGCTGCCACGAGCAGCATGTTTTGCCAGATGACTGAGCCTCGGACTCTGTCCAGGGATTTGGTCATTACCCACGTAACGACACGCTCGAATGCCCTACATCCCGAGTAATGCTCATACGAACAGAGACGGTTAGGCTCATGCTTCCAAATATCCTTCGATTTGCGTCTGTACAATGCTCCGTCGTCATTCTCGCATTTAAGCTCCTATGGGAGTTTTCCAGAGGCACGTCATACCCATCAGTCAACCCTCCTCACTCTAGGTAACACATGGTCCAACTCCTGTCTGTCTTTCTCCGTAGGCTTCAGGTCCCATACTTCCTCCGCTTTGTCCGAAAGTAGAAGCCCAATGCCTGCCCATGCCATGGCTCCAAAACCAAAGATGAGGCGGGTCCGGGGCTGAAGATTGCGGAATGATCTGCCGGAATTAGCGATCATGGTTGCTTGTAAAGGCGAGTCAAAGACCAAAGGGGCGGGCGAGTGGGCGAGTGCGGGTGAAGGAGACTGAAAGAAAAGACGTACTGCCATAGACCCATGGTTGTTGGTTGGCGGCGAAATGAGTTTAGGGCATCATGTGGATTTTCGCTGCTCCTATGCAAGCATACCTTGGATTGTGGAGCGATCTTGGTAAAGTAGCGCCTATATCATAATTATGGTTGAGTGGAGAAAGAAGGATTGGAAAGATGTTGTTGAGGCGATTTGGCTTAGCATGATTATTGGACGCTCCATAGGCACCTTATTTATCCACATCGCATCACAAAGCTCTCCAACGCCGAATGCGCCCACCCACCCTGATGTATGATGCATCATAACGCCGATTGCTTATCAAAAGCAATAATACGCAACACCACCGAGCCCTGTCATACCAACACCAATCCACCACCATTTGTCCGCGTTAAACGACTCCCTTCTTTGAATCAAAACGTCCCTGTTCAATGGCTCCGTAAAGCCTTCAAGGCCTTCTACCTCTCGCTTTGCTTTCCCTGTTGATTTCGCCGGAGCATTGGTGGATGAGCTGGTTGGGTTCAACGTCTGTGTGGGTAGCATCTGTGGTGGTCTGTAGGCTAGATACATGGGATTCATAGGAGCGCCATCAAATCCGAAGAGATTGAGGCGTAAGGCTTTGCTGTATGGATCCGTCAAAACTTGGTAATCCTAGGTGTAGAGGTGTCAATCCATCTGGCCCCATTCGTATTTACAGGCAATCAAATTACCTTGAAAAGTTCAAATTGCTTATAGCGAGTGTAGACAGAGTTCTGGTAGCTGCATGGATCTGATAGAAGCTGACGACCATCAACCTCAAAGGGGAATAGACTGAGAGAGCCGTTTGCATTTTTCTGGTATTTGCCGTGTTGCCATTGTATAATTCCTTGTGGACAGCTGGGATCGGTAGCTGAGAACTCAGTTGAATTAGATAAGGCTCAGCGACCAGTTCCCTCATACTCATGCTTACGATTTGAAATTGCTCTGTAGTACGCCTCCTCGAAGAATCCATCATCGGTAAAGGAGTAGGAGAAGCCTGTGAGGGGGGGCTCAAACATTTTATCATTCACTGGGTCGTAGAAACCCTGCAATGCCAGACGTCAGGCCCATCGATTTCGTGAAAATGCGAGAGCCAGAGTATATTCCCCAAGAAGATACATGATCAGCTTTGGAGCGAACGAGGAGCACTCACTGGTCCAGTGACCACCTTCCTCGACTTGGTAGTCCATGTCCCTGTCAGCTGCTGATCTACCTCACCAGCTGTCAGAGGAACAAGCGCTGCACCGACAGCCAGGAGAGCTTGTATTGACGCGACCATTGGGGGTGTTTGGAAAGGTTGATGGCTAGAGATTGTTCAGAGCTTAGGACCGTAAGTACTAGAAGGGGGCGTCATCCCACGCTAGTGAAACCTTGTGTGGAGCCGCATTCTTGAAATAGAAACACCAGAATTTTGTTATGCGTGCAGCATCATCTGACCAAGTGAATTGATCCTTTGCTGAGTGACTTCATGGGGTTCTGGAAATCGGCAAATGATTTGACCTAAATCGTGACGGTAGACGTACGTGGATTAATTTGGCATGGAAGACAACATGGCTGCACTTCGGTTAGCCAAGAAGGAATTGCGAGCCTTGACACGGCAAAGATTATCGCAGCTCCCTATGGACATACTTATCAAACAGTGTCAGTTGGTCGGTCGAGGGGCTACGTAGGAAGCTTGAGGCTGATTTGGTACTCTGAGCAGCTACAATTGCTACAAAGAATCTACTATCCCTTGCAGAGTATCAAAACGCCAAAGGTATTGGGATTTATCTCTCGATGCCCCGAGGCGAGATATCTACCGAAGACATCGTGCGTAATGCTTTCAAGCAGGGTAAACAAGTCTTTGTACCATATCTTTACAAGCCGCATTCTCAAGAGTCAGCAAGTACGCGGTCTGTTATGGACATGATCGCACTTCATTCGATGAGTGACTTTGATAGCTTGAAGCCAGATTCCTGGGGTATCCCATCAATTCCGGAAAATTCGGTAAAGGAGCGGCGCTGGGTTTTGGAAGGCAATTTGGAGAGTGAAACGATAGCTTGGGAGAAGTTTTCGGACAATCAGAGCAGCTGCAGGCCTGAATTGACGGCAATCAAAGCACTCGACATGATAGTGATGCCAGGGGTCGCTTTTGATGAAAGCCTTGGAAGGCTTGGACATGGGAAAGGTTTCTATGACTATTTTCTGAGCCGATACCAAGGCTCAATGGCTGGTCCCTTGCCTTTTCTAGGTAAGTCGGAGATGCCATTCCACCAAATACGGCTCTTCCGCTTCGCAAGTCTGATGCCCTCATAGTGGGGCTTTCGCTTGATGTCCAGCTCATCCCTGGGGATCGACTTGTCCCGACTGGTGCCTCAGATCACAGGCTAGATGCGTTGGTCGTCGGCAACGGTATGATCCTTCGTCGTTATTGAAGATAGTCGACCGAATGAAATATATCAACGCTTCGCACAAGTCTCAGTGGTATCTTCCATACTCCATCAGATTTTAGCCAGTCCAAACACGACACGTATATAAGTCATTGCAAAGCCTGAATGAGTGATACATTATCGCCTTTCAGCAGTATCTGGCCTGTCATGGTGCATTAGCAATGCTCTGACACGCCCATCAATATACCAAAAGCATACCTAGCTCTCGTCGTTTCTCTTCGGGATCGCTTTTCGTGGCTTGCCTGACCTCTACCGCGTCATCAATCACCAGATTCATGAACTCGTCGAAACCCTTCAGCACAAGTGTCAGTGGAGCTTGGCTTGAAATATTCGCAGCCTACCCTAATCTTTCCTTCTATCCTGATGGCTAGCTGCTCGTACAGCCATATTGATACGGTCGATCGTTGCTGTAATAGCTTGAATATGAAATTGATAGGAGGGAGAAGGACTTTTCCTCTCCCTCCACCACCTCCACCACGACCTGTCATCGTAATTGCTGGTTGCTTTAGGGCCTTGGATGAGTAAGACCGGTAGATAAATCGTTTTCGCAAGAGATCTTATTCAATCCTTGAACATTGAGAGCCCTCGATAAACATGAGCTGCTCCCAGTCGCGAAAGCTCAAGTGATACGTCTTTTGTTTTGGGCACAGTGCAGATGCTTTGCCGAAGGGAAGAATTTCCGAGTTCGGAAAGAGCGGCTAATTCTAGTTTTAGCATATGCAAGTTTATCGGGATTCCTTGGCATTACCTTCTGCGGAACACGTAACTAGGATTTTGGTGGGTCCACCACTAAAATCCTGGTACCTTTGACCATTAACCCTATAACCACCACCACCACCACCACCACTTTATTAATAGTTAACCCATATATCCTAATTAGGCAATCGTAAGGCTCTTAGCGATAGATAACTTAGTATAGTAATCGTCGTAATCCGAGTATACGACGAGTCCTACCACCCTCGCTATCGCTAGTAAACCTACTACTACTATATCGAAAGGATTCCTCTATTTATACACGCGCGAGACTCCTTCTCGAATCTTACTAGCGGCCTAATACGGTAGCCTTAAACGTCTATTATAGTAGAATAACGGCCTAGAGGTAGGAGAGAAATATTACGATATATAGCGATACTAAGATACCTCGTCGGCTCTATAGTTAATATAGTCTATACGACCGTCTCTCGCCTACTATAAAGTAGAGTCTTCTCGAGTATTAGGCCTAGAAACCCTAGCTATATTAGTAGGAACTCGCTAGGTTCCTAGAAGAGGAGTAGGAAATATATATCTCTTAATTAACGATATTAAGGGTTCTAAAGAAGGTAGGCGTTAGTCGTAAATAAGGCTAGCGAATCGGGCCTTAGAGCGATTAATTACGAGTCGTATAGTAAGCGTTTACTATATAGGTTAAGGCGGAGTAATTAGTCTTTATCGACGAGTCGTTATTTAAACTCTAGACGATATAGAGGTCTATAGCCTATACTCCTATTAATAACTCTACTCGCTACTATATAGATATAAAGAGAGGCGACACCTTTAGTATATTCCCCGTATATACTACCTAAGGATATTTACTATATACTAGCGTTAAGAAGGGGTACTATAATACTAAAGA
>JAABUI010000254.1_pt1 | contig 58612 bp, 59 predicted proteins | sample 5559111 | NCBI WGS metagenome assembly JAABUI01 (sample SAMN10711870, study PRJNA513365) | rock metagenome | isolation source: Antarctica rocks | place: Antarctica: Victoria Land, Buttleship Promontory | reverse complement strand
AGCTTATGTTCTCCTGAGTCATATAGATAGCCGGCTCTTCCCTTCTAGATACTTTCCTTCCTTAGCATTTATATACTCGTTACATTACACCCATATGACTCGCTCTATGCTGGCCCCTAACATTGATCATAGAAAATTTCAATCTACATCATTCTCACTGAAAGAAGCGAAGATGCTTCACTCATCATATAATGACTGATACTCTACTAAACATTATTACAAACACAAGACTGAAATTATTGCTAAAATTAGACATTATTACTCGCGAAGCTCACAATTAATTTACGATGATTGATTTAGTTTTTAGCAGCAAGAAAATACAGTTCATGACATGCAAGTGCAAGATACGAATTGATCTGCATCAGAAATCAAATCATCTTTCAATCATCACAGAGCTATGTTTATAAACAATCTCAATGCAACTTTTGATTCAATGACTTTGAAAGAAAATGAATACAGAAGCATTGAATGCTTATCTGCAAATACATCTATCTTTGAATGACTTTTTAAATGACAAGACTATAATGAATGACAGAGTGTGTAAGATTATCAGAGTGCTACAGAAAATCATTGAGAAATTTATTTTCTTGACAAAGTCATCAAATTAAGCAAGAGACTTTTGAAATCAAAGCTGCTTCGAAGTAGTAATAAAATCAAGATGACTGCAAATCATATGAAAAATGCAAGATACATTAAAAGCATGAAATGAATATCTGAAACATAATAATTATAAAAACAAGATCATTCAACAAATAAAATGTGCACACTTCAGATCACAAATGCATGAGCTGAGCAAAGCACTTAAATCAATATGATGCTTTGCAAAATGAGCTAGAATCGAAAGTCAGCTATCTAAAAAGCTTTCTTAGTTTTCATTCTTGAAGTGAAGCAACATCAATCATATAACAATGATGTTCAAGAAAAAAATTGAAATACTGCAAGAAAAGTTCTTTTTCTCATCTTCTCAAGCGAATGTCAATGACATTACAGAATCATTCATACTTCTGACAGTCTTATTCAATTCACGCATCACAGAAAATGAAGTGAAGCAGACAATCAGATGAGTAAAAGCAGACAAAGCATCAAACGCTTCAGATATTTTAAACAGAATGCTTCAAGTAAGTCTTGCAGAATTGATCTCAGTATTGACGAGTTTATTCAATGCATGCATAACACACAAGTATCATTTGAAGCAGTTCAAAAAGACTCAGACAATAGTATTATGCAAATCAAAGAAAAGCAATTATATTGATTCAAAGATGTATTGACTCTTTGCTTTGCTTGATATTATGAGCAAAGCGCTGAAGTCAATCATGATCAAAAGACTGAGTGACATAATTGAGATTCATCACATGCTATTAAATGCTCAAATGAAAGTGAGATGCAAGCGATTCATGATCTCAACGTTAAATCTACTGATAAATCAAGTTCACACAGTGTAAGACTGTAAAATCAAATATGTGATCTTCATGCTAAGCTTAGACATTGTTGAAGCGTTTAATTAAGTCTCACACGTCAGACTTCTGCATATGCTGAAAATGAAAAGAATGTTAAGCTACATAATTGAATGAACATGCAGCTTTCTAAAGAATCAAAAGACATCGCTAATATTTAATAAATAAATGAGTGACATGCGTGAAATAAACGCAGACATATCACAGAGATTTCTCATTTCATTGATTCTCTTTTTATTCTTCAACGCAAGTTTAATTGAAAAATGCAAAGCACTAAAAATTAAAATTGAAGTGCTTAACTTCATAAATGATATTAACATTCTAGTTTATAACAGATTCACTGAAGAAATTTGCAGAACACTGAGCAAAGCACATGATGTCTGCATGAAATGAGTTTGCACTTATGATGCAATGTTCACATCAGAGAAGTACAAGCTCACGCATTTCACTAAAAAATCAAAGAGATTCAATATGATGACTAGCATACAAATAGAAAACTCAGTTATTAAATCAAAATCAAACATATGAGTTCTAAAGATGCAACTGAACATGAAACTGCAATGAAATGCGCATCTTCAACAAATAAAGATGAATCACGTCACAAGAATGCTGACACTTAGTCATTTTGAAGTCTTCACATGAGAAGCTATCTTTACAAAAGCGAGATAAGTATACTCAGCAGTAGTGAGATCAGAAATTGCATTTGAAGCGTCAGGCTGACATTAGCATGACAAGAAAGATGAACTGTTGAACAAAGAATGCAGACTAGAAACACTTCAGAATCAGACTTTACATCACATAGCAGAAGCATTCAAAAGAGTAAGCATTGAAACTTTAAAGACAGAAATATACATAAGCTCGCTACATGTTCATCTGAACATGCTACAGAACAAGATCACGCTACGCAGTCAAGTTAATGATTGAACGCAAGAAATCAAACAAGCATGCAAATTAATATGCGCTCATTTGATGAAAGTTAATCACATCATTTCTTGCTCACTCATTATCAAGAAAGTAGTGCTTCTGAATATCTTAATTCAAAAAGACACAAGAATACAGATGAGATGCAAATGATTATTTCTCTCTGCAACAACTTTAATAAGTAATAGCATTGCAATAGCACAGTATCATAAGAATCAATGAAATCAAAGATGAAAAAACTACAGAAAATGCATTGCAAATGTTAATGTCATTTCAACACAAAAATTGCATCTATTCAACGAGATGATAAAGATGCGTGATGATCTTCAGAAAGCAGAAAGCATTCTTGTAACTTATATCAGAATTGAACGCATAGATTTGAATGCTTATCTGCACTTTAGAAATGTTTCAGATATGAATAGTTTGCGATGTGACTGTGAATGAAGTCATCAGACGACGAAGCATGTACTCATGCATTGCTTGAACTGATCACATCTGCAATCAAGAATGTTACAAGATGCTGACTTCTTGAACTATTAAATAATAGTCATTATCACGAAAAATCTCAAAGCAGTAGCGAAGATGATGATGAAAATGAAGCTTTTGAAGCAATTTAAAGTGACTAGAACATTCGTTCTTTAACATGCAATCAACGCAAACAAATTTGATACATAGTCTCAAAACTCACTGTTTCAACTGTGTGAAGCAGTCATATAGACTGCAAGTGATTTTCTATCTCAAAGAGTTTTGTTCACTCAATACAAATAGCATAAAGTCTCTCATGAGTCGATTTAATTGATGTCACAAGAATGTATGAATTTATTATTATTAAATTTAATTGCAGATTTAGAAAAAGAAATTAAAAAGTTTTTCAAGCATATCAACATGTTTAAATGTCAACTCATCATTATACTCATTATTCTACTCATTATTCTACTCATCACTTTACTCATTACTTTACTCACTATTCTACTCATTACTTTACTCATTATTCTACTCATTATTCTACTCACTACTTTACTCATCATTCTATCTACTCATTTATCTACATGTTCAGCTATTAACTCAGTTACTTACTTATTCATTAAATTTCTCACCAAATTTCTCATCAAACTTCTCATTAAACTTTCTATCAAACTTTCTACCAACTTCTTTATCAAATTCTCTATCAAATTCTCTTTCAAATTTCTTATTAAACTTTCTATCAAATTTTCTATCAAATTTTCATCAAACTTACATGCTTATTACTTTATTAAAATTGATTGCAAAAACATTTGAGAAAGAATTGAGAGAGTTATACTATTTTTGTTACATAGTATATTATATTTAGTATTAAACTGATCATTAAGTCAAGTTTTTATATCTACTTTCTGACTTAATTCAAGTACTTGATATCAATGTCATGACTCAGCTTGAATACTTGATATCAATCTCATGACTCAACTCAATATTGATCTTAAGTCAAGTCAGAATTCAAGTTCTTGACTCAACTTATTAAGCAATCAAAAATTCAGAATTCAACTATTGATAGAAGTTTTCTGAGCAGAATTCATGATACTATTGATTGACATCTTCAGAACTCATGACTCATGAGAATACTGACTACTATTGATAGAGATTTCTCAAGCAGAATTCATGATACTATTGATCAACATCTTCAGAACTCATAACTCATGAGTGTTAGGGGCCAGCATAGAGCGAGTCATATGGGTGTAATGTAACGAGTATATAAATGCTAAGGAAGGAAAGTATCTAGAAGGGAAGAGCCGGCTATCTATATGACTCAGGAGAACATAAGCTAACCCTGAATAGGGTTGGCCTCGGAACAACCCTATAGCCTAGCGGCGAGCGGCCGGCGATAGTCATCAACATAGCCACCAACATAGCTACCAACATAGGTGCGTAGCTAGGATCGTAACAATGAGAATATTGACTACTACTAATAAAGATTTCTTAAGCAGAATTCATGATACTATTGATAATGCAACAGAGTAATGTAATTGATTAAAGCTTATGCTTGTAATTACTAGACTTGAGAAATCTTTATCAATAGTAATCAGTATTCTCATGAGTCATGATCAATACTCATGAGAAAATCTTTATCAATAGTAGTCAGTATCTTCATAAGTTATGAAGATGCAATCAAATCAATTGCATTACTCTGTTACATTATCATTCAACAAGTTAGCAGTAGTAAATCATATTTTAATAAGTTGAATCAAGAATTCAAGTCAATACTTGATATTAACATTATGATTTAACTTGAATACTTAATATCAACATCATGACTCAACTTGAATACTCAATTTTAAAATTCTAACTTAAATCAAGTCTTAATGAGTTGAAAACTTGACTTAAGCTTAATGATTCAACTTAATGTAATCAATTTATTTAGTATATAGAAATTAAATTTGAATTAACTCAACTTGATTTTGAATTAAGCTTGAGTTGAAAAAGATTAACTCAATCTCAGCTTAAACTCAAGATTAAGTTAAGTTGATCTCTTTCAACTCAACTCAATTCTGACTCAACAACAGATTTAAGTGAGATCAGAATCTTTATTGTTGATAATAGTTTCAATTGATATACATGTTCAATCTTGACTAGAATCTTGAAAAGTTTTAACATTTTATCATTTAGTTTCTTTGATGATCTTAAGATCATGATGTTTCTAGAATTTAAAAACATCATGTTATTTATCTTGTAATTTCGCATATCGTGGCTCTCGCTTGTGATGACCAAGCCTTCTTGTTTCCCAACATGACTCCTCGAGTGGCCTTTACGCTCGGAGTACGTCCTGGAATGAACTGCCAGCCTATTCAGTGGCGCGATAATATAAAGGACAAGCCTGTCTTCCGCACGTCTAGCTCTCGAGACCAAAGTAAGGGTCAGGAACCGTGTGAGCCCCTCCATTGCGGCCGATATCAGGAATGAGTGAAGCGTTTAGAAGAAGAGACTAGCTTCGTGCAAGTTCTGACTACATATTAGCTTCGCCGAGCGGCCAGGAATGCTATCAACGGTGAGCCTGGTCGAGTTTGACTCAGAGGGAGATTAGCTAATAAAGGTAGACGACCTCAACTCGAACGAGGCGGTCCGTAATCTGGTGCTTGACCACGCCAGTTCGATGATTTTCCAGCGGAACTACCTCTCTCGTATGATCCGTTACGATACATCAGCCGCTGTTCTAGGCACTGAGTCGCGGACACCGTTAATCGTCGCTTCTCACCGTCCAAGCCGTATGATCGATCCTCGTCGACCTCGTGAAGCCTCCCTCCGACAGCTCGAACAATTACGGCAGGATGCGGGCATCCAAGAGCTGCGCCAGCATCAGAAAGATCTCTTTGACCAGATTCGCGACAGGTACGACTACATCTACCGGGCAAAAGGTCTGCCGATCTACGACAAGTACCAGTATATTAAGCGGGATATCGATCGCCTACTTAAAGAGAAGAAGCGCGCACTGAAAAGGCAATTACAAGCGAACTACGACGCGGCAGCTCCGATGCAAGATATGCTCGCGCAGCTAGCCGTTGACGAGACCCTCCTTTTCCCCGTTCAGCCTCCTTCAGCTTCACTTAAGTATGCTTTTGAGGAACGCGCCCGCATCGCCCAGGCCTTCTTCGATCCGTCGTCATCTCCCAAGGGCGATAGGGCCTTCGAGCAGCAGATTGCTATCGTCGACGACTTAGCCTCACTATGTACTCGTCAGGAACGGCGTCTTCGGAAGCCTCGTCAATCGTGGGAAGACAATATCGCGACTAGCTTGTCGGATGATAACACGTCTGATGTTGATATCAAGTCGGAATGCTCCGAGTCGGACGCGTCAGTTGAATGTCAATTTCCACTTCAATGTCGACCTTTCCAATGTCTGTATTGCATCGGCGACGCCACGCTGCCTCTACCCGAACGACAACACGTCTTCGGCAGTAAGCATTTGTTGCAGCGTCACTTTGACAGGCACCACCGTTTTCTGCCGGGCCAGAGCTGTCCATTCCCAATGATGAATGCGCCCAGCTTGCGCTCGGAAGTCTCATGCACTTCAAAAGTCATGCAGCGGGGATCCATGGAATCTATATGTCTGACAAATGCCAGTCTTACTCGCTTTAATAATTTATGGTATATATATGCTATTGTTGTTTCATTGATAAAGAATATACCTTGTGAAGTGTTCTACTTGATCTGTATTAACAGCCGCTGTTCAATTTGAACTATTGTTCAAGTAAGGCACCAGAGTCTATTGTGTCTGGATAATCTTTCCGGAAAGCTCTTTTGCGAAGGTCATCGGCACTCCGAATTAACCTTCTAGCTTCAAGGTGGCGACCTTGACACTGGTATGTCGCTGCCAGATTGGCCATGTTGGTCAGCGTGTCTGAATGCTCCTCGCCTAGCACCCTCAAACTTGTCTCCATCACCCGCACCTCTAGCTCTTCAGCCTCCTTCCAACGTCCAGCTTCAGAAAAGACTAGTGCAAACTCCGCTAATCCTTGACTTTTTGTGGGTCCTGAAGATAAAGTCGTCTGACGCTGAAGAGCAGTGATATGGGGGAGTAAGTCTCGGCGGAAAGCATAGTCATTCGTTTTGAACCTTCAGGTAATGAATTTGGTAAGGACATCTCGAGCTTCATTGTGGAATCGGTCTCTTTCGACTGCTATTAGACGATCAAAGGCCCATAAATGGACTAGACGATGCATAAAGAATTGCCGTTGAGAGTCATTTCGTTCAATCAATGAGAAGGAGATCAGCTTCTGAATATCTTGGCGAAAGTTTTGGCTTTCCCAGCTTCCATCTGAACGAAGGCAGAACAGGTTGATAGGAAATCATCAACTGCTTTATATATTGCATCAGACTCTGTTGCGGAATTCTCTGCCGCAGACCTGAAGATTTCTTTCATTATGCCTTCGTTGTGGAAGAATGGAAATATTTGCAGGATCTGTAGTGTAGCTTTCGGGGCCTGGCACAAGGCTTTATTTGTCGCTGAATTGGCCTGTCTTTCAATTGCAGTGTATGATAGGTCCCACGTAGTATAGACCGCTCGTTCATTTCCTGAAGCCTCTTTGTACGCTTCATTTTGCAGCAAATGCTAACGATGTGTATTAAAGGTCTCCAAGAAGTCGTCAACACGGCATTCACCGCTCGCTATGTACGCTCCTGCTTGATCAATCGCAAGAGCAAGATATCCGAGCTCAGTAACGATGTCTGACGCTTGTTTCTTGTAGCTTATTGATGACATATCGAGATGCGCGGATTTTAGGAGATGTTCTGATGCTTCATCCTCATTCATTTCCGAAACGCATCGCATTTGAGATCCAGGAAGTCTCCTCAGCATCTGGTCTCTGCTCGTATAGAGTATATCACCGTGAATGCCAGGAGGCCAAAGTCCTGAGATATCCTGGATATTATCAGCTCCATCAAATAAGAGAAGCCAACTGCCTTGGTAACATTCTAAGTCTCGTAGAACCACTTCCAAGGAACAATTCGGGTCCGTGGTTGTTCCATATTTCGAGGCAATATTCTTATAACTTTGCTCCAGAGTATCTCTATTACTTGCATCAATTCAAAACACGGAGTTATATCTGGTTTCTATTGATTAGTCATACTGAACAAGAGAATACGAGTAAGTCTACAATATACTGGCCTCGTTCGATGCTTTTCGGTAAATCTCAGAGCAATCTTTCGATTGGCCAGCTTAAGGATTTGTGTGATGGTGTCGATAAATCGTTTACAGCCATCTGGAAGGCCCCGTTTCAATCAGAACTTCCGGCACAGGATGGGGAAGAGTCTATACGCGCTGCTTATTTTCCTCAATTCTACTTTTTGCTGACTGCCGAATAAGTCTCTGGAATTTCCCAAGCCAGAAGTCAGCTTTGTGGCAAAGATTGATGACCTACACCAAGTCAATATTAGATTAAGTCGCGAAATTAGCAAATGGGAACATCGGGTTGCCACAGAATCGGAAAGGAGACGAATAGCTGAATAGGAGGCCAGTGAACTGAAAGTCACTATCCAGCAGCTGCAGATGGACAATGGAAAATTCGAGAGGCACACAGGTGAGTGTAAGCTAATAGCCGAGGGATCTAAGAGCAATGCAGACAAATACTGCAGAGAAATAGACAAGATTTTCACAGCTCTAGATCAGGTGAAATCGGAGCTAGCTTGCACCTCCAGGGAAGAGCACCTCGGATAGGGATTCTTGTACCTATTTATAAGCATTATACGTCTGGAGACACTCCTCGTCTAAAGACACTAGTCTTGAGACATCATACATCTGGAGACGAGCGTCTTCTCAAACTCGATCAGACGGCATAAACAAAAGCTGCCCAGGCGGAATTCGAAAGAGTCCGTCAACCCAACCGTAGTCACCGTTCATCAACTAATATACTAGATAGGGTCTCGATCGGAAATTTATCGAGCGCTGTTGAAATATGACTGAACTAGAAGGTTTTGCAGCATATGTAGAATGTGTGTTTGAGTGAAGTTCTATGGAGGTTCGAAGCTTCGGTTAAATACAGTGCGTCATGTGACCTCGATAGGTCCGAGCATAACTCCCGTTTCAAGACTCCCTCTTGCACGGCCTATCGCCTATCATCTCGCTGGCGCCAAATTTGAAGCTATTCGGAAGCTCCCTCTGCTCAGAAAACTCCCTCTGCAACCGATTAGCTTCCTCTGAAGTCATACAACCGATTAGCTCCCTCTGAAGCCATGTAACCTGCTATTTGCCATAGCTCTTGCCCGAAGCCATCCTAGCCCCTATTCAATAGATCATCCTGATCCAGCCGTATTTTGCCTCATTCTGAGGGCTTTGTCGTTTGCCTTTTGCCAAGGACTTTGTATGCTCGATACCTTTGCCAGATATCTGAATAATCTCATCCTGAGGACCTTTTTTTTATGCCCGATATCGTTGCCGCGATATCTAATTGCCCGGACCAGTTGCCGCTGACCCGAATGCTCGATACCTTTGCCAGATATCTGAATAACCTCATTCTGAGGAGCTTTGCCGTTTGCCTCATCCTGAGGACTTTGCCGTTTGCCTCATCCTGAGGGCTTTGCCGTTTGCCTCATCCTGAGAGCTTTGCCGTTTGCCTCATCCTGAGGACTTTGCCGTTTGCCTCATCCTGAGGGCTTTGCCGTTTGCCTCATCCTGAGAGCTTTGCCGTTTGCCTCATCCTGAGGACCTTTTTATGCCCGGTATCTTTGCCAAATACCTAACTGCCTGCCCGATATCGTTGCCGCGATATCTTTGCCCGGGCCATCTTCATGACCCTAACCAATGAATGTTCTCCTGACCCCCGCTGTCATCGATCCTATCCTAGTCGATGAATCTCTTCCCTTTTGAGCTTCCAGCTCATTTCTAAACTTCTCTTGTAGATGCTCCGGGGCCAGCTCCGGATGCAACGGCCAGCAACCCTCTTCAGTGTGACCAGTCTTCTTGCAATGAGGGCATGTAACACGTGCGTTTGACCTTCCTCGACGCGGACCGTGTATAGCATGCAGCCGCTCATAATCCTTCATTCGAAGTTCTTCCTCTTTTAAGCTTTTGAACAGACCTCCTAAATCAGGTAGCTTGTTTTCCTTTCTAGCCTGTTCATTAAGCACGGTAACGTATGTTTCGAAGCCGGGACCGAGGGAATTGATCACTTTGATAGTAACGTACTCCTTCATAGTGATATTTTGCTCCTCGATATCTTCTAACACCACGTTTATACTTGATTCCAAGTCTGCTATGCCGTTCGATGTTTCATAGTGAGCTTCTTCCAGCCTATTCAGAACAGCCCATTTGGATGACCATCCCACCGAAGTGTACTGTTCCTTTAGAAAGTTCCAGGCCTCCTTAGCTGACCAATGATCCTTGAATCCAAGCTGAACTGGCTTGGAGCACATCTTGCCTAGCTTGCCTACCGCTCGATCATCCTTTTGAATCCATGTAACAATGGCCTCTTTTATTGCTATTAGCTCGGAATTATCGAGTGTTCCGTCGAGAACTGGCTTCCTGATAGTGCCATTTACATAGCCCATCAAGCCTGCGTCCCGAAGAGCAAAGGTCATTTCCCTGGCCCACTCTTTATAGTTATCCGGTCCCTTCAGCTTTTCGAACGGGTATCCATCTTCTTTACCCATGGTGACGATGTACGGAATGATTGATGAAGATGTAATTTGACTGTTTCGTAGCCTAACCGGACTCAAACACAGTAAAAAGCGTCTACTCAGTGTAGTAACCGTACTACAGAGCTCCGGGGTCATAACCTGTTGAAATATGACTGAACTAGAAGGTTTTGCAGCATATGTAGAATGTGTGTTTGAGTCAGTTCTATGGAGGTTCGAAGCTTCGGTTAAATACAGTGCGTCATGTGACCTCGATAGGTCCGAGCATAACTCCCGTTTCAACAGTGTGGATTTCTGGGGAACGCACCCCATCGTTTCCCACGTGTATGGTCATCCAGAACCAGATGCAGATGGAGTTTCTTGAGGTTGGTGAACGCCTTTCTGACGTGATCGAGTTGAAGGCTCGACATGCTAAACAACAGATGGGATGACGTCTATCGTGATCTGCAAAGGCCGTGACCATTTCGTCGACAGTGAGGATTTTCTTCGCTGTGCGAGCTCCTTGAGCCAGATGAAAAATGTATGGCTCCAGCTCGATATGCAGTCCCATGCGAAACATTGAGCTCAGCAGCCAATCCGGTATGTCATAACCCATTGCCGAGCACTTAGCCGCGTTTTCTTTAACGTTCTGTCCGTACTCGTCGACACTGACTGACAAATAGATATCGCGGCAACGATATCGGGCAGGCAATCAGATATCGGGCAAAGATACGAGCATTAGAGTCAGCGGTAACTGATTCAGGCAATAAAAGATCTGCAGGCAAGTTGATATTCGGCAATGACATCAGACGGGTCTATACAATAGAAGCTAAATAAAGAAGCTAATGGGTAGGAAGCCATGTAGGAAGCATTGTTTGAAGCACTGTTTGACCCGTTTTATGCCACGCGTATCTTGAAGCATGGAGGGTGTTCGATAGAGAGCTCGATAGAAAGTTTGGTAAAGAGTTTGTCTCTCCAAAACCCAATGTGTTCTACCCTGCAATGCTTCATTTCTGTATGCCGCATAATCAGCCGTCGCCCTTCTCTCCTATTTTGCCCCTATCTCAACAGTTGCTGGCTCGAACCCCGAAACCAAACACTGGTGGCGTCAAGATTTCAGTAATGCTCTGCTATGCCAACCAAAATTGACGACGAACAATGAAAAGGATGGCAGGATAACCACGAGATCCCATAACATTGATTGAAATTGACATCTTAGTAAAGCATCTCTCCTAGGTACGCCTAAATGTAATGCTTTTTTTAAGGACCCTGATAGCCAAGTATTACGCCATTCCTCATGCCTCGTGCCATACCTCATTAATCGTTACAAACACATCTCGAAATTTTTGTATCCAGGTCTGTCTAGGTGACATATCTCATACGACGACTATCTAGTGCTCAAGGCACTCATCGGAAATGATTGACCGGTATGTGGTACGCTGTCAATGACGCCTGGCGCGCTTTGTCGAGGGGTTGCTTTGAGTATTGGCCTTCCGCTTGGCCAAGAGTGCCATGGCCTGTTCACTTTCTTGCTTTGTAACTTCTTTGAACGCAATTTTGAGAAAAGGGTGAAGTTCTTTTGCCGCATATTCGGCTACGGTAGTCTTGATGAGTAGACATGCTTGATCCTTCGTGTATCGCTGCAAAGATAAGAAATCGTCGAACAAGAAATAAAGTGTTCCATTCTCTCGCATTTCAGCTCGATGCACTCGAACGCTCAAGTCCTGTGCATTGAATACTAATGAGAACACACGGACATCGTTGTAAAACTTTTCTTCTTGATTCAAACGCACCATCCAGGTATATATGTTGTAAAGAGCCTGGCTAGCGCTGTGTAAGTTGGCCGTGTATGTGTCTTGAAGGTCTGCATCTGCTTTTTTGACTTCCATGAACAGAAACGGGAAGCAACGATCCCCTCCGTCAGGGGAGATGCACTTTTCGAGTTCAGAGGGGATCGGATCGTCAATGGCTTCCCCAGTGAACGATTTCAACGTAAAAAACATGGCCAGATCTGGTCTCGGTGGCGAGATTATATCGGCCTTGCTTGAAGGTAGACGACTGTCTTCTGGCTGAGACCATGAGCCCTCGCTGTTCCAATCGAAAAACTCACCTAGCTAGTACTGATTGATAATATGTATCATAATGGTTCGCTGGAAAACAGCCTCATTTCCGACGAGGCATCGCTTCAAGTCAGAATTGAAATATTTCTCATTGATAAAAGAATAATTGATTGATTTGGCTTTGTTGAAATTGAAGGAGAAGTTGTCAATATAGGAATAGCAGTTATCTCTGGGGTGACTTCTGGTCTCATCAATGAATATCTGTGCGACGGATTGCAGGTCTCCTATTTCCTTATTTGACAGTTGTCTTGATTATAGATGCAAGGTACTCAAGTTTTTCGTCGGTCGTTGGATCTTGATAGATTCGGCGATATCTAAGTTTACTCGCTGAAACTTTGATGGCTCTTGAGCCCTTTGCTTTTGCGGTTGACGCACTCTCTCCAGTGATCACGGAGCTTGAGCTTTCTTGCATACCGCTCTCGTCTTCAGGCAGAACACCGGGGACCCGTGCCGTATATAGAGCCCGAGCTCTTGCAGTGCGTTCGGGCGACACTGATTCTATTCGGCTCAGCCAAAGAGCAAGCTCAGAGGTCTATAATCGTCAACTACTGTAAGTTCTAGCTGTACGGAGAAGATTTGACTACTCACCGGAGGGTTCCCAGAGTTTGTTCTCGGAACTAGGTTCTGATTGACTACAGACCTTGTCTGCGGGCGATTGAACGGTTGTTTTTGGGTCGGGCTTGGCTCTTTGGCAGAGGCTTTGCTATTGACTCTATTCCTTTTCTCTTTACCAGTCCTTGCACTCTTCAGCACTTGCTGTGTAGCTTTGAGAGTGCTGATGCGACCGATCCGGTTGCCTTGGTCGTGGCTGTAATTTGGCTGGGGTGGGCTTACGGTTGTTCGGACTAGGTGATGGATGTTTACCCTCCCCGTATTGCTTAGTCCATGCCCTTGTACCCGGCCGGTGAGGTTGGTCAAGTCTGGGCTCGACGGTCTTCTTTGAACTCCCCTTGACGTTCTCGTATATCTCCTCCTGGACCTTTTTCTGCTGCTTCTCCGAGGCTCTTTTGCGCGGACGATGAGGTCGGTCAGGTTCACCAGCTGTGCTCTTCTTGGCGTTCTTCTCGACGTTATCCTGCTGCCTTGTCCAAGCTCTTGTGCGCGGGCGGTAGGTTTGCGCAGGTTCTGTCTCTGTATTCTAGTCCTCGTTCGTTGTCAGCCAATATCCCATCCAGACACAGAATATGCAATCTTTTCTGCGGACCAAATGTTCTTCAAGTACGAAATCACCTCTTGACAACAGTCTTGCTACTCCGATGCGATTACGCCATTCTCCTCGAATTTCTATCCACGGGTCGAGGAAACCTTCACGTCAACTTAATCAGTAACAGAAAAGATTGCGAGGCTCTAGTCGAAAAATCCCAGGCAAGACAGCAGCCAGCGAACGCGGTTGAAGGGCTACTGTATTGGGCTCGTTTCGTTGCTCTCGAACGTGGTCGCTCGTGGCGGTCGAGATTCGCTACTGGTTGATCAAGGAAATCAAGGCCGAGCTGTCAATCTTCAACATTATGGGCAATGACAGCTTGGCGGCGTTGAGCCACTTGGCCGCCGGTAAGAGTCAATACTTGCAGAATTTGCATGGTAGAATGGAAGATACCGCGTTGTAAGAGCATCAGTGTCCTCGCCAGGTATATCGCCCTGGTCAGGAGTCAAATCGGCCCCGGCTGAACTTTAGACCTAGCTTTGGCGCAGGGCTTAGCGCCTCTTGAATCCTTTGCAAATAATTGAGGCGACATAAACAATTACATGATCAATTTCTCCTAGACATTATAGTTGCCATTGCTTAATCATATGAACTTCTGAAGGTTGAATAGCTGGATTGAGATAGTAGCAGTCACTATGAGGACACCATAATGCATTCGTCCATAATAAATTTGGCATTTGGTTGGCTGCTTGGTGTTAATTGGGACCAAGATAGCTCTCATCCTCTTTCACCCTTTTGATAAATATATTGTCTATTGATATATTGAACCAGTTTCAGGACTCGGTTAACCTTAATTAGATCTTTTGACAGGGTTTGCTCTAAAAAGATTTGCAGCAGCTCAAAATGACCGAACACACGAATGGGTCATTGGCCTTGATATTTCCTGCTGACGGATCTTCTGCTCAGCTTGTTCGCTTCGATGTTAGCAAAGAACGCCTGATGGAGGGCGTGATGAGTTCTTTGACGATATACCGAATCTACTGCTATGGCATGGGGATGCCTTCCTTGGACGACGCTTCTCGGATCTTTTATATTGGCTATGTCAAGAATTCTAAATTGCCAGGTTCTATAGGATCTAACAAGATTGCATCCCACGGGTTCTACTGTTTGTACTACAGCCTCTCTCTCCTGTCTATCAAGAAAACGTGCGTCAAGTACGTCGGCTCCAATTCTCTCCCAATTTCGATGCTGCAATGTCTGACGCAACAGGTATTCAGCTCCGGTTCATACAAATGGCATCATCATTGAGCATCAAGCGGCGCTGATGACAGCCTGGAGTATAGCGGAACGCAACTACTTCACGACTAAATCTTCTGAATACTGGTGGCTAAGGGGGCTAGTAGGTCTAGCGCAAGCACGCCGGTAGAAACGATGGACGGGTGCCGGCAAGAGACCGTGTAGGCCACTGGATAGCAGTTAGATATCAATCCCTTGTTAAACGTGAACAATTGACTTGCCTCATTAGTCAAGCCGTCTGACTGCAATGACCATCCTTGCATCCCTCACATAAATTACTCTGATGAGGGCCTTCACTTTGACCTGAGTAAAAAGGCCTGTTCATCTCCATTCCACACCACTTTTTAAGACGGTATGCCACTCTTTCTGCATATGAACCGTCTAAACGGGGTTTACTGAGACTATTGCACCTCAGACAGCGTTGATGATATACCCTTGCATTATATTGTGCTCCAGGATACATCCGTATGGTGATAGCGATCCTCTTGCTCGGCCATCCGCTAGAACCACATGCGCGGTTGTGGCATCTGAATCGACCCATGATATTGGTATCGTACTCTTTTGTGCAACTTTCGGTGTCGTCATTTTCATGGAAGTCGAAATGTAGATCATCTTCTTCTAGTAGGCGTGATACATCGTCGTGCAACGCCGAGTACATTGACCATCTTCGATCCGACTTTGGTTTTCTAGACGGCATGACAAGTATGATGAAACGATAGCTTGAAAAGTGCTTAGGGTGCTTGTGATGAAGTAAGAGAAGTCAGAGGAGTATCACGCAGAGACGGACTCCCGAAGAGAAACTTAATAGCGAGTCAGGCAGTGCGGGGTTACATCTGATTTAGACCGATGCGAGATGTGTTGACTTTGTGGTACCACACTTTAGTTGTATACCCATGCTAGATCACGCAAGCGACACTCGCACTTTGATGACTTTATCGGCGGTCCAAGATATTATCTTTCCCATCAAAACCCGGCTCCATGTTTCGCTAAGATCATGCATAGAGCTTGCATGATACCAAATCAGCCATTAATGCTTCGTGAATCTCAGCTCCTCACGCATGAGGTGTTGGTCATAGTCAAAACGAGGAGCTTGTGCGAACTGGTCGTAGCATCTAGTAAATCATTGGCTGCTTCGCTGTTAGTATGCACCAACATCAATATTGACGTAAGAGAGTTCATCGTTAGCATAGGCTGTGTGTTACGAGCCATGATATCTTTGCAGATGGTGTAACACGACTGCAACGACACGAACGAGCAGCTGTTCTGCATGTTTTTTCGCATTTACATGCAGTCGAAACAGCTTCGATAATGTCATTGCATGGTTTTGTATACACTTCGCTCCACACCCCCCTACTTGACAGTCGAAAAAGGCCACATTATTGCACATGCCGCTGACAGTTCCCATCGTACATAGACAACTATCAAGGGGAAGAGAGCGAAATAGTCCTCGTCACATTGACCAGAAGCAATGTCTCTCGCGACATTGAATTCATGGCCCATCCGGAGCGACTGAACGTTCTCCTGCCGCGGGCTCGTGACGCTCTCCTTATGATTGGGGACGCCGAGACTTTCTTGAATGCCCGCAAAGGCAAAGAGATCTGGATTCAATTCTTCGACCTGCTCAGGCAGCGGGGAAACATCTACGACAGGTTTCCTGTCAAGTGCGAGAGACACCCAGATAGAACGTCCATCTTACGACGGGCTGAAGATTTTGAAGAGGAATGTCCAGATGGGGGATGCAAGAAGCCATGGTGAGCAACACTGAACGGACCGCCTTTTCTGCTCTAATAATCGATTTCAGTAAGACCATCCTCAGTTGCGGCATACACGCATGCCCACAGCGATGTCACCAGCTACATGACCATTCAAAAATGCCATGCGATCATTTACTGTACTCGCAATGTTCCCAAATGGCAGCGTCAGAAAGATACGGAAAATGTCAGCAAACCCGCCATCGACTCGATTATGGAAATGATTTGCCTGGAAGACGTCAAGTCCCAGGTTCTTCGAATCAAGGCAAAGATCGATACCACCACACGCCAGAATTCGACCTTAAAGAATGAACGATTTAACATTTCGTTGTTAGGGAACTCGGGAACAGGTATGCTCTTTTCCTTTCAACGTCGCTGTCATTAGTTGACCGATTGATTCCACCTTTAGGGAAAACCACCGTTGCTCGCCTCTACGCCAAATTTTTGACGCTTGTTGGGGTTTTACCTGGAAGTTCGTTCATAGAAACAACAGGCTCGCGTCTTGCCAACGATGGCGTTTCCATGGTCAGAAAACACATCGAGGAGATTCAAAATGCTGGTGAAGGTGCTCTTTTCGTGGATGAGGCCTATCAGTTGACAGCTCAACACAATTATGGTGGTAATGCAGTCCTCGAATTTCTTCTCGCAGAAATCGAAAACAACGTTGGCAAGATAGTCTTCATCTTCGCCGGCTACAACATGGAGATGGAGAAGTTTTTCCAATACAATCCGGGTCTCGGTCTTCGGATTCTCTACTCGCTTCAGTTTGCGGACTACGAAGATGACGAGGTTCTACGGATGATGGACCAATTCATCAATAAAAAGTATAGCGGCAAAATGAAGGTCGAGGATGGCATGAGTAGTCTATACGTTCGCATAGTCGTCCGCCGCCTTGGGAGGGGTCGAGGCCGCGAAGGTTTTGGCAACGCCGGGGCGCTGCAGAACACATTCTTCAAGATCTCAGAGCGTCAAGGTGGGCGGCTCAATCGAGAGCGCAAAGACGAATTAAGACCCGATGACTTTCTCTTAACAAAGGAAGATCTCATTGGCCCAGATTCATCCAAAGCCATAATTCAGAGCACAGCCTGGAAAAAGCTTCAGAATCTGATAGGGCTGGTTTCCGTCAAAGAGTCAGTTCGCTCCATGTTCGGCTTTATCGAGACGAGTTATCATCGGGAACTGAAGGACATGCCGCTCATTCAATTTTCTCTCAATCGGGTCTTTCTTGAATCGCCTGACACTGGCAAGATCTTGATTGTCAAGCTGTACGGTCAGATTTTAGCCGATCTAGGCGTTCTCAGTAATGACGAAGGTCTGTCTTTTTCCTGTGCTGCGGATACATCTTAGTTGCTGATTGTAATTTAACAGTCGTCATCAAGAACTCGGCAGACTTTATTGACAGCGCTCTGAGACAGTCTGAGAGTAACACAAAGGCAATCATGACGACAACAGTCGGCAAGGTATTGATTATCGACGAGGCCTATATGCTATACATCGGCACCGGTGCGACGGGGAACCAAAGCGATCCGTATAAAATCGCAGTGATCGATACGCTTGTTGCGAAGGTACAAAGTGTCCCAGAGGAGGATCGATGTGTGCTTCTTCTCGGCTATAAAGATCAAATCGTGGAGATGTTCCAGAATGTCAATTCTGATCTCTCTCGAAGATTCTCAATAGCCGACGCGTTTCGCTTTCAAGACTTTTCAGATGCGACAGATCCTTGAGCTCAAGCTCAAAGACCAAGGCCTTGATGCAACGGAAAGGGCGAAGTCAGTAGTCATTGAGATTCTCGGTCGAGCTCGCAACCGACTTCATTTTGACAATGCTGGCGAGGTCGAAAATTTGCTTGGCAAGGCAAAGGCCAGCTACCAGACTAGGCAGTCGTTGAAACCGCTCGAAGAGCAGTCATTTGATGCCATCTTTGAAGCACAGAACTCTGACGCAGCCTTTGATCGAGAGGTGAATGCAACCACGAATCTCAGGAAGCTGTTCGAGGATACTGTAGGCTGCGAGGCCGTCGTTTCCAAGCTTGAGGGATATCAGCAGATCGTTCGTGAGATGAAAGCTCGAGAACTCGATCCTCGCGATCAAATTCCGACAAACTTTGTCTTCAAGGGTTCATCGGGTAAGTCCCCTCGCCCTGATTCATAACTCTTCTCTGACCCGTTCTAGGCATCGGGAAAACTACGATGGCTCGGAAAATGAGGAAAGTATTCTACGATAAGGGCTTTCTCTTCTTCGTTGAGGTCATTGAGTGCTCTGCCTCTGATCTCGTCGCACAGTATGTCGGACAGACGGGGCTCAAAACCCGAAATATGCTCGAGAGAGCTCTGGGAAAGATTCTCTTCGTGAGTGAGACATATCGTCTTGGAGAAGAGCATTTCGCATCGGAGGTCATCGATGAGCTAGTGAATGTCATTATCAAGTTCAAATTTTTTGACAAAGTCGTTGTCATACTTGCAGGCTACGACAGTGACATGAACAGGCTTATGGCGGTGAATCCGGAATTGTCAAGTCGCTTTTCAGAGAAGATCATATTCCGTGACATGACGTCTGACCACTGTTTACAGTTGCTAGGCCGTCACCTCAAGGAGAAGGAGATTAGCGTTGCGGCTCTACAGGAAAATCTCTCTGCCTCATACAGAAAATGGCTGGTATGCTTAAGAAGCTTTCCTGCCTATCATTTTGGGGAAACGCTAGAGACGTGCAGACTCTGACCAAGGGCATGATTAGCTTCGCCTTCAGAGCTATGAGAAGCTCAACGTCTTCCTTGACACTTTCTTCGAAGGAAGCTGTGGATTGCCTGTCGCTCATGCTGGCTGAGCGACGAGACAGATGTGTCAATCTTTCGCCAAAAGATGAACTTCATCTCTTACAGCGTCGATTTCATTCAAAGAAAAGCATCTCAGATCGCCTTGCAGAATGAATCATCATCTGAGTCCGACGGCTGCTCCCTTGAGAATATTGCGCAAATAACGAGTACTCACTAGGTCTCACCCTTCCTTGCGATCTATGATGAGGGATGTCATCACCTTGGCATGTTGCAATGCTCTGCGAACATCGACTTCGTTCGCTGCTGAGGCTTTGCACAGCTACTAAACGTTCTCGTAAGGCCATCACCTCATTGATCTGTTTCTCAAGGTCTTGTCTTGCCCTATTCAACTGTCGGCGTAAGCTCATTTATCGGGTTTCAGCTTCAAGAAGTCTGTTCATCATATTCTTCTTCTCGTTCTCAGACCTACGTAGGACTCGTCTCAATCTTTCATATCGTGTGACCAAGTCTCTTGCCGTGACGTTATTCTCAGCTTCAATCTCGCGATTCTGAGTCTCTTCGAGTCCTCTATACAGTTTTTCTACCTCACAGTTCTTCCGTTTGAGACTCTGTTGAAGACGTTCGCAAAGCTTTTCTTTCTCGTTCAGTTGATTATGAAGTTCCTGAAGAATAGTGCTCTGAGGTTCTCAGACCGCTGTCTTCAGACAATATCTGTCTGAAGACACTTCTCGTCTGAAGACGCTAGTCTCAAGGCATATTACGTCTGAAAACACTCGTCTCAAGACGGTTTATGTCTTGATAGTCTACATTTCAGCGCTCAGAACACCTTGAACTTTTTCAAAGTGCATTTTGTCAATATGTACAGATTATCGATCCGTTCTTGCTTCTGCTACCCGATTCATGTTTTCTAACCTTCAGGGGAAAACAAGCGCTACTGAGACTATCGTTGATGAGAACATCAGAAGAGAAATGAAAATAGCTAATTTGAATTCGATGAAAGATACTTCTACGATATCGTTACGGGTTTTTTTGAGATGTATCACAAAAGAATGAGTTCGAGAATGTGCCCGATTGACTCATAACGTGCGAGCAGTTGGTTTCGCAAGTATTAGAACAATCGAAAGAAAGCATCAGAAATGATGAGGAACTAGAAATGACGAAGGAATCATAAATCTATTTTTGGGGTGAACCAGCTATGACAGGAAGGAAAGGAACCAGAAATGATTCTCAGGGTGCCAGAATTGAACGCCTAGAGATCTGACAAAGCTGAAGTTGATGAGAATTTAAAGAGTAGTATGAAGTTCATAAGTGCATTGATATTACTTCAGCGTCGTCGAAAATGACAGTCGCAAACCAATTGATACGTTGATCTACGAAGTCACGTCATACAGATTATGATCACTTCGATCACAAGGTTCAAAATTCCTGAAAGCGCACATCTGTATGAGAGCTCCAGACCAGCCTTGGTATCGCTCGCAGAGTACGTCTTTTGTTTATGTCTCTGATCTGTATAAAATCCAAGCTGACTGCTTTTTAGCCTTCTGACAATTTCAGCTACTTCGGTCTCACAGTTCTCCTTGGGATGACCGGAAAAGAGTATGTAATTCTAGCACACCAAAGTCCTCTGTTAAATCCGGATACCAAAGGATTGTTTTTTTTGACACGCCCTCCAAGCTTGTACAACCTATCATTTCCTACACTTTAAATTTCCTTGGATGCGTCCAAGCGCACCATCTATTTCATTACAGCCCAGGCGTCGAACCAAAAACCGGCATATATATAGACAATAGCTGGGCGTAAACCACAGCTAACGATGGCATTGACTTGTGATGATTGTTTCCGTGGGCGGATCCAAAACCTCCCGCGATTTCAGACATCTCTCCACTCGTTCTCGTCACCGTGAAGTCTCGATGGCTGCATCACCGAGCTTATATGGACTCTTTGATTGTCGCCCTCACCAGGTGACTGGGAGTCAGTCGCCTGTCCATCTACCAATGGATCGTCGTGGTACGTATCCCCAATCCTCCGTTGGATACCACCTCCGGATACGTCCTCCGGTGGTAGCAAAGTGAGAGGTGCCTCGGGTGGACGAGTTAAAGGGATTGTGGCTTTGATGTATCACGAGCATCAGTAGCTAGACTTCGAAGTCAGCGGCTTCACCGAGGTTTTGCAATCAAGGCATTGATGGAGATGTACCTTGATTAGGAAGGCAACGACCGCGACAAAGAGTATCAAACCGCCGGTGATCTGTTCGTCTTGTCTCCATCCGCCAAAACAACTGCGCTATCTGCCAAAGGCTTCGTGGCAAGCCGCAGCCGTGTGACTTCTGTCCGGGAAGGGCCACGCTCTGTCCTGCACGGAATGAAGCCCACAGCACTGGTGGCGATCCTGGATCCTGCGGATTGCGTCCGCGTTCTTGTTGGAAAACAACCAACTCCATTGGCGTTCTAGATGGCAGCTCAGGTCGTTTGGTGGAGTCATATGGATAAGAGCGAGTGTAGCGATGACGGTCTCGTAGATGACGAGCAGCATGATCAGTAATATAGCTGACCAAGAGAAACTATTCTTGGCGTCTCCAAGGCCTCCATGGGAACGATGAGTAAGGGTTAGAGGACTCGGGATCTGATTGGGACTTTCAAAGCGAGGACGACAACGAGTTGGACGAGGGAGTTGCTGCTGCCGTGCATCATTTACAAGCTGCTCATACACCCAGAGTGGGCAGACAAGTATATGGCAATGATGTAAGCCTTACACGTGGTCTTACCGACACCTTGCTGGCAGCGTTCCGTGCAGTTAGCTGCCAATGGCATGAATTGATGCACTTCAGCACGCCTTCCCGTTCTGCATGCAGTCAGAAGCGTTCTGAAGGTCATCTGAACCAAGAGATTGGATCCGGAAAGCGGCTTAGACTTGGCTCGAGTCTTCTCATCCGTCAACAGGCGTGGATCTGGTCTAATCTGGAAAAAGGGCTGCGGCAACTCTTTGGGCCTCAAGCCACTGCGCGTAGCAACGTTCAGCGAACCAGTCTACGTCTAATGACATGCAGTCGACCGAAAACCATCATAGTGATGCCCACCAACAGCGGAAAGACTGTTCTCTTTGTGGTGCCCAGCCTACTGCCTCAAGCTTAGGTTACAGTGGTCATAGTGCCTCTGATTGCGTTGAAGCATGACCTGATTCGACGCTGTACGGAGTGGAACATATCCTTTGGCTTATACGAGGACACGTGGGCACAGCCCGAAAGATTGCATGCAGTCCCGTCTCTTCTCTTGATAGACGTGGAGGTCGTCAGTAATTCTTCATGCATCGGGTTTCTACATAGACTGCAGGCCGAGGGTCGATTGGATCGTATTGTTCTAGGTAAGCTCATTTACTTCTCACCGCCGCTCATTATCGAGCATGTCTGACCCAGCTCGCAATCTTGAGACGAGTGCATTGCTCGTTTGTGTGTTTGACTGCTACTTTACCGCCATGTGCCGAGCTTGAGCTCAGACAGATGCTTAATTTCACCACCGCCGAAACACTGCGTGCAAGTAGCGATCGATCCAATCTACAGTATCTGATTCAAAGGGTTCCCGAGCGAGGAACGGTTCACGAAAGTCTTGTTGAAGAGGTCATTCGAATCTGCAACATCGATCTGGAACGATGGCGCGACATCGGCATGCAGACCTCTGCGCGCAGTATCTGCTTTGTTCGATCCAAGAAGGTTGGATTGATTCTGGCCGAAAGACTCGATTGTTTCTTTTATCACGGTGATTTAGAATTATCAGAACGTCAAGAGATGATCACTGCATGGAGTCAGGGCAGGCGTTCTCCCATCATGATTGCCACTGTCGCCTTTGGAGCCGGTGTTGATTATCCCTCCATTCGACGCATCATTCATGTCGATGCTCCCTTTGGCTTGCTTAACTATGCACAAGAGACTGGACGAGCTGGGAGAGACGGCTTGCCTGCAGTCTGCTTGACCTTACTGGGGATCGAATGGACCGTATCCTGGGACCAGGGATTTCAGAGTGATTTTCTGGTGGAAGACCGCATGCAAATGACTAGATTTCTACAGTCCGGATTCACGAAATGCTTGCGGCAAAGTCTCACCGCCTATCTAAATGGTGGATCGAGAGTTACATGTGTGAAGGATCCGGCTACAGAGCATGGTTCCTTAGCATGCAGTTCTTGTCTCCTTGTATCATCGTCTCAATAGACTCAGATGACATCAGTGCATGCAGACATCTCTGTTGCTGAACCAGAGTCGATCAATCTACTGGAAAGCAGCTCTGTCTCTGATGATAGCGACAACAGCTCGGCATCATCGCTCAATTCGTCTCATCGCAGCAATGTCCTTGATCGAAAGAGAGATCGGTTCTCGGCCTTGGGCATCACGACGATTACTGCTAGCAGTGACAATGAGATCTCGGATTCCGATGTCGACGACAAGAGTCGTAGAGTCGAGGGGAACTTCACGACTTTGTCTCACAAGTGAGTCGATGAGGGTGAGCAAAACACTGCGCCGTATGACGCAAACCTGGGTGGCATGGCCGGTATGGGCGGCATGGGTGGAGATGGAGGCTTTGGTTGTAATGGTAAGTACTTATTGCAGTACTTCTACCACATACTAGCTAACACCATCCGACTTCCCAAAGCTCGGCGGAGGAGCTGGCGGCATGCCTGGCCTAGGAGACGCGCATGGCGCACATATCGAGGCAACGGAAAAGGAGTTGTTGATGCTACCAAAAGGAATTGACCGGCCGGACGGCAGTCTCGCCATGTAACTTCTGTATCGCGGAATGCTTCGAGTCGTTCGACTTCAGCGGTCTTTCGTGCGCTCGTGGGGAAGTCAATGGTCTGCATCGTCATAAAACTTCTCCATCCTATTCTTCCAGAGCGAATACAGCTTTCGCAGCTCCTCCGTCCCCTTCAAGTCGCCTTTCCACGCTTTCTCATGCAGTCCCACAACACCAGCCCGGATATCAGCTTCATTAGGCCACGTTGCAGACCACTTCTGGCTGATTTGCTTCCACGGCATTGGCCCCTCGTGGCGAAACGCATAGTTCAACAATGACTGCTCCATGGTATGCGAATCGAATCTACGCCAGTGTCGCATTACAGACATGAAATAGTCATACAATTCCTTCGATGGCGCAGCGATCCAGAATCCAGCGGAGAACGCCGTCGAGTCTCCCGAGTAGACTGGTGGGTACGTGTGACTGCGCTCACCGGCATACGCATTATCTGGACGAGCAGCAAAGAAGAACTCAGCAGGTAGCGGCGCCTCATCGCTTTTAATCTGCGTCGTGAGTGAGAAATTCATCTTCATCGGCTCTGCGAATCCAGGCTCGGAGAATATACTGGAGATAGGGCCAGTGAGTAACGTGTCTGCATCGATGAACAGAATTCTTGAAAATTGCACAAGCTTGAAGAGTCGTAGTTTAGTGAATTGATCTTTCCATCGTGTCACGCCTGTCTTGATCCACCAGCTCAGTGGCACATCTGAGACTTCTATGATCGTTGCGCCATCTCTCTTTAATCTGTCTTTCTTCTCGGTTGAGACGCTGGTCGTGCAGAGGACTAGGAAGGGAAGCGGAGGATCGCAGCGTGTTTCTGATGCGTGCAGCAGCTGGTATGTGAGCATCCGCGCGTTGGTGTAGTATGGGTCGTCATCTTGAGGAATGTCGCCAGAGAGAAATGTCGCGATTGCATTATCTGAGGTCGTGAGACTCAGCAAGCCGTAGGTTGGGTCGATGGGAAGGCGATTGAGAGTTTTGTTGTATTGATAGTATATCATGAAAATCCAGAAGGTGAATGGGATGACAAGCCATCGTCGCATGGTGGTAGAGAAATACATTTTATATTCAGCTGACACGGCAATTGTGGACGAGGCTGAGGGCGAATGGCAGTGAGGGCCCTAGTAAATTGGCGTTCGTGGAATGTAAGCTAGGGATGTACGGCCCCAACATATATACCCCTCAACCGCGCAAACGGCTGAACCGCGCACCCTAATTCAGTGCCCCTACGAGAATCTACATACCTCGTAGCCCAAATCATTATCAAATGATTGTACCATCTCCTAATATCTTTGCAGAGTCATTTTATCTGATATATAGTACTAAAAGTGACGCATCATGTAGGCTTCTATCTACGTATATATATGAGCTTTCGGAGGAGCTTCTAGATCTTTGGATAGACCTTTGGATAGACCTTTGAACAGAGCTAAGCAATACGTCGAGACGGTTTTATGACTCTTCCACTGCGAGACATCTGTATATTTGAAGCCACCTCTTTCGCCTGTTTCACCCTTCTAATTGGTAGCTGAACCTGCTTTCGATGTCGCTTTACTGACTTCGACGAAGACACTCTCATCGAGCTTGTGAGCGGTGAAGGAAGCTTTCTAGAATTCGATTTGGTGGGACTGCGTTGTTTAGACTCCAGAAACAATGAAGGATCGAGTCTGCAGAAGGCTTTAATCGTTTGATTAAGCTCTTTATTCATCTGTTTATCCTTCTTTTCTTTAGCCTTACTTCGAGCCGTCTCCTTTCTTTCCTCGACGACGTCAAGGTTCATGACTCTACCGGCCCCCCAGTGACCTTTGATACGGGTAGCTCGTTGGTGCTGCTGACGTAACAGTAATCTAACTTCTCGAGGATTAAGTGATAATGGCCTCCCTGATCTGGTTTTAATGAGTCCGAAGGGTGCTGTTTGAAGCCTTTCCAAAACTCCCGTTTATTGTGGTGCGGGGAACGTTCAAATTTCGACTGATTTGGGTGGGTGTAGCTCCTAGCTCAGCCTGCCCTGCAATTTTTCCTTTAGTCAGTAAATCAAGCTCCTTTCTGACTGTTTTGTTACCAGAAATGGGAGTTAAAGAAGTTCTTCTGAGCATAGTGAATGTGGGTTGAAGAAGGTTGGTTGTTTTGAAGGTACGCGATTTTATGTGTTTTCGCTTAAGTGACCGTGACTTTTTGCAGGGTACTGTACGAGTACTAAGCGAAGGATGAGCTTAGGGCGGGGTACGGATACAGCTTTCTGCATACGCTAAATCCGTCCATCCAGGCAGAGCCTAGGCGCGTTTCTGCAGCTGTTGTTTATAGATTGAGCTAGGCCTTACTGGTCTCATTCCTCGCCCGGATACGTATGAGGCTCAAATCGATCAGAGCTGGTATATGTAAAGCAGATTGTAGGATTACGCTTGTTTATCAACCACACCCACTGGCTACAGTATGACCTCTCCGGACGAGTAATTGACACGGTTGACGGACCCATCTTTGCTTGACAAGATTGACGGGCTACGCGAATTGAACATTAGTGAATACATTCCTTTACCCCAGTTAAGTAGCTACGCCAGTGTGTCCATGAATGTCCGGCTGATGAAGGTCGTATGAAGCTTGTGGTTGTGGATGATCAATCGAGTGGCAAGTCTTCGGTTTTAAAAGGCCTCACAGATCTTCCTTTCCCTCGCGACAACGGGCTCTGCACACGTTTCGCCACGCAGATTTTCTTTCGTCGAGCCGAAAAGTCTACTATCGCGGTCTCGATCATCCCGTCGCCTGCAGCGGATTCGAAAACGAAGGAGAAGCTTCGGGCTTTCAAGATCGACCACCTGACTTTACTGTTGGGCGACGAGTTCAATAAAGTACTCTCCAAGGTCAGATCAGCCAGCGCACCCCTGCCAAAGACGAAGAAGCTGACAATTGCAGAATAGGCATGCGATGCGATGGGCATTCCTGTCCCGGGTCAACCCCTGGCGTCCGGGCAGTCTACCTTCCGTGACGATATCCTCAAGATCGAACTAAGCGGACCGTCGAGACAGCATGAGTGTCATCGATGTCCCTGGCATCTTCAGAACTCCAACTTACGGGGTCACGACCAAGGACGATATGACTCTCGTGCAAAACATGCTTCTGACTCGTCTCGTCTCAGTAATATGCAGAACACTATATTTGAGGGTACCAAAGCTGGGCCTAAATTGTAAGAGAGCAGGTTTGGCTGGATCGGATGTGAGGAGAATCTGTTGCTGCTGCGAGAGCCCAGAGGCTATACTGCTAGGAAAAGCACTGACGATTCGCGATCCGGCGTCGGCATGCAAGCGAGGAAGGGACGTGTAGAGGGCTGTATTATATGCAAATATTAAGAGAGGGGTTCCTTTGAAAGTACACCCTGCCCTTGTTCGCGCCTGACACGTGTCGTTCCCTTCCATATTGTGTCATTGCATGCCTTGCTGAACCGCTCCTCTTTGTGTCATCTCAAAATTGGTGGTATGGCGTGTTGCAGCCGTCCAAGTAGAACGATCTGGTTGTCTAGCGGGCTATGGCAGCGCTGGCAGGTCTTGCGGCAATTTTGGTTCTTGTTCACAGAAGGGAGTATCCGAGCGAATTTGATGGAGTTGGCTATCCTATGACCCTCTCTTGTTTGCGCAGAGGAGTTAAGCAGTCAAAGTTCTTGCAACTGTCCTGTGAATCACTCAAGTTAGTCCAGATACTCTAATGTCTAATGCAGACACATGTCTTACTCTCGCTGGCGTTGTCTTCGACTTCGGTCCAATCGTGTCCTCTTACCTCCTTGACAGCATATTCGACCTCGGCCCCTTTCTCTGCCACGCACTCTGAACCTAGTATGGCTTTCCTCGCCTACTCTTGAATCTCTGTTCATGATATGAAAACGGTTTACGTTATCTGGCAAAGCCGAAGAAGCAGAGGCCTCCGTGAAGACGGATACTTCGAAAGGTATTTCAGACGCGGTACGAGACAGATGCAGCCATTATTTTTTAAGTCCGAGGTTCACAAAGGTCTGCAACGTTGGAAGAGGAACGATGTGGGAGAACGTACGCTTTCTGCGCTACTAGACGCTAAAGCTAGCATCAAGAGTGAGTAGTCATCCGATCCAGCGCCAGTCCAAGTATTCCTGTTTTACAGAGAGCAAATAACATGAGACGAAAAGACACCATATATCGTCAGCATCCCCAGATATCATACGAAAAAGACTGATTGGTCCAATCAATCCACATGGCCAAAGCTAAACCGTCGCTGACGGTTGTGGAGATGGAAAGCAAGTTGGGATACAAAGTCGATTCCTTGACTTATCCCGAAGAGAACGCGAAGCGCTTCTATTCCAATCTCAGACCGGTTCCTAACAGTACCTACGAGAAAGCTAAAGAAGAATTCGAAGTGTATGAAAAGAAGAGGTATCATAAAGACTATATAACCATCTCCGAGAAAGTCCTTCCAGAGCTGGGTGTAGTCCAAGTAAGCAGACCTCGACCCTAGATTCATCAAGCTGACACAGCCATAGACGATTGCGCATGGTGAAGACACAATAACAATCACGCGTAGGAGTCATGTTGTATTCTACAGTTTTACTGTGAATATTAAACTTGATTTCGGGTTTGACTTGCCGCTGCTAGTTACCAACGATGAAGCATTTAGAACCATATCCGTTGCAAAGGTACGTCAGCGTTGAACCGAAACTTCTCAGAGATAAATTGAGTCGATGCATAGCTGCAATCCAATACACCTTACAGCGTAACTTCGATGTTTTACAAGCTCCCTAGAGAACTTCGCAACAGAATTTATATCTTCGCACTCCCAAAAGGAGAATGGAAAATAGAAGACATGAGCACTTTTGATGAGCTCAACTTTACTGGAGGCATGGGCGATCCTAGCGGTTTCTATTTCCCGCTGAGCAAGGAACTTACTGTCCTTAGAGTTAACAGACAGATGCGTCAAGAGGCACTGCCCCTCGCGTATCGCAGGACGGTTTTCCATTTGAATGATATGGACGACCTCATTAAGCTTCTCATTGCAGTTGGCAAAATTGGCCGCGACAGCATTGAGTCACTGGAGCTTACTTGGGAAAGCAGAGCCGATTCTGAGTGTAAATGGGACGAAGCTCCGGACTCTGAAGACCCATCTTTAACGTTGCCAACCCTTCATGTTGTGAAATGTGTCCAGCTGCTTAAGCAGTGCAAGAGGCTCACATCCTTGCGTCTATATTTTGAGAGAGATCTCATAAATAACATATCCCCAAACGTCTTTAAAGCCGATCCTGGAATCCGTGAGCTTTGCTTCGTTCGAGGAATTGAAAGGGTGGAAATCTGGGGATTGGATTATGAGCCACTAGAGCAGCGTGGCCTAGTAAAATGGCTGAAAGAAGAGATGAAGTCTTCTGAGGAGGAAGGAGAGGACGAGAAGGGAGTTGGCAAGCAAGATACTGATCATTAAGCTGAAGTTTCGCTAGTAGAACGTAACCTGAATTAAAGGACATAATGACTGTCATATCTGCAGAGCTTTCATACGATGCATTGAAAATGACTTTCTGCAACAGTGTTAACGTTATATCATTGAATAATTGCAGTAAAAGACAGTCTTCATCGGCGGTTTGAGAACTCGAGGGACCGGCCCGAGAGAAGTGGTTTGACCCAGCAGGCCCAGGGGGCTTAGGGATGGCCCAGGCCTTCCAGGACCTGCCTAATATATCCCTAAGCTCTCAAGGTCAGTCTAGTATAACCCTGGGCTCTCAGGGTCTTCGGGGTTAAGCATTTTATTTATTTGTTAGGGAATACTACTCGTTGAGGATTTGATCGAGCTTTAAAGTAAGTTCCCATATATGCTTAATGACTAATCATCAGATTGACTTCATAGTCACGTTGCCTCAGTTCTCAGTTGCTAAGCCCCTTCGGGTTAGCCTTGGCTGACTACGCAGCGTACGGGCGACACGTCTGAGTGCAAACCTCGGTAATACAGCCAGATCCGCGTTATTTTCGAAAATTACCCGATTTCGTCGCCGTCTTGCCTAATTCAGACGTAATTTACAGTATTAATACAATATCAACGTATTTTAAGTCTGCATCATTAACCTTAGCAAAACTGCGTTTAACAGTGAGTCGAGTGTCGTCTTTCAATTGAAGTGTGATTGACCTACAAAGCGAGCAGAACTTAGACATTTCATTGAGCCCATAATACAATAAGAATAGGGAGGCCTTTCATGTTCAGCAACAGGTACTATTCTACAGTACAAAGTCACGAGGTGAAAGATTGAAGTGATCAGAGAGAGCTTTACTTTGCTATCAAAATTGCTATCTAGAGAAATCTGATGGTGTTGCATTGGCAAAACAGCGCGGCGCGCATTTGCCATTCCGACACATTTTCAGGATCGAGATGGGTCAAAGGTGTTATCTTGTTTGGAACCTGCTTGAAATTGGACGACGGCCTTGAAGTCGACCTTGAAACCAAAACCATCGCACCTAAATTTTCCAAAGCTCGGACAAATTTGATATAGGTCCGCATCGAGGCCTTCCTTGCCCATCATACAATGCAGCCCTCTCCACCACATATAATAATATGCTTCTTCAGTCACCACTTTCCCATCGATGTCAACATCACCAACGAGCATCTTCTTCTTGTATGCATGTCCCAGGGGCACGCGAGTCGCACGAATCATGCCTGCACTGTCGAACTCTGCGGGATATCTCTCATGTAACTCCTTAGGCAGATCCTCATCGATGGCTCTGGGATGCTTAGGGTTTGATATAGCCACCAGCCAGTCGATTTCTCTAGACCCTGTGGAGTCAAAGTTCCTCGATTAGTTCAGGATCGCGACCGGTGCTCCTTCAGGGAATGGACATGTGCGGACTTCTTGACGTACCCAGCCAAAGACGTCTGAATGATCATGAAAACGACAGGCTCCTTGCGAAGTGACATCCTTGGTTGAAGTTTGCCCTTCCAGCTGTTGATTTACGAATCGGCCAAAATGTGAACACAGGTCACCAACTGGTAAATTTGGATTTCACGTTCCAATTGCCATGGTAAGATCCGCCAAACCGTCGAATGGAATAGTAGCTGGGCCTTGTTTTATACGAAGCTCCTAACAAGTTTCTTCCACACTGAGATCGATGTCAATGGTCCTTGGCCCGAATACGAGCGAATTTTCGAAGAAGTGGTCAAGCACGTTATTCCACAGCTTTTGGAGCCGTTGCAATCTAATGGACGGGTACTGAAACCCTGCTTGGTTCATGGTGACTTATGGGAGGAAAACACTGCGACAGACCTTGAAACAGGTAAGATCGATGTTCTCAGTCCTTAGTACTCCTGCAAAAGATCACAGGCCCGAGCCAAGGCACCTTCAACATAATTCGGCAATCAATCTTCCTGAGTCTCCTGGTATGATCCAGAGCACTGTGGCTAAACTTGAGGCGTCTAGGTGAGCCGGTAGTTTTTGATTCCTCGGCTCTCTACGCGCACAACGAGTATGAACTAGTTCATGCTCACTATGACTTGTCTATTGTAGCCTTCTGTCAGCTTCCATCTACCTACGATTGCATGATATCAACCGATGCTTCGTAATCCTTGTCTAATACCGCTCATTCTTTGACATGATTGTGTTAGCAATGTATTATTAAAACTTGAATTGAACGAGTTAAATAACTTAAATGATTTAAAAGCTTTTGAAGCAAACATTTTTAACATGTTATTGTTTAATTCATTGATTACAAAGCATTCAATGATTTTTAAATTAAATATGTTACGGACCTGACATATATAGTAGTATTGTTAAGGATAGAGTCAATATGTAGGTGGTTAGAAGTTGTCATGGCTAAAGGTGGGTTGTGTGGGCCCTAAATAGCCGGGTGGCAGCCTATGACCCTGGGGAATACCATAACAAGTATAGGGCCAAGTCTGGGACTTGGTATTTCGCCTTTTGGCCCGGGAGGGGCGGGGTCCCCGTGGTCGAGCGGTCTAGCGCAGGTAAACCTATACCCCTGTGCCCGACCGTAGCAAAATACAATAGACTATTGAAAGGTATGGGTGACCACTGGTAGAAGTGCTGTCATTGATTAAGACTGAAGGATTAGGAGTAGAATACATGTGGTGCAGAGCAATAATCCTGGCCAAGATCTGAGCACGACGAAACTTAACAGAAAATTATTTGAAAAAAAAAAGTTAAGTTTAAAAATTTGATTGAAAATTTAATAGTCAAAAATCATAGTGACAAATCTGGTCATGAAAAATATCATGGTCGATGACTGCATTAGTGCTCTCGATAGATACCAATTAGACCAATGTTCCAGAACACGGCCCTTGTGATTGGGGAGAGTGATTAGCTACAATATTCAGTCAAACCAGGAAGATCTAAGCTCAATGGTGCAGACGACTCCTGGAGAGTTTCAGACAATGAATACCAAAGGAGCATCCATGCGCAAGCAACGAATATTGCCAGGTACACGGCTTGAATCAAAGATCTTTTCCAAAAGCGGCGGCCTTTTCGGCTTAGAATATAACCAGGGGCCATCTTCTTTCATGAGGGCCCGAGACTTGAGCTCAGTCATAGCCTTCTCTTTAACATCTTAAAAATTGCATGACCTTATTTGTGTGTATACTGTACATAAACTAAAGTGTATTTGATTGGCCACTACTTATTCCAGATTGATGCTATTTGAGTTTCCGAAACGCCTGCGCTTGATAAGTACGTCATTTGATTGACGTACAAAGCCATTTCTGGATGGTTGAGAGCGGAAAAGGAGTCCGAAAGTGGGTAGACAAGCAACCACAACGGCTTGAAAATCGGTAATCAGTATTTGGTTGCGGGTCAATAAGAAGGAGAAACGCTACGGACTCACCGACAGCTCCTTCAATCATTGCCCAAACCTCTAGCCAAGAAGGGCTTGGTTGTGTAAACCCGGACTTGGATTGGATCTGAACGATCCGAATAATGGAGATGCAAATGCAAAGGCTTCCAACGCAGAATAGGGCCATGATACATAATTTGCGGAGCCGGGTCATTTGAAGATTCCACAGGACTCGTACAGGGAAAACCATTACTAAAACATCCGTTAGACACGCTTCTGGCACTACGTCGTCAGGTAAGACAGCACGTGCTCAGTAAGTTTGTAACGAGGTCAACTCCAAATGAATAGTAAAGGCTGATGACCGCGGCTCCAGCATCCCGCGGGGATTGACATTCTCCTGGATATTGGTCAATGAGAGGAAATATACTTAGCAGAAAAATAGTTCGCTGACCGTAAGTAAACCAGGCATGCAGACTTCTGCAGGAGGTAAATTCAGTAATCACACAGCCGACGAAAACTAAGAAGGTGAAGACCACGCTGGACCACCAGAAACCGAGGTATCGTTGTTGCTTCACAATCAGCCGGCGACATTGAAGAAGCAAAGCAGCCTTCGACAACCACAAACAGAACCACAAGAGGAGTGTGCTGGGAAAAAACATCCTGGTCAAGAATTCGGCATCCTCTCTCAGCGTGGGATAAACCGCTGTTTCTCCCCTTCCAACCGCTGAGATCCGATAAACAGCTGGGGTGACGCATATATAGAGAACACACAGTGCTTCGTGACACATCCAGGCTAGAATGACCATAAGGTCTTCAGGTGGGTAGAACTGATGTTTGATGGCGCGTATTACGAAACGTGCAACAATGAAGCAGGTGGTAAAGGCGATCATGCAGTAACCAAGAACCTGAAGGAGGATTCAATGAGCGTACTGCCTTCGAAGAAGGGGTTCGATGCAACAGAACATACTTGTACACGGCGCGCTGACATGAAAATCTTATAACTGACGGAAGCCATCTTTGCTGTTTCCAAAATACAACGGCGAAGATAAGATGATATTGGGGAAATCGATTCAGAAACGCGAAATTGCAGATACGGAAGATGACTCAGTAGACCGAGAATTCGTGATAAGGAAAACCTGCAGGTCGGGGATGCGGAAGATCGGCCCGCAGGCATTCGATAGTCCTTACACGCTTTGACCGGCCCCGACCGGCTCATAAGCCCCGTAAATAGAGCAACCCGACGCTTGCCACATCGTTCTTGCTCCTCACTCCCAATCTTCACCCAGATTATACTTACCATTCTCGATGTCTTCGTTCCTGTACATGTTCCTGTACATACTGGCTGGCATAACCTTGGCTGTCTCTGTGTCGGACGCGGTTTCTTTCCTTGGATTATGCTCCAATCTGCACGGCCTCGGACTCAACGTGGAGGGTTGCATTACGGAAACGTCAATCGAATCATCCAACAACTCGTGTGTATCAGCAGTGGGTATTACTTTGTTGCTTCAGCTTTACAGATACTTTTTCAAGTCACTGTCTAACGTGTGCTTGTCTTCTAAAGTGTGACCTTCTCGGCCAAATATTTCCGGATCTCGTCAGCACCTTCAAAAGTCCTTCCTATCGTCAACAACAGTCTGGATACTGGTCAAACCAACAAGAATACACCCTTCCAGTCTGCCGTATACAGCCAAGAAGTGCAAACCATATTGCGGCAACGCTTCTTGTTAACGACTTTTTCAATTGTCCTTTTGCTGTCAAGAGCGGAGGCCATTCTGCATTTGCCGGTTCCTCCAACATCCAAAATGGCATAACCGTCGATCTCACCCAAATTGATGAGGTTGCAGTTTCGAGCGACGGGCTTACAACGCGAATCGGAGCTGGCAACCGCTGGATTGATGTGTATAAAACATTGACGCCGATGAACTTGTCTGTAATTGGCGGACGAGTAGGGGCCATTGGTGTAGGAGGGCTGACTCTTGGAGGTGGATATAACGTGTCCTTGAACAAAGACTGGTACTGACATAATGGCTGGCAGGCGGTATCTCTTTTTTTTCTGGCCGCCATGGCTGGGCATGCGATAACGTCAGGAATTACGAGGTTTCTCCATGCTTTTGTTTGATGGTGGCAACACAAAACTGATCGAGAACAGCTCGTCCTTGCAAACGCTTCCGTTGTGAATGTGAACCAAACAACCAACCCGGATCTTTACTTTGCTTTGAGGGGTGGCGGCAACAACTTTGGCATCGTCACCCGATTTGATCTCGAGACTTTTACCCAAGGACACATGTGGGGAGGCACAACCGCGTACAATCTCACTGCCAACGCATCTATATTCAACGCCTTCGAAAATTTCGCCAATAAAGCTCTGCAAGATCCCGATGCTGCATTGATTACAGCATTCGCCTACGCTCAAGGCCAATATTTTGCTAGCAACGATTACGAGTACGCTAAGCCGATTGTGAATCCTCCGATCTTTCATGAATTTACAGCCATCGAGAATCTTACGTCAACAATGCGCATATCAAATATTACAGATCTAGCACAAGAGCTGGACAATTTGAACCCCAGAGGATTTCGGTAAACATATGCTCGTTTCGTACCGGTCAACGTGGACTAATACCACAAACAGAGAGCTTTATACCACCGCCACGTTCAAGAACAGCGCCGAGCTTCAAGGCAAATTACTTGATATATTCGTCTCCGAAGTCGATGGAATGTCCAATGCCTCTGGCTTTACCCCCGCCCTGGTTATGCAACCTGTCACAACCAACATGATTTCATCTTTCAGCAAGAATGAAGGAAATAGTCTTGGTATCTCAGCCGCCGACGGCCCCTTGACTTGTAAGCGGAATTACAGTCTTTGGACTAATTTCCATATCTTTGCTACGGACTAATGAATTGTCTATTAGTGGTGAACATAGCTATCAGGTGGTCAGACTCCGCTGATGATGCCCGAATACATGCGATGGCAACGCGTTTCATCGAACGTTCCGTGGCAACAGCTAAGGACATGAAACTTCATCACAAATACATCTACCAAAACTATGCCTCTTCCAACCAGGATGTTTTTGCGAGCTACGGTTTAAAGAACAAGGACCGACTAATGAGGATCAGTAAAAAGACGGATCCCGAGAGAATATTTCAAAGGTTACAGCCAGGGTATTTCAAATTGGATAACGGTATATGATTGAAGTAGGCATAGAATTAGAATCACAGTACAAAGATCTTTGAACCAGACCGAGACCCCCACGCGCTCACTGTTGAAGCTCGCTCATAAGGCAGTTCCCCTGTAAAATGGAAGAGGGAGACGTCATCAACACCTCTTAAACACCTTCACCGTCAGTATGTTCAGTGAGAGAAACACGCGACCAGAGCCAAATGCACGCGCAGTCTTCAAGATCACCCCTGATCGACCAGTTGAAACATCTATGGGAGTGCTCCGGACCAGGCACCAATCCAAGCTTCAAACTAGCTAGGAAGCCAAGCACCCAGTCGAGCGTAATACAGCCCATTGCACAGCCAAATCCCCATATCACTGGTACGCTCAGAACTAGTACCCAAATCAAGCTCCGAAATCGACGATCCGAGCTGCAAACCACATCCTACTAGTCAAGTTCCTACATCTACATCCCGCGCCTACTTAGCTCAATTGCCTCGCCATCACCGGCTCTATGGCCACTAAGAAGCCTGGAGCAACTGGGCTACATGGATAAGAGCTTGGGTAACATATGGAACGTACAGGCGTTGCTGCAAGCCCTGATTAGGCGAAGCTGTCCACGCTTGGGTACCTGATGGGGGCATACAGCAGGCTATCCCTCTATCGGGGTTGACCTCGCTGTCGCCAGCTTGCTAGTCCTACTGTAGGGCTAGGCCCGACTATGTAGCTCCCACATACACTCTCAGCCACCTGCTATAGCTCTGGAAGCAAATACGTCTGTCATTTCAGATTTTGCTTGAACATGAGAACATCAACGTGCATTAGATGTATGATGAGAAGCAAAGTACAAGTTCAAGCTGTTGCCGCATCCGTATTTGAGACTGCGCTCCCAATTTTAGGTTTTCAGCTCTGCCTGCTCCTTTGAGATGACTGGAGTCGAATTTGATACAAGAACCCAATCGTCACCATCAATGCTATTTTTCCACATCGAACCCATCAAAGGCAAATGCTTCACCAGTTCGAAAGCCATCTTGTGATTAAGTCGATAATCAATCCTGTATGCCAACTATTGATCACAACATCCGTCAAGACGATCCGGTAAGGATTCCTTTGTCGCAAGCGTATCTTCCAGGAGTTGGCTTATATCCTCATGCTTGTCTTCGAGGGTATCGAGTACACGCAAGAACGAAAAATTTGTCCACTCAAAGACCTTCCGACTGTTACTAAGAGGTTGATCATTCAAGATAGTATTCAGGTCAGCCAGATAGCTGCCATTGATGGGTTGAGCAGTATCTTTCCGAGTGTAAGGAAGAAGTCGCTCAAGGCATAGTAAGGCAAGAAGGGTCAACGCAAGCTGCTGGGGTGATTGAGGCTTCTGATAACCTTCAATCATTCGTTGGAAAAGCGTCCAACCCTCACATGAATCGACCCATTCACCTAGCACTTGAAGAGGCGGGCCGTGTGCTGTCGAGCTCCAAGTGAGAAGCAGTAGTACGTCCTTTTCTGGCTTTCGAAGGGATGGAAATTGATGATATGTTTGCTCGCTGCCTTCCATTAGTGTGGCTCTTCTACGTTCTTAGAAGGACGAATTACAGATGCATGCGGAATAGATGAACTTGTTTTAAGCTCAACGAGCTCAACACCCGCGACGAGACATTCTGATGACGTTAGCATCAGTCGAGCCTGCATTTCGGGATATCTTACCAGACATTCCTCCTCAAAATCGATAGGAAGCAAGTGCATCATTGTTAAAGTCCATTTGACTGTGTTCAACGGGCTGATGTCCTTGTCTTCAGAGAACACTTTGGACTTTAGAAGCGTCTTGTGCATTTGGTCAGGATCGAAATCTCCAAACCGGTTTGTGCCGGTGATGCCGATGAGAAGACCATAGGTTAAATCGCCTGAATCCTGATGATACCTTAGGGTGGGAAAAAATAAACAAAGACTATGCTGTCCTGCAAGTCATTGGCTTGGCTATTCGTCGCCAGCTGGAAAAGGCCAAATGAGCCCCACACTGAGCAGCATTGGCGTTGACAGGCAGACAAGGGATGGTGGGGCATGATCAAGAATTTTAGCTTCGACACGTAGCCCATACTTAATCGCAATCACGTGTGTGTGAACGGCGTTATCAAAATCCCTCGATTGTATTCGAGCTTGTGCCAGTACACTGACACCAAAGCGTTAACTCACCTCTAGGTAGAAGAATTTACTCTTAATAAATAAACGGAGAACAGGATAATGAAAGCGCTGGTCTCGCGGCTGTGGACTAGCGGTTAGTCACTTCTAGCTCTGACATACTTATCACCCCACCTTGGCGTTTACACTATTTCGTTTGCTAGACCGAGGATCGACCCGTAACCTTGTATTGTCGAAGCGCCATCCATGACAAGGAAAAGTCTTTTGCGACGAACTAAGGATTGAGAAAAGCACCTGGACGAAAGACCAGAAGACAATGAGACTCTATTATTCATGACTGAAAATGCAGACTATGTAAGCTTGATCTGTGATTAACGCAACTTTGTTGACAACAATCCCTCTAGAACCCAGCATATGTGGATACGCGAGAATGTGACTGGTTCGATTGAGTTCAGAGAGTGATCTGCAGGCGCCAAGTAATTTTAGGGATCTTTCCGGGATATTTGCCGCCTTAGGGTCAACCGTCCAATTTCCTTGTCACCACGACGACTCTCCATTACTTTCACTGCTACCGTTGCAAGCTCGTAAAGGGTATCAATCCATTCAAAGGTCGGATTTACGCTATGCCATCCAGCATTGTCTCGACTCGAGGTGTCGTCCAAACTGGGACAGGTGAGCCACTCAAGCGGTCCGTCTGTTGTCAAACTAAAAGTTGCTCAGGACCCCACGAACCACTCAATAGGCACAATGGTCGTAAACGTCATCGTTCCGGATCATTAGAGCATGGAAGGGGAGATGAGAATGTCAAGATCGATACTATTTCTTCGATGTCAGCGACGATAGAAACCCTCAAGCACCAGGTATCATATCTGCAGCAGCTCCTTCGTGATGCTTATACTCCGCTGCATATGGCTTCAATACCACACACTTGCCCAGCCATATCTTGCAGAAAACCTTTCAAGAGATTAGAGCATCTGTATAGGCATATTCGTGAACAGAATGACCCTGCGCATGAGCCACTTGCAGGCCTTATTAACGAAACACGCTGTTTGGTTTGTTCCAAGAACCTCAAGAGACCACAAGATCTTGTGAAGCATGAGAAAAAAGCCCATGGTGAATTATATATCTCAAGGCTTGATAAATTCTTGGGTACATCGCTGCCTTTGTCACCTTCGAGCACTTCAGTAGCCGTTGACGATGCAACGAGCAGGTGAGTACAAGACTTGTTTAATGCATCGCAGAAGCTGATTGTTCAGTTCCGACACGGACGATGAAGTCTTGTGCAGGACCAGATCGACCTTAAAATTAAACCACAAGTCCAGCAGTCATGGGGTTCCGTGTCCTCCTTCAGGTCAAACGGGTACAGCGGTTGGGATTTTGGGTACGCAGCCATTACAGCACATCACCGCGATGAGATCAGCAGATGATGCAGCGGTGTCTGAGCCGTCAGAGAATGGCCGAGGCTTTGTGAACAAGATGACACCTCCTTTGGTGATGGGGCCGGAAGCCATCGATACAGACACTTGGGCTCGCGGGAGCCGAATCCCATCTACTTTCGAAAACGATAATGCTTCCGATCCCAGTGCCTTCGCCGCTGTTCATCGCAATCGGCCTTCGGATCATCCAGGTTTGTTTTTGGAACCTGATTCCTGGGACAGCTTTTACGTCGACGAGAATGGCCTACTCCAAAGCGGCTGGAAGGAGAAATGGGACCGCTTTTACCACGACGAAAATGGCGTAACTCAAAACGTTGGGGAGGAGAAATGGGACCGCTTTTACCTCGATAGGAATGGCGTAATTCGAAACGTCTGGAACGAGAAATGGGACGAACTTCATGACAACGCGCCTGCTGCAACTAAGAGCGATTCTAGCCACCGTCGTGGCTTTCCGCGAGTGCCGGCAGATGCGTTGAATAGCTTCACACAAGCTTTCGAATCTGCTCGTGACGCCGGAGAAGGCGGGTAGGGTTTAAGTCAACGCCCTACATGACAATGAGAACTTTGGTAACTACGTAAATATCTATGATCCTTGTTTGAGACTTGCATGCTCGATGAGGTGTTTCCATTCCTCTTTCCTGCTACGTGAAGCCTAAGCCTGTGACACCACCCGAACCCGAAATGAGACCCAGTAATCCATCCTAATAGAGCAATACGATCCCGTAGCCGCCGACACCTTTAACCGCAGGATATTGACATGCTATACCGGCATCAAACACCACCACTGATCCGTTTGCCTGCGGGATAGTCTTCATAGAAGTTGTAGAGACTGAGGTAATATCGATAACATGTGATCCTTCGCTGATCAGAGGAGCGGTCTAAGAAGGCAACCTGCGTGTTGAATCGAATCTCCCAATCGAGATAGTAACGGACGACGTTCGATTGATGATCGAAGATCTGATCTCTTACGGAAGAAGGCGCCTTATCTGTGCCAATCATTTCACATCAGCATTGACGTCTGCATATGAGAATAGAAGGAAGAGGCAGATGAGAAGAAGACGACTTACTATTGACGGCATTGACTAAGCCACGTCGAGCAACATACTGGGTAAAGAAATGCTCCAGATTGTTACGGGTGTGTCGGGATTGGGTAGGGTTTCCTAGCCAATAAGCCCTAGGGGTTTCGGCACATATTAAACCCCTAGCCCCGACACTCTACCCGAGCACTTCCGGTACCCGTACTCAGCCCCTTTGTCTGCTCTACTATAAATACAGCTCGGATTCCCCTTTGGTTCTTCCTTCTGTATTTTTAGTATCCTAGTTATAGCTACCTCTATTGACTCAAACATTCTACCCACGGTCCCACTGGTTGGATTCTAGGCACGGTCCCAACACAGATCCGATTTTAAGCCAAGTGGTTTTAAGTAACGAAGCCATGTACTAGAACGCAAAGGTTTCTTCTTCGATGTGCGGTAGTCATTCACGACGCGCTCAGGCTCACGGAAGATCGATTGATTCAGAGCATCGGCTTTAATTTTCAGCGTGAGAGACTTCTTGGCAGATGATGGCTTGGCTCGGAATATGTAACTGACATCTCTCGTCGACTCGGCCACAAAGACGTCGTCATGAAGTGTCATGGAAAGTAAATGATCGACGCTTCTGATGCTGTCATTCAGCGAACGATCGGTTTGATAGAAGATGTGCATGTTCAACACTCGTCAGTAGTTATTGAGACTCTCGCTGGCTCTCACTCTCGGGTAGCGGTCTAACGTCCATAGCAAGAATGTCCTCAGATCCTCGACTTGTGCGTTTAAGGAAAAGCTTTCGGGGTTCTGTTCAATCTCCTGACAAAATCTGATCGCAAATCAATTAGGTTCAGTACTTACTCCGATCGAGAGTACAGTAAACAACTGACCTGTTTCATTTCTTTAAGAGTGATTTCTTGCTCTTCTTTGTATTATCAGCGTGCTTCGGTTCTGTTCGACCTTTTGCTGCCAGCTCTTGGCGGAGATTCTGATAGTAACTCGACGACTGCTTGCCAGCGTTTCGGCGTGCGCGCGTAGCTTTGCCAACGGGCATGATCCTTAGCTGCTGTTATGAAGGGCGAGCACAGCGTTGCAGTCGAGAGTAGAGAATAAAAGAGGCTCTGAGCTGTGGGAGCTTGACGGTATAAGGAACGATGACAGTACTCGAGGCATATGACGGAAATACAGTCCTGCTTTACCTGTGGAGCGAGGTAAAGAGCAAGAAGGGCACCATCGGAGGGTGCCATGTCGGTATTTATGTTGACTGCCCACACTGAAATCCTGGACAGTGGACCTCGGACTTTCAGATCCTTGTTTCGCCGCTGCGATCGCTTGACCCCCCCTGCCCCCTCAGCCCTCGGTGTTCTGGCAGCATAAAGCGGCTTCAACATCTATCAAATCTGGACGCCAGAACACCAAAAGGTAGATACTAACTGTTTTGTTATTTTCTTGATGATTTTAAATGTTTTAAGAGTTTAAACAAGAATTTGAGCGACTTTTTGATAATTTTGAATTTTCAATTAACTTTGAATTTTAAAATGGTTTCAATAAATATTTTTTCTTTTCCTGTGCTTGTTTGCATTAAAAATTAACATTGAAATTTTTATTTTGATTATCATTAAATCTTAAAAAACACTTTGAAATTTATGAAGTTAATAACATTTCTTTATTATTGCATAATAACTTCTGTTGTTGACATCATAAACATAGTACAGTGAAAGACTTTCACGACAATATTGAGAATTCTCGTACTCAAGATGATCATAAGCTAATTGAGTGCGTTCTCAACGTCTTGCAATATACAAGCTCTATGTCATGATGCCAGGTCACCAACCCGGTTTAGAACATAGATCGTCGATGCCTTAGGTAACCTCGGTTTATTGAACCTGTTCCGCAGTTCAATGAACCAAGCCACCAACCTAGCCACCGTCATCTTAATCTAGCCTCAGCAATCCTGTTTCGGTCACCTCAGCCGTGTGCGCGGACTCCTGCAATCTTAAGTCATAGGACTACTGTCTAGCCTTGGTTCTGCCCGGTTCATGTATATAGAAGCCGGGCCCTCGTTCTTTCCTTTCGCTCTTTGTCTTTCGTCTTGTACATTACCTGGTGTATTGTCTTGTACCTAGATCCTATCAAAGTAATAATAATACCAGTCATCTATATTGATAGTACCTCTAGTCTAGCCCAGTCCCTGACAGTTGTCGAGCTTGTTCAGGTATATTCTAGCTGACTTACGCTCTCATACAAATAATTCTTGTTAAGAGACTTTTTGCTAATGAGATAGAATACAGATGCGATATAGAAAGCTTCATAGAAGCACGACAACGTGCGAAAACGTTACTATTGATCGAAGCGATGCATAATATGATGAGAGTTCAGAACATCGATGGTGAATGGTGAAGTTGAAGGGAGTTGAAAGTTGCCGCAAGTCGGATCGCAAGTCGAAGTGAAGTTTGATTAGTCTTTGATAGATTACAGGTAGATTACAGGTTTTCGGCTGCTCTGCGGTAGCAGAATGGTTAACATTGCTGTAACGTCATAAATTTAAATCAGTGTTAACTATCAACACAGTTGACGTATAAAAAGGTGTAAACGGTTTGAACTATATGACGTACTATGGTAATTAACCGTATGATGCTTACTACGTGTTCCAAATTTCTTCGCCTAAAGGCGAGAGGGTTGGGTAACACCGTTACAAAACCTTTATCGTAACCCAACCGTAGATTCACCGTAAAAAGAATCCTGCATGAGTCGCTAAGGTAGGTGGTGTTTCTGTAGTGGCCACCATAATATAACTAGGGTACTTCGTACCACTAAACGTATCCGTGCCCCCCACTTTCGCTCAGTTCTTCGCTTAGTGCTCGGCGGCCATGCAACAATTCCGGCCATGCAACAACTGACCTTCATATTTTTGATCCACCACCTTCAAGAATCCACCAAAATTCCACGCAATGACTTCTACATACGCTATCATCGAAGGTCGCATTCAGAAGGCTATTGAAGCCATTAACACGCGTGAAAATCCTAATCGAGCCGAAATTGCGCGCGAGTTTCGCGTTCCATATGAAAGACTTCGATCTAGACTACGAGGTTATCAGTCCAAAACAGCAGTACGAGAACTGCATAACAGAGCTTTAAAACCTGATCAGGAGTCAGCTTTACGGCAATACTTAACCAAACTGAAAGAGTTAGGCTTGCCAGCTAGGCGTGCAATCGACGGCAAACGCCCTTCGTGCTCAAGACTTTCCTCGTTGGAATTCTCCACCTCTACTGAGCGGCAAATGGGCCAAAAGATGGTTAGATCGTCAGCCAGATCTCTTCAAAGCTAGACGAAAGCCTATACTCTAGCAGCTGACAGAAAGAACGCGCATGATCCGAAAGTACTACAGACTCATTTTGATGAGTTCAAAGAGATGATCATAAAGTTCGAACTATTGAACGTTCGGATCGACTTATTACACCACCACCTACTATAGGCGATCCGGCCGTTTGGAATCAGCTGCTTGATCTAACTGATGAACCCACATCAGAAGGATTTAGTAGAGAGCTTGTAACGTTCTGGAAAGACGCTAACGCGATGGCTCGTAGAATGGCAGGATCAATTAAGCCAAATAGAAGCCGCTGAAAATGCTCGCAAAGCACGCAAAAAGCAGTCTAATAAGGTTCTCAAAACCGGAGGCATCTTGTACGCCAAAGATGCTCGAAGTATGACTCAAGAATCAAGATAGACAGAAATTGGAGGACGAGAGGCAGCAGCAGCGCGAAGAGGCCTGGGAAAAGCGTTATTTAAATGCACTAAAGAAGTGCTACAGAGCTACTATGCCCCATAGGGCTGCTCGCATTAAGTTCGTGCCTACCAGAAGAAATGGCGGGTTATTTTGAAGCAATTGCTCAGAAATCCTCGTGTATATAAAGGGTAGTTGAATTTAGTGGTGCATGGCTGCCGAGCACTAAGCGAAGAACTGAGGTGTACATGTAGTGAAAAGGGGTGTACGTTTAGTGGTTCCCATAATAATAGTAAGCAGAAAAACCAAAAAATAAACTTAAGTAACAGAAAAATAAAATCAAAGAATTAGCTATTATTTATCGATGAATCGCTGGCAAAGGGTAAATCTTGGCTTCAACATCCAGGCAAAATTCCTCCTCGCCAAGAACTATTTTCTTACAGTTAGCTTGGGATGATAGCTTTCATTTGTAATACTTACTCACAACAGTCGAACTACAGATTTTTTTGAACTCCATCTTCATTATCTTATCAAAAGAATATACCTTTGTATCAGAGCACGACGAGCAGCATGAGCGGGACGAGCATGACGAGGGGGACGAGCAGGACGAGAAGGACGATGCCGGAAACAATTCCTTCAATATCTCATCAGGTGTTGTACCCAGTAAATAAATGTCTACCGGCTTGTCACCTCCGATAGACGAGATATCTAAATAGCGCCACAAAGACTGGCTTCGAAATGTGGCGGAAGAGTCGACGAAGAAGCAAATCTTCTCACCCTTTGGTAATTGGACTGGACGGCGAAGTAGGTCTCTTATCGTATCCAAGCTTAAGATCTTTTGATGAAAGAACTTCCGCTCTAGAAGTTTGCTAAGATAGTGGCAAATCCACGAATAGATCCCGATATTTGGTCCGAAAGGCCCTTCGATAATGATTGTTTCCGCTTCTCCAAGACTCTTCGTCAATCCACGCGGTAAAGGTAAAAGATGATTGAAGCCCGATTGTGCCGCTGGCATAGCTTGTCCCCAAACCCAATAATAACAGCCGGCTCCGTTGCTTAGGCGACACGTATTACCGATGATCAAAAATGGACTTTTAACGTGCACCTGAACAGCATGGGTTGTGCAACGCTTCAGTCCAATAGCAGCCTCCATGCTAATCAGGACTATCGTACACGAATAAAGAACCTTGATTGTAAGGTTCTTTTTGAAAAAGACAAAACCTAATGCTGCGATTGCGACGATGGAGAGAACAAAGTGAATTTGCCTCCATTTCAGTGGGTGATAATCCTCCCAGTGCTGGTGTAAAGTAGGGACAGAGAGTATTGCAACCAGGAGCAATGCAAAAGCTGCCTGGTGGTGTTAGTAGCTATCGCATTCGGTCTGGAATAATTTACCATAAGATACGGCCAACCCGTGCGTAGATCTGCCACAAGTCAACGAGTGAAGCACAAAAACAAGCTATGAGAAAGTTACGTCTCACGCTCAGCGCAGTGTGTCCGAATACCTCTAATATAACCAAGTTCCCCAGGATCTTATGAGCCCACATTGTCTCCGGTTGAGAAAGCCCTGAGAATTCCAGAAAGAGACTATGCCGTGAAGATACGAGGAGTATTACAATCAAGTTAATTAGGATGACTTCACCGATTCTCGAAGCGATAGTCTCTAGTAGATTAATTTTAGGGTAAAGTAAAAGAACCAGTATATTGGAACAACAGACTAGCAAGAAGAACGGCATCTGCAAAAACGAGTGCGACTCGAAATTTCGCTCAACAAAAGGGGTGAAGAAATCGATAATAATTATCGTTAATAAGGCTAGCCAACTGTATGCATAAATATTAGGGGTCTGCATGTAGATGTCTAAGGTATGTATTATAGGTCGGTTACAATACCAATATATAAAGGGATAGTGCCCGCTTATAGTCAGCGTTGAGAAAGTCATTAAGCATCATTGAAGAGACTGTAATCAATAAATGTGCGCTGGCAGACTAGATGAACTCCGAACCCCCTAGCGCCAGCCCTATAGGGCTTGGAGTAGACATTACTAGATCCCATCGTCAACCACGATAATCATTCAGATTCTCGCAACGCCCCTTCTGCCGCCTACCTTGACAATGAAGTTGTAAAAGGCTGCAGCATGTTGAAATATGCTATACATACCTGAATAGGATTGTTCCAAAGTGTGTTCACATTTCGACACAGCAATGGCCAGGTCTATCCGTGTAGAACAAGGTTTGTATTTCTCCCCTACAAAGTGGCTCTTTGCTCGACCTGATCAGAGTCTACGTCGATCCAGTACGGCTTATCGATTGATGATTGAGAGTTTTGCCAGCGACCCGAGAATGCGGCGGCGAAGTAGCGATAGCCGTGGGTGAGAGTTGAGCACGAGGTTATGAAGATTACTAGCTGAATAAACACGAAGTTAGAAGAACAACAGCAGCAATAATGAAAGATGATATCTTAATATTAAAGGCCAGCGACAAGATCCACCTGTACATGGTGCTGGCTACGAACCTTTTGATTATGTTGTAGGAATCAGAAGAGCCAAGAGATCTCAATCCGACGCAGTCCGAACGATGTTAGGACGTTGCGTGGTCGTGAAAGCCGCCGTGCAGAGTTTCCTAACAGCTACAACTCACGAAGACGACAAACGATGCGTTGATATCAGTAAGAGATGGAAAGATATTAGTAGAAAAGCCGATCGGGGTTAAGCCTAGGCCTGTAAGCCTCGAGGTCGTGACTACAAGTGGTCGATGAAGTAGTGATCCATCGACTGCGCGGACGAGTGACGTCCGATATACTGAAGGGGCTCGCCGAGCTCAACTTCTTTACTCATATCAACAGTGCCGTTATCAGTAAGAGATGGAAAGATACCAGTAGAATAATCGTTCTGAATAAGCCTCGAGGAGCCTCGAGTTCGTGACTACAAGTGGCCGAAGGAGTAGTGACCCGTCGACTGCGCAGGACGAGTGACGTCCGGTATACTGGAGGGGTTTACCGAGCCCAACTTCTTTACTCATATCGACTGTTTGCTATCGATCAGAGCTAAGCATCGAACGACTGCGACCGCACGCCTATATCAACAACTTACCCAACGTTGACGTGACGCAAGACAAGAGCAGGATAGGGTTATTCGCCTAGGCATATCCTCAACAAAAGACATATACGGAACCGTCGATGGAGATGTAGAAGGAGTATATTGGCCATGAACATGCTGAGAAGCAGAGGTCTGAAATGTTGGAATTTCAGGTGTGATTTGGTTGGTACTCTCCGCATTCATCCTGTTGGAAAGGGGGTACGGATGCACATACGTATACCCCGGTGGTTAGTTATTTCCGCTCGGGCTTGGCGCTAGGGGTATTTAGCCTACCTCCCACTTCTTCCTTCCTCCGATAGTTCCTCATATACCAACAATATTGAGCAGATATTTCTACTGGATAACTATCAGCGGGCCCGGGAACGGCTTCAATACTTTGCTCAAGCTGTTTGTCTTTTAGCTACTTTAGCTAAATAATATCAATTCTTGAGCTCATGATTAGCATATGCAGAAAGCTGAGCCGGGGTTGGAATAATTTTGAACTCATGGTTAGCACCGAGATCCAAAAAAAAAAGTTCCGGCCCTGGCTCAACTTTTCCAACCCCTCACCAACTGTAACCCCAATGATAAGGTACCGTAACTTCCGTAAGGTACCTTAGGTAAGCACGTAAGGTAGGTAAGGTAGGTAGGTAGCTAAGATAGCGCTAATCTAAAGCAGTTTAGGCGTATCTTTTTAGCACTGCTAAACTACTATAGGTTGTGCAGGCTGACATAATTTCCGCACTATAGTCATCAACTGAGCCGAAAAAGCGGTCGTTCATGCTTTTAGTGAAGTAACCACATTGAGAATAGCTTCTGTCATCATGTTTTGACCCAGGGGTCTACTGCCCTAGACCACGGCCGCTTTTATAATTCATTCCCTGTCAACACTGTACGTTTCTACGGTAGGTGTATGGCTAAATAGTGTAAACTGTTACGTACGTGGCCAGAATTCAATAAGGCTAGCTCAGATCTAGCCTAGAACCGGCTCAGGTTTGGCCTAGAGCCGGCTTGAGGCCGGATCTAGCCTAGGGCCGGCCCAGTTCTGGCTCGTCACTCTCTTCATTCGTAACATCTTGCTTGTGTCATGACACGTCCCCTTCGAGCCTAGCGTCGGCTCGGAACATTTACATCAATACAGCTCAGAAGTTCTTGTACCACTCTTCTTCTGTATTCTTAATGTTCTAGTTATAGCTACCTCTATGAGCATTCTATCCACTACTGGTTAGATTCTAGGCACGGTCCCAACATAAAACCGAAGTATTACCAAATTAGTAGTTTTCAAACTATGCATGGTAAACATCGATAATCATTTGTTCATGACCAATGATTGGTTTCTTTTCGGGAACACCTACCCGTACACCCCTTTTGCTTACATGTACACCCCCCCCTGAAGAACCTGAAACTTCCATTGTGCATCACTCAGTTACACACCAAATTTAGTAGGCAATTCAAGGGTTTACATATGATTCTGAGCAATCTCTTCACAGTAATTTTGCACTGTTTAAAGAGCTTCAATTTCATGTTCAAAGAGCTTCAACATCGTTGTTTCAGCACCTTCTTCGCTACATATGAAACGCTGCAAACAGGCCTGCATCCGTTTGGATGGAAGGGGGTGTGGCAGCACGTTCACCTCGCTGCCCTCCACCCCTTGCCCGTGTGAGACCTCGACCCCGACCCCAATGCCGCCCCCGCCCCCGCCCCTGCGTCACCCCCTGCTGTAGCCCTTGCCCTTGTTGTTCCGCCTCCATCAGTACATGTTCATACTGTGAGAACTCTCTTTGTGTAGAATCCTTGAACTCTTGCTGATGTCTAACGCCTCGTCGTTCTCTTGCTTCTACGACTCAGAGCCTATCCTTTGATCGAACAACAGCGAGATTTTGAACTTGTAAAAGTGAATGACAATGGCGATGATGAGTGTCAGAAGGAAGGTTTACAACAAGTCTGATGTGTGGGTTTACTAGGCTAGATTAACCGTTTGAGGCTGTGGGGAAGGTCATGGAGAGGTTGCTCACATGTAAGCCCGGGGTGTACGGTAGCGGTTCCCTAGCAAACATCACCTAATTTAAAGTATATTACAGTACCCCGCACTAAGTCTTCGCGTAAATCGCGAAAAACACCATAAATCGCGTACCTTCAAAACAACTCATCTTCTTCAACTACATCCACCATGTTCAGAAGACCTTCGTTAACTTCAACTTCTGGTAACAAGACTTCTAGAAAGAAGCTTTCTTTGCTCACCAAAGGTGAAATATCAGGACAAGCTAAATTAGGCCTTACATTCACCCAAATAGCACGAAGTTTGGATGTTCCCCCAAGCACTGTGCGAAGCGTTTTGGGAAGGCTTCAAACAACACCCTTCGGAGTTAATAAATTCAGATCAGGAAGGTCCTTATCAATTACTCCTCAAGCATCTAGAATACTGTTACGTCAATTACGATCGGAGCCTAAAATCACCTGGAGACAGCTGAAAACGAACACCGGGATCGATTTGAACGCGAGAACTCTCAACGCCACACTACGAGCTCACGGAATTTCTCACTCACTAGCTCTTAAGCGACCGAAATTAACACCTGAAGCTGCTCTGCTTCGGTTAAAATGGGCTGAAAAGCATAAGAGTTGGACCGTGGATCAATGGAGCAATGTCATCTGGTCGGATGAGCCATCCGTGGCTCGGGGAACAGGTAAAGCACGGGAATGGGTTTTTGGAACTCCCGATCAGAAATGGGATAGGAACAAAGTAACAGAAATGCCTAATGGAAAGCCCTTTTCCATTATGATTTGGGGAGCTTTTTGGGGTTCTGGAAGATCAGATTTATATCTGCTCGATCGGGACTTCGAATTCAAAAAACACGGCTATTCAGCAGCCTCCTACATTCAGATTTTGGATCACAATTTGGCTGGCATATGGGAGCTAGGACTAGTGTTCATGCAGGATAACGCTCCGATACATAGAGTCAGAAAATCGAAGCTTTGGTTTCAGGAAATGGGTATAGAGGTCATGGAGTGGCCTCCGTACAGTCCCGATTTGAACTCAATCGAAAATCTTTGGGCCCTACTGAAGAAGGAAGTCTATAAAGTCTATCCGGATTTGGATTCGCTGAAGGGTAAAGGCGACGAAGCTGAAACTCAACTGTTCCAGATTTTACAGAAGGCCTGGGTGAACATACGGGAGAAGGTAATAGAGGGGCTAATTACCAGTATGCCACGCAGATGTGCAGCTATAATCAAAGCGGAGGGCTGGCATACTAAATATTGATTGGGGAATCATGGATCATATACTACTAAATAACTAGCCCAAATATTGAAGTTCCCCAGCTGGATTTGATGGTTCAATGGTTGATGCAGATGGGGTGGTGATTTGGTTGGGGAGCGCACGTACTGTAAGGTTTAGTAAAAGTGACGCTGCCCGCAATGTGCGCTGAAAAGTTGCGCCCCCAAGACCTCCCGCTGACGCTGTAACTTAGTGCTATCCCCTACCAGCGTCACACATGTCAAGAATAAGTCAATGTTACTTTAAGTCGGGTTTGCGCAATAGTCATGCATTATAAAAGAGATCTCGTATTAGCTCATTTTGCGGCCACTACTTAAGGTATGTCTAAGAAACAAGCGTTACAGAGACAATAGCATGAATACATGACACAAAACCCTGTGGACAATCTTTTCTGACGCCCCTCTACTTCAACGAATCCGCCGCTGCTAGTAATGCTTTACACAAATCTTCTTTCGAAAAAGGAGGTTTCTTTTCAAATTTTTCATTCGCGTTTTCTTTGGAAGAAGAAAAGGGTTTAGCTGAATTATCAGATGAGTTTGCATCGATCTCCGAATCTGATGAACCTGCCCATCGCGTCCCACCGTTTTCTCCTGATCCTTTTGCTTTGACGATTCGCACCTGAGGTTTAGGTTTAGAACCTTCATCTGATGAATCTGTCGTAGAGGAATTTTCTTCTTCGTCTGATTCCTTTGAACGAGAAAGTCTCTCCGTTCGAGGCTTTCGCTCTTTGCCGCGGTCGTCCCGGTTTGGTGCTAGAGAATACGGTGGTTTCAGAACGCATTTGGTTCAAATGTTTCTTTATTCAAAATAACATTAAAGCGAGAAAGCAGTCGAATTATATACATGTGTCTATTGATTACTGAGCTCATCTTACGAACGGTCAACGCTTACCCTTATCATGACGGCTGACGAAGTATGATGCGAACAAGGTTTTACGTAGTGACTTTTCATTGACTGAGTTTATGCTGCGCAATCACTTTTGACCTAGTTGGACTGGGGGCGATGGGCGAGTCCTTCCAAGTAGGTTTTATATATGACCACCATACATAGATTTGCTATACGAGGTCCACAGACCCTCCAATAGCATTCTCTATCGACTGGGGCAATGTGCACTGTTCAGACATTTAAACAATATGTGACAATGTTTAGCCTAGTGTGATGATCCTCGAGAGCAATTCAATGGTTCAGATTTGTCGATGAAAGTAATTTTTATTACCATATGAACCATGTCTGCAATAGCTCGTTTTGTTATTGATTGAAGTATTTAAGATACTAAACCAACATAGACCTAATAAAAATCCGTGATAGCCGGTAAATTACTACAATACAACTACTATCACATCATTTGTACATCTTGTGTCTCGACTCTTCTTGCGACCTGGAACGTACGATTCTGGATTACCGGCCTTGTGACCTGGGTTCAAGACGGAATTCAGAAGCAGTTTGAATTACATCTAGAATCGAATCAGTAAGAAAGGAAGGTTGTTGCCAGTCTTCATCCTTAGTATAGTCTAGCAAGATATCTTTCAGGAATTCAGAGATGTCTTGATTGTTAGATTTAGTCTTGATCTTAGGCTGTACGAGCATGAGTAGCACGATTACTACAGCCCAGAGAGTTAAGTCCAACCCGACGTAAAGAATTTTTTCCAACCCCGGCTCAACTTTTCCAACCCCCCGACCAGCTGCACCCCGAGATACTTGTACACTTCAAAGGATTTGAATCTTTCCTGAAACGTCAATTCGATGAATCTGCACATGAGGGATTAGAAAACAACTTGAGATACGAAGTAGAGAATGATCAGAATTATTTGTCAGAGCTATTGGAGTGCCAAGTGGGTTGCAGTGCTTGAATATCTTGATGATAACCCAAAGCATCAATGGATAGAAAGTGAGCTACGAGAAAACTCAAGATAATAAGATTCTAAACATGTAATGAAAGAGTCAGAATCAGACATGGCCTTATTCAACGAGCGTTCGAGCTCACCAGAATTCTGATTGCTTATCAGGATTACTTTAATTACGTATAAGACAACAGCAAGAAGATTATTACCAACAGTAAGATAAATTATTGGAAACTTTGTAGACCATCCCAAAGAGACCGAATCTCTTTATCCAGTGCCTTTGGCAGATCGTGGCGCAGCACCGTCATGGAACAATGGTTCGAAAGTATAGCTTGTAGAGCATTGAAAAGCATAACGAATACCTCTTGGATGGGAGTTCTTCGAGGGCGAAACTCGCTTTCCTCCGTCTTTTTCTCCCATGAGAATATAGCTAAGTCAACGAGCACAGCGGTCTCGCCTCCGAAGACCGCTGTTTTGTTTGTTATGCCAGCGTAACTTGGGCTGCATCCTTTATCCACCGTTATAGAAGACTAATGCTGAGAAACTTTTTCGTGTACTTCCTACCACAGATAATTGACCGCAGAGCGTTGGAAAAAATTGCGCTACGGAGTATACGAGGCTATTGAGGAATTGTGTGCTTATTCTTCGAATTTTATAGTATTGAGAGCACTTGTACAGTGGAAGGAGACATGATGACGCAGATTGTGAAGTATACTCGTAATGGAAGTGCCCCTTTGCCCGTCCTACAACCTAGACCTCCAAACCTTTATTTGGGCTCTACGTTCGTCGTCGACGGCGACCAGAGACGCAAGAGAAGGGTCGCCATTACCAACATCGCCGCTTTTTGGTCGGGTAATACAGCACCTACTGCGATATGCATTCCTTCTATTACTGATGTTGGTCCGTAGACGAACTAGAGGTGCTCTATCGAGGCTGTCTGTAAAGAAGCGCGACCCCCAGCAATATGCAGCGCGGCGACGGCATAGACGGTCCCAACGCGTTTTCTTGGCCATAGAGGAAGGAGACGCAAGCCACCGAGTGGCGGCGGCGGAGCCGTATTATGACGATCTGACTTGGGGCTGAGAGATCAGTGGAGGCTGGGATCGAGAAAACAAATCATCCTATCTCCGGTCCTCCTCCTCCTTCCCCTACTACCACCACTACCACCCACTGCGAGAACAGGATAAGTTTTAGGTAAGGGCTGGCATAACCGCGAAGCCAGGACAAGAGCAAGTTGGAAATACAGCAAAACAGTAACAAGAGATGTTAGAGCTGGATTGCAGCTTACACTTGATGTTGTAAGTATTGTCCGACGAGAAATGTCAGCGTCAGCATCTCCGTCCGAATACTGCACCACAGAAGGAGCAAGGCCATGACGCAACATCTCAGCCGTTTGGATTACCACTAATCCATGATGCAGCCTCTTGAGTGGAGTAGTAGCAGTGAATAATCTGCCATCTCCCCTATTTCCAACACTCCCCTATGGGAATTATAGCTAGATAGGGCCATATATGTTGAACATATGAAGCTATTTGACTCCCCCAGCCCAATGGCTTAGCAGTGATGGAAGCTATTCGGAGCTTCGTAACGTATGATCCACCGTTTCCCTCCGTCGAAGGCACATATCCACGGTATATTTGAGTTCACCGCTTCCCTTCGTCAGAGGCACATATCCACGGTATACTGGATCCACCGCTTCTCTCCGTCGAAGGCACATATCCACAGTATATTCACCGCTTCTCTCCGTCGAAGGCACATATCCTACGGTATATTTAGTTCGCCGCTTCCCCTCGTCGAAGACACATGGTCTATCACGTAGAGACTTTGCCGTTCTGCACTTGTTGCGTCGATTGACCTTATCGCGTAGGAGGCGAGCTTGTCGTACTGCGACAATTAACCCGAAGAAGAGCTACTGTACACCTAGAATCTAGGTAACCTTAAAGCAAAGCCTGAAAAAGACCAAATGTAAGCGTTTCAAATCGGTCAAAATGTGAAAGATGGCAGGGATCGACCGTGGGATGAGAATTTGGACGGGAGCTGCTGTCGCAAATTATGAATGAGGAACAGTAACATAGAGAGAAGATAGTCATCATTGAAACGGAGCAGATGTAATGCTTGCATGAATAATCGCCTTCAACTCAGAACCATCGACCCATGCATCTTAGAATAATAAATCTAGCATAGGTCGGGCTAGCCTTGAACTGTGTGTGTGGCTCGCCGTTCCCATCACCTTAAACAAAACATCATGATTCTTCGAGCAAAAAGCCTTAAATCAAAACCAGGATTGATTTTAGACAACTCCGAAGCCTCATTCGACATTCAATTCCCTGTTATCATCCCCTTCTCCCTCGCCCTCCTTCAGTTCCTTAAGCGTGTGCTGAAGAGCATTTTGAATTATGGCAAATAATTTCGTGTTCCTCGCCTGTTCGTACGCGAGGGCTTCCTTCGTGTCTCGGAGGATTTTCCCTGTGTCTCGATGACACTTGAATTCGTGAACAAGACTCCGCTCCGCTATCTCTAATTTCTTATTCAAGCGGACTGCTTGAGCTTCGTAAATCTTCTGCCGGCCTTCAGCGATGTTTTGAAGATCTATCTCGTACTTCCGTTCTTGCTGATGGAATTGCTCGCGGTAGAAAGCGATATTCCACAACTCACTCTTCGTCAATCGAGCAATATAGTCTGCCGTTTCATCGAGCTGATATTGAAGGTTATGACAGTTTTCGCATTCCACAACGATGTCTGACATGGTACTATTGACTGCTTGCATGAAAGGATAAGGATCAAGACGAAGAGAGAGCAGAACGACGTTTATAACCAGTCTTTCACACCTTAATAGTCGCTAGAATGGTTTCAGCCAAATTTCAAATCTATTTCACTATGTGACTATGTGCGAGTCAACGCCTTCAAAGTAGTAATAGCACGGATGGAATGAATCCCCCAAAATGTCATTCGACATGGCTGAAAACACATTGCTGATATTGTAGTGCTCAAAATACCGGAAGAAAATGCTCGAGTGCGAGAGACTCCGCGAAAAAGAAAGAATGCTTATGACAGAAAGATGACCAAGGGCGCCTGAACGCCTTGAGATATGATGTCAAACCACTTGCAGTATGGCATGTCATCTAGAGTGAATGACTCTGACCGTGGCTGTCAGCAAGAGGCTATCCCTTTTGGAAACAGGCCTCGAGGATGCTGGCAGCATAAGTACTGCTCAGCGCAATGTCTACAGTGCTATAAGGGAACAGATAAGAAAGCCAATCTTGTCCGGAAGATACGCTCTTCTCGCAAGGCGCAGTGGTCAGCTTCGGCTACGCTAATGCAAGCCATCAAGGGAACTTTTAGTTTGCCATAGTAAATAGCGAAGATTACAGATCAATCTCGCTGTCGTCAAATTATGAAGGCATGAAGAAATAGAGTCAAAATTTGAATAGATTTCTGTATAACCTCATTTCTAACGCCACCCTCCCCCCTAGTGATGCCGCCGCCGTTTTTTGGGCGAACTCGCGGCGATGGAAGAGAGAAATGACGTTCCAATTCTGAGTAGAGGTCATATCCTAGATGACCTTAAGGCCGCATTCTCCAAGTCACAAGACACATCTATTATTCCTCTTAAAAACCTGCATGATGACATACTTGTCACCCTGTACAAGACGTTAGGTGGCGAAGACATTGTTAATTCTCCGAATTCGTTCCCTTCGTCCGCCCTGTGAGCTATTTTACAAAAATTCGAGTGGGTGCGCATTGCAGTTTCTTGTACATTTGAGATTTTTTGATGTTCGCCATGTGTAACGAAAGTCGTTGATGTTTCTCTCGCATCATGGTTCAACGAAGAGTATTAGCGTGTGCAGAAAGCTCTGCATTCCTTGGCATTCATTTTCGCGCTGCCCCACGGTGATCCGTTTGTAGGAGGAATTCAAAAATCAATCCCACCGCCCCCCAATTGCCCAAAATTGAAGCTATTCAAACCTCTTTGTTTGTTGACGTTCCTGACGTTCTTCCAGCTATGACCGGCCCACTACCTGCAGCGATTCGCTCCAGAATCGTACGGCTTCTACTACTTCATTGGCAACCCCCCGCCATCGCCGAAGAAGTCCACTGCTGTCCTAGAACGGTGTATAGCATCCGAGAGAATATCTTCATGTATTCGTCACCGTTTAAACCTCAGTTTCGGCCCAAAGAGGCCCCCCGCAAGGTGTTTAAGGCAGCTGAAAATGGCCTCATAGCCTACCTCGAAGAACAGCCGTGGGCCATGCAGAAAGAGATGGTCTGATACATATGAGAGGAGTGAGGCATTAACGTGCATCAATCCACGATATCGAGGATTCTGAAGAGAAGACGCTGAAGCAATAAAAAGGGACAGCGTGTGAACATCAGACAGAACGATGAGCTGCGATTAAACTGGGTTGCAGATCTGCTTCGTCTGACTGCTGAGCAGCTTGTCTTCGTTGACGAGACTCTCTTCAACGAGACTACGGGGTGGCGTCATCAAGCCTATGCACCAGTTGGTGAATCAGCTCGCTATCAAGCCTCTAGAACGAGAGAGCATTGCTGAAGTGTTCTTCCGGCTTACACGATAGATGACTATCTACCCTGTACAGGTATTCGTGAAGGCTGGTTCAACGGCGAGGCTTTCTTTCGATGGCTAGCAGATGAATTGCTACCTCTATGCAGTCCCTTTCCGGCCCCGAAGAGTGTAATCATCATGAATAACGTCAGCATACACTGCAACGCTCGTGTCGAGGAACTCATTATCTCACACGAATGTGAGGTGCGTTATCTGCCTCCCTATTCGCCGGATTTCAATCCCATCGAGCTCAGTTTTAGTGTTTTGAAGACCTGGGTCCGACGACATTTCGAGGAGATATGGCCCTATTTTGAAGGCACTTTTGGTGAGTTTCTTCATTACGCTGTCGAAAGAAGCAGGTGTGATAGATTTCCGAGACAGCATTTCAAGCATAGCGTCGGGGATTATATCTTTGAAGCTGATATTAGAGCCTTGAAAAGAGATCTTGAAGCTGGTACTATAGATTTTGATTGATAGTGTCTGAATAGCTTCATTTTCACTTATTTTGAAGATGTTTTGATGCGAGAATAGATGTTGAGGGGTTGAGATGTCAAAAGGTCTATACAAATTTGGTGAGGGGCGCGACAAATGCAATGCCAAGAATTAGATAGCTTTCTGCACACGCTAATAGTGGTGGTCTGCCGCTAGCGCTTTTCCCTCCTCCTCGAACAGCTGGAAGATCACTTGCCAGCCGCCTCCGCCTTGAAAGAGAATCTTAGTCAATGCCGACGTGGTTTTGAGAGTAGTAGATGGAAGAAGGAAAACAATGGCAAAAAGAACCGAGTTTGTTGACAGATACGCCCAAATACTACCTTACATTCTTCGGGATCCTCCTCTCCTTCCCCTCTCCCCAAATTCCTATTCTCTTTCGTACCCGGTAAGATTAGAAACAAAAAACAAGTATGATCGATTCCGTGCTTTGCTAGTGTTTTGAGGAGGCTGTCAGATATTGCTTTCCGACAACCCCTCCCCCCCCCTTTTTTTCTCACCCTCACTCAACCACCCCATAATCTCTGCACCCTCCGAACCCTGTTAAAACGACGTACATCGGAACTTGCGAAAAGGCAGCGATGGCAAAAGTGTGAGTTATTCGAGACTCCCAACACAAATTCATAGCAATGCTGATTATATAGTCAAAGCATACAAAAAGTGTAACGCTAGGGGAAGAGGTGTAGGGATGCTGATTAGAAGTAGTTGAATGGAGAAATGTAGGTGGAATGGTTGGTGGAAGGGAGAAGTCGGTGGGGGTTGGGGAGGGGAGGGGGAACGCTTGGAGAAGGAGTGGGGAGA
>JAABUI010000253.1_pt1 | contig 58904 bp, 54 predicted proteins | sample 5559111 | NCBI WGS metagenome assembly JAABUI01 (sample SAMN10711870, study PRJNA513365) | rock metagenome | isolation source: Antarctica rocks | place: Antarctica: Victoria Land, Buttleship Promontory | reverse complement strand
TCTCGTCGTCGGTGACGGCCCGGAACGCCCCGCCCGAGGACTGCTGGGCGTCCATTGCGCCGTTCCACGAGGCAAAGGCGCTCTGGCTGTACGCGGCAGCGCGGAGGGGCCGTTCCACTTCCTTGGATGTGGGACGCACCAGGACCCAGAGCTGAGGCGCTCCGATGGATCGGCGTGTCGTGTTCCAGAAGTTATCCCTAAAACGGCGTGCCGTTAGAGCCGTACGAGGCAAGCTATCGGTACGGTTCGGTGGTGGATCTTGGATACGCCCGGGTGTCAACCGCCAAGCAGGACCTCGATCGGCAGATCTACGCCCTCCGCGAGGCCGGGATCCCGGTCGAGCGGATCTACGTCGACAAGAAGTCCGGAGCCACCACCGACCGGGTCGGCTTACGCGCGGTGCTGGACTACGCCCGCGACGGTGACGTGATCGTCGTGCACACTCTGGACCGGCTCGGGCGCACGGTGCGCGACTGTTCTAACATCTTGCTCCGGTTCCCAGGCGTGGTTCGGTGACCACAACGGCAGGGAACCACCGACACAGAACGGCTGCACTCCCGGCGTACCAGTGCAGAGCCGAGCGCGCCCTCTACGGTCGTCTCAGCGGTTCACTAGACAACGGCCCGGCGAGGGTCACCGGGCATGATGGCCAGCCGTGCGTACCTTCTGGGTCGAGGAACTGGTCATCTCACCGCGGGTGCGCACCAAGATCCGGGAGAGCCACGGGGTGTCGTCCCACGAAGTCGAGAAAGCCGTCGTGCGCGTCCAGGGGCTTCAGGCTTGGGAGGACGAACACCCCGACCACGGGTTCCGGTGGCTAGTGCGGGTCACTGTCAGGTCGGCCTCTTACCTGGTGGTTCTGCACCCGCTGGACGAGCCCGACGTCTACGCGCTGGCCACCGCTTTCCCTGTTCAGCGGGGCGCCCGGTGAGGCACACTGTGGCCATGACGATGACCAGAGCCGAGGCGCGCGAGCTGCGCTTCGATGAGTCGGAGGAGGAGTTGCTGGCGCGCACCAGCGGACCACCCGACGCGGTCACGCAGGAACCGCTGAGCGTGCTGGACGTCGCTGCGGCCATCCTGGACGAACGGTCCCCGCTGGACACCTGGAAACTGCAGAAGCTCTGCTACTACGCGCAAGCCCGTCACATCGCTTCGGGTCATGGGCGGCTGTTCCGTGAGGGCATCGAGGCGTGGGCGGCCGGGCCTGTGGTGCGCGAGTTGTACGAACAGCACCGCGGGAGGTACTCGATCAGCACGATCGGTGGTGGCAACCTCTCGTCCATTCGCGCCCGTCCGGCGGCGGTGGAGACCCTGCGGTCGGTGCTGGCCGAGTTCGGAGACTGGTCCGGTGACCAGCTCAGCGAGCTCACCCACCGTGAGGCGCCATGGGTGGAAGCTCGCGCAGGGATTCCACCGCAGGGCCGGAGCACCGCTCGTATCCCGCTCGCCTCGATCGCCCGCTACTACCGGATGCTCGACCTCATCCCCGCCGACGAGTCCTAAAACACCGGACCGTTACTTCGACAGCCGGGCGAGCAAACCCCCACAATGTTAGCCGCGCCACCCGCAGAGCCGTTACTGAGCCGATCGCGACCCCTAGACGCCCAACATGTTCTGTGCCGACGATCTTGTGTCGGGGTTGACACAGAACGGCCCCACCCCATGACACTGGGGGCAGGGCCGAACGTCGCTCAGCGGGCCGCACCGGTGCGTACGGCTCGCAATCTCTGAGACTGCTCGGGCCGGGGCAGCGCCTCTGAAACCTCCGTCAACCGCCGCGGCCGCACTTGGGTGTAGACCTGCGTGGACGCCGGGTCGAGGTGGCCGAGCAGCTCTTGCACCAGGCGCGACCGCCAGCGTGTCAACCGGCGCGGGATGGACCCTGCCGTCGACGAAGTGCTCGTGGCTCTGCACTTCGCCGCGGTGAACCCCACCACTTCCGCCGATACTTCCGCACCCGGAAGTACACGGCCCCCGTGAGCTACTCGCGCGAGCCGTCGGTAACCACGCGCTGGCAAGCATGGATATGCGCGACATCGCCGAGGCCTACCTCACCAACCACCCCGTGCAGGCGGCGGCGCTGGACGAGTTGCAGCAGCTACAGCAGCCCGCTAGCGCTGCGACCATGCTCGAGTTCGTCGCCCCGAAGCCCCCGGAACTCTCGGGAATGTCCGACGGGCAGGTCGCCGCCTACGCCGCGCAGGCCAGCAAGTACCAGACGGCGGTCTGAACACCCGTGACCGGGGTAGTGGTGGAGGGAGACAGCCCTCACTCTAAAATCGGACCCGAGGATCACGTGGAACACCGGCTCACACACCACCTCCGCGGACGTGACCACTAAGTTGTCACGACGTCTGGTGCCTCGCGGAGTTGGTATTGCGGTGTCCGTAAGGCATGCGTCGCGGCAACGGGAAAGCTTCACGGCGGGCGCGGCGTCTAGAACCGGCGCGAGATGTCCTGCCAGGACGCGGCCAGTTGGAGCGCTGCTTGCCCCGCAGCGGCAAGTTGAGGATGTAAGGAGACGCCGTGGTTGGCGTGTGGTCCGCGATTGGTGGTGCCGTGATGAGTGGTGGCGTGGGGCCTCAAGGGGTTGGTCGTGGGTGGGGCGGTGCGCCGAACCCGACGTCGGCGCACAGTGCGGGCCGGGGCCCGATGAGGCTCGCCTACCGGTGCGGCAATCGAGGTTTGTCGGCGAGGTGGGGGGCGCGAGTCGCGGCGGGTCTGGCGGCAGGTGTGCTGCTGGCGGGGTGCGGAGGCGGGACGTCCACGATGAGCGGGTCGGATCGGGCGGCGACCGCGGGAGTCTGCGTCAACACGGCAGGTGAGGTCGCGACCGCGGTCAGCATAGGTGTCAAGCTCGGCGCGCAGTCCCTCACGCTGGTACAGGCTCAAGACCAGCTCAAGCCGATCCAGGACAAGGTCAGCGCGGTGGCCCAGCAGAACGTAGCCCTGCCGATCGGTTCGAAGTTGCAGAGCCTGGCCGATGCGCTCACCAAGGTGGAGCAGGTGAACCCGGGCACCACCTCGCAGCTGCCCGCCGACGCCAGTGACATCGGCACCGCGGCCAAGAATGTCGTCGACGCCTGCGCTCAGGTGGCCCGGTAGCCCCGCAGGTGGGCGTCGCGGACCGACCCACGGCCATCACCACGGGCAGCCGGAACCCGGCGGGCAGGGCCATTCGCTGGGGGGTCACGCTCGCAAGGCTGCAGCAGCGCGCTGGGGCGAGCAGTCGAATCAGTTCTGAATTGGGAATTCGAGAGGCAGCACCATCGTATCTCCACGACGCGGCAGGACCTGATCAACGCTATTTACGAAACGCTTCCACCCATAGCCATTCGCGATAGCCAGCCTCTGGAGCGTGATCAGCGACGCTAGGTGCTGCGCGAGCATCGGGTCGCCGACTTCCTCGGTCAGCCACTGATGGAACCTGTAGGGACGCTGCCCTTTCTCGTTCTTTGGGTCTTCCGCTCCAATTCCTGGAGTATGCCAGAACCGAGACGCTCATATACGAGGTCACGCGTGTAATACGCCACTACGCTGTAACGGTTCTTCCGCATGCCTGGCCAAGGCCATTGTTTTAGGCGGTAGATATTCTCATAAAACTCCGGCTCGGCGGCTGGGGCGTCTTGAGGAGCGGTCGCGACGGCTGCTTCGGTGCTCTGGTCAGCGCTCTCGTTGACCTCGGCCAGCCACTGCATGATTGATCGGCGTCGAACCATGCGCACAAGGTGACCGTCGCCCGGAAGCGGAGCGTACGGGTCAGGCCAGCAGGTCATCGAGCGCGTCGAGCACGTCCGTGCTGCGCTGGTCGGCCGCGTCGACCACGCCCAGGAAGGCGAAGTAGCCGTGGATTAGTCCCGGACCGGGGAGGTGGCGTACCGCGACGGCGGCCTGGCGTAGCCGCTGGGCGTAGGCGTCGCCCTCGTCGCGCAGCGGGTCGAACTCGGCGGTGGCGATGACCGCGGGCGGCAGACCGGTGAGGTCGGGGGCGTGCAGCAGGTCGATCGCCGGGTCGTCGCGCCGGGCCGGCTCGGGAACGTACTGGTCATAGAACCAGGCCATGTCGGCGCGGGTGAGGAAGTAGCCCTCCCCGTTGTCCCGCATCGACGCCGTGTGCAGGCCCGGATCGGTGCCCGGGTAGATCAGCAGCTGGGCGGCCAGCGCCGGGCCGTGCTCGTCGCGCGCCCGCAGCGCCGCGCCCGCAGCGAGGCTGGCACCCGCGCTGTCCCCGGCGACCACGTGCGCCCGGCCGGGGACGGCCGCCGCGGTCCAGGACAGGGCGGCCATGGTGTCATCCAGCGCGGCCGGGTGCGGGTGCTCGGGCGCCAGCCGGTAGTCGAGGGCCACGACGGTGGCCCCGAGTGCGTTCGCCACCCGCCGGCAGACCGGGTCGTGGGTGTCCAGGTCGCCGACCACCCAGCCGCCCCCGTGCAGGTAGGTGACGACGCGCCCGCGGTCCGCGCCCGGTCGGTACAGTCGAAGCGGGAGCGGCCCTGCAGGGCCCTCGACCGTCCGGTCCTCGATCCCCTCGACCGGTTCCGGGGTGTAGTCCTCGCCGCGGCGGGCCATCGCCAGTCGGCGGTAGTGGCTTCTGGTCTGCTGTGCGTCCCCGCGGACCAGGGGCAGCGCGCTCGTCGCCGAGAGCTGGTCCAGGACGGCGCGGAACTGCGGATCGAGCGGCATGGGCCGATAGTAGAGGGCGAGGAGGCCACATGAATGACACCGATCCGACCCGCCACCCCGACGTGCTCGTCGTTGGCGCCGGCTTCGCCGGCCTGTACATGCTGCACCGGCTGCGCGGCCTCGGGCTGTCGGCGATGGTGCTGGAGGCGGCCGAAGGGGCCGGCGGCACCTGGTATTGGAACCGCTATCCCGGTGCGCGGTGCGACTCCGAGAGTTACTGCTACTGCTACTCGTTCTCCCGCGAGCTGGAGCAGGAGTGGGAGTGGACCGAGCGGTACCCGCAGCAGCCGGAGGTCCTGCGCTACCTCGACCACGTGGCTGACCGGTTTGACCTGCGTCGCAGCATCCGGTTCGGCCGCCGCGTCAGCACTGCGTGCTTCGACGACGACACCGGACGCTGGGCGCTGCGCACCGAGGGCGGCGAGCGCTTCACCGCGCGGTTCCTGATCACCGCGGTGGGGTGCCTGTCGGCGGCGAACATCCCCCGCATCCCCGGGCTCGAGACGTTCGCGGGCCGCTGGTTCCACACCGGGCGGTGGCCCCACGACGGGGTCGAGTTCACCGGCCAGCGGGTCGGGGTGATCGGAACGGGGTCCACCGGCATTCAGGCGATTCCCGTGATCGCCGAGCAGGCACAGCACCTGACGGTGTTCCAGCGCACCGCGAACTACAGCGTCCCGGCCCGCAACGGGCCGATGGACCCGGCGTTGCAGCGAGAGGTCAAGGCGACCTACGACGAGATCCGGCGCACGCAGCGGGCTTCGACCAACGGGCACCCGTTCGTCGTGAGCGAGCGCCCGGCGTTGTCGGTGTCCAGCCAGGAGCGCCGCGCGGTGTATGAGGCCGCGTGGGAGCGGGGCGGGCTGCGGTTCCGGGCCGCGTTCGCTGACCTGCTCACCAGCAAGGAGGCCAACGACACGGCCTCGGAGTTCATCCGCGGCAAGATTCGCCAGACGGTGCGGGACCCCGTCACGGCCGAGGCGCTCGTCCCGACCGACCATCCGTTCGCGACCAAACGCCCGCCGATCGACACCGGCTACTTCGAAACCTACAACCGCGACGACGTGACCCTCGTCGACGTCCACAGATCGCCGATCACGGAGATCACCCGCGACGGGGTGCGCACCTCATCGGCGAGCTACCCGCTCGACTGCCTGGTGTTCGCCACCGGCTTCGACGCCCTGACCGGGCCGCTGCTGAACCTCGACATCCGCGGCACGGGCGGGCAGACGCTGCGCGAGCGGTGGTCCGAGGGCCCCCGCACCTACCTGGGCCTGCAGGTCGCCGGGTTCCCCAACTTGTTCACCATCACCGGCCCGGGCAGCCCGTCAGTGCTCACCAACATGCCCACCGCCATCGAGCAGCACGTCGACTGGATCGCGGACTGCCTCGCGTATCTGCGCGAGCGCGGCCTGACCCGAATCGAAGCCACCGAGGCCGCCGAGCAGGCGTGGACCAGCCACGTCACCGACGCCGCCGACCGCACACTGCTACCGATGGCCACCAGCTCCTGGTACCTGGGCGCCAACGTCCCGGGCAAGCCGCGCGTATTCATGCCCTACGCCGGAGGCCTCGCCACCTACACCACGCAATGCGACCAGATCGCCGCCAGCGGCTACCAAGGATTCGCCCTGACCACTCCCGATGATGCCCAGCGCCGGTCGGCGTAGCGAGGCTGTCCCAACCTCGCAGCCCCGCCGCTGACCGCCGGCGCTGAGCTTGACGTTTAACGGCGCGGGCGGTGGGGGTGCGCACGTTGGGGCGGGACTGCTTGCGGGTGCGGGGGGATTGCCAGAACACCACGTCGCGCCCCCGGGCGGTGGTGAACACGATCTGGGACCGGTTTTCCCGGCCCCGATCGAGGATGAGGTCGATCGCGGCGCCGCGGCGCACACACGATCGCATGTCCACCCGTTCGAGCAGCTCGGCGTCCTGCGGCCAGTCGGTGAGGGGCACGGGTGGCAGTACAGGGCTTTGGTTCGGGGCCAGGTCCACGAGGTGCGGAAGACCATTCCCTCACCAGGGGCAGCCGCAGCAGGTAGGGCAGCTTCGAGTCCGGGTCAGGGTTGGCGACGATCAACATCTCCACACCTGCCAGCCTTCCATTGCTGCCCGGGGGCCGGGTCCCGACGATCAGTGCGGAGGATTGTTCGCCGGATCGTTTGGCCACCGGTCCGCAGCTCGGTGAGCCGTTCGGCTGGCATTCGCAGGGTGTAGAAATGGTTGGCGCCACCGGCAGTTGGGTGCGGTGATGCGCCCAGGTGGCTCGGCGTGGCAGCAACAGTGGGCTGGCGGTCAGAGTGACGCGGATGCTGCTGATGGTCCTCGAACTGTCATGGGTGTCTGCGACAGTGACGTCGACCGTGATGGGGGATGTAGTGAGACTGCTGCACTTCGCTGACCTGCACCTAGACACGCCGTTTCGCTGGGCGACGCTGGAGCTGGCGCGGACACGCCGGCAGGCGTTGCGGGAGACGCTGCTGCGTATCTGCAAGCTCGCTGACGAGCAACAGGTGGACGCGCTCACGTGCGGTGGAGACCTCTATGAGCACGAGCGGTTCACCCCCGACACCGCGGAGTTCCTGCGCTCGACGTTCGCCGGGCTCGACCCCCTGCCAGTGTTTTTCGCCCCCGGAAACCACGACTGGTTCGGGCCCGCGAGCCTGTACCGCCAGGTCCCGTGGTCGCCGAACGTCCACGTCTTTGACACCGCCGCGCTCACCCCGGTCACGTTGGCTGAGGGGCTCACGCTGTGGGGCGCGGCGCACCGGGCGCCCGCGAACACGACCGGCTTCCTCGACGGGTTCCACGTCGACCGTGGCGGTGTTCACGTTGGGCTGTTTCACGGCTCAGCGCAAGGTGACCTGCGGTTCCAGGAGGAGGGAAAGGTGCCGCACGCGCCGTTCCGCGCCGAACAGGTCTCGCAGGCCGGGCTGCAGCATGCTCTTCTCGGGCACTTCCACGGTCCTGTTGACGCACCCGGTCACACTTACCCCGGCAACCCCGACCCGCTTTCATTCGGTGAGACGGGGAAGCGGGCGGCGGTGCTGCTCACCGTCGCGGAAGGCGGAACCGTGACCCGAGAGCGCTTCCCGGTCGCCACGTCGGTTGTCTGCGATGTCAGCGTCGACCTGACTGGTGTGACGCACGCAGGCCAGGTCCGCCAGCGTGTCCTCGACACGGTCACCGACCTGTCCGGCGTCGTGCGCGTCACGGTGTGCGGCGAGGTCGGGTCCGATGTCGACTTGCGGCTGCAGGACATCGCGGCGTTGCGTCCAGCGAATCTGGATGCGCTCGTGCCGCGACTTGGCTCGGTGACCGTCGGCTATGACTTCGAGCGGCTCAAGGAGGAGCAAACCGTGCGCGGGCAGTTCGTTCGCGACGTGCTCGCCGCTGGCTCGCTCACTGACGAGCAGCGCCGCCGAGTATTGGTCACCGGGCTGCGTGCCCTCGACGACCGTGGCGACGAGTTGGAGGTGCATTGATGCGGATCCGCTCGGTAACTGCTCATGCGTTCGGGCCCCTGCGCGAGGAGACACTTGAGTTCGCCGACGGGATGACCGTCATCGTCGGCGACAATGAGTCTGCGAAGTCGTCGTGGCACGCGGCCATCTTCGCCGGGCTGTGCGGCCGACGCCGCGGCAAGGGCAAACCGCGGACAGATGAGCAGCGTTTCGCCGAGCTGCACAAGCCGTGGGACCACGACAACTGGCTCGTCACCGCGCAGATCGCTCTTGATGATGGCCGGCGCATCGAGCTGCGGAACGATCTCGCCGGCAAGGTCGACTGCCACGCCAAGGATCTCGATCTCGGCCGCGACATTTCGGCCGAGGTGATGCACGATGGGGCACCGGACGGGTCGCGGTGGTTGGGACTGGACCGGTCCTCGTTCGTCGCGACGGCCTGCGTCGAGCAGGCGCAGATGTTACGAGTCCGCAATGATGCCGACGGACTGCAGGAGCATCTGCAGCGTGCCGCGGCGACGGCGGGGACCGCCGCGACTGCGGCCGCAGCACTCGAACGTATCGACGAGTTCTTCCGGGATCGGGTCGGGTTAGACCGGTCGAACTCCACCAAACCCCTGCGGCGCGCACTCGGCGCCCGCGAACGCACACAACGGGAGCTCGAGGAGCGCCGGAACGCTCACGACGAGTATCTCTTCCGCGTCGAACAGGTTGAGATGTTGCGCGACAAGGCGACGGTGGCGGTGGCGATGGTGCGCGCGTACGAGGCGGCGGCTGCTGCTGTATCGGCGGACAAGTGGGCGCAGCGGGTGCGCCGGGCTGGTGAACTGCATGCCGTATACCGCGCCACGGCGCCCCCCTCGGTGCTTGACGACGACGCTCTCGTCAGGCGGGTTTCCGATGCCCTGACGGCATGGAGGTCGCGTCCGGCAGCGCCGATGTCGCCGGAGCGTGTCAGTGCACAGGTGCAGGAGGAGATCGCCGCTCTTCCCGTGGCACCGGACGGGGACATCGAGCCGCATCCGAGCGTGCTGAGCGCGATCGATCGGGTAAGGCGTGCTGCCGCGCAGCTGGAGCTGCACGGCGGTTCGCTTCCGGCCGGCGACATCGTCGTGCCACAGGTCGCTGCGGGTGATGATGAGCTGCTCGACCTGGCCCGGACGCTGGATACGCCGGTGCCTTCGGTGCCGCCGGCACTGGTGGCGCGTGAGTCCGCGGCGCGCGACGCGGCCGCGGGGGCGCAGGGCCGCGGCCGGTCATCGACGGTGCTGCTCGCGGCGGGTGTTGCGGCTGTCATCGTCGGTGTGCTGCTGCTTGCGGTCACCGGTCCAGCTGTCGGCGCATCCGTCGCCCTGGTCGGAGCCGGGTTGCTCGTTGCCGGCGTATTGCGTCGCCGCGGCGACGACGCCGTATCTGTGGCGCGCGAGCTTGCCGAGGCACAGACGTTGCTGCAGGCGGCGCAGACGCAAACGGCGGAGGTGGCACGGCGGCAGGAGCAGGCCTCGGCGCGCTGCGCGCAGCTCGGCATCGCCGCCCACCCGGCAGGGCTGCGCGCGGTCCCGGTCGCTCGTGCGCACGCAGCCGCGCACCGCAACGACATGAAAGATCGGATTGAGCAGCACGCCGTCTTACAGGGCGAGTCGGTGGCTGCTGCTGCGGAGCTCGCGGGTGCACTCGCCGCGCGCGCCCAGACGCAGCACGGCTCCGACGACGCCGTGCTTGCCGACGCCGCCGACTACCAGCAGGCGTGCCGGGGTCGTGCCGCGCAGGCTGCAGCAGCGGCCCGGCACGACGACCTCCTTCTGCAGCTGTCCTCGACGCAGGCCGCCGAGCGGAGAGCCGCAGATGACGAGCGAGACCGCGCCCGCGCCGCCGACCTGGTGCTCGCAGCCGCCCACGGCTGCGGAATCACGGTGGACACCCCGGAAGACGCGGTCGCAGCGCTGCAGAGCTGGGTGGAGCAGCGGACCGGTCGGCTCGGCGAGCTGTCGATGGGGCAGCAAGAATGGGCGGAGTTGCAGGCCCTCCTTGAGGGTGGGTCGTTCGCCGAACTTGAGGAGTCTGGCGAGGCGGCGAGGGTCCGGGCCGACCGACTCGTCGCATCCGTTGACCCGGTGTTGCTCACGTCGGTGGACGCGGCATCGGCGGCGGAAGAACTGTCTGCACTGCGACAAGCAGCGTCCCAGGCCGAAACCGGTGCGGCGACGGCCGAAGGGGAGTTGGGGCTGTTCGCGGGAAGCATCGGCAGCGTCGCCGAAGCGGAGGAGGCCTGCGTCGAGGCGACGGCTGAACGAGATCGAGTGCTGGAGCTGCACGAGACGCTGCAGTTGACGCGCACGTTTCTCGAGGGTGCGCAGACCCGGGTACACCGAGACATCGCCCCCGTGCTCGCCGAGGCAGTGAAGCAGCGGCTGTCGGCGGTGACCGACGAGCGGTACACGGACGTGATAGTCGACCCGACGTCGCTGCAGGTGCAGGTATGCGGGCCGTCGCGGCGGTGGCGCAAGGCGGACCTGCTCTCGTACGGCACCGCGGAGCAGGTGTACCTGCTGCTGCGCATCGCGCTCGCTGACCACCTGACGAAAGGCTACGACACGTGCCCGCTGCTGCTCGACGATGTCACGGTGCACGCCGACGCAGCTCGGACCCGAGACATTCTCGACCTGCTGCTGCAAGTCGCTGCTGACCGGCAGGTGGTCGTGTTTACCCAGGAGGAGCAGGTCGCCACGTGGGCCCGCGACAACCTCACCGACCCGCGACACGCGATTCGCGAGCTCATGCCGGTCGCGGTTTCCTGACTGGAATCACTGCGACGACAGCTTCCCACTGTGCTGCACGACACTAGGGTCCTGGGCGGGGGCATTGGCGTCGCCGGGACTCGGGAGGGGATACATGGGGGTCTACCAGGGCCGCGGCGGCTATGTGGAGGTCACGGATCGGACGGTGGTCGTGCATAAGTCCTTAAGCGTGCAAGGGCTGAGTGACCCGGTGGTGACCATCCCACTCTCTGCCGTGGCGGGCGCCCAACTGAAGAAGGCCGGATGGCTGAGCGACGGGTACTTGCAGGTGCTTGCTGTCGGGCATCCTCCGGCCAAGCCCGCTGGAACGGACGCTTTCACGGTTGGGTTCACCCGTCAGCAGCAGTCGGGTTTCCGCTCGCTACATGACTGGCTCTGCGGAGTCGCCCAGCACAATCACCTACATCGGGTCATCGCAGAGCCGGTGGTACAGAGCGGTCCTTCCCTCGGGGCGCCGCCGCAGCATCGGGCCGACGACCGGGATCAGATCATTGAGGAACAGCGGTCGTTTCACGAGTACCGGGAGGGCCAGCGCCGGCAGGAACAGGTCGAGCAGCAGGTCGGCCAGCAGAGAGGGCTAGCTGAGGCTGAGGCGCAACGCCAGGCAGGGGACCCTCAGCGCGTGGGGCAGCACCCGGTCCTCGGGAGTGGCGCCGCGTCGACCGGTGTCGGGACGGGGCTTCATGGGCGGCCCGTCGAGCAGGCACCGGTTCGGCCAGCTAAACGCAGGTTGGGCAGGCATACGGGTGTGCGCCGACTGATGCTGTCGCGGAAGCGGTCGGCTTACCCGGCAGCCGAGCAGGTGTTCACTGCGATCGATCTGGAGACCACGGGACTGGTTGGCGCCACGGACCGGATCGTCGAGATCGGGATGGTGAAGTTTCGGGGGGACGGTCGGGTAGTCGACGAGTTCGCCACCCTGGTCACCGGCCCCGGCCCCGGCTCCAGCCGGGAGGCCCAGGAGGTCCACAAAATACGTGATGAAGATTTGGTGGGTGCACCTTCGCTGGAGCAGGTGTTTCCGGAGTTGTTGGCTTTCCTGGACGACACGATCGTGGTGGCGCACAGCTTGGACTTCGAGGCGTCTTTCCTGGTGGCGGCGAGTAGACGCCACCAGATCCCGTTGCCGGATTTGCCGGCGATCTGCACGCTGCAGACCAGCCGACGACAGTTGGACGGTCACGCGTTCAGCTTGAAGGCGATGGACAAGACTGCCTCCGGTCAGTGGGCCGCGGACCAGCACAGTGCCCTGGGCGATGCCCGGGCGACCATGCGGGTGCTGCTGTGGCTGATGCGTACGGCGCCGTCCCCGTTGTACGTGAGGGGGGACCCAAGTTTGAGGTCGGCAGTTCCCCAGGGGGTAGTGCCGTGCCGAATTCTGCCGCGTCCTGTCCCGTTGATGAAAGCATCGGTGGCCGAACTGCTCGCATCGTTCCTGCAGAGCAGCACGCCCCGGGCCGGGAACCCCGCTGCCATCGAGCAGTACAAGAGGTTGCTGGAGTTGAGCCTGGCCGACGGGCGCCTGACTTTTGATGAAGCCGAAGCCCTCACCAAGCAGGCTCGCCTTACCGGACTCACGGGCACCCAGCTGCGCGCCCTGCATCATCAAGGCTGGCTCGCCGCGTTCCCCGAGGATGCCCACCTTGATTGGGCAACGATCTCATCGGTTCGACGCCGGGAGATGTTCCTGCTCGCCGAGGCGCTCGGCTTGTCGACCATCGCTGAACGCTTGGGTGAACTCATCGAGGCGGCAGCCGATCCGCCTCCGGGTCCGGGTCCGGAGGCTCGGTACCTGCGTGGCACTCGGGTCGCGTTCATCGGCGATGACCCCTCCTTGGGCGCGTTGCGGGAGCGGGCTGTGGCGCATGGGGCTTCGGTGGCGGTGAACATCACCAAGACCGTGCAGTGGCTCGTCACCACCACGCCGGAATGTGACGACCGCAGACACACCAAAGCCGTCGAGCTGGGTATCCCGATGCTGACCGTGTCGGAGGCGTCTGCGCGGCTGGAGGAAGCGATCCGGAGCGCCTCGTTGGAGGCGTTCGAGCGGAAACGTCAGCACGATGAGTGGGAGGCCAGGGATCGGCAGTATGCCGCCGAGCGCGACGCTTATTGGCGACCTCGCTGGAGAGCAACGGAACTGGATCGTGACCCGGATTTTGACTGAGCTCCCGCTGGGCACGCTGTCGTACGAGCTCATCGTCTAGCACCAATCGGGCCGCAGTCACCTCAGTATTGGGTTGTGCTCACGGGATGCGTTGAGCATGTCGGAGGTCGACGTCTGCGCCTGGTGGTGTGTCGGGGGTGGGGTGTCGGGCACCGGCGCGGGCGCCGGCTAACGACCCTGCGGGTCGCTGTGGGATGGGGTCGGTGTCGGCGTCGCGGCTGGTCGGTTCTCGGCGCCGGGGCGCCTGCGAAGCGACCTCGCCGACGACGACCGTCCCTACCTCCCACTGCTCGCCCCGCCGATCCTGCACCGGCCGGGCGCGGCGGTGCTCGCGCTCATCGCCATCACCCTGCTCAGCATCATCATCCGGGCTTCGCCCGCCGACCACACCCTGGACGTTCTTACCCGCAACCCGTCGCGCGGCTTGACGGCTGCTCTTACGCCGCCGATTGCGGTTTTGCTCGGTTTCACCGCCGTCGCCGCCCTCGGCTCTCTTGCTGCGGCCCGGTGTCGTTGATCACCGCACCGACCCATAGCGCCGCCGTCACCCCGCTCCATCCGGCATGCCGCTGCAGGTGACATCTCGGTGCCAGAGGAGGGAGTAATGCCAGTAGAGGCGACGTCGCAGATGGGCTCCGGGGAGGTGCTCGGCGGCGGCGTCACGGATCTCGGTGAGCGTGACCTCGGGGTCTCGGGTCGGCATGCCTTCGACGTGCGGCTTACCCGCGCGCCCCTGCAACGCGAGCACGGCACCGACCGCGGTGTTGGCCGGCTGCGGTCCATCCGCCGTCTTCGCGCCGGCCCGGGTCAGTTCGGCGACTTCGGCGGTCACCGCGTCGACGACCGCGACGGTGTGTGGGGCGGCTGGTGAGGGTGTGTCGGTGTTCGTCATGGCCGTTCTGGTTGTGGTGGTGCCAACCCTTTCGCCGGGGTATGGCGCGCAGTGTCCAGTCTAGGTCGTTGCTTGGGATCATGGGCCGATTCCTGATAGGTGGCGGGTGGTCCGTGGTCAGGGTGAGCGCCTGGAATACGGAGCAAGATGTTAGAACAGCCGTCTGTTCGACGGTTCGGGGGTGGACCGTGGCCCGGTGGTGGGGCACACTGGGGGTTGACTCCACCCCTGGGGGTGGGGGTCGCCAAGTGCGGGAACGCTGCGCTGGGCGGTGAGGGCAGAAGGATGGGTGGTGATGGTGGTGCGGGTTTCGCGGCGCACCCGGGTGGAGGGTGGTCGCCCGAACAAGGTGACGGTGCGGTTCACCGATGATGAGTTCGCGGTGGTGTCGGCGTCGGCGGCGGCAGCCCGGTTGAGTGTGCCGGCGTGGTTGGCGGTGGTGGGGTTGACCGGTAACGAGGACCGGGTGCTGGACCCGGCGAGCATTCGGGGGATGGTGATCGAGCTGTTCGCGGTTCGCCGGGGGATGACGAATGCGGGGCGCAACATCAACGATGTGGCCCGGTTGTTGTTGGGCACCGGGGAGTTGAAGCGCAACGCGGAGGTGTCGGTGGCGGAGTTCCGGGCGGCGACGGCCCGGGTGGACGGGTTCCTGACCGAGTTGGCCGGGTATTTGCCCGGTGTCGATCTGAAACACGTCGACTGGTGATCACCAAGATGCAGCGCGGCACCCGGACCCGGGGCCTGGTGGAGTACTTGTTCGGGCCGGGCCGGGCGGAGGAGCACACCAACCAGCGGATCGTCGCGGCGTGGGATGAGGCGTGGCAGGGGATCACCCACCCTGATGGGGTGCAGCGGGCGTTGCTGAGCGCGGAGGTCGACGCCCCGGTGCACAAGATGCCGGAGGTGGCGAAGCCCACCGAGCACGTGTATCACGTGTCGATCAGCAACCACGGGCAGGACCGCAACCTCTCCGACGACGAGTGGGCCACGGTCGCCCGGGCGGTCGCCGACAAGCTGGGACTCACCGGTACCGACACGCAGCCGGGTGCCCGGTGGTTCGCGGTGCACCACGGGGCGGCGTCGGGGGACCGGGACCACATCCATTTCGTGGCGACCTTGGTCCGGGAGGACGGGCGCGGCATCTACTTGAACAAGGACAAGCTCGCTTTGCGGGAGGTCGCGAAGGAGATGCAGGCCCGGTTCGGGCTGGAGGTGCGGACCCGGGATCCCGGTGCCGGGCAGCGGGACCTGTCCCGCCCAGAACTGGCGGCTATCCAAGACCTGGAGCAGGAGCAGGCAGTCGACACCGTCAAGGCGGCAACCAACGAAGGCGGCGAGCAGCAGCAGCCGAACCGGACCGGTGCGGCTGGTGCGGTGGAGCCAGTAGCACCGGTGGAGGTTCCCCGTCGCCGGTTGGAGCGCACGGTACGGGCCGCGGCCACGGCCGCGAGCACCGAAGCGCAGTGGCTGGACCGGTTGGGTGAGCTGGGGGTGGCCGTCGAGGCGCGCTGGGCGCGCGGTGGGGACCGGGTCGTGGGATACCGGGTCGCCCTCGCCGACCCACCGAGAGAGCAGGCCGGAAGCAAAGCGGTGTGGTTCGGCGGCGGCAAACTCGCCCACGACCTGACACTGCCCGCGCTCCGCGCCGGCTGGACCCGGGCGGGGGACCCGGCCACCGCGTGGCGGCGGGCTCCGACCGCCGCACCGGCGCCCACCGAGTCGGGCCTCGACAAAACCCCGGCACCCACCAGCATCCGACCCGCCCCGGAGCAAGTCAGCCGGGACTTCACGGCCGCCACCACCACCCTGCGCGGCGCGGTGATGACCGCGCGCCTGCTGGGCGGCGACGGTGCCGAGGTGGCGCGTGCTGCCCGCGACACCGGCGGGCTGCTGGCCGCCCTCGCCGAACACGCATCACCGGCCGATCGGCGGCGGCTCGTACAGGCGTCGGCGCACCTTGCCCGGGCGGGACAAGTCGAGCACGGGCGGGCCCGCGGCGCCCGCAGCCCCCTGTCCCCGGGCTTCGCCCAGGTGGCCGTCACCGTCCTCACGGCGGCGTCCGGTGGCACCGCCTCGACGGCGGTGTTGCTGGCGCAGGTGGCGCGGTTGACGCGGACCGTCGCCGAGCTGCACGCCGTGCAGCACCGGGTCGCTGCGGGCCGGGACACCGCCCGAGCCGCCGAGCTGCTGGCGCCCTACGCCACCCCGACAGCACCCACCCCAGAGCCGGTGCCACCGCAGCAGGTGCTCATGCCCAACCAGGAACAACTCGACACGATGCTGGGCAGCACCCGAGCGCAACGCTTCGCGGCCGAGAACCGCAACCGCACCCGCGGCGGGGAGCCGGGGACCTACCGGCCACCGCCCCCGACCCAGGAACCGGGCCGGGAACGCTGAACCCCCACCTCGGGCACAGTGCCCGCACTCAGGAAGGACCACCACGATGAGCGCACCCCACGACGAGACCCACGAGATGCACAACGAGGTGGCCACCGTGGCGCGGGCCATGCTGTCCGCCGGGCTGGCCGTGGCCGACGGGCGCCGACACCGACAACTGCGGGCCGCCCGCGACGCGGAGCGGGCACTGCCGCAGGCGCCGCGCACCGAACCCAAAGCGGACCGCACGAGCGGCCCGGCACCGGAGCGTGCCAGCGACCAGGCCAGCGCAGAGCAGCCGACACAACACGCTGGACGAGGCGGCACGCTTCCGGACCCGGGCGGGTTCAGCCGCCGCGACATTCAGCAGCGGGCGGACACGATGGCCACCACCCCGGGAAGCGGTGAGCACGACGCCCGGCTGCGCGACGTGGTGTCCGCGGCGGTCCCGGCTACGGCCGAGGCGGTGCTCGCCGACCCGGCGTGGCCCGCCCTGCGCGCGGGGTTGCGCCACATCGAGAACAACGGTGGTGACCCGCGGGCGGAGCTGGCCGCTGCCGCGGGCAGCCGGCCCTTGCGCGGCGCGGACAGCGCCGCCCGGGTGCTGCGGTGGCGTCTGGCCACCCGAAGCGCCGAGCACGACCATGGGAACGGCACATCGGCGCCGGCCGATACCCGGGACCGGGATGCGGGGTCGGTGCTGCGCGCCCTGGCCGAGGACCCGGTGGGCACGGCTGCGGCCTACGCCGACGCCGAGGCACACCGGGACACCCACCCGGTGGCGGCGCAGGCGTGGGACGAGGCGCTGCGCGTCGAGAACATTGATCCTCAACGGGTCCGGGAGGACGCCGCCGCCCACCGGGACACCGCGAGCACCGATGAACCCGGCCGCGACCAGAACCGCGAACAGGTCAGCGGTTCCTCAAGGGACGGTTTCGCGGAGGACTACCTGTCAGCGTTGGCCCGGGTCGGCGTCGACCCCGACACCGCACGCACGCAGCTCCGCGAAGGCGACACCACCGCGGAGCGCCCCGCGGCGGAACAGGCACCTGCTCCGCCGCGCACCATGTTCTCCGACGGTGCGGACGCGGCCCGCCTGGCGGGCTTGTCGCATCCGCGCAGCGTCGCCGAACAGCTCGCGACCCGCACACCCGGGGGGCAGGAAACACCGCCCGCCCGCGGACGCGAACAGGACCCGATCCGACACCGCGACCGATCACGGTGAGCGCGCAACACAGACCCAGGCACCGGGGTCAGCTCCGCGCCGGAGCGGGGTCGGGGTGGCAGTCGTACAGAATCCCGATCAGCCCACTGTTTGGGCGGGGACTGCCACAGACGCGGGTGAGGTAGACGCCGATCAAGCCGAGGGTCTTTGATCACGGCGGCCCAAAGGCGCCGCGACCCACTTCTGAGCGTCCGGTTACTGCGCCGATAATACTCATTACTGGCGGTTTCGAAGGGGCTTGGTGGGAGAGCGCGGCGTCGGTGGGGGAGTGGCAGCGCTGCTCAGTTGCTCTTGGCCGGTTGGGGCTGGGTGGTGGAGCGGGTGTGCCGGTACTGAAGGGCCCAGTCGCGGGTTGTCCACCACTCGTTGCCGATCTTGCGTCCGCGTAGCGCGCCGGCGTGCAGCTGGCGGGTGATCCAGGATCGTTCTCGCCCGATGATCTGTGCCGCCTCACGGACGGTGATCATCGGCTGCCCGCCGTCGTCGACCGGACGACCGGCCGAGCTGGTGGACACGGGGGCGGTGAGCCCGCCCGCGAGGGCACGGGCCAGTGGATCGTCCTCGGCGAGCACGTCCGCGACCCCGGCGACCCGCACCGCAACCTCGGAAGGATCCGCGGTCCGTGCACTCCAGCCCAGCACCTCGATGCCGACCACATCACCAGCCGTCGACAGCATCAGCCGCACCCCGCGGCCGGGCACCTCCGCGGTAGTACTGGCGCCTTTCGCCCGCTCACCCCACACAAACGCTGCAGCGTCGGCCACCAGATCGATCGTTACCTTCATCAGTGCCTCCACGTCGTGATCAAAATCAGGGTGTCGCCGTCAAGCCGGCCCACGACGCTGACCCGGGTCCCGTCGGTGACGGTGGCGGTGCGGACCCGGGCGCCCGGATGGTCCTGGGACTCACGTTCCAGGTCCGGCCGAGTCCAGGCGAGTGCGATCTCGGCCTCGGTGACGTCGTCGGCTCGCTGTTCCTCGCGGAAGTGGAAGGTCCGAACGATCTTCACTCACCAACCATAGCACGCCCCATGCCGCACCAATAGTGCGTGCCAGGTGCGGAAGCGGAGCCGGCTTGGAAATTGGGCAGCGCGTGCTAAAGGGAGCGTGCTGATCTGCGCCCGCTGTCCGGGTGTGGGCCGCCTCTATGGAGCACCCGTGGTATCCCACCCCGAGATGAGGACGCCTACTCATCAAGATCACTATCAACGGAAGTGGGATCACTTCACTCGTTCCGATCCCCGGCTCACAGGGCTGTCCCCGAACCTAGCCCGGACCTTTCGGGAGGATGGCTTCCAGCTCGGGGAGGGCTTCGAGCTTGCGCCGGTGGAAGCGGAGCCGCATCCGCAAAGAGATAGCGAAGCCGGTCCCGACCGCCACGGGCGTAGCCCGACAATGATGACGATTGCGGCCCGTTGGTCGTATGGTGATACACCGCCCCCGCGCACCCGACGAACGCGACCACGAGAAGGCCCGGGTTTGTGAAGCCGCCTCCGGGCCGCGACGTCCGCGGAAGGGTTTCGGGCTACCGGGCCGACTTCGGGCGGTGCAGCGACGTCCTCTGACGGGCTTGATCGTCAAAGTTGTCCTGAGCCAGCCAGGTGATAAGACGCTCCCGGATGACCGGCCATTCCGTATCGAGGATTGAGTACCAGGTGGTATCGCGGTTGCGGCCCTTGACCACCGTTGCCTCCCGGAAAGTTCCCTCGTAGGAAACCCGAGCCGCCCCGCGGCGGCCCGAGATGCAACGTTGAGGGCGTCACATTTCCACTCGTACCGTCGGTAGCCCAAGTCCTGGAAGGCGTGGTGCATGAGCAGGTACTGTGCCTCGGTCGCCGGGCGGCTCCGCTGCAGGACCCGGGAGTAATGCACGTGGCCCACCTCAATCGAGCCCGCGTCAGGTTGGACGCGTAGATAACTCAGCACTCCGACGGCGCGTTCTCCGATCGAACCGGTCGCAGGATCAATATCGATGATCGCGTAAAAGTGCAGATCGTCTGCTCTGCAGACCTGCTCAATCCACTGCCGGTAGGAGGCGAGATCCGCGAAGGGTCCGTAGGGTAGGTAGGTCCAGCTTGCGCCTGGCAGATCGCACCGGTCGGCGGCGAACAACTCCTCCGCATGACGCTCCGGGTTCAGCCGCTCCAACCGGCAGTACCTACCGGTCAGCATGGACGCGGCCGGCATCTGTCGCGGCACCCATCCGGGTATGAGCTGGCCGACCGGCTGACCCAGCGCGTTAGTCTCCACTCCGGCAGTATCGGCGCGGTCATCGGGACTATCAGTGAAGCGGAGGCTAGGGTTCATCATTTGCTCGTGCAACAACCATGCACCTCACTCTTTCTCTCTGCCGTATTTCCGACCCGTTTCTATATTGTGTGCAACGGCATCCATGCGTAGGTAGTCCACATTAAGATCGGTGAGTGCGTCAAGGAACGCCTCAAATCCCAGCAGCCGGTGCCCTCGACTAATGACTTGAGGGTGGAAGGTGAGCACGCAAATGCCATCGTCGACATCGCGCACCATATACCGCACGTCATCGAGGAAGTTCCCGAACACCTCACCAGGCGTTCGCAACCCTGGCATCACAAAATTACTTGACCTCACATATTCGAACTGCGGATAATCATCAAGCGACCACGAGACCGGCAATTCAATCAGTTTGGTCGGTTCGCCAAAAACATAGGGTCCATCGGCGTTCAGCTTATCGCCACTCCGGCAGTATGTCGGAGAATAATCGGTTCCCATCAAGCTCGAGTCGTAGCGTACACCTAACTCGAGTAGCAGGTCGACGGTGTTGTCCGTAAAGTCCCAGCTAGGTGTACGATTGCCTGTTGGCCCATTTCCCGCGAGGTTGGTGATGGCATCCCGTGCCCGGGAAAGAACGTCGCGTTCACCACTCTCACTTAGCGTAGAGACTGCCTCGTGCATGTAACCGTGCATCGCGATTTCGTGCCCCTCGTCGTTGATGCGCTGACACAGTGCAGGATATGTTTCGATCGTATGACCAGGGACGAACCAAGTGCTCTTAATGTCGTAACGTCGCAATAACCGTAGCAGGCGTGGTACTGCAAACGCTCCGAACTCGCCACGCGACAGCGGACCTGGAGTCGCCAATCCACGCGCGATCCACAAAGACAAGGCGTCGAAGTCGAATGTAATGCAGACGGTTCCCTCGCTCACGATGATGCAGCCTCCGCCCGACGCAGTAAGGGCATGCTCACATCGCCGAGCGTATGACTCTCATATTGCGTCATTTGTCGGCCGTAATCCATACCCATCTCGGGGTGACCGCCTGACAGCATGATCAACGGAACACTCACAGGAAGGCTCCTTTCCCTCAATTGTATTCGTTTTTCGATCAGCGCAGTGGGAGCCGCGACGTTTCTCTCATGGTGACCACGGTAAGGAGGGTGATCAACGCCGCACCAATCGCCAAGAGCGCCGGAGAGGTTTTACTTCCGGTGCCGCTGATGATCAAAATCGCCAGGAAGGGTGCCGTGCCGCCGAACGCAGCAGCCGAGAGGTTGTAGCCGATGGACAACGCGCTGTATCGCACCTCCGTCTCGAACATCTCGGCGAGTGCTGCCGGACCGGGACCGGAGAAGGTAGCGAGCAGGAGCGCTAGCAGTGCTTCCGCCGCATAAATGAGAAACAGGTTTCCCGTACTCAGCAATAGCATAATGGGATAGCTAAGAACGATAAACCCACCTGTGGCCGCGAGCAGCAGAGGTTTCCGGCCTACGCGGTCCGATAGCAGACCGGCGAACGGGATCAGAATGGCAAACACCACGAGAGAAAATGTGTTCGACAGTTTGGCCATGCCCGGTGAAAGGTGCGCCTGTTCCACCAAGAACGTCGGTAGGTACGTCAAGAACAGAAAGTATGCCAAGGTCCACAAGATGGTGAAGCCGAATCCCCGGAGAATACCGCGCCACGAGCGTCGCAGACTTTCGACGAGCGGATTATCTACCACGTTGTGTGCGTGCTCTGCTTGCAGGAATTTCGGCGTTTCATCCAGACGTAGCCGCACCCATAGTGCGGCTGCGCCGGTCACAATCGCGAATAGGAAGGGGAGTCGCCACGCCCACGCGTGCATGGCTTCCGACGAGAACGAGAGGGTCACGACAGTACTGACACCGGCAGCAAGAAGAAACCCCACTGCCGTGCTCACCTGCTGCCAGCTACCGTAGAGACCGCGACGCTCTGGGGGTGCGTACTCGACAATGAAGGTCGTCGACCCGGCCCATTCACCCCCAACGGAAAAGCCCTGTACGAGCCTGAGCACCACCAGGGCAATGGGCGCCAGGACACCAATCGAGGAGTAGGTGGGCAGAACACCGACCAGCGTTGTGCCGAACGCCATCAAAGTGACCGAAAGTACCAAAGCGCGGCGGCGGCCCAATCGATCACCCATGTGACCGAAGTACAAGGCGCCCACGGGCCGGATGACGAAGCCGACCGCGAATACGGCGAAGGTAGCCAACAACGCCACGGTTCCGCTGCTCTTCGGAAAGAACAGCGGAGCAAGCGTCACTGCGGAATAGGCGTAGATGACATTATCGTATTGCTCGAGGATATTGCCGATAGCACCGCCGACGACGGCACGACGTGCCTCCGGGAACGTCAACGGAGCCGAAGCACCGCCGCGTTCGCCAATGTGAGATGAGGTAGCCATACTGCTTCTCACCTTCAGTAGGTAAAGATGGAACAGAATTCAGCAATCGTGGTGCAGGACGTTACCATGCGAACAGGCCGTGGCGTAGTGCCAGTTTCGGACACTCTCAGGGGTCCAGGCCGCGGGGCCGCCCGATGCGGTATCAGGGTGCTCCCACCGAGCGCCCCCCGTCCGTCGTCACGGTGGTTCCTGTGACGAAGGATGCCTCGTCGCTGCATAACCAGAGCACAGCCGCCGGCGCATCAGCGGGACCACTGACCCGACCCAACGGGGTGGAATCGAGCATGCGCTGCGCGTGGGCGGGTCCTAAGTCGCTGACGGTGCCGCCGGGCGCAAATCCCGGCGACACTGCATTCACCCGCACCCCGTGACTACCGAGCTCGAGAGCAAACACCTTGGTCAACATGGCGACAGCAGCCTTACTTACGGCGTACGGTCCCCCGCTTGACCACGGCCGTTCGGCGGCGCCCGAAGATATGTTCACGACGCAGCCTTTCGATTCCTGCGCAACCATCTGCTGCGCCAACAGCTGAGTCAGCTCAAAGACGCTTAATACGTTCAGTTCAAATAATGTCTCGACTCGCTCTCTGGAGGAGGACAGCAACGGCAGCGCAGGGTAAACACCAGCGTTGTTGACCAGAACATCAGCCGCATCCCACAACTGCTCGACGGTCGCGGCGACCCGCTTCACCCCGGCAGAGGTGGAGAGATCGACCGTAATGATTTCCACCTGAGCGGCTCCGGCGTCTCGCGCACTACGCGCTGTCTCCTCCAGGGCAACACCGTCCTGGTCAACGAGCAGCAGTCGGGCGCCGGACCGCGCAAACGCGCTGGTGATCCATCCCCCGAGCAAACCCGCCGCACCCGTGATCACCACGCGTCGGTCGGCAATCTCGTCATACGTCCGCATACGCGTCCCTTCGAAAACCTAGGAAGCCGCAGCAGTTGGCCACCGAAGAGACCCTGCTTACTCGACCTTTCGGCAGACCACCAGCCGACGTCGTCCCAAATACCGCGCGGACCTGGCACGCGGGGACTAGGCGACGACCGGTCGGTGCTGGTGATACCGTCAAAATTCGACCGGCGGAGCCCATCCGAGAGGGCCGACCGGAGGGTACCCGTTCCGACTGGAGGCAAGGAGGGTTGGTGATGTCCTCGCCTACGGAGCCCACCGTCGCTCGCACCGAGTATGTTCTGCCCGGCCTCACCGGCCGGGTCGAGATCATCGTCGACCGCTGGGGCGTTCCACACATCTATGCGACCACCACCTACGACGCCTTCCGCGCACAAGGGTTCAACGCGGCGCGGGACCGACTCTGGCAGATCGATTTCTGGCGATGACGTGGCCTCGGCCGGCTCTCCGAGATCTTCGGTCCGAAATACGTCGAGCGCGACCGGGCCGCCCGGCTGTTTCTCTATCGCGGCGACATGCACGGCGAGTGGCTGGCCTACGGCTCCGACACCAAGCGCGCGGTGACAACCTTTGTCGAGGGGATCAACGCCTACGTCCAGTTGACCCGGGACGACCCTGAGCTGCTGCCGGTGGAATTCCGTGAGCTCGGGTACGAACCGGCGTTCTGGGAGCCGACCGACGTCGCCCAAATCCGTAGCCACGGACTCTTCCACAACCTCCGCGAGGAGGTGGCCCGCGTCTTGACGTTGCGCGATTTCGGGCCGGAGACCGAGGAGCTGCGTCGCCGCCGAGAGCCGCTGTACCCGCTCCAGGTCCCCGAAGGACTGGATCCCTCGCTCGTCCCCGACGACGTGCTGTCGGTGTACGACCTCGCGACAACGCCCCCCGCCTTCGCGCCGCCGCTGGCGGACCCCCCGCAGGGCGATGTCTTCGCTGAGGGCAGCAACAATTGGGTCATTTCCGGCCGACGCACCGCCACCGGACGACCGATTCTCGCCAACGATCCGCACCGAGCGCTCGGAATGCCCTCACTGCGCTACCTCACGCACCTCTGCGCGCCTGACTTCGACGTCATTGGGGCCGGCGAGCCCGCCCTCCCCGGCATCTCGATCGGACACAACGGCCAGATCGCCTTCGGACTGACCATTTTCGACATCGACCAGGAAGACCTTTACATCTACGACACGAACCCGCACGAACCGCTCGAGTACCGCTACCAAGACCGCTGGGAGCCGATGCGAATAGAGCGCGAGACAATCGCCGTGCACGGCGGCGCCCCAATCGAGGTCGAGCTCCTCTTCACCCGGCACGGCCCCGTGATCCGCACCGACCCCGAACGGCACACCGCGTTCGCCGTCCGCGCTGCCTGGCTACAGCCAGGGATGGCACCCTACCTCGGCAGCATGGACTACATGAAAGCCCAGAACTGGGACGAGTTCACCGCGGCTATGAATCGATGGGGCGCACCACCGGAAAACCAGGTCTTCGCCGACATCGAAGGGAACATCGGCTGGAAGACCGCCGGTCTGACGCCGATCCGACCAAACTGGGACGGCACGCTGCCGGTCCCCGGCAACGGCCGGTATGAGTGGGCCGGCTTCTACGACATGGACGAGCTACCCGGCGCCTTCAATCCCGTTAGCGGCTGGCTGGCGACGGCCAACGAGATGAACCTGCCAGCCGACTTTCCACCCGACCGCACCATCACCTACGACTGGCACGCACCCTACCGGCGGCACCGTCTAGATGAGGTACTGAGTCAGGCGACGGCACCGACGGTGCGCGACATGATGGCACTGCAGAGCGACTTCGTCAGCATCCCAGCGCAGCGGATCGTTGCCCGGGTACGACGACTCAACCTCGACCCAGACAACGTCAACGGACTCCGATTGTTGCTCGACTGGGACGGCGAGCTACACCCCGACTCGGCGGCTGGCGCGCTCTTCGAGGTCTGGTATCACCGGCACCTACGGCCAGCGCTGCTCTCGGCCGCCCTCAATCATGCAGTCGGTGCCGACCGGCGCTCCGCTGCCCTCCAGCGCATTTCCCCGGCGGAGGAGGTTCTGGCGGACGCCCGGGTCGACCTGGAGCTACTGGAAGAGCCCAGCGAACGGCTCGGCCCGGACCCCGAGCGAACGATCACCTCCATCGTCACCGCAACGCTAGAAGCTGCTATCACCGACGTGACCGCATTGCTGGGACCCGACCGCGCGGCATGGGGTTGGGGTCGCCTACACGTCTCGCGGCTGGTGCACCCACTGAAAGCGCTGCTGACCTCCCTACCGCAAGAGTGGCTGACCGTGGGTCCCCTGCCGCGGGGCGGAAGCGGCGAGACCGTAGGCAATACGGCATACGGGCCAGATTTCGTGCAGAACACCGGATCGACCTTCCGGATCGTGGTCGACGTCGGCAACTGGGACGAGTCGCTCGCAATGAACTCCCCCGGCCAATCCGGCCGCTTCGACGACCCCCACGCTCAAGACCTCTTCGCACCCTGGGCGGCCGGCAAGGGGTTCCCGCTCCTCTACACCCGCGAAAATGTTGAAGCAGCCGCAGAGCTGATCATCACGGTGGAGCCGGCTGGATCCGGTACCACCTAGCTAGCGCACCTGGTGCGCTACCTGGGCCACCGCCGGGATCCCTCGGATGATGGACCATCGGCACGTCGTCCTTCGATCCCCATTAACGGACACTGCTCGCGCCAGCCGGTGGTAGCATCGTAGTTGCCTGTTGCGTTGAGCCTCAGGAAGTAAGCTCGAGACCCGTCCCGGATGGACGCGGCGCTCGGGCTTTGCGCTTTGTCGGATCAGACCGTCCGGACGCTGGCCAGGATCGGGGCTATCCGCCTGCGCCAGTCGCTGGAGCGAACCCGGCACCGGGCCGGCCACGTCGGGCACGCCAGGAGTGGTTCAGCGTGGGCGTGCTGGTGCTCGTAGCGCAGGAGGGCGCGCTGGCCGGTAGCGCGGGTGGCTTCGATGAGCACCTGGTTGTCGTAGCCCACGAGCGAGTCATCCTGATCGAGGACGAGACGGACGTCGGCGCCGATCCCCCCGGCCAGATCCTCGACCAAGACGGTGAGACATGCGGCTCGGGCGGCCCGGTCGGTGCGGTACCGTCGGGCGGCGTCATAAATGGTCACCTCGACCCCGGTGCTTACCAATGCGGGCCACGATGCCTGGCCGGTTGCGCGGTTGCTCATCGACCATGCGGAGCCGCCGATTACCGGGCTGGACCAGGCTTCGGATCACCTTACGGGACCGCAACCGGGTCCGGGACGGCCGCAGCTGCCATGACATACTCGGCCCGCTTGGTCTCATCCACGAAAGACCGACTTCGTCATCTACCCAACCGAGCCCTGCGCATGACCGCCCAGTGTTCCATGGTCGGGTGCGGCACGGCGATGGCGCGTATACCCGTGGCAGCTCACCGACCCGGCGATACGTCCAGCCGACGTGCTCACACACCCGGGGCGCCGCTTCGAAGGATTCCTGGTCCTCGGGCTCGACCAGCGCGTCGGGACGCACGTCCACGACCACACCTTGGCCGTCGCTGCGGCGCAGGAAAAATTCTGCGTGTGCGAGCGTTCCGCACCCGCAGAAGGCAGGTAGTCCAGGCGGAAGGGCTGGGACGCGATTTCCATGACCGCCGGTCATGGTCGGCGCTGAGCAGGAACTCACATTCCACCCACGACTCAAACGTCACGTGACGGTTTGTGGTGGCGCACCACCACAAACCGACCACAAACCGGGGAAGTTCTGTCCTTGCACGAGACGATCCTTTTCGCTTGCTAACGCGAACTCCAGCGTCACCGTGCCAGGGCCAGTCCAGGCCAGCGGTGGCCGGCTCGCCGTCGGGAGGCAAGTGCGTGATGCGCTCGACGGGCCGGCATTGTGGAAGCCGGGCCGCAGCAAAGGCCACCTGCATGAGCAGACGCTAACCGCCAGCCGCACAGCAAGGGCACACCTCCGCTGCGGCGTGTCGCCCCGATGCGACAACTATCGTGGACTGCACAGATATCTTGAGCAAGGACAGGCGTAGCCGCCATTTCGCCTTCCCTCAGGCCGGCTTAGTGCGCCGATAATGCCCATTACTGGCGGTCTCGAAGGGGCTCGGTGGAGAGCGCGGCGTCGGTGGGGGAGTGGTGGTGCAGCTCAGTTGCTCTTGGCGGGGTGGGTGGTGGAGCGGGTGTGCCGGTGGTACTCCTGGGCCCAGTCCCGGGTTGTCCCCACTCGTTGCCGATCTTGCGTCCAGATGCTGACGAACACCAGCCGCCGGAATCCCTCGGATGATGGACCATCGGCACGCCGTCCTTCGATCATTAACGGACACTGCTCGCGCAAGCCGGTGGTAGCGTCGTAGTTGCCTGTTGCGTTGAGCCTCAGGAAGTGAGCCCGAGGCCCGTCCCCGATGGACGCGGCGCTCGGGCTTTGCGCTTTCTCAGATCAGACCGTCCGGACGGGCGGGACCTCGCCGCGAACAGAACAAGGCCCCGGGGGGTTTCCCTAACCGAAGTCGGTACGCCGTGATCCCGGGGCTCTCAGCAGGGACACTACCCGCACGCGGGCGACGCCGCCACGACGACGATCGGGCATGATCATGCCGATGCCTACGTCCGGTCAACCGCACCAGCCGGAGATCCGATCACGACTGTCGGCGCCACGCCTGGCCCGTTACGAGCGATCGTCGGGCGGCGACGTCGACGCGGCGCTCGACCTGTACTTGTGGAACGCCCGCGTGAGCGCGGCCTTCTTCGAGTCCCTGCACCTGCTCGAGGTCGGCCTACGCAACACCATGCACGACGAGCTGCAGAACTGGGTCGTCCAGCAGTCCTCGAGCGCCGCAGGGCTGCCGTGGTACGTCGACCCGTTCGTCCCGTTGACGCGCCGCGCCCGGGACAAGATCGCCGAGGCCCGCGGGCGGGTTCGCGCGGATGGACGCGCCGAACTGCCCGGACGTGTCGTCGCCGAGCTGTCCTTCGGTTTCTGGTGGTCCTTGCTCGCCGAGCACTACAACCGCCACCTGTGGTCACCCTGCCTCAGGTTCGCCTTTCCCGGCGCGCGACGAGCACGGTTGCACGGTGACCTGGGCACCCTGCTTCGGCTGCGCAACCGGATCGCGCATCACGAGCCGGTCTACGGCCGCGACCTCGCCCACGATTGGCAGCGTCTGGTCGACACTACGGTCAGGATCTCGCCCGTCTACGCCGACTGGGTACGCGAATCCAGCCGAGTGCCGGCCGTGCTCGCCGATCGTGCGCCGTAGCCCGCGGTGGTCGCCGCCGGAAGCTGCACGCAGTTACGGGGACGACGTTATGTCACCTTCGCCGGGGCCGCCGCCGGACGCCGTCGCGCGGCTTAGGCCATGCCCTCGCACCGGCGGCCGCGTTTCATCGCAGCCGGACGCACCTGGGCCGCAGTCGCTGGGTGACGGATCCATCGGATTGGCTCGGCGCGCGACTGGTCGATGCCACGTGACGTTCGAAGAGGCCCACTGTCCATTGCCGGTCGACCTCACGCAGATTCGGGCGTCGGAGAAACCGCACACGTGCGTCAGGGACGCTGGCCACATGTCAGGTCAACGGGCAGAGGACAGCCGACGCAGCGGCGGCGGCATAGCCGCCGTTTCGCCCTCCCCCGGCCCCAACATACGGCGCCGATAATCACGATTATCGGCGCTGTTGCCTTCGCTCCCCCCGTGGCACCCGTGCAGCAAGTGGCAGGAGCAAGTTCGTACAACTGACCCGGACAAACTCACTACTCGGGTTCGGCAATGGTGGCTCGCAGGCGGCGGCCGGTGCGGTCCATGTGTGCTGTCATCGCGGCGCGGGTGCCGTCGGCGTCCTGTTTTTCGATGGCTTCCAGGATCGCCACGTGCATGGCCAGCGACGTCTTGGTCTCTTTCGCCGCGCTGATGACGCGTGTGGCCCACACGCGCAGTAGGGACTGCACCTTCAAGACCTGGCGATCAGCCAGCTCGAAGCGCTCGGCTACCCCGTCTGGCACCCTGCAACCCCTCACCAACACCGCATGACCACACGCACTGCCACGTCCGACCCACTACCCACCGGCGGGTCACCACCACCTGTGCTCACCAGGCCGTGGTCACCTAATTTTTGTAGGAGGAGCCCAGCCCGCAACCTGAGGGGCTCCCGGTGTGGTGATGACCGCGACGGTGGAAGAGGAGTTGAGCGGGCTCGGGTTCCGTCGGCTGCGCTGTGCGGTTCTCTGGTCCTTCATATCGTCGGCGGGCGAGTCGTCGTTGCGGCCGAGCTGAATGCCGGCGCTCTCGCCCGGCGGCTACGGACGGCCTTGGGTGAGATCTACGGCCATCTCTCCGACGGCCATTTGCTCACACCTCGGGAGGATTGCGCACCCGAGCCCGCTATCTGGTGCGAGTGGTCACCGCCGGGCCGTTGCCGCGGCCACACGGGCGAACCGGGCCCTGCACATCCTCGGGGACCGCGCCCCGGACCACCTGGCGGCGGCCGGCGCCCTGCGATGCACCACCGGCACGCCACGCTGTAGGAGCTGGGCCGCCTCGCTGATCCATCGCTGAGCAAGGACACCGTCGCGGGTCGCCTTCACCGGCTGGTGGTGCCGAAGGACATGCATGGCGTCACGCCAGGCAGGTAAGTGGTTTGCCGCCGTTATAGGTAACCATGTCTTCGATAGCGGATCGTATGTTGATCTTCGCACCAGGCTCGGCTCCGTCTAGTTCGGCGTAGGCGCGGTGGAGGTTGCCGACGGTCCGTTCGGTGTCGCTGAGCTCGGCGAAGCGGCCGAGGTCGGCTTCTTGAGCTGCTTGGAGGGGGGTGAGGCCAGCGGCTTTGCTGTTGCGTGCGAGGTCGGATACGAACTGGAGGTAGCCGAGCACATCATCGATTACGGCTGGGCCCGTGGTTGGTCCGTGGCCGGGGACGATGGTTTCGGCTTTGAATTGTTTGAGCGATGCCACCGCTTTGAGGGCTCTTGCGATCGAGCCGGCCAGCAGAAATGGTGTGCCGCCATTAAACAGGAGGTCGCCCGCGAACAGGACGGATCACTCTGGAATCCAGATGATGCTGTCATTGGTGGAGTGGGCCGGGGTTCCGATGTAGGAGACCTCGCAGCGCAGGTCGTCGACGTAGACCTTGACCGTGTCTGTGTAGGTGAGAAACGGCGGAGCGATTTCGATGTGACCCCATTCGGGGCCGTCCCAGGCGCCGCTGGCGGCGACTGGGGCGGTTGCGGGCGGCCCTTCGGCGAGGATCTCCTCACGGCACCGTTCGTGCGCGACGATCGTCGCGGTATCGAAGAGGTAGTTGCCATGCGTATGGTCGCCGTGATGATGGGTGTTGATCAATGTCTGCACCGGCCGGTCGGTGATGTTGTGGATGGCGGCTTGAAACGCCCGGCTGCGGGCTTCGGTGGCGCAGGTGTCTATTGCGACGACCCGGGTGCTGCCCACCAGAAATCCGGTGTTGTTGATCCACCATGAGCCGTCGGGCTGGATGTAGGCGAACACGTCGGGACTGACTTCTTCGACGGTGGGTGGGCCGAGTCGTGCCTGGTGGTCAAGTGTGGCGCTCAATTGGTTCTCCTGTTCCGGCGTGGTTAGGCAGACCAACCTTCGAGGGCGGCGATTCGTCTGAATACCTCCAGCGTGTCAACGCGTTCGAGGGGGGCCGGACACGTTGTGCTCCTTGTCGGTCGGGGATTCGGTTGGCATTCCCCCATGGTGATGTCCCCAGGCGGGGCAGGGCTGCATCGGGGCGGGAACGGGGTCGACGTGGCCTACCGATTCTTCGAGCCCGGGACGATCACCATCCACGACGACCGCTGGCTCACCTACCCGTGGGGCGTCAACGGTGGCACCCCCGGTGCGCGGGGCACAAAGCGGCTTGAGCGGGCCGATGGCACCACCGAGGTGCTGCCGAGCAAGTGCCGTGACGTCCAGGTGCACCCCGGAGACCTGTTGCACTTCGTGACCTGGGGTGGTGGCGGCTGGGGGGACCCGCTGCAACGAGCACCCGAACTCGTGGCCCTCGAGGTGCGCCGCGGCCTGGTCAGCGCCGAGGGCGCAGCACGTTTCGGCGTGGTCATCGGCCCTGACGGCAGCATCGACGCCGCCGCCACCGGCACCCTGCGCGCCGAGCTCCGCGGCACCCGCGGCGAGCTGTCGGTCTTCGACCGGGGTCCCGAGCTGGAAGACATTCTTGCCCGCTGCGAGGCAGAGACCGGGTTGCCTGCCCCGAAGCGGCCAGTGTGGACGTGAGCAACTTCGGTGCCAGGCTGGGCTGGGGGCATCGCCCGGCCCTGCTGCTGGTCGACGTGGTCCGCGCCTATCTCACGCCAGGCAGCCCACTCTGCGTCGGCGAGCAGGGCGCGCGCGTGGTGGCCAACTGCGCAGAACTGCTGACCGGCGCCCGGTGCGGCGGGGTCCCCGTTGTGTTCACCAGGGTGGCGTACACGGCAGGGCTGACCGACGCGGGACACTTCGGCCGCAAGGTTCCGGCGTTGGGCGTGTTCGCCGCAGACCACGGCGAGGGCTTGGGAGACATCGCGCCGGAACTCACTCCGGTCGCGGGCGAGCTGGTTGTCGACAAGCACTATGCATCAGCGTTTTTCGGTACCTCCCTTGCGTCCACCTTGACGGCCTTACGCGTCGACACCGTTGTGGTCACAGGGTTCTCCACCTCGGGGTGTGTGCGGGCGAGCGCCACCGACGCCATCCAGCACGGTTTCACCCCGATGGTGGTACGACAGGCATGCGGTGACCGGACCACCGACGTCCACGAGGCCAACCTGTACGACCTCGACGCCAAATACGCCGACGTCGTGAGCAACGCCGACGCCCTGTTCCACCTACATCAAGAGGATGCTCATGGCTACCTTAGTTGGTCCACGCCCGAATCCGCGCCGCCGTCTGCGTGAGCTGCTCGAGGCCCCCGACCTGCTTGTCGCCCCCGGCGCCTACGACGGCCTCTCCGCACGCCTGGTCGAGCAAGGCGGCTTCAACGCCGTGTACATGACCGGTTTCGGCACGTCGGCCACCCTGCTCGGTCGACCCGACGTCGGCCTGCTCACCCAGACCGAGATGGTGGACAACGCCCGCCGCATCGCCCAAGCCGTGGATGTACCCGTCATCGCCGACGCCGACACCGGCTATGGCAACCCCGTGAACGTCATTCGCACCGTGCGTGAGTACGAACAAGCAGGCGTCGCGGCCTTGCAGCTTGAAGATCAGGTGGCCCCCAAGCGTTGCGGGCACATGAGTGGAAAAACGGTGGTCAGCGTCGAGGACATGTGCGCGAAAATTGCCGCCGCTGCTGCCGCGCGACACGACCCGGACCTGGTGATCATCGCGCGGACCGATGTCGCCGAGACGCAGGGCATCGCGGCTGCGATCCAGCGCGCAAAACGCTTCCGGGACGCGGGCGCCGACGTACTCTTCGTCGAGGCGCCCCGCACCACCGAGGACATCGAGACGGTCGCCTCCGAGCTCGACGCTCACCCCCTGCTGTTCAACTGGGTAGAAGGGGGAAAAACCCCACCGCTGTCACTCAAGCGGCTCCACGAACTGGGCTTCCGCCTCGTGATCTTCCCGGTGAGCACTCTCTTGGCGGCCACCGCAGCAATGCGCGGCGTACTGGACACCATCAGCCGCACAGGGAACGCCACCGAGCACACCCCGCCGATCCAATCCTTCGACAGCTTCCTCGACCTGATCGGCGTTTCCGAGATGCGCGAGCTGGAACAACGCTTCACGACGTAGCAGCTTCACGACGTAGCAGCTTCCCGAATGCGTCGCGTCGCTAATGCGGGCATCTCGGCCAATGACGTCACCGCTGACAGGTGTCCAGGCTGCGGGGTAAGCGCTGAGGCCCATCTGCAACGTGACGTGCTCTCCCAGCCTGGCGTCAGCACCGTCATATTCCTCGAAGGAATCAACGACATCGGGACCGGCGCGGTGACCTCAGCTGGCCAGCTGATCGCTGCCGATAAGCAGATCATTGCCCGGTCGCACGCCGACGGACTCCGAATCCCTCGGAGGTACCCTCCCCCACCAAGGAGCGGGTTTCAGTCCGCAGCAGGAGCAGATCCGAGAAGCCGTCGACCAATGGATACGGACCGGCGAGCTTTCGATGCCGTCATCGACTTCGACAAAGCGACGCGCGATCCCGCCGACCCCCAGCCTACCTACCGGCGTAGGACTCCGGTGATCATCTACATCCTAACGACACTGGCTACCAGGCAATGGCCGACGCTGTCAGCATCCCCACCTTGCGAGGCACGGGGAGAGGCTAGGTTAGGAGGCCAGATTCGCGCGTCGAAGTAGTCCGGTTTGGCCCGGCTTTTCGGCGAGACCTATGACGCGAGTTATTGCCGCGGTGCCCGATCCAGTCAACCGATTCGTTCGCCGGTGTCGATGTGGAACGCATGGTCTTCGTCGCCACGAACGTCGACCATGACGGTCTCTCCGATCCGCGGGGGAACCCGTCCATCGAAGCGTACGACGAACGGTTTAGCGTTGGGTGCGTCGCCGGGCAGGGTGCCGTAGACGTAGGCGTCGGCGCCGAGTTCCTCAACGAGCCGGACCTCCAGCTTGAGGCCGTCCGTGGATTCGCCGTCGGCCAGAGTGAACGACTCCGGGCGCGTACCGAGGGTGACCGAGCTCAGGTTCGCCGCGTGTGCCGCGTCGAGGACGGTGCTGCTGAGCGGCAGCACGATGTTGCCCAGCTGCGCACCGCCGGACACTAGCTCGGCGGTGCGCAGGTTCATCGCGGGGGAGCCGATGAAGCCGGCGACGAAGACGTTGCGTGGACGGTCGTACAGGTTGCGGGGGGTGTCGCACTGCTGTAAAATGCCGTCCTTGAGGAGCGCGACGCGGTGCCCCATCGTCATCGCCTCAACCTGGTCGTGAGTGACGTAGACGGTGGTGGTGCCCAGGCGAGCCTGCAGTGCGGCGATGTTCGACCGGGTCTCCACGCGCAGCTTGGCGTCCAAGTTGGACAGCGGTTCGTCCATCAGGAACACGCTCGGCTCCCGGACGATCGCGCGACCCATGGCGACGCGTTGGCGCTGGCCACCGGACAGCGCCTTGGGCTTGCGGTCCAGGTAAGGCTCGAGGTCCAGGAGCTTGGCCGCCTCGCGGATTTTTCTCGTTCGCTCGTCCTTGGAGACGCCCTTGAGCTTGAGGGCGAAGCCCACGTTCTCCGCGACGCTCATGTGCGGGTACAGCGCGTAGTTTTGGAACACCATTGCGATGTCGCGGTCTTTCGGCGCCCGGCGCGAGACATCCGCGCCGCTGATGCGGATCTCGCCACGAGAAACGTCCTCCAGCCCGGCGAGCATGCGCAGCGCGGTGGACTTCCCGGATCCGGACGGTCCGACGAGGACCATGAACTCGCCGTCTTTAATATCCAGATTGAGACCGTCGACCGCAGCCACCGGGTTCCCGGCGTAGAGGCAGGTTGCGTCGACGTAGCTGACTTCGGCCATAGGGGTACTCCCAGCTCGGTGTGTCTCTACCGCGCCGGGTACGGGTCCGAACAGCGGCCGCTGGCAAGGCGATGCCGCCGGACCTCACGGATTTCCGACCGGCTGATGTGGCTCTGCCCCACCGATGTCAAGGCAGCATCTGCCAGCCGGCATAGCGGTCGGGTACTGACATGGAACAGGCCGCAGCGCCTGAGGTCAAGCTTCCGCGTTGACTCGCGAAAAGTGCACGTGTATGGGTAGTTGTTGACTCATCTTCGGCGGGCGCGGGAGAAGTGATGCGTCAGGCCAGCGGGACCACGATCACCTCCACCGCGTCGTTGCGTAGCTGACGACGGATTGCTGCGGGTGGCAACGCGTCTGTCACCACCGTGGTGAGGAGGTTGAGTGCACCCAGCCGCACGGGTGCCGACGCGGTGAACTTGCTGGAATCCACGACGAGAACCACGCGGGCCGCCCCACCGATGACGGCCAGCTTGGTCGCGCGTTCGACGTCGGCCTCGACATAGACGCCGTGCCGACTCACCGCGGCTGCCCCAAGGAAGTAGACCGCCACGCGTTGCTGACGAGCCTGCTCGGCGGTAGCCGAGCCCGCGAACGCCTGGCTCGGCCCGTTCAGCTCGCCTCCCAGCCCGATCAGCCGCGTCCGGGGTTGCTCAAGCATGTACTGAATGACCGGGATTGAGTTCGTGACGACCGTCCCGGCAAACTCGGCTTGGAGCTGGGTCGCTATGTCGTAGGCGGTGGTCCCGGCGTCGATAGCGATGACGTCGGTCTCCGCGACCAGCGTGGCGGCGTGTTCGGCGATCCGGCGCTTGGCCTCAGCGTTTGCCTTCGCTCGGGTGACGAACTCCGAGGTTCGCAGCGTGGCGTGGGGCAGGCTCACCCCACCGTGCACCACGCGGACGACGCCGACCTCCGAGAGCACCCGGATGTCACGCCGGATCGTCATGTCGGAAACCTGCAGGTCGCTGGCCAAGGTGGTGACCGAGACGAACCCGGTCGAGCGGACCCGTTCGACGATTGCGCCTCGTCGCCGCTCCCCCTTCCGGTAGTACCGCGGCGCCAGCTCCCGGGGGGCCAATCCTGGTCTTTCGATCACGCTCATCCCGTCCCTGCTCTGCAGTTGATCGCTGGTCGCCTGAAGCAGTCTGCCAATTCCCGGCGCCCCTCGCTCCACAGAAATGTTGACTACCGAACATTTGGTAGCTAGTGTCGCCCCCCACAAGGAGGTTCAACGATGAGCCAGCGCAGCCCCTACGTGTTCGTCGGATCGGCGACGTGGGACACGGTCGCGCTCGTGCACGAGCTTCCCGCCCGCGACACACGCGTCGAGGCCCTTGAAATCGTTTGCGCGGGAGGCGGTCCCGCGGCGACAGCTGCCGTGACCGCGGCTCGGCTGGGTGTGCCTGACGTGCACTTCGTGGGCACGGTCGGGTCCGACGAATCCGCCGAGCAGATCACGGCCGGGCTCGCCGACGCCGGCGTAAATGTGGCCGGGGTCATGCACTCGGCGATCGAATCGAGCGGCCGGAGCGTGGTGCTCGTCGAGTCCGCCCACGGCAGCCGCTCGATCGTCAACCGCCCCTCGCCCGGGCTGGACCTGTCAGCGCGCCCCGACGTCGCCGAGCTCATCGCATCCGCGGCGTGGGTGCACACCGACCACATCGGTATCGGTGGCGTTCGTCGGGTCCTGCGGGGCTCCGGAGCCGGCCCCCGGTTGAGTGTGGACGGTGGAAATCCGATTGCCGGTTTCACCCCGGTCGGCGTCGAACTGGACGTTCCGACCGAGCGGGCCCTGCGACTGCGCTACCCGGGGACCGACCCCGACCTCGACGATCTCCTCGGGGCCGCCGTGCACGACGGCGCGCGCACGGTCGTGGTGACCCGAGGAGCGGAAGGCTCGGCGGGCGCCAGTGGCGACACGTTCGAGGTCGCGTCAGCCGTGTCGGTCGAGGCGCGCTCAACCTTGGGGGCTGGAGATGTCTTTCACGGCGCGCTGCTGGCCGCGGTGATCCGCGGAGAGCCCCTGGCCGGCTGTCTCACGTACGCCAACACGGTGGCCGCGATGTCGTGCCGTGGTTTGGACGGACGCTCAGCGATCCCCACCCACGACGAGGCCGTCGCCTTCACTCCGTCAACCGAGGCAAGGAGAGTCCAATGACCGCCACCGCTTCACCCCCCAACCTGGCCGCGATCTCACGCCCCTCCGGGGGCCTGGCCATGTTGGCCGTCGACCAGCGCGAGGCGCTGCGCGCAATGATGGCCACTGGGGGTCACCCCGTCGTCGCCGACGCCGAGGTGACCGCGTTCAAGCTCGCCGCAACCCGAGCCTTGACCCCGTACGCCTCCGCAGTGCTGCTGGACAAGCAGTTCGTCCTGGACCAAGCGATCGAACAGGGGGCGGTGGCGCCCGACTGCGGCCTCATCGCGGCGGCGGACCTGTTCGTGCCCGGAGAGCACGAGATCGTGGCGGATGCGTTGATCGATGAGGATGTCGACCCCGCCTACTACGCCGCACGTGGGGCCGTCGCGATGAAGCTGCTGGTCATCTGGCGCCCGGACACCGATCCTGCGGTCCGGGTGAACACCGTGCGCCGCTTCGTGTCCCGCTGCGAGCAGGTCGGCGTGCTGTCGATCATCGAGCCGTTGTCCCGCCCGCCGCTCGGCGGCGGTGAGTGGGACTGGGACCGCGGCGTGATTGCCGCGGCGCAGGAGCTGGGCCACCTGGGCACCGACCTGTACAAGGCTGAGGTGCCCCTGCACGGCCGGGGCACCGACGACGAGCTGCACGCCCGGTGCTCCGTGATCAGCGATTCGGTCGGCTGCCCGTGGGTGGTGCTGTCCTCCGGCGTAGACGACGACTTCCCGCGGGCCGTCCGCACCGCCATGCGCGCCGGGGCAACGGGCTTCCTCGCCGGACGCGCAGTGTGGCGCGCGTGCCTGGACGCCGCCGACGTGCAGCAGTCATTGGAGCGCGACGCGGTGGCACGGATGCGGCACCTGTGCGACATCGTCGATGAGGAGTACCGGTCATGAACCCCGCCACCCCCAGCGCGCCGGCGACCGTGGCCTTGGTCGCCACCGCTCGACCCACGTTTACCCTCGATGCGGCGCGAGATCTCCTCACCCGTGCCCGCGCCCTCCTCACGGAGCTGGGCGCCGACATCTTCGGTCCCGAGGACCTGGTCATGACGCCAGATGACCTGGAGGCCGCTCTCGCCGATCAGCGCGCAGACGTCGACCTCGTGCTCAACATCTGCGCGACCTTCTCCGACGCATCGCCGGCGCTGCGCCTGTACGACACGTTGGACCGACCGCTCCTGCTGTGGTCCTTTCGTGAACCCGGGCCGGTGGGCGACCGTCTCTGGCTCAACTCGCTGTGCGGGGCCAACCTGTTCGGACACGCAATGGTTCGGAACGGCGGCCAGGTGCGCCTGCTGCACGGGGATCCAGAGGAGGACGAGGTCCGCGAGACGCTCGCGGCTGCGCTGCGCGGAACCCTGCCGGACGCCGTCTTCCCGCCGAGCGTCACCCGGGCCCGAGGTCCAGAGTCCGAGGCCCGGGCTGCCCTCGACGGTCTCCAGGGCAAGCGAATCGGGGTCATCGGCGATCCGCCGACCGGTTTCACGCCCAGCGAGTACGACCCCGAACTCCTGGAGCGGGTGTTCGGGCTGCAGGTGGAACGCATCGAAGTCCAGGAAGCCTTCGCGCGAACCCGTGCAGTCAGCGAGAGCGACTGCGCGGCCGAGCGTGAATCCGCGACGCGCGCACAGCCGTCGCTCGCTGCGCTGGACCCCGTGCACGTCGAGCGGCTGGCCGGGGTTACCAGCGCTCTCCGCGGGTGGCGCGAGGAGGCCACCCTGTCCGCGGTGGCCGTACGGTGCTGGCCGGAGTTCCCCACCGAGCTCGGTGTGTGCCCCTGCTCGGCACTGTCCCGGTTGGCGAACGAGGCGACGCCGACCGCCTGCGAACGGGACGTCTACGGGACCGTCACCATGCTGCTGATGGAGGCGCTGGGCAGCGGCACGACCTACCTGGTCGACACCGTCGACCTCGACACCCGGGAGAACCTCGTCCGACTGTGGCACTGCGGGTCGGCGGCCACCTCCCTGGCCTCCGACCCGCAGGACGCACACCAGTCGGTGCACTGCAACCGGCGCATCGGCGTGGCCGGCGACTTCCCACTCGCCACCGGCAGAGTCGTGATGGCAAGACTGACCGAAGACCGGACAACCAGCTCTGGTCTGCGCCTGCTCCTCGCCGCCGGTGAGTCACTACCCGAGCCGAACAGATTCCAAGGAAACACTGCCGCCGTCCGCCTCGACGGCTCAGCTCACGACCTCGTCCACGGCTTGGTGTCCGGCGGCTTCCCTCATCACACGGTAGTGGCTTGGACTGACGTTCGCTGCGGGCTGCGGGCCGCAGCCGATCAGCTCCACATTCCCGTCATCGAGTGGTGACAGGTAGATGAGTACTCCAGGAGGAATAATGCCCATACCTTCGACGCCCAGGTACAGCCGTCGCCGCGCCCTGCAGCTGCTCGGCATCGGCGGGCTGGGCCTGGCCGCGACCGCCTGTGCCGGACCAGGGGGGTCGAGCAGCGCCCCGGGCGCTGCGCCGGTCAAAACGTCCGGCAAGATCGAGGGCAGCCTCTCGTTCGCGCACTGGCGGGCCGAGGACAAGGCCGTGTTCTCCAAGATCATCGAGTCCTTCGTCGCCCAAAATCCGGGTGTCACCATCAAGCAGGACATCTCCCCTTCCGACGACTACCAGTCCGCCGCGCTCCAACAGATCCGAGGCGGTGGGGTGGGCGACGTCTTCGCGGCGTTTCGAGGCGCCCAGTTCGACGCAATGGTCAAGGCAGGGATTTACACCAACCTTTCCGACCAGAAGTGGGTTTCGAACTTCGAGCCCTCCCTCCTCGACGTCGGGAACTCGGGCGGCAAGCAGCTGGGCTTTCCGTACCAGGTCGTGTTCAACATGCCTGTGTCGAACAAGGACCTGCTCGACAAGGCCGGTGCGAGCACCAATCCCAAGGACTGGGACTCGTTCCTTGCCCTCTGCGACAAGCTGAAGTCCCGGGGTCTCGTCCCGATCGCGTGGCCTGGGGGCGACCCCGGCAACGCCGGTCAACTGTTCAACTCGATGGTCATGAACAACGCCCCCTCCGCGGACATGTGCACCAAGATCCAGAACGGTGAGTACAAGTGCACCGACCCGTGGTTCCTCAAAACCCTCAACCAGTACGTCCAGCTGACGCCCTACTTCCAGCCCAACTCCACCGGCACCTCGGTCGAGCCGATGCAGCAGTTGTTCGCCACCGGGAAGGCCGCCATGCTGGCCACCGGCTCCTACCACATCGCCGCCGTCCGGAAGCTGGGAGCGAAGTTCCCCGTGGACCTCATCTCACCGATCACGGTGGCGGCATCGGAGGCAAAGTTCGAGGGCGTCTACAACGCCACCTTCATCCTGGGTGTGAACGCAGCGTCCAAGAACCAGCCCGCCGCGGCTGCGTTCTTGGAGTACCTCTCCACCCCCAAGGTTGCGGGAGAGTACGCCAACGGGACCGCCCAGAACGTCACCGTGAAGAACGTCGACTACACCGACCCAGACCTGAAGGCAATTTCGCCGTGGCTGACGCGGAAGACGATTCTGGCCCCCCGGTTCCAGTTCACCAACCTCGACATACGCTCCGCGGTGGAAGGATCGTGCATCAAGGTGGTCGGCGGCGAGAGCCCCGAAAAGGCCGCCCAGGAAGCCCAACGCATCGTTGACCAGAAACGCTGATGGGCGGCTGACATGAGCGTCCCCACCACCAAGGTTCCCGCCCACCGCACCGGCCAGGGCGCGCCGACCCCGGGGCCGGCCAGCCGGCGGCGTGGATTCGGACTCCGACGCCGTCCCCCCCACCGGGCCACCCGGCCACATCCGACACTCTGGCTGTTTCCCCTTCCCGCAGTGGTGCTCTACGTCATCTTCTTCGCTGTTCCGACCGTTCAGGCATTTCAGTACGCGGTGACCAACTGGGACGGCTTCAGCGCGAACTACAAGGTGGTCGGGCTCTCGAACTTCACATCGATCTTCACCAACGACGACCTCTTCCGCAACGCCGTCACCAACAACCTGAAGTTTCTCCTGGTGGTCGTGATCCTGCAGACCGCGCTCTCGTTGCTGCTCGCCCTGCTGCTGCAACGCAACTCCCGGGCGTCCACCACCCTCCGGGCCATCTATTTTCTGCCCACGATCCTCTCCTCGGTGTCGGTCGCCTTCGTGTGGAAGTTCATGTACGACCCGAACTTCGGCCTGCTCAACCAAGTCGTGGGCTTCGTGGGCCTCGACGGCCTGAAGAGCGCGTTTCTCGGCAACGCTTCCCAGGCAATCTATTTCGTCGCTATTGCCCAGGTCTGGGCGCACGCGGGGCAGCTGATGATCATCTTCATCGCAGGACTCCAGCAGGTACCCCGGGACCTCTACGAAGCGGCCGACATCGACGGGGTGGGCACCTGGCAGCGGTTCCGCTACATCACCTGGCCGATGATTGCCCCAGCCACCTCCATCGTGGTTGCCTACACCACGATCCAGTCGTTCAAGTCGTTCGATCTCATCCTAGGGCTGGGCGGAAATCCGCCGAAATTTTCGCTGGACATCTTGTCCACCCGCATCTACACGACGTTCACAGACAACCAGTTCGGCTACGCCTCGGCCGAGTCGATCGTGTTCATGATCATCATTGCGCTGGTCACGTTCTTGCAGCGACGGGCAGTCAAACTTACCGGTGCCGGAAAGTGAGGGGGCGGCCATGACTCACAGCCTCGGCCGACGGGCCATCTTGGCGGTCTACGCGCTCCTGGTGATCATTCCGTTGCTCGTCGTGATCACGGGAACGTTCAAGACGACGCCCGAGCTGTTCGCGTCCCCTTTCGGCTTGCCGTCCTCGGTGAGCGCCAAGAACTACTCTGCGGCTCTCGGGCAGGGCGCGTTGGGGCAGGCTTTCGTCAACAGCGCCATTGTCACCGTGTCAGCAGTCGTGATCACCCTCTTCATCGGCAGCCTGGCCGCCTTCGGCGTGGCGCGAATTCCTGGCTGGCGTGGCTGGGCGGTGTACGGATTCCTGGTACTGGGCATGGCCGTGCCAGCGCAGGCCAACATCATCCCGCAGTACGTCCTGTTTCAACGCCTCGGCCTGCTCGACAGCAGGTTGGGCCTGATCATCATCGAAATTGTCGCGGCCCTCCCCGTTGCGGTGTTCATCATGGCCGGGTTCCTTCGCACGTTGCCCCGAGAGCTGTTCGAGGCGGCCTCGATCGATGGGGCAAACCCGTGGCGCACGTACTTCATGATCGTGCTACCGCTGTCTCGTCCGTCCATCGCGGCGACGGCGATCTTCCTGTTCGTCATCCAGTGGAACGACCTGCTGTATCCGCTCTTCTTCATCCACGATCCCTCCAAGAAGACGCTTCCCCTCACACTGCTGGACTTCCAAGGTGAGTTCCTGACGAACTATCCCCTTCTGTTCTCCGGGGTCGTGGTGGCCTCGGCGCCGCTGGTGGTGGCGTACGTGTTCCTGCAGCGGCACTTCGTCGCCGGGATGACCGCCGGATCGTTGAAGGGATAGCAGATGGACAGCGACGACGAGTGCCGTGTGGTGCGGCGGGTTCGTGGGACACGGGTAACCGAGTCTGGCGCCGTCATCGAGGTGGGGGCCATACCCGTCGTGGGTCTTCCCGGCATGCCGGGGTGGCTGACGGGCGAGCCTCTCGAGGAGCAGGGGATCGAGACCTCGTTACCGAATCTGCCCAACCTGACGCTCCCCGCGGTCGACGAGACGAAGCTGACGCTGGAAGTCACGGTCGTCGCGGAGAACACGGTACGGATCGTCCTGGCTGCTGCAGGGCACCGCGTGCTCGAGGACGCAGGCGATGGTCTGGGCATCGTCGTCGAACCAAGGCCGGGGGGCGAAGACCTCCCGGTTCAGGTCGACGAGGCTGCGGACGCGATCACGATCCGCGGGCCGGGCGTGCGGGTACGGGTAGGAAGAGCTCCCTTCAGCATCAGCGTGTACGACGCGGGCACCGGGGAGCCGGTACTTCGGACGGCGCATCGGCTGCGGCAGGCGGCGGGGCTGGCCATGGCGCCCGCCATCCTGCTCGCCGACGAGTCGGTGGTGCTGAGCTGCGAGCTCGGTGGTGACGAGCTGATCACCGGGTTCGGTGAGCAGTTCTGTTCCGTGGTGAAGAACGGGCGCTACCTCCGGTTGCGGAGCGAAGATGCGCTGGGCACCGGGACGGGTCTGGCGTACAAGCCTGTCCCGGTGTGGCACTCCACGTCCGGCTACGCCGGGATGCTGAACACGGGGGCAACGGTCGGAGTCGACGTGGGTCACGGACGTCCTGCGGTGCTCGGGATGTCCGTGGCCGACGACGCGCTCGATCTCTACGTCGTCGTCGCGCCCGAGCTGGGGAAGCGCCTGTCAGGGTTGACCGCCCTGACCGGGCGCTCCCCCGTTCCCCCGTTGTGGGCCTTCGGGTACTGGATGGGGCGGTGCCGTTACCACAGCTCCACCGAGATGCTGGAGGTCGCCGACATGATGCGGGCGCACGCTGTGCCGTGCGACGTGCTGCACGTGGATCCCGACTGGCTGGTCGTCGACCGGCTCAACTGCGACTTCATCTGGAACACGGCGCGCTTCGGGGAGCGGGCGGTGTTCGTCGAGGAGCTGGCAGCCCAAGGTTTCCGGCTCTCGGTGTGGGAGCTGCCCTACCTGGACCCCGCGTCGCCCCGTCACGCTGAGGCCGAAGCTGCGGGCTATCTGGTGCGCAGCACCGACGGGTCGCTGGCGACGATCACCAAGACCCCGACGCCGGACGGACGACCGCGGGCGCTCGTGGACTTCACCAACCCGGCGGCCAAGCGCTGGTGGCAGGACCTGCACCGGGACTTCCTGGCCGATGGCGTCGCCGTGTTCAAGACCGACTTCGGTGAGGCCCTGCCCGACGACGTCGCTCTGGCCGACGGCACTCCGGCCCAGCATGCTCACAACCTCTATCCGCTGCGCTACAACCAAGCGGTCAGCGAGGTGATCGCCGACGCCACCGGACGTGCTCCCCTGGTTTGGGGGCGAAGTGGCTGGGCCGGCTCGCAGCGATACCCCGGTCAGTGGGGCGGTGACGCCGAGTCGACCGTGGCCGGCATGCGCGCGACCGTGCGCGGCGGGCTGTCCTACGCCGTGTCAGCCCCCGGGTTCTGGAGCCACGACATCGGCGGTTTCTTCGGTCCGGAGCTCACGCCCGCGCTGTACGTTCGCTGGACCCAGCTGGGCGCGATGTCCCCCCTCATGCGCGCCCACGGTCTGCGACCCAGGGAGCCGTGGCAGTTCGGTGACCGCGCGCTTCAGATTGCTCGCGAGTGGATACGGCTGCGCTACTCGCTGATCCCCTACCTTTGGCAGGTGGCGCAGGCCGCCGCGCGCGAGGGGTGGCCGGTCATGCGCCCCATGAGCATGGGCGGGGGCGGGCCCGAGATCGAGCATCTCGACGGACAGTTCATGCTCGGCGACGACCTGCTGGTGGTCCCCGTCTTCGATGATGGTGACGGGCCGGTGCGACGCCGGTTCTTCGTCCCCGACGGCGGGTGGACCGACCTGCTGACCGACGAGCAGCTCCACGGTCCACACTGGATCACCCTGGAGGTGCCACTGGATCGGATGCCGGTCTTGGCCCGCGAGGGCTCGGTAATCCCCCGGGTAGAGGTGGACGCGTCCGTGCGCAACACCGACGACCTCGTGGGACGACCGTGGACGGCTCACTGCTACGGACCTACGCCGCCGGATGTCACGCTGATCGACTTCGACGGCAACGCGTTCGACCTCGAGAGCGCGATCGTCGCCGGGCTCGTGACCAGCTGTGTCGACCATGGCTGAGCCGGCCGAACAGCTGCTGGCGCTGAAGCGGGTCGCTGCCGACGCCGGCGTGCATACCTTGCTGTTGCGCGAACCGGCCACACTCGGCTGGCTCACCGGTGCCCGCTGGCACGTGCCACAGACTCTGGACAGCGCCTGCTTCGACGTCGTCATCGCCAACGCTGACACCAACCCGGCGGTGCAGATCGTCGTCAACGCCATCGAGGCTCCGCGCCTCGCGGACAGCGAGCTCGCGGAGCTCGACGTGCACTGGACGGTGCTCCCGTGGACGCAGTCGCGCGCCGAGGCGTGGCCGAGCGGAACCGACGTGGGCGTCGACCGGCCGTTGGACGCCACCACCGACCTCAGCACCGCCGTGCGTGCAGCGCGCCTGGTGCTCACCGGTGCCCAGACTGACCGACTCGGGGTGCTCGGTCGCGAGTGCGCCGAGTCCACTCGGATCGCCTGTGAGAGCGCAGGGCCGGCGGTGAGCGAGTACGCGGTGGCCGCGCAGGTGGCCGCGCAGCTGCTGCAGCGGGGCATCGACCCGATCTGTTTGTTCGTGGCGGGTGCGCCGCGAATGGCGACTCACCGGCACCCGCTGCCCACCATGGACCTCGTCGGGGCTCGTGCCATGGTCGTGGTCTGTGGGCGCCGCGACGGCCTGGTGGCCAGCGTCACCCGGATCGTCAGCTTTGGCCGGATACCGGTGGCCGACCGAGGTCGTTACACCGATCTGCTCGCAGTCGAGCAGGCCTTCCTGGATGCTTCACGTCCCGGTGCGACGCTGGGCTCGGCGTTCGAGGCCGGGATCAGCGCCTACACACGGCACGGCTTCAGCGACACCGAATGGACCCGGCACCACCAAGGGGGGCTGACCGGCTTCGTTCCGCGCGAAGTCCTCGGCTCTCCCGGTGAAACCACCATTCTCACCGAGCGCAACGTGCTCGCGTGGAACCCCAGCGCGGCGGGCTGGAAGGTCGAGGACACCGTCGTCCTCGATGCCCACGGACCACGGGTTCTGTCCCACGACGGGGTTTGGCCGAGCGTCGAAGTGGGCGGGCGGCTACGTCCGGACGTGCTGCAGCTGTGACCGCGCAGCGCTCATGGCCGCTCAGGTGGAGGCTTCGGTGGAGCTCGACCGGTTCGCCAGCGCGTCCCACACCGGGTCGGGGATGTCGATCTCGAGGTCGTCGGTGACGTCGGCGGCGGCCAACCGACGGGCGCCCGGTACGCGCCCCCCGGCCTCCTGCGTCGCCCGGGCCAACTCGGCGAGGCGCTCGGCCGCGCCGGTGGGGTTACCCGCACCGTCGGTGCGCTCGGGATCGATGACGATGGCCAGGTGGGCGATCCCCTGACGCCGCCCGATAGCCCCGGGGTCGAACAGGTCGGCGACCTGCTGCGCGCTCGACGGGCCGACGAGCCCCGCGGTCATGGCCTCGACCATGAACGCGAGCGCGAACCCCTTCGCGCCGCCCAGCGGTGAGAGCATCCCGGTGAGCGCGACTGCGGGGTCGGTGGTCGGCTCGCCCGCGGCGTCCAGCGCCCATCCGTCCGGCAGCTGCTCACCGCGCGCGGCGTACGCGGCGATCTTGCCGCGCGCCACAGCGCTCATCGCGAGGTCCACCACCATGGGGCCCGACGTGCCCGGGAACCCGGCGGCCAGCGGTGACGTGGACAGCAGACGCTGGTCACCACCCCAGGGTGGCAGCACGGCCGGACCGGTGGAGAACACCAGTGAGGCCATGCCCTCGGCGGCCGCGTCCGCGCTGTAGATTCCCAGGGCACCGCAGTGACCCGAGTCGCCCACTGCCACCAGGGCCACGCCGTGCTCCCGCGCCCGGTCGACGCCTCGAGCCACGGCTTCACCGAGCTGCCAGTGGCCCAGCCCGCCGCCGCCGTCGAGCACGAGCAGCGCTCCGGTGTCCGTGACGACCCGGAGCTCGGCGTCCGAAGGATGCCCTCCTGCGACGATCCGATCGAGGTAGACGGGCAGCCGGAGCAGCCCGTGCGAGGCGAGCCCCCAGACCTCCGCGAGGACGAGGGCCCGGGCGACCGCGGCGGCGCGGTCCTGCCTCAGCCCGACCCCGATGAGCAACCGCGTCGACAGCTCCCGGGCCGCGGCTACGTCGACCTTCATGGCTGTTTCCTCGGACGCGGTCGGTCCAGCGAGCCGACGAGGGCAGAGGCGGCGGCGCCGTCGAGAACCGCGTCGACCTCACGCACCAGGACACCGGCGATCCGCTCCTGGGCCGCCACGGTGATGCCCGCGACGTGGGGCGAGAACAGCGTGCGGGGAGCGGTGTCGAGCCGGCTGGATCCGGGGGGTTCGTGGGCCCGCACGTCGAGGGCGGCCCCCCCGAGGTGCCCGCGCTCCAGCGCGTCGGCGAGCGCGTCCTCGTCGACAACCTCGCCGCGCCCGACGTTGACGAGGTACGCGGCCGGCCTCATTGCGGCCAGGGCGCCCGCGTCCAGCAGCCCTGCCGTCTCCGCGGTCGCCGGCAGGTGCACGCTGAGCACGTCGGCGCGGTGCAGCACCTCGTCCAGCGACAGCAGCTCGATGCCCGCGGAGCGCAGCCGCGGGTCGTCCGCCTCGAGGTAGGGGTCGTAGGCGATGACCGACATCCGGAGGCCCCTGGCCAGTGCGGCGGTGGCCCTGGCCGTCGCCCCCGCGGACAGCAGGCCCCAGACCCCGCCCGCCAGCTCGCGCCGCGGCGTGCGGTCCCAGCTGCCTCCCCTGGTCGCTGCGTCTGCCTCGACGAGCCCCTTGGCCAGCGCGAGCGCGCCGGCCAAGGCGTGCTCGGCGACGCTCGCCGCGTTGGCGCCCAGCGCGGCCACGGCCACGACTCCCGCGGCGTCCAGCGCGGGCAGGTCGAGGTTGTCCAGCCCGACGCCCGCGCGGGCGACGATTTGCAGGGAGGGCGCCGCGTCGGCGAGGCCGGTGGCGACGTGCGTCCGGTTGCGGACCACGAGGGCCCGGCAGCCTGACAGCGCCTCGCGCGGCACGGCGTCGACGGTGGGGACACGCAGCACCTCGCGCCGGGCCGTCAGCGCGTCGAACGCCTGACCCCACACGCCCTCGAGGACAACGACGTCCGGCGCGGTCATCTCAGGTCCCGCGTGACGTCCGCGCGCAGCCCGGCGTCGACGAGCTTGGCGATGGCCACGACGTCCTCACCGCCCCACCCCTGCAAGGCCGAGGCCATCAGCTGGCCCAGCGCCGCGCTCCCGACGGGCGTGGGGATCTTCCAGACCGCCGCGGAGGCCACGGCGAGGCGGACATCCTTGGCGGCGAGGTCGACCCCGAAGCGCGAGGCCCACTCGCGATCGATCATCCACGGCAGTCGGAGCTCGGACTGGAAGGACGCGGCCCCGGTGTCGGCCAGCGCCGCGGCGAAGTCGCCCGGATCGATCCCGGCCCTGGCGGCGATGGCCAGCCCCTCGGCGAGGACCGCGACGTTCGTCATGCCGACGAGGTTGGAGACCAGCTTGAAGGTGGTCGCCGCCTCGACGGAGGCGAAGCGGTAGGTCTTCTCCCCCATCCACTCCAGGACGGGCCCGTTGCGCACGATGGCCTCCTCGTCGCCGCCGACGAAGAGCGGGATTTCGCCCTTCTCGGCGTGCCCGGGCGTCTTGCCGAGCGGGGAGGCGATGAAGGGCACCCCGGCCGTGGCGCAGCGGTCGGCCACGGCCCGGGCGGTCTGCGGGTCGATGGTCGAGATATCCATGACCACCGTCGGTCCGGAGCAGGCCTCGAGCACCTCGTCGACCGTGGAGACGACCAGCTCCGGGGTGGGCAGGGACGTCAGGACGAGGTCGGCCGAGGCCACGCCCGCGGCCAGCGACCCGGCCGCCACCGCCCCCGCGGCCACGCAGCGCTCGACCGCGTCGGACGAGGGGTCGAAGGCCGTGACGGCGAAGTGGCCGGAGGCGAGGTGGCGCGCGACGGCCCCGCCCATGGCCCCGACGCCGATGCAGGTGATGTTCATGGTGTCCTCTCTCTTGGTCGGGTCCGTGGTGGTCATCGGCCGCCGCCGACGGTGCTGGCGCCCACGGTGATCAGAGCGCGGCGGCCGTCGTCGTCGTCGGCGTCCTCGACGTCCGGGTCACGCCCGATCGGCTCCCACCTGATGAGCAGCAGCGTGATCAGCCCGAGGGCGGGGGCGATGGCGACGACGAAGAAGACCCCGGTCCCGAGGTCCGCGGCCAGGATCGGGAACAGCAGCAGCGAGATCGTCGACCCGATCCGCAGAACCGCCTGGCCCATGCCGGAGCCGGTGCCGCGCAGGTAGGTCGGGTACGACAGCGTGGCCATCGTCATCCCCTGGGCGCCGGGCCCGTAGCTGTGGAAGAACACGAAGATCCCCAGCAGCAGGCCGACGATCAGCCCGCCGCCGGTCCCCTCGGGCGCACCGATCACCCCGAGCAGCACCAGGGCGACGAGGCAGACGGCGAACCCGGAGAGGGCCAGACCGCGCGAACCGAGGCGGTTGGCCAGGCGAACCCCGAGGAACCCGCCGGTGACACCGAAGGCGAAGTTGAAGGCAAGCGGCACGGTGATGGTGGTCAGGCGGCCCTCCGCCAGGAAGGTCCCGACGATGAAGGGCAGGAAGAACCCGACCGCGTAGTACTGGACGGACTGGCACATGCCGAGCACGCCACTGGCGATGGTGCGCCTGCGGTAGCGGCGGCGGAAGAGGATGGCGAAGGAGCGCAAGGACGCAGGCTCGCGTGGCGCCGGGTAGACGAGCTCGGACTCGGGGGCGAGCGTGGCGTCCGCCCCGTAGGAGCCGTTGAGGATGTCGACCGCGCGGCGCAGGTCGCCCTGGTTGGCCGCCCAGGAGGCGGACTCCTGCATGTACTTCCGCCTCACCAGGAGTACCACCAGCGCAGGAACCGCGCCGAACCCGACGGCGAAGCGCCACAGGTCGGCTTGCATCGACTGCGGGAGAAGGAAGTACAGCGGCAGGAGGACGACGAAGCTGCTGCCGGTGGCGATGTACCACATGGGCTGCCAGAGCGTGACCCGCCCGCCCTTGCCCTTGAGGGCGGAGAACTCGGCGATGAAGGCGAGAGCCACGGGGAAGTCGAGTCCGATGCCGAGCCCCATGAGGAAGCGGAAGCTCGTGAGGACCTCGACGTTGGGCGCCAGCGCGCACCCGAGGGCGGCGAAGACGAAGAACAGCATGTCCGCCATGAACATGCGGTAGCGACCGATCCGGTCGACGAGGTACCCGCCGACGATGGCGCCGACGAACGCGCCCACCATAATCGACGCCGCCACAACCCCCTCGGCGCCCGAGCTCAGACCGAAGCCCTTGGCGATGTCCTTGAGGCCGAAGGCGAGGGACGTGAAGTCGTAGGCGTCGATGAAGATGCCGCCCAGCGCGATCAGGACGATCGCCTTCTCGTGCCCGCCGGACACACGGCCGGAATTCACGGCGTCGACGACGTCCTCGGCTTTCCGGACGACGATCGTGGCCGCGCTCACACCCCCACCCCGCCGATCGCCAGGTAGCGGGTCTGCTGGAACTCCTCGAGCCCGGCGGCACCGCCCTCTCGGCCGATGCCGGACTGCTTGGTGCCGCCCATCGGCGCAAAGGCGACGCTGGGCAGGGGGTCGTTCACGCCGATGATCCCGGTGTCCAGGACGTCCGCGACCCGCCACACCCGACCCTGGTCCCGGGTGTAGACGTACCCGGCGAGGCCCATCTCGGTGGCGTTGGCCAGCTCCATCGCCTCCCGCTCGTCGGAGAAGGGAAACAGCCCCGCCGCCGGGCCGAAGATCTCGGTGGTGGCCAGCCCACACCCAGTCGGCACGTCGGTGAGCAGGGCGGGCTCGCAGAAGGCTCCGCCGTCCGGCAGCTCGCGCCGGCGGGTGAGGCGCCGGGCGCCCGCGGCTTCCGCCTCGTCCACCAGCTGGGTCACCGCCGCGACGCGCTCGGCGTCGATGCAGGGGCCGAGGTCGGGTGGGTCGGGCACGGCGCCGGGGCCGATGGTCATCGCGTCCACCTGCGAGGCGAAGCGGCTGGCGAACTCGTCCATGATGTCGCGGTGCACGAGGAAGCGGTTGGCGCCGATGCAGGACTGGCCGGTATTGCGGAACCTCGCCAGCATCGCGCCCTCGACGGCCGCGTCGAGGTCGGCGTCCTCGAAAACTATGAACGGTGCGTTGCCCCCGAGCTCCAGCAGCGGCCGCACGACACGTCCGGCGGCCTGGCGCATCACGAGCTGCCCGACGCCGGTCGAGCCGGTGAAGGAGACGACCCGCACCGCGGGGTGGGCCATCAGCGCCTCGGTCACGGCCGCCGCCCGACCGTGCACCAGGTTCACCACGCCGTCCGGGACGCCCGCGTCGACCAGGCAGCGGATCATCTCGGTGACGGCCAGCGGCGCCTTCTCGGAGACGCGCGCGACGACGGTGCAACCGGCGGCCAGCGCCGGTGCCAGCTTGCGGGCCTGAATCGAGCAAGGGAAGTTCCACGGCGTCAGGCACGCAACGACGCCCGCGGGGCGGCGCACGGAAAGGTGGCGACGTCCTACCGCCTCGTGCGGGTGGACCGCCCCGTGCGGCCGGCGGGCCTCCTCGGCGAACCACCGGAAGTACTCCGCCGAGAACCGCACCTCCCCCACGGCCTCCGGGAGTCTCTTCCCGGCCTCCCGGGCGAGCAGCAGCCCGAGGTCCTCGCTGCGCTCGTCGACCAGATCGGCAGCCGCGAGCAGCATCTTCGAGCGCGAGCGGGCCGGGAGGTCACCCCAGGACGAGGCGGCGCGGGCCGCGGCATCGGCGGCGGACCCGGGCTCTGAGCCCGAGCCGACCGCGAGAGTACCCACCTCGCTCCCGTCAGCAGGGTCGTGGACCGGTCGCCGCTCGGCACCCTCGACCCAGCGGCCGTCGATCAGATGAGCGGCGTGCACGGGCATCCTTGCTCCTCAGTCACTGGTCTGTCCTCTAACCACTGCGACGGTACCCACAGTCGCTGGAAAGCGTCAACCGGCGGGCGGTCCTGCGGTTCCGGCCGTTGACAGCACCTTCGGGCCGCACTGGGGCCGTATCTTAGTGTGGTAAGACCACGCCAAACACCCTTTAGCTTTTCGAGCCTGGCGCACGAGGAGGACGCGTGACAACGACTGACCTGCTGGCCACCGAAAGGGGGAAGTGGTCACCATCGCGGTCGCAGACCTCGAGCCGGGATCGAGCAGCGTGCGGTACCTGGACGAGAGCCCGGGAGACACCGCCCAGATGAGGGTGAAGGTTCCCCTGGGTCACAAAGTCGCCCCGACCGACATCAGCTCCGGCGCCGACCGCCACGGAGTACGGCCCGCGGATCGGCGTGGCCACCAGAGCAATCCACTGGTGACCACGTCCACGTCCACAACCTGAAGGGGGTGCGCTGGGCATGAGCGACTTCGGGACCTACCTGGGCTACCGTCGCGAGAATGGCGCAGCTGGCTGCCGCAACCACGTCCTCGTGCTGCCGGTCGACGACCTGTCCAACGCTGCCGTCGAGGCAGTCGCGAACCACGTCGAAGGCACGCTGGCGATACCGCACCCCTACGGCCGGCTACAGTTCGGCCCGGACCTGGAGCTGCACTTCCGCACGCTCATCGGGGTCGGCTCGAACCCCTACGTCGCCGCGGTGGTCGTGATCGGCATCGAACCGAACTGGACCAAGCGCATCGCCGACGGCATCGCGAAGACCGGGAAGCCAGTCGAGTCTTCTCGATCGAGAGCCACGGTGACACCGCAACCAGCGCTGCGGCCAGCGGCGCCGCACAGCGGCTCGTGCGTCACGCGAGCGGTCTCCGACTGGAGACAGCAACGGCCCCGTCGGGGTCGTACACGTAGACACGGTCCGCCTGCCAGTTCCGGCGCCGCTTGACGAACTCGAGGTCCAAGTCGAACAACGGATGGAACGGATGCGTCACCCGCACGGTGCCGCCATCAGCCGGGTTATCGTGTTGACGTGCAGTCGACGGAGAGATCGAACACCCACTCCGAGGGCTACAACCGACTCGTCAAACACGAAGGCCGCAACGCCTTCGGCTTCCGCAACCCCATCAACCAACGCCGCCGCAATACGCTGGGCGTGCACCTGCCAACATCGACAGGTGCCAACCATCGCCACCGAGCTGCCCCGGTCAAGTGCGATGAGCCGGAATGGCGGGCTGGCGTGCCGGGGTCGGTGCGCCGAGTTCTAGTCGCTCGGATTCAGCCGTTTCCGCTGCGATCTCCTTCAGTGTCGTGGACAATGGTTGTGTCGTTGCATCGGGGGAGACAGAGGTCGCCAGGCTTACTGCCACAAATACGATCATGTTGGCTACCAGGGCGATCATTCCTGCGTTGACGCCAAAGATTGGGTCTTGGCCGGTAAGCATCAGCGCCCCGGCGACTCCCCAGCCGGTAAGCAGTCCAGCGAGCATGCCCTCCTTGGTGGCGCGGGTCCAGAATATGCCGCCGATGATAATCCCCGGAAACAGCTGCGCAATTAACGCATAGGCGACAAGTAACACGCTCACCAGCAGTGCGGGGGCGGCCAGCGTGATCAGCAGGGCGGCGCCGATCAGCGGAAAGACCAGCACCCGGGTCAGATTGAATACGGTGCGGTCCGTTGTGGCTGGGCGCAGAGCCTGTATGACATTGCGGGAGAGCAATGTCGCCGAGGTCATCACAATCGGACCGGCGGGCACGATCGCGGAGAGCATGGCTGCGACAGCCAACAGGATGAGTACCCAGCCGGGGAAGATGTCCGTCATGATGCGCATGATCACGTCGTTACCTGCCACACCCGTCCCAAGTGCGATCACGGCGGCGAAACCGACGACTAGTACAGCCACCTTGACGATCTGGTAGAGAGGCATGAATACGGCTTGGCGTTTGAGCGTCCGTGGTGCGGCGGCGGTGAAGGAGACGCCGAACCATTGCGGCCACATCCATTGACCGAGACCGGTCAATATCACCGTGGAGATCAGCCACAGCGGTCCCAGTTTGTGAGCGGTCGCCGACGGGAGCTGGAAGTACTTCGGGATTTTGGTGGTGAAGTCGCTGTACATGGCATCGAAGCCGCCGAAATAGTGCAGCGGTACCGCAATGAATACGGCGGCGAGCGCGGCGAACATGAGGAGGTCTTTAACTACCGACTGTATAGCATTGCCACGGATGCCACCTATGAAGACCGCTACAGCGAGCACTACGAATCCGAGAAGGTTGCCCAATATCGGCGACACTGCATCACCTCCAATAACCCGAAAGATCGCTGAGAGCCCTTCGATGTTCAAGTCTATGTAAGCGATCATGATCAACGCGGTACATAGCGCGACGAAGATACCGAGTGCCTTGCTCCCGTAGCGGTGCGCGACAAAGTCGGATTGTGTGACATAGCCATACTTCTTCCCCAGCACCCAGATGCACGGTAATATCAGGAAACCGACCGCATAGGCGACGTCATTCTGTGCCACATTGTAGAACCCTGCCGCACCCTTGGTATAGGAATATCCCGCTAGCCCCTGAAACGTGAAGGCGGTGTAGATCTCACTGCCGAGCAGGAACCACAACAGCAGACCACCCATCCCACGATGGTCCACCAGCCATCCCTCGAGGTTGTCCTTTTTGGTTCGCCCGGCGATGCCGCCAGCGACCAGCAATGCGAATGTGACACCAAGCGCGACCAGCAGGATTGTCAAAGAACTCATGAGAGTCCTCCATCCTCGCTGGTCCGCTCGACGTGTTGGCCGATGCGATCGTGGATCAGCTTGCTGTCATAGAGGTACAGCGCGCCCATCAGCACCGGCACGACAAACGGCAGAAGGGTGAACCAAAACAACAGCTCTGGCATCCCGGCGATACGGCTGCGGCCGTCGTTGAAGAACAGCGGGGGTACGCAAGTATAAAGCACGATCACCGCCACGGTCAGTGCCAACCACGCCAAGACTTGCCTTCGATACGCCACGTGAATCACGCTTCCGTTTCATGGACGGAGGTCAGACCTCTGGTCAGTGCGGTGTGACGTTAGTCTCGACATCCGATGGTGTCAACAAGTTCGGCCGCGAGCCGTGGCAAGGCGTGGCCCGCCGGGGCCCACGCTCCGGGTGACCATGCGACCGAGACCAGGGAAGGGCTGTGGTGCGCAGGGCGCGGTCGCTCCAAAATTTGGCCTCATCGCGGCTGGCGATCTGTTCGTGCCGAACGAGGACCAAATGGTCACTGACGCACTTATCGACGATCAGGTCGATCCCGACTACTACGCCGCGCATGGTCCGCAGTGGTCTGCACCTGCAGCTCACCATCGAACTCCGCGACGCCGAGCACCCGGAAGCCGGGCAACCCCAACATCCCCGCCGCCACGTCCTGCTCACCCGTCGTTGCTGCACCGGGAGCGGGCAGCGCCCTATCCGCGATCCTCCCACCTGGGGCCTCCGTGTCCATGCTCTTGGTCGAACACAGATAGTGAGGCCCCAGGCCCGGCTCCTACACCAAGCTGAAGATCATGTCGCGACGCGCCTCACCACGCGGCATGTCGAAGAGCCCGGAAACCGGCGATGCGACTGTTGCCGTCGTTGAAGAACGCGTAGGCGCCGTCCCGGACGCTTTCCACCGATGACCGTCTCATCGACCTCACGCCAGCCGTAGCGGGATTGGACTCTACCTGAACGTCTCTACGGCAATCTTCGGCAATGGCGCGTCACCTTTGGACAGGAGGACTCTTGGCTCGGCGTTCCTCGAGCCCCTTGAGGAGCTGATTCTCAATATCAAGAACCAGCTCGGGTTCTACTTCGCTGGGTGCGAGTCAGCGCGCCCCAGGTACCCGGCCTCCTGCATCGTGGGTTGCGGCTGCGAGGGCTACGAAACGTTCTGCGGCGGCCTGGGGGTCGCCGTTCACGTCCGCGCGGGTCGGGTCGACCAGGACGAGGAGGTGGGCGATGCGCTGTGGCTGCGACAGGCTGTTTCGGTCGAAGAAGTCTGGCATGTTTTTGGACAGCTGCGGGCCTACGAGCCCAGCGGTAAGTGCCTCAACAAGGTGGGCAAGTGCGAAGCCTTGGCGCCTCCGAGCGGGGAGAGCACGCCGCTCAGTGCTTCGTGTGGGTCGATTGTCGGTTGCCCGCTGGAATCGAGCGCCCAGCCTTCTGGTAGCGCTTCCCCGCGGTTGGCGTACGCGGCAATCTTGCCGCGGGCCACTGTGCTCAATGCGAGGTCGATGACCGCCGGGCGGGGCGAGAGCGGAAACCCGGCAGCAATCGGCGACGTCGACAGCAATCTCCCGGTTCCACCCCATGGAGGTAGTACCGCCGGTCCGCAGGAGAAGACCAGCGAGACCATCCCAGCTTCGGCCGCGTCAGCGGCGTAGACACCCAGGGCACCACAGTGCCCGGAATTTTTGATCGCCACGGCCGCCAGACCGAACTGCTTGGCCCCGGGGCACGGCAAGGTCGACGGCCTGGCTGAGTTGCCAATGTCCGAAACCGGTCTGGCCGTCCATGACCATCAGCGCACCGAGGTCGGTGACCGGCTTCAGTTGCGCATCTGCTGCGTATCCTCCTGCTTCGGATTAGTGGTGCCGGGGAGGGACGCTGGGCCCCTCCCCGGCGAGTTATCACGCGCTCGGGTAGAGCTTGGTCATCACGAACTCGCGATGTCCCATGACCTCGGCGCAGGTGAGCCTGCCGCCGATCGTGCGGTCGGCGATTTCCATGAGTTGGTCACCGGCCGAGGTGAGGTCGTACTCGCGGCGTAGGAGCCCGGAGCAGTCCAGGTCCATGTGCTCGCTCATCGTTTCGGCGGTGATCGGGTTCGCCGTCAGCTTGATGACCGGCTCGATCGGGTTGCCGATGACGTTGCCCTGACCGGTCGGGAACAGGTGGACGACCGCACCAGCGGCGGCCATCAACGTGATGCACTCGGCGGCCGCGGAGGAGGTGTCCATGTAGTACAGACCTGGACCGGAGTCCGGTGCTTCTGCGGAGTCCAGGGCACCCACTACCGGCTTGGTCCCGGTCTTGGCGATGTTGCCCATCGCCTTCTCCTCGATCGTGGACAGCCCGCCCCGGATGTTGCCCTGGGTGGGTTGCGAGCCGAGCAGGTTCGCGCCGGTGCGCTCGACCATGTCGATGTAGTTGTCGTAAATCGTCTGAAACTTCCCGCGCACCACATCGTTGACGCAGCGTTCCGCGATCAGGTGTTCGCCGCCGGTGAGTTCGGTGGTTTCCCCGAACAACACGGTCCCGCCGGCGTCGATCCACCGGTCCACGGCCTCCGACGTGGTGGGGCAGGAGCCCAGGCCACTGGTGGTGTCCGATTCGCCGCACTTGATCGATACCACGATCTCGTGGCGCTCCACGGCTTCGCGGTAGCGTTCCGAGTCATTCTGGAGGAACTGGGCGGCGACGCGGGCGGCTTTCTCGATCGTTTTGAGGTCACCGTTACGCTCGATGGAGAAACCCTGCACCTGTTTGCCGGTCTTCGCGATGCCCTGGACGATGCGGTCCGTCCAGTTCGGTTCGATGCCAATGACGACAACCGACGCCACGTTGGCGTTAGAGCCCGTTCCGATCAGCGTGCGGAACGTCAGATCGAGGTCAGGTCCGAACTGGAGACGACCGTAGGCATGCGGCAACGCCAACGTTCCCGGTACTACCTTGGCCACCGCCTCGGCCGCCGCATTGGACAGGTCATCCACCGGTAGAATGACCGTATAGTTTCGAATGCCGACCGTGCCATTTTCCCGGCGAAACCCGGTCAGGCCACGCTGTTCTGCCACCGTGCGCTCCTCATGTTGTGGACGTGAACATACGAGCCGCGGGCGACGTCCTCTGTCGTCACGCCCACTCGCAATCCGTATTCGATGATGTCTTGCCCTGCCTTGAGATCGACCAACGCGAGTTTGTGTCCCAACGGGACCGGGTCGCGCAGCGCGAGGGTTATCGCTGTCGGGCCACGCAGGTACCCACCCTCAACTTCGCCCGGGACCAAGTCGCGTACCGCCACCGCGACGACGTCACCGTCATGGTGGGCCAGAAAGTCCGGCACTCGGGGTGTATCTGCCATTTCTCCTCCTATGCGGCAAGAGGTCTTACCTCTGAGGACGAGTTTGGCACGGTGTGACACGGGACGCAAGTTTCGAACGTCAGACACTTCGACGAGGAGGTAAAGTGGTCCGACCAAGCCATAGGACGGGGCGACATGCCAGTGGAGCAGACATGGATGCCGATCCGGCAGGGCAGCGTGTCCGATCTGATCGCGGAACGCATCCTTGATGTGATCGCCAAGGGCAGCCTGCACCCGGGGGATCGGCTCCCGCCCGAGCGCGAACTCGCGTCCATGCTTGGGGCAAGCCGCCCCTCGCTGCGGGAGGCGCTGCGCTCGCTCAAAGCCCAAGGCAGAGTCGATGTCCGCCACGGCACCGGGGTGTTCGTCGCAGAACCCGAGACAACCCGATCCCTTCGCGCCGCGCTTTACGCCGAGGAAGCCGACATCGAGGAGCTGTTCGACATGCGGGAGGTGCTCGAACTTCCGGCCGCCGCGTGGGCGGCCCGCAATGGTGATGTCCGGAAGCTGCAGGCGGTGAGCGAGGCCTACGAGACGGTGACCGCCGCCAGCTTGGAACCGGACGTGGACTGGCAGCGCTTGCAGGCACTCGACGCCTCCTTCCACCTCTGCATCGTCGAAGCGGCCGGGAATCGATTCCTCGCCCGCACCCAAGGAGTTTTGCAGCAAATACTTTCCCGCTGCATGGAAACGACCCTGCGCATACCTGGCCGCATGGAGCAATCTCGTGGCGACCACCGACGCATCTACGACGCAATACTGGCCGGCGACTCTTCCGCAGCACGCCGCGCCGCCATGATCCATGTCCAGGGCGCCCGAAGGGCCGCGCTCAAACGAATGCATGAGGAATCGGAGGGGAGTCGCGCAGCCAACGAATAACGCACCCCGGTGCCGCGCGGCACCCGCGAACCGATTGCGGTGACTGGTTGCACGAGTCCCAACGAACATCTACCCGTCACTGCGACCGCTGTGCACAGGGCGGATTCAAGTGGTTGTCGCAACACCTCGATGATGGAGGTGTCCGATGGGGTCACACGGGGACCAGCCGACGAACGCAGCACACAGAGGACGGGCAGCCCCTTCCCCTCCCCCAGCGCGAGCGTAACCGTCTCCCCACGCAGGCGGCTGAGAGTACCCATTATCGGCGGTAAGGGGTGCTAGCAGCATCGCAGCATGCGCTTCGAGCTGGTGGGAAAACCGACCGTAGACAAGCCCGATTCTCCCAGCCTTGCTGCTGCCAACGACAGGAAACTGGGCTACGAAGGCGCAATGCAGGGACTGCT